>TARA_B100000674_G_scaffold119475_1_pt1 | contig 64375 bp, 88 predicted proteins | sample TARA_B100000674 | Tara Oceans TARA_B100000674 (sample SAMEA2622759) | marine metagenome | biome: marine biome (ENVO:00000447); feature: surface water layer (ENVO:00002042); material: "saline water (ENVO:00002010), including plankton (ENVO:xxxxxxxx)" | depth 5 m | reverse complement strand
TTTTTAAGATTACTTGAAATAAGAAAACAACAATGCCCTAATCATTTAGTAACAATAGCTACTAATGGAAGTGGCAAATCAATGGATTGGTGGAATAAAGCTTTTGATTTAACTCAAAGATCACTTACTAATTGGGTATTTGGAGTCGACGGAGCAAGCCAACAAACACATGAAATATACAGAGTTAACGGAAGTTTTGAACAGTCTTTTAACGCAATGGTAGAGGCTGGAAGAAGAAACATGATGGTAGAATGGCAATTTATAGTTTTTAAACATAACGAACATGAGATAGAAAAAGCTAAAAAAATGGCTTTAGATAACAATATATGTTTTAGATTACTTAAGTCATCTAGATACGGAGATCATAAGAATGCACGGCACATTCTTCCACCAAGTCCTGAATGGGTAAGCACAGAACAAGATAGTCAAAACATTAGATGGAGACCAGAAAAGTGGTATCATGCAGAACATGATTTTACACGGGCCAGAACTCTTCGATCCAAGACTCACTAGAATTTTCTATAATGTTTTTTGCGTTTGAAAAGTGAATCATCTTAATATCGTCGTCCCACTCACCATCTATTAACAATGGATTAGGACTTACTCTTTTTATCCAATTTTTTTCGATCTTTTCCATTTCTGGCTCATGATACTTGGCAAACCATTGTTTTGGAAACCAGTGTCTTTCTGGTCCAATTATTAGATCTACAAAATTTTGTTCTCCATTAACCGGTGGTTCAGCTTCTCCTAACTTAATAAATCTTTCCTGCCAATATTCTGGATCAGCAAAAAATATTTTATAGAGATAATCTGTTTCTCCCATTCTATACATTTGAAAACCACCATTTATACTACACCATTCGAGTCTGTTAGACCACCATCTTTCAAAGCAGCCAAAATGCCCAGGTTTAAGATCAAAGCTTAATATTTCATCTAAATTACCAGTGATAATCCAATCAATGTCAAGTATCAAGCAGCGTTCTCCATTTTTAATTTTAGCGAAGTTTTTAGAATGAAATTCTATTTTGTGCCATTGTAACTTTAATAAATTTGGATTAGCCAGTGTAATTATTTGTACGTCGTCAATTATATCTTTTGGATCTTCGGTGTAGCAATACATCTTAAAATCCACTGTAGAATTTTTTTTAATACCTCTGTAAAGATTGTTAATATACTGAGAGCTATATTTGTCACCGACTTTAAGAGTTAATATATGAATCATTTAACGCCACCATCAAACATTCCAAATGCATCGTGTTTTTCTAAACACCACCAACAATTTTTACAAGGATATGGTTCATCACCTATACAAGACACGGTGACTGGAAATAATTCTTCCATAAGACCATAATCTTTATAAAGCAGAGCTAATTCTCTCTTAGTGTAAGAACCCATAGGTCCTTTTCTACTCTGTAATTCTTCAGTTCTTTTCAAATCCTCCATTTTTAATTTTTCCATAACATGCTTTTCTGGTTGTTTTGTACTTCCAGAATAATAAACGTCAATTACGTTTTCTTTCATCAGTGTATAAGCAAATGGATTATGGTATTTAGCTTTTTCTTCTCCTTTCTCTTTGTAATAACCACAGATTTGTAAGTCTTTTATAGGAGCTTCTGGTAATAATTTTTTGACAACTTTAATTACTTCTTTTGCTGAATCAGGAGAGTACACGTTAATTCTTCTTTGGTCCCATCCATGCATAGGTACTATAATAGACTTACTAAACCTTTTACTCTTGTCACAATCTAATATGTGTTTTGATATAACGTATAGAGCCATAGCTGAATCAGCTCCACCAGATACTAATACTCCTATTTTTCTAGCTTTACCTTCTTGAGACAATTTTTGATTACACCATTGTTTCCACTTTTCTATCATTTTCTTAATCCTATAGCCATAAATCTTTTATAAGTTACAAAGTCTTTTTCACCTTTGTAAAATATTTTATCTTCTCGCATTTTATATTGTGTTATCAATTCATCTACATCTTTAACACAATTTACATGATCATTTATAGGAGTTCCATCTTTATCATGAGTATAATTATTGCTTTGCAATATCATTAAAGTTCCAGGGGTACACTTTAGAGGTTTCATATGTTCGCAAGAAGTATTAATCAAAGTATCATTATAGTTAAAATTTTGACTATCGAGAACAGAAGGCTTTAGCTGTTTGGTTTCCACTAAATCTGGAAAGTAAATATTCTTAGCTATGTTTATTACTTGTTCATTTATATCGTGAATTCTTATATCGCAATCTGGAAACATATTTAAAATGAGAGGAACTAGCACGTTTCCATACCAACTTCCTGCAATGTATATTCTTTTATGAGGTCTGTCTTTTTTAATCCCGTGTTTCATAATATTAGTAAGTTCTTCTACAAGCCATTGCTTGCACACGACTTGTCTTTCACTGAAAGATTTAACTAAATCTGTGGCTCTGTGAGGATATCTTTTTATCACAGTTGCTGTTGCGGGGTCTATTCCAAAATTCATATAAATAACTCCATGGTTAATATAATATGTGTCAAGTGGGGAACCAAATATTCTGCAGACTGGGTTAACCGTCTATTTTATATGTGTTCTATTAATATATCTATACCGTTTAATTTTTATTGTTATACAGATGAATCTTCTGATATAGACAAAAAAGTTAAAATAATTCCAATTACTACAGAAGATTACTATGAAGGCTACTGGAACAAGTTATGTATGTTCCAAGAAGATTTTATCGATAGTGGTGATATTAATCTCTTTTTTGATTTAGACGTAGTTATACAAAACAATCTAGATAATTTTATTAAAGAACAATTAAGAGACAATCTTACTATGATAAGGGCTTATTGGAAAAAAGATAGAGTGACCGATGGAAGCTCTCCTAAATTTAAAGAGAAGTGGGACATGTACGCTAACTCAAGTGTACTGCTTTGGAAGAATAAATCTTTAGGATATATTTGGAATCATTTTGATTCTAATCCAGATTTTTTCATGACTAAGTACAAAGGAATCGATAGATTTTTATTTCATGAAAACATGCCTTTAAGTTTTTTTCCTAAAAGATTAATATACTCTAGAATCAATGGAGTTGATGAGACTGATTTTCATAAAGGTAAAGCATTTAAAAACCAAGTAAAAAGATATGACTTTGAAGGCATACCATTCGATAATGTAGTCTTACATCATCATCCAGAAATGCTAATTTGTATTTTCAACGGTCCTTCAGAGGACTGGATGTACGAAGAGTTTAAACAATATTATTCTTGAATATCTTCACACATCATTTCCCACATCTCTTCGTGTGGAATAATATAACCTAAAGTAAGTCTAGGCTCGTACGCTCGAGCGCAATGCCAGTAAATTTTATCCGGTTCTTCATTAGAACCATAGTAACCCACCTTTGCTGTCCACCCAGGAGAGTCGTGCATAGTTACTATTCTTTTTGTTTCTGGATCTTTATATCTAAAATAACCTTTTCCTTCTTTCGTATAAGATAAGAGAATATTATACCCTGGTGCGTTATGATTGTTATGCCAGTGCATAAAACCATTTTTTGGATAGTACATTTTCACTGGGCATTGTGGTGCTGATAATACTGGCTTTAACAATTCGTCGATCCGAGTAACATGAGATTTGACTTCTGCTGAAATCATGTTATTGGCGTTAAGGTCTACTCCATAAGATATAGTAGCTCCAAATCCATCATGGTCTTCGTCATCTATTTGCAATTGTAAAAATTCTTCTCCAGTATAATATTCATTCTTGTCTTCTTTTCCAAAAATTCTAATATTATTCTCTAAGTCGAAAGTATTAAACCAGTCACCGATTTCATCTAGTGCTTGTTTTAATTCTTCATTGTTTATTTCTATGCTTTTCATCTTGGAACTGGCCTATGTGATATTACGCAAGATTTTCCCATCAGTTCTTTTATATTATATGTATAGATGAAATTCCATCTGGCGTCAGGATCTGGAAAGTATGATCTTTTTATTTTATGTTCTGTATTATTTTGCAACCACCAAAAAGAAAACATATCCCATGGTTGCAAATAATCTGGATATAGTTCTTTATCGAACTTAGCCCATTCTGAAGCTGTAGTTTGTAATCGATATTGATTCCACCATTCTTTCATAAAATTTAAAGTCTTTGGTTTATTATCATATAAAAATAATCCACAATGATCGATTAATTCTCCACCCGGAAATTTAGCGTCAATCGAAGCCGCGTACGCTCGCGCGCGGCTCATGCTGATATTAGCTTCAGGATCGTGCTGTTCAAATATATGTTTGATGTCTTTGTTATGAACTTGTGTATCGCAGTCTATATAACAAGTTAAGTCATAAGGAGTCTTGTCTAAAGCCCACAACTTCGCTCGTACGTGCCTAGGCGTGCCCGTACATATTCTATTAAATATATCTTTATCGTCTTCTTCTATCCAATCTTCGTGAGTAAAAAGAGTGATGTCAGCTTCTGGCCAATGATCTCTTAAACTTATTGCCGAATATCTAGCAGCTGATATAAAAATTGGATTAAGAGATGCTACGTAAAGAAACCCATTACTTTCCATCACCGTTTTCCATCTCTTTCATAACTAATACAGCCGTGTAAGCTTGAATCTCACCAAGAGTTTTGGATTTTCGTATTAAGGATTTTAGTTTTCTGTTCTTTGAATTTTTAATTTCTGGTATTTCGAAAGCTTCTAGTTTTGCCGCATAGATAGTATCTGACTTCATTTGAGCCAATTCATCTTCCATGCGTTCTTTTTCTTTTCTTTCTTTTTCTCTTTCTATAGCTAAGAGCTCTTCGGTGTTCTTATCTATTTCTTCAATAGTAAATTTTTCCATAATCTCATGCCAGTCTGGATTCCCTTCTTCAGTATCAGAAACAGAAACAGTACTGACAGGTCCACCTTCATAGTGAAACTGGCATACAACCTGATCTTTTTTATCAGATGTAAAATATGGAAGTTTAATGGTACGAGGAAGTTGAGTGTAGTCCATTCATATCTCCTAATAATGTAACAATATTATATATTTAAGCAGTTCTTACCCAAAGTGTTAAGCTAGCCACGTTTTCGGTAGCACTTTGCACTGTCGCTCCAGTGTAAGAACCCGTGTAAGTTCCAGAAAAGTAACCGGTATAATAGCCAGTGTAAGTGCCGGCAAAGTTACCTAAGTAAGAACCAGTGTATGCTTGGTATCTCGCGTAGTAACCAGTATAGCTTCCAGCAAAATTTTGGCTGTATGTACCTGTGTAACTACCAGAATAACTTTGATTCGTTACTTGCCTTCTAGTATCAGCGAAAGCTGATCCAGCGGCAGCCCATGTTCCGCCACTCCCTGGAGCAGAAGCGGACAACTGATATTGACCTATTCCAGCTTTAATTTTATTTCTTAGTCTTGGAGTAAATTGCTTTATTTCTGTGTCTGTCATTTCTTGAATAACATTTGACGCCGCCAACTTAAGAGGTCTTACTGTTGTAGGTGTACTAGCTGCAGCTGTTTTTCTCCACAATTTAGTAGTATTACTGGATCCACCTATTATGGTATTTGTAAGAGTTCCTTTTTCTGTCCACGTTCCGCCTGAAGGAGCACTTGGTTGTAAAACATAAGATCCTAGTCCAGCGCCTACTAAATTATCCTGTGTACTATCAATCCAAAGAGGATCTATAGTTGCGTCAGTTTGTTCTGATATAGAAGATCCGTCATACTCAACTGGTCTATTTGAGATACTTTCAGAAGCTGTTTGTCTATCTTGATAAAAATTATAAGTGTTAACAGTAGTTGTAGTTCCAGCCGCCGGATGTGTTCCTACAGATTCAGTTCTTCTGGTATCTGTAAAAGTTCCAATAAGAGTAAGTCCTGTAGTACTTCCAGGGTTAACCGAAACTGTTCCAACTCCAGTATCTGCCGAAGCGAAGTCTCCTAGTAGAACATGTTCTATGTAGTCCTGTTCTCCAGAAGTCATTTCTTGTAAATTATTATCTGCTGTGATTTTAAGTGGTCCTGCCATTTTTAACTACCCGGTGAAAACATCGTCTTTACTGTAGTACCATTTACGTCTTTAATAGTCAGTGTAGTTGCACTATTAAAGTTTGCACTAGTGATAGTGTTAGTTGCTATCATTGAGCCAGTAACAGTGTTAGGTGCTATAGAGAATCTACCAGTTGATGAATCAAATCCGATTCCATTAGCACTGTCTTTTTGAAAGTGTGCTCTAACATCAGATGGAGACGGTCCTGTATATGATATGACTCCAGTTCCTGAATTGTATGATAATGATCCATCACCACCATTGTCTGTAACAGATACGCTTGATCTCGTAAGAATTATTACAGCTGCTGAGTCAGTTCCAGCGTTGTTGATTGAAAAGTTAATAGCCGCGACTAAGTTAGAATCGGCGTTACCTGCTACAATCTGTGCGTCGAACTGCGTTCTATCACCTACGTCTGTGGATATGGTATTTGTCTTAGTAACCCAGGTTGATACTGGATCGGTAAGATTAACTGTTGTTCTTGCTGCCATCTAATTTCTCTATAATTGTATTTAGCATAAGCTTTATATCACTTACTTCATTCTTTAAGTTATTTATATCTTCTTTTTCTTTTTCTTTCGCAGCTTTTCTAGCTTTAGCCGCTCTAATTTCTTCTAAATTAGTATTCAAAATAGCACCTGTAAGAGTATCACGAACATAACCAGGGTGGTCCTCAACCTTAATTTTAGCCATAATTATACGCTCAATGCTATAATTCTTAAATCTTTAATCCTTGGCACTTTGGCCGCGTTAGTACTTCTCATTACGATCTTGACTTGAAACTTACTAAACCCAGGTAACGCACCGTTTTGTCCTCCGGCCAAGAATCTATGTTCTCTATATCTTCCTGGGTTATCGTCCGTAGGTATATTAGCTTCTGGCGCGAGTAAAGTAAAGTCATTGTCAGTTATGATTTCATCAGAAGTTGCTGTTCTAAAGAAAAGCTGAAAGTCTGTTCCATTTGGTTTATTGGCACTGGCTATTATTTTTAGTCCAACTGCTTCTTCTGCTAGATTAACGATTTTAGTTAAGTGTTTTGACGCTGAAGTACCACCAGTGGCCGAAGTTTCATTGACAAAAGCAATTGGCACGTTAAATCCACTAGTTGCTGATGAATCTTGCTTATCGATAATATTATCAATCAATGTCATAGACATTCTTTGCATGTCGATCATAGGAGCAACGTTAGAATCTTCAGTGGCTATGTTAATTTTTACGTCCATAGACTTATTACCTGCGCCTAGCTCTTCGGCTTCAGCACTATCATGACCTACGACATAAACTTTATCTGCCTGATTATTTTGATTAAGTTTGATAGGTTCAAAATCAGATAATTTTTGAAAAGCAGTTTCTGATCCAGCAAAAGATCTACCGGTAGATGTTTTAACACCGGCTGCAACGTGAGTTCCTCTAGGTTGCAATATCGCAGCGTGTGGATATAAAATGCTAAAAGGTATGTTCTTTGTAATTAAAATATTTGTACCACCTCCGATAGCATCTGAGTCTGCAGCAGAATCTGCGTTAAACGTGTAACCACTAAAGTCGACTTTAGTAATTGGTCTTCTAGCGCCTTCAATACTTGCTTTTGATATACCACCAACACCAGCTGAGTCTACGCCAGTAACAGTTACTTTATTTCCAACTATAAGGCCATGACCAATATGTCTTATTCTTACTTCTTGACTACCTGAGGTTACGGTAACTGGATTTTTAACTAGTTTTTTCTTAGGCACCGAGGCGTTATGAAGTACGACATTACCAGTAGTTCTAGTAAATCTAGCTTGATATAGTTTAAAAGAAAGATCTTGATTTTGTGCAGGAGTAAATGTAACTCCATTTTGAGAGTAGAAAAGACTTCCTAATGTTGGTTGTTTATTTACTCTTCTCTCGGTAGAACCAAAAGTAAATTCGTTAATCTCAGCTATATAAATTTGATAATCTTTAGAATCAGCGATTACAACTAAAGCATAATCTTGTGTACCTTTTAAGAATATTGGCTCTTGAAATGTAAAAGTAGTAGGTGTAAGCTCTGGACCAACCGTATCGACGTTAACTGACGCAGATGGTAAAACTACTGTCGACCCAGGAATAATATCACTTCCGGAAGGAAAGCCATTAACCATTGGTCTTATTTGAATTTGTACAGGAAGAGCCGTATCTTTTTGAGCGAAGAATAAATCTACTTTCGTACAGTAGACTCCAAGTGGTTCATCTACGTAAAACGATTGCGCAATTGGTTGCTTATTGACTTGATAGCCTAAAGAGGTTACTGCCATTTTCTTATATCCTTTAATTCAAATTTTTTCTTCATCACCTGATACGTTCCTATTAACATCGACATTGGAGTAATAACAATGTCTGCGTAAAGCGCTCCTATAGAGTACTTACCATTGATCTTATTGTCATAAAAATCTCTAACTCTATCAGATTGCCATTGTGACTTTGCTACTAAGTTATCGGCTATTATCTTACCCCAAATGTCATAACCTTCTTGCCAGATGACAGACTGTTTTCTATGCCAAGCTCTTAACTTTTTGACTTCAGTAAATGACATATCTCCTCGCCTTTCAGCAGCTGTACAACAATGCGTACCATCATCAGACGGACTGTTGTTATCAGTTTCTACAGCCGGCCCAGGACCTCCAAAAGCATCCAATGGATCTGTACCTAGACCCGCAAATTCATTAGCCCAGTTTCCATAAGTATTAGCGTTAGGATCGCTTGACCATGTATTAGTAGTACCAACCACTAAGTTAGCATCGCTTATTACAGTACCTTTGCCATGGTTATTGTCTCCACCGTCATCAACTTGATACCTAGCGTTATCTCTTACTCTTACACCTTGAACGTTGAGTACTCGAGTAGATTGATAAGTTGCTTCTTTAGTATCTAAGAATCCTTTTGCAGAGTACGGAGCTTTTGCTATCGCTGCAGCGTCTCCTTCGTTGTTGGCACTAATGTCCATTATCTTAAACTCTACTTGTCCTACTCTAAATTTAATATCATCGTTATTCGGCACGATAAATGAACCTGTCACTTCGCCATCACCATTAGTAGTAAGAGTTGAAGATCCATCAGGATGAGTAGTTGCTCCTTTTAAAGTATTACCAAAATCCTCTGTAGCATCTGAGTAAAACTGAAAGGCTTCTGATCTTGCAAAATCAGATATAAGTGTACCATCAAAGAAAGGGAACACTCGAGTATTTGGTCTCATCCCTTGAACTTTAAAGAAGACTTTTCTCGATCTCATAAACGGTAACAGCGCTGTTTGAGTAACTCTATCTTCTACAAGTTCAAGTACTGTTTCTTCGCTGACAACTCTGTTTACTGTACCTCCTATAGCTCCTGTTGAAGAACCAACTTTAAGATTCTCTGTAGCTACACCACCCCAGTTCCATGACCAGTTATTCCAGTTGTAAGCTTGAGTAGTCGAAAGTCTAGTTCCACCTGGGACGGTCTTATCAGCTAGTCTATTAACGTCTCTCCATTCGTCTGAAGCAGGAGAAAGTGTAGTGGTTCCTTCATACACTACTACTGAGAAAGGATTAATTTGAATAGCTTTACTCGCTAAATCTTGATTTATGTATTCTATTTCTTCATGCTCTAAGTAAATGTTATCACCAATCTTTCTAACGCCTGTAGATTGAGCTGAGTCATATATAAGTCTAATATTTTCTTCTGTAAATGTAGGTCTTATACAATGCTCAAGAGGATCTAGTGCCGCTCTATATTCAATAGGATCGATAGCTGAAAGAGAGTGCGTTGTAAAGTTATCAATAAAGAATCCACCTTTTGTTCTATCATTTCCAGCAGAATCTAGAACTTGAAAATGTTTTGTATCTAATTCAAGAGCGCTGAGTGTGGTTACTTCTTCTAATTTATCGATTCTTTTTTCCAAGAATCCAATATCTTTCATAGTAAATCTTTTATGCTCTATCTTTCTTACAGCCACGTCCGAATCGTTTCCGGTATTGGCGTTAAGTTTAATATCATACAACCCTAGAGTTCCATCTGGCTTGTCCGGAGTTACGGGTGAAAACGCCGGATTACCTCTTATAAATCTTATGATACCATTTCTATCAATTACAAGTTTACCAGCTGTAGATAAGAAGTATTCTATGTCAGCTTGAATTAAAGTGTTTGTTCTAGGCTGCTTGATAGCTCTTGCAATTCCGCTTGCAAATTCTCCATCAGAATCCATGACTGGTCTAAAGTCTAAAACATCTCTTAACGGAACTACTCTACCATCAGAAAGTCTGTGCTTTGGAATCTGATCATAATTAACTTGACCGGTGTAAGAATTAACCGCAAAAAAGTCTCCAGACACTCCGTGATCGAAATGTTGATAGTTAATAAACACACTACCTGCTGGAGCGGATTGACCACCTTTAAGTACGAGTCTCCCTAAGTCATAGTGATTATCTCTTTGACCATTATCAAGAGTAAATCTGTCTATGTAACTAATATTACTATCACCATGTTTAAGAACTTCGTTAACTGAAAATATATCGGCTCTATTTAACGGCAAGAATTGTTTACCTGTGATCGCGTCAGTTTGAATACCTACACTAATGGATCTAGTACTAAGAGTTTTTGTTTTAACGGCTGCGTTAGCCTTATTAACATAAGCAAGAATTTCTACTTGTTGATTTGCTGGTAGTCCAGTTATTGTTGACGCTTGAGAACCAACACCACCAACTGATGGATTATCAAATAATGTACTCGGAGATATGATATTACTATCAGTGCCAATGATCCAATCATTAGTATTTGCAAAAGTCTCTCCAGTTCCAGATAACGAAATAGAAGCTGTGCCAACACCATCAGTGGTTGCGGTAAATCTTTCTTGTACAGTTAAAGATATGTCTGTAAGAGCTTTCGGTCTTGGTCTAGGTAGAGCAAACAAACTGGTACCATTAGAAGTTTCTTTGATTACGGCTTTATTATTTTCTAATACAGGATTAAAGTAATCTGTTATGCTTGTTCCAATACTTTTTACATTTCTAAAAGCTTGACCAGCGTTCATCTTTACGTCGAATAAATTGTATTTTAAGTTGATACCGTCTTCGTCAACGGCTTTAACTCTGGCCGTACCTATGGTTGTTCCTTGAAAATCTGAATCATTTTTTAATGTAAGCTTTTGAAATACGTTTATGTTAGGAACGCCTTGAGTATCAGAATCTACGTTAGGATTGACTATTACGAAGTTACCATAATCAGCTGCAACTACTTCGTTATTGATCGTGGTAGTTTGAGTTGATCTATTAATTCTTAACGTAGTTGGAAACGTTCTAGAAGCTCTAAATCCATCGACTACTGCAGTACCAGCACTTACGACTAACTGAAGTTTAGTATTGTCTGAATCTAATTCGAATCTAGTAGTAAAAGGTTTTACAAAATAGTCTCCAGAATTTTCAAAGATTCTTTTTGCTACAACTTCATTTGGTACGTTGTATGCATCGTTAGCGTTAATCGCATTATATATCACACCTTTTTTAACTACGGCAACCGTGACAAAGTTTTCATCTGAGTCTACTTCTGTGTCGAGAGCTATAGTTAATTGAATTCTGTATCTGTCAGCTCCTGGGGCAGCTAAGTTTGGAACACTACCTTGATTATCAAACAAAGCAGTATTATCTGAACCGGTTACAATTTCTTCTACAACTTTAAATCCAACGTTAGCGTCTGGAGTATCTGTGTATTTTGATATGATTTTAGATTGATCTTGAGTAAATACGAAATGACCTCTGGCATAGTAAATTCCAGATAGTAGAGTTACTTGCGTGCCGACACCTGTGGCTGGATTAGTGGCAGTATTGGTGGTTTGAACTGTAAGTGATACACTACCATTATTAATATCTTCACCGTTAGTCATTCTAATAGTGGCAGATCCAGCGAGAGCTGAACTTGTATTAGTGTATTGGACATATAGTGTTGCTGGATCGCTACCTGAAGCTGCGACTACTTCAAGAACTTTTGCAACTACTCCAGAAGTTTGACCCGTAAAAGATGTACCTAACAATGTACTAGTATCTGGTGGAAGAGTATTTATCGTAGTGTCGAGTTTTACGAACTCAAACTTTTGATTAATATTAGCACCACCCGGTCGAACAACTGCTCCTTCTTTAAATATATTATCGCCAAACCTCTGCATTTCTCTTTGAATGATAGTTTGGCTTTGAGTTAGTTCTCTTGCCTGAAGTGCTCTACCTGAATTAAAAAGTATTCTGTGAAAGTTATCACTGTCCGCAAAATCATCTTTATAGGTAGTAGCAAAGGTTGTATTAGTAAGATTTGTCGCCATTATTTTCGCCTTATAGTGTTACTACAATTTTTATATCTTCTGTTTGATTAGACGCTCGTACTACTGGTGCTCTATTTTCTATGTATAATATTTCTCCACTAGTATTTAAGACATCATCTCTCGTAAACGCATCACTGTCTGCATCTACACCGACTGCTACTAAGTTTGCCGAGTTACCGCCACCAGATATAGTTTCACCTTCTTGAAAAGGTTTAAATCCAGTCTCTTCTGCTTGGTGATAGTATACTTTATCGCTATCTATATCATCGATATAAGCTTTAGCTCCAGTTGAACCACCTGTTATTTCAGTATCAACTGTAAAGTTTGCAGCGTCTGTGTTACTCGTCACTTGTAAAAACTTTAAAACTCTACCAGTGGCTGCCGTAAAGTCGGAATCTACAGTTCCTTTTCTTGGATTTCTCATAAGTACAATTTGTCTAAAATCATTACCTACTACAAAATCTCCTGTTTCTGTTCCTGCTGGTTTTGTGTTGAACATAAGAGAAGTAGCTTTAAGTTCGTTTCTACAGTCTGCGCCCATTCCGCTATCTGGTCCGATGATTGCACGGGCTGCTGCCCCGGAACCACCACCACCAGTTATAGACACACTTGCAAAATTATACCCGTGCCCCATAGTTATAGCACTGTCTGCGCTTGAGTCTAATTCAATTTTTACTACTGCTCCACCAGAAACAGTTGCTGTAGCAGCTGCGGCCTTTCCATCTCCATCAATTGTTATCGTCGGAGCTGAAGTATAACCACTTCCGCCTGCAGTTAATGCCACCCCAATTATTTGACCAGCTGATGCAGCGTCTTGAACAGCTTTTTGTTGTATTTCTAGTGAAGTTGAACCAGATCCTATAATTTTTTCTACTGGTACGAAGTTTGCTGATAAGAACTTACTCGCTCTTGTTGCGCTAAGAGCAAATAGAAATTTCCATACGTAACCATCTGCAGTTTTAAATGGTTTTACAGAAGTTCCAGTTGGTTTTACAGTAGAAGCAGCAGAATTACCATTTGCGTCTTTACCACCTTGAAGTACTATATAAACTTGGTTATCTTCTGTAAGAACGTAGTATTGATTTGTAGCTGGAATCTCTGTAAGATTATCGTCAAAGCCATTGTATATCGCGCCTGAAGACCAGTTATATCTAGGAATAGTAAAAGTAACATCTCCTGCTGTTTTTATAGACTGCATAGATGCTCGAGCGTTTCTAATAGATCTTGGATTGTCTAGTGGAGTTGGAACAGTCTCCGCACTGTCCCACGCTTCCGACCTACCAATTCCAATGTAGTATCTAGCAGTTGCTGCTGTAACCTCGTTAAAAATAGTTTGAGTTAATTGTCTTTTTAGAGGATCTGTAATAATTGCTGTCATTTTTTATCTCTACGTAATTGTTACACCAGTGCTGGCTGAGTCCGCGCCAGCTAACATAAACCAGCTGGTTCCATTCCATATACACTGTGTTGCATTATTCTGTGTTACATCAAAAGAGGTACCTTGAGCAAAAGGGTGCGGAGTAATTGTTGCGGTACCAGTTCCAATGTTTGTAAAAATTTTAAACTCTCCTGCAGTAGTTCCTGGGCCTAAAGCTAAGGCAAGCGAGCCAGACTTATTACAAACAATAAGTGAGGCTGCAGAATCTACCGCTCCATCTGCCGTTTCTGTGACAGAAGTATAAGCAAGTTTAGCTACTTCTACAGAACCTTTCCCTTGCCCGTTTAGTTTTAAGTTAATATTTGTATCAGTTCCTTCAGCTTGAACCGTTGGATTACTTCCAGACACTTGGTTAGTTATCTTTAGATTATTAACAGCACTTGAAGTAGAAGTTAGATTAATCATAGTAGCTCCAGCTGAATCAATTATCGATTGCTGAATCTTAGGTCTATAAATCGTAGGTGATGTTAGGGTTTTATTTGTTAAAGTGTCTGTTGTAGCTCTGCCTACTAATGTGTCAGTAGAAGTTGGCAACGTAATCGTACCAGTATTTGAAATAGTTGATATGATTGGTGCGGTTAACGTCTTATTCGTTAATGTGTCAGTGGTATCTTTTAACACTACAGTACCAGTAGCGTTTGGTAGACTTATCGTTCTATCGGCTGTAGGATCTGTAGCTATCAAGAACGTTTCATGAGAGTCTGTAGAAGCTCCTTCAAAAACAACCGCGCTATCTGTAAACGATACTCCAGTTGAAAGCGTAGCACTATCTCCACCAAGTCTGGTGTATAGTTCTATTAAATTTTGATTTATTTTAGTTCCAGCGGTACGAAGGGTATCTCCTGTACCATCATTCGCTGAACTACCAATATTAATGTTTTGCCTAGTCATTTTAATTCCTGATATATTGTTCTATTTATACTAGAAAGATGAATCACTGGTGTATCTAGTGAACATTTCATTGTCCATAGTCTCTGTAGTTAACGAGAAGTCAGGTCTCGCTGCGCCTGCGCTGTCTCCAATGTCACTATCATCAAACTTGAACGAGTTAACTCCAATAAGTTGCGCAGTACTCGAATAAAATTTATCAATTTGTTGAGCCGAAAGATTTTGATATACACTTACAATTTGGTCTAAGCCTACTCTAAATGTTGTAGCGTCTGAATCAATTAATCCAGTCATTTGAGTAAACGGTGAGACCGGAGATAGTAAAGCTTCAGAAGTCAATATAGGTCCAACAGCTGAATCTGATACAACTAATGGAGCGAAAAGACTTAAACTTGCTTCTCTTTCAAGTATAACTTCTCCAGCAAAGAAAAATCCTGCAGGGTGTACAAACTTTTTATATAATTCACTCCACTGAGAAGTATCTATACCTACTTTAATAAGCAACGAAAAGATCTGAAACAATTCGGCATTTTGTATAAATTTTAGAGATTCTGCACCAATCTCTGACTCTCCAACTGTAAATATCTGTCTCTTAGGATATTCAACTTCTGCAGCTTGTTGAAAGAATAATCTAAAAAATTCTTCAATCGAAAATCTACTTCCTTTATGTTGAGCAAATTGCGCAAGTCTTGTAAGAGCAAATCTTACGTCAGAAAAGTTTTCACCAGTTTTTAAGCCGCCAGCAATTTCTGATACAAGATTGTTTAAAAACTGAGACTGCGTCGCGTGTATGTCACGCGTATCGAATAATCTTCTATTGTCTTCTCCAAATCCATGAGGACCATCAGAGTCCATAAACTCATAGTAATTTTCTAAAAAAGATACGAGCTTTGGAAAGTCTGCAGCAAAATATTCCGGAAGAGACTCTTTGACTTTCCTTACTTGAAAACTTCTAGGTCTTCTATTAAGATGTGGATTTTGCGACATATTATAATGTTACCTGCGTATTCTGAAAATCTAGTTGAGCTTTAGAAGTTGATAATGTTCTATCAATGTCTAGAATATAATTACGTAATGGTCTTATTGTGTTTTGATTCGCTGGAGTAATATCTACTCTTATGCCAGAGCCTTCAAACGCGGAAGGATTAAACCCTGTAAAAGTTACAGTTCCGGTAGCACCTATGTATGAACCTATATTATCTACCACAACTTCACCGTCATTATTAAAAACTTGTAATTTAGTAGACTTTAAAAGATTTTTAATAGTACAAGTTTGTCCATTTAAAGTAAATCTTGAAGTAGTTAAAGTGTGATTAACATCATCTGGCGTAGCTATGGCTACTGGAAAGCTAACAGTGTATTGAAGTGTTTCTCCTACAGATGGAGTAAACGTTTGATTAAGTTTTACGTCCATCTTAGAGTTAAGAATAGCTTCATCCAAAGCGTCTAGTTGAGTTAATAAGTTAGATCTTCTAAACACTTTATTAAATTTATTTAAGTTAGTGGCGAAGAAGTTATTGATGGTTGTTTGAACTAGATTTTCGACTGTCTTGGACGTAGAACTTGTCAAGTCTGGATCTAAGTTAAAAGTAGTATTTATCTGAACATTTGTAGTTATAGGATCGACAAAAATTGTATCAATAGACATTATGGCTAAGTTGTCTGTTAGTTCTGTTCTTATAGTATCTTTAACATTTTGTTGAGTATCGTCGGCGATATTGGACTTAAACTTAAGGCCAACAAATACCTTTCCAAACTGAGGAGGTTCGTTATCGGCTCCACCAAATGAAGTTACGTCATCTAGGAAAGAACCATAATTTGCTAAAATTTGAGCAGTATAATCTTCTGCAGTAACAAGTCTTCTTTGAGCTGTGAAAGATATAGGAGCATTTTGTCTTATTGATTCTATACTTTCTTTAAACGCTCCACCCGATGCGTTGCTCTCAGTAACTGTAGTTAAATTAATTGGTGTTCCATCTACGGTAACAGTAGTTGTAGGTGAGAATAAAGAAGCTCCATTAGCAGCCGTAGCTTTAGTAGAAAGATAGTCAATTACAATTTTATTTCCAGCTTCTGGAGCTTTTCCAGTAGATATGCCATCTCCGAATATTACTTCAAAGTAACCATTTGGAACTTCTTTTATTTGAAAGAGCGTAGAGGTGTTTGTTATTCTTATCGCCTTATTGATGTTGGTGTAAGTATCAAAAGCCGTTGATGACGCAGTCGCGAATACTCGCACTCTAATAGTAGTGGTGTCCATGGTAATATCTGGAATAACGTAAATTTGTGAGTCACCAGTTTCACCAACAAAGAATGTTTTTGTTTTTTCTTGACCTTCAAATACTGGAATACCAGTTTGACCATTTCCATCTAAAAACTGATAAAGACCTGCTCCATCATCTAAAGCCGTAAAATTTTCTCGAGTTTGAAATGTATAAGAAACATCATCAACTGAAGTTGTAAACTGCGTGTTTCTTGGCAACGTAATTGCAGTTGGTCTAGTTGATGAAGCCACAGAAAGAGACAAATTAAGTTTAGCCTGAGCAGCCGAGTAAGATCTTGGAACATATCCTAAAGCTTCAGCGTGAGAAACTATTGAACTTCTAAGCTGAGCCGTATTTAGAAAACTTTCATTCAAAGCAAAGTTACCAATAAGACCGTTAAAATGCGTGTTATAAGCTAAAACGTCTAGTATATTGCTTAATCCAGATGCTTCAAAATCGTAATCAGCAAATTCTGCTTTTTGTTTAAGAAAGTCTTTAAGTTTAGTTTTGATTGTATCAAAATCTAATTGAGTTGATTTAATTGTTGTTGCCATTTATCTTAACCTCGTTAAAGAAACTTCCACTTGCACTTGTTGAGCCGTATTAACAACCTGAAAGAACACCGTAACTTTTACTTCGTTCTCGTCTGGACTTATAATACTATTTATGTTAAGTATTTTAGCCCTAGGTTCGAAGTCTTCTATTGACTTTATTATTCTTTCTTCTAGCGAATCATCATCAATATCCGTGCTTAATCTAAAAAGCATTGAATTTAAATCACCACCGTATCTCGGCAAGAAAGGTTTCTCTGCAAAATTCGTAAGTAACAAATTTCTTACAGCTTGTTTTACTGCCGCTGCGTTACTCTTTTTAAAAATATCTCCAGAAGGCTTCTTTGTAAATGACAGGTCTATGTCTTGATAACCTACGGTTCTAGCCGTAGTTATGGTCTTGTTACCAAGATTTCCATCTTCTATCGAAAAAGCTCTTGCTGGCATTACATTTCCTTTATTGTCTATTTATAACGAAATTTCTTCGTTTGGATCTAAAATTTCCATTAGTTCGTTAGTAGACTGCACGTAATTATTAAATCTAGTCTCTACATCATTTTGATACGTCACTGTCCATGGAGGAATAATCTCTGGCATTACTAATATTAGTTGTACATTTAAACTTCCATCGGGATTGTAGATGTCGTAATCTAATATTAATTTATCAAATTGTAATAAGTTTTTAAGATATATTGCTAAGTCAAATGTCTTTTCATTATCTACTTCTCCATTTTCATCTATAAGTTCATAGACTACTGCACGTCCTCTTGACATTAAATAATTTATTCCATCACTGACATCAAGAGTCTCGCCCGGCTCAGCCCGGTATAAGCCTTCAACGACTTGCAATCTATGATTAGCAAATTCTCTACTACAAGTAGCCGAGTTAACTACTTTCATAGCTCGAGCTTGTAGCACGTATTGTTTTGCTAATCGCATTCTATCGTCATCTTCGATTATATGTGTCAATGTAACTGGATCACCAAGCCCTCCTAAAAAAGTAGCCATAGTAATCCCAGGCGCTAATCTAGTTCTGCTAGTTATCTCTTCTTGAAACAAAGGATTAAACTTTGGATCAGGAAAGTATGTAGTCTTATATGTTTTTGCCATTCGTTTACCTAATTACGTAAATAACTTAGAAGTAGTGGCTGCTCTACCGACCGGTTGATCTGGTCTCATAGGTGACTTTTCACTACCAATTATTCTTCCGGTTTTCCCAGGTGCTATGTTAGCAAACCCAGGAGATATTATACCTTCAGATAAAATCGCTCCAATAAACTCTTCATTGTTTAAATTATTAGCGTCTCTTAACTTTGATCTTGCTTCTCTAGTTGTGAGCAATGTTTTTGATACTCCACCATAGTTTGTAGTTTGATCAATTTTATCTTTTAAGAAGTTACCATCATCAACGTCAACTCTTCTTATCCCTTTTGGAGAATTATTTAATATAGCTTGAGCTACGGCATTTGTAACTTGAACTGTATTCTTATTTGTCGCTGTAGTATCAGTTGCGCTATGTCCACCAGTACCAGCACCTGCACCTAACGAAGTTGCAACTGAAGCTTTCAATGATTGATTAGCATCAATTGCTTGAGTAGCCGTACCAACTAAATCACCTCTAAAAGTTGTTGAAGTCATTTCAGTTGCGTTGATTCTAGGAATATGAGCGGTCTTTCCATAGATTACCATTTCTTCTCCACCAATAGTTCCACTGTCTCCTGCTACTAAGAGAGAAGAAGAAGCGATATTAGCACTTCTTGTTGAAAGTGTTATTTCGTTTTCTGCTGTAAGAATTAAAGTATCGCCATAAGTTTGAGTTACGTTAGATCCAACTATTTGTGTTACATTACCTTTGATAGTTTCAAATCTATCTCCAAGTATTACTTCTGATTTAGTGCCGGCAATTTGTTCTGTTTTGCTACCAACAATTTCAATTTCTTGATTTCCAGCAATCTCTTGAATAAATCCTCTTTTTACTGTTTGCTCTAAATCACCATCAGTTTTTATATTGAAGTCACCACCAACTTCAATGTCAAAATCTCCTGCAACTTTTAATTTAAGGTTACCATTGTAGTGAAGTTCACCGTCACCATCTACGATAACTTTCTCGTCTTCTGCAGTAACTCTTACTGTATTTTTTGTAGAACTGTAAATCACAGTTCCATCCGCTCTCATCTCTACGCCTGATCCTGTTCTATGACGTATCATAACTCTTTGAGCGTTTGGCGTATCGTCATATTCGATAATATGACCAGAAGCTGTTTCTTTAACTTGATTATTTGGATATAAAGACACTGGTTCAGATTCAAGTTCTAAGTCTAAACCTGAAACGCTTCCACCTAAGTATACATTGGTTCTTTTGGAACCTCTTGCTTTGTCGTTTACACCAGACCCTTGAAGATACTCAGGCTTAGGAAATACACCTTCAGGATCTTCATAACCATGCTGAGCATTTTCTAATTCTCTTAATTTAGCTGCATTTACATTTTGATCTAAATTTTCGAATATTTCTGTCATTATTTTAAAAACCCTAATTTGTTTGCTATGGTGTTGGCTATTTTGTTATTACCTGCCACGTCTTTTATATTTCTATTGAAAGCTCCAGCTGCTTTGTCGATGGCTGCTGTTTTATTTTTAATGATATTATCAGAATTAAACTTACCAATCGAACCATTCTGAGCATTTTTAGCTTTTTCTATTTCAGCTTGTAAGTCAAAGTCATCGCTAGAAATTTTATCAAGGCCTGTATTCATTTCACTTATAGCCGCATCTAAGTCTTTTTCTATCTTAGTACCATCGACTTGATTAATTTTATCAAAGTCTTGAGCCACTTTATCAAAACTAAATTTACGCTTTGAATTAAAAGCGGTTTCAGCTGGTTTTGCTAGCTTCTTTGGCTTGATAAACGCGGCTTCTTTTTTAGTAGGTGATGAAGTTATTTTTGTTGGATCCTCTACATTATTTACTTTACTAAACTTTTCTCTAAGAGCCTCAACATCTATCCCAGGACCTAAGTATCTTAAATCGTACTCATAATCTCCAAAGACGTTAGCACCTTCAAAAGATTCATAAAATAATTTTGTAAAGTTTTCTAGTGCTCTTTGTTGATCCGCGTTAACAGGATGCTTTTCAGAAGCTACAACAGTAAGTTGAACTCCGTCTAAATCAAACATAGTTTCGGATCTAGTAAGGTCTATAGGTCTTCCTCTTTGTATAGATCCATTTGTAAGAATAACGTAATGTGCTTGTAATCCAAAATCAAACGGCTTATTCTTCATCTTTGTATCGGCTTTTTTAACGGCGTCGCTAGCAGCATTACCTTGACTTTGAAATTCTTTTACAAGAGCATTCTTTTGAGCTTCAATAGACAGTTCATGTAATCTTCTCGCATTTACTTCTTTTGGTCCTCCCCAAACTTTTGCAGTCCAGCCTATGACTAATGTTCTTATAGATCTTTTTGTATCTTCTTTTCCTCTTTGAGAAGTTTCAAAGTCTGTTTTTAATTCATTAAATCCATCAATAACCTCGAAGGCGTAATCACTTGGTGTCGTAAGTCCAGTAAAACCGCCGGCATGCTGCTGTAAATCTTTAATAAAAGATGGTGTTATTGCGTCGGCAGTAAGCTCACTTTTACCAATCAACTTGGATAGGTTAGTATCAAAGTTAGGTTTTCCAGTCTTAAAATCTAAACCTTCAATAAAGTTTGGAGGTTCTTTAAACCCCTTTGGAACTACAGCACCAGGAGCCAATGCACCAAACTTATTTTTGATATCTCCAGAGATGTCTGGTAAACCACTAAGCGGGTTGATAGGTTTTACACCTTTTGTTTTTACTGCAGCCAATGCAGCTTGAATATTAGTTCCACTTCTTCCAGCCGCCTTTGATATCTTACCAAAAATATCTGAACTTAGTGGATCGCCTTGATTGAATATTTCACTAGTTTTTTCTTTTATAGTTTTTTGAGTTTGCGTTGTTATTTGTTTTTGTGGACTTCTACCAGATTGAAAATTTTGCATTGCTTTTTCTAAGATATTACCAGTTGATGCTGATAACTTATCAGTTGCTGGTTTAAATTTAGTTAATATCTGCCTTGCTTTTTCTGGTTTAAGATTTAAATTTTTTTGAAAAGTTCTAAGTTGAGCTTTTGCGCTTCCATCTGCAACTACTGATTTTAAGAAAGCTTTTGGTTGTATTCCAGTGTCTCCAAATAATGTTTTAGTTTCATTAGCTAGTGCATTTGTTACTACACCAATACCTTCACCAGCATTTTCTTCTAACACGCTCGGTGCTGCTTTTTTTCTGAAAGCTTTTATAGGCTTACCTCCTGCAAATAAGCTTTTTATTCCTGCCAGTGATTCACCCATATTATTAATAGGCGCGCCTTCAAGCAAACTTCTTTCAGCTTTTACGTTTTCAGCTGTTGCTAACATCTGAGGTTTTATTTGAGCTTCAATATTAGTTACAGCATTAAATATCTCAGGTGGAACAGACTGCTGAAACTCTTCTCGAGACACCGACTTCTCATATTCAACTTTTATTTTAAACTGAGGTTTTTTTGTCTTTACAGTTACTTTATTATTACTAAAAGTAAACTGGCCGGTAAAAAGTCTTTTTCCAATAGAACTTTGATTCTGAAATACAGTAACTTGTATAATTTCTAGAACGTTAATGTCATTCGGAATCTGTACCGATCTGCCTCTTCCTTCTTCAATCGCCATTTACGTCGTCGCTCCTATACCTAATTTTTTATAGACCTCATTAGCAAAAGCTACTCTTTGATTAGTATGTGCTAAATCTTTATTTGGTCTTTCATACTTATCTTGAAATACTATTGTTGCCTCTTTTACGGTCTTCGTTTTTCTTAATTTACCAAGGCCTAAGTATGGGGTTGTTTCCAGTTCAAACTTTACAAACTTAAGTTGTGTTTCTATATCTCTGTAATTTAAATTTCTTTGGTTAGCAAAATCTACTAGTTGGCCAAACCTGTTTCCAGCTGCTTTTGCTGGATTCCACTGAGCAATTCCAAAACTATTCTCATCTTCAAATCCAGATCTAGCAGAAGGATTTAAATCTCCATTATTGGCATTTGCACCAGATTCTACCATAAAATTACCAATCATTCCACAAGCTTGTTTTTCTGAAAATCCTCCACCAGCTTCTGAAACAAAAAAGTTAAACGCTTTCTCAGTGTTAGTATTTCCTGTTATTTCTATATCTATCAATGAATCAGCTTTGTCTAACTGCTCAGATAATTCATTATCGTCTAATTCTATTTTAGGTATTGAACCTAAGATTAATGGAAGTTGTGAATTTTTACCGTCCAAAAATATGCCAAAGACTTGCGCTCTATTTTTCAAACTGCAGTTTGCGCCTAATCCAGAACTTCCATCTTCAGTAACTGGTATGTTAACCTGTGCCCATGGTAAATCTTGGTTAGGAACATCAACCGTGTTAGATGAATGAACACCATGCACTCTAACTCTTACTCTATCTAATTTAAGTGGATCGTTAACGTCAACAACTGTGCCGACAAACCATCGAGTTTGATCGCCATAAAAACTCATGTGATTGGCTCCTCTCCGACAGAAGCTACTTTACCAAGTAACAGATTCACGTCATATCTTTCTGTTTTAAATATATGTTCGGTAGCAAATATAATATAATCACCTGATTTTTTTTGGTCGTATTTTGGTCTTTGCTCTCCAGATTCTTGTGTATTGTCTAAAAATAAGACTCTTATTGTTTTACCAATAGTATAATTCTCGTCTCCAGTTAAAAACTCTCGGCCAGATACAGTAATTCTTAGAGGAGTCTTAGTTACAAACTTTTTTACGGCCGCACCAATGGCTTTTCTTCTGTGTTGTCCTGAGGCCGATTCATCGTTATAACTCTTAAAATTACCTTGAAGCTGTTTGTAAGCTCCAGACGAAGATATTTGAGTTATTGATTTAGAATCTAATTGGCTTAATGGTTTATCTTTAACTTTATACCCAGGCGCATAATTATATCTTGTATTTTGAGATCCTAGTTTATTATCTAAGACGAGCGGACCAAATAAATCTTCGTCAACATCAAAGTGAATTTTAGTAGGAGTTCCAGTCATAGTGTTAAAAAACTGATACTCAGCTCCAACTAATCCTTCCATCACCAATGGCATTAATTTTTCTCCTTCATTATATTCATAGCTTTCTATGAGATACTGTTTTTGAGCGCCTGCGTCGTTAGAAGTTATACTTGGTGCATATATGTAAGGTGTATTTAAGTTAAGTGGTGATTGCGTTAACATCTTATCTAAACTTTTCAGTACTAAGTTGTTTACACCTAAAGCTGAATAAAGATAAAAGGGTAATCCAGACTGAGACAAGACTCTTTTTTTCAACCAGTTACAAGCTTCAATTGGATCTAAATTTGGTATTATTACTTTAAGATCATTTATAGCATCAACGTCATCTATAAGCAACTCTTTATCTAAAAACTCTTCTAGTATCTTTTTGATTATTTTAGAAGGAGCTCCAGAATACGACTTACTGATATTTTGAGCGGCAGATTCAAAAGCATGATATTCAATACAGTGTATAAAGACTGATTCATTTCTTTCGTCTACTTTAAATATGTTGTCAATCTTATCGATAAGAAATACTTTTACTATTTCGTTTCCTGTAACTCTTTCTTCGGAATGCTGTAGTGTAAGTGTTAATTTTTCTCCACCTTGAAAGTCCATATCTTGAACTATATTTTCTTGATCAATAAATAGAAACCTAGCTGTGAGATATGCTTTTTCTATGTGTTCATAGATTACAAAGTCACTTATAACTTTTGCGATATCAATTCCTACTACATTTCTATCACTAGAAATAACTGCACTTAGAATCTGAAAATCGGTTTGTTGTTGAGCTAATGCTGTGTTTGACATTTTATGACTTTATCGCTTTTTTATAACCTGATATTACTGTACTCATTAATGATGGCTTAATAATTTTTATAGTACGTAAACTTTCATTGACGTCAAAATATACTTCTTCAAAAGTTTTACCAGTAAGAAGCGCGCCCGGGCCTACGTGTGGATCTATATCTACAATCGCTCCACTTCCATCAATATAGTGAGATTCTGATTGAAACTCATTAGCACTAGAAACTGCAAATATGGTTTCAAGATCTCCATCAGAATTTGTTGAGTTAATATTTTCTCCACCAATTCTAAATCCTACGGTTCCTTCTACTACTATTTGACCAAGGTCGAGATTTCTTCTTATGATCTTACCACTCGCTCCAGAAAGAGCACCAATTGCAATTTGTCCTACTTTAAGTTTCGACGCAATATCATCTCGAGTTGTCAAAACTGTATTTGGAAATAATTTTTTAGTGTAAGCTTCGAGTTCACCTCTAATCAATGGCCAACCTTGTTGTCTAATATCGTCATTAAGAAGATAAAAAGTCCAGTAATAAAGTGGTGTACCATATAATTGTATTGAAACTTGATCCGGTCTAAATCCTTCTTGTACAAAATGCAGATTAAAGAAAGTTAGATTATCTTTTATCTGATCTACTACGTCGGCGTATTTAGATATATCTTGAAATACTACTGGATCAACTTCATTTCCAAAGTTATATAGTAAAGTTTTAAAGTCTTCAAAATAAAGCATATTAGAATCCTTGTTCGATATCTTGTTTTGTTAGTGCCTTATACTCTACAAAGCTAAGTGTAAGATCTATTTCGTTTGGCTGTCCATCTCTACGTAATGCTCCACCTGTTGGATTAATAGTGTGATTGACATTTCTTAAATAACAATACTTAAATTTCGGAAGTTTTAAGTTTCTACTTCCCCTATGATGAAAACTTATCTGAAATACATGTGGAAACTTGTATCCAACGTCTGCATTTACTGTAGTTCCACCAACGTTAAACGATGCTCCAAATGTATCTGGATATAATTGTTTTCTAAAGTGCTTGATTATCTTGCGCACTTGTTCTGCTTCTTGTGCAGAATCAGCGATAAACTTAAATTGAAACGCAAATTCTCTTAGATTGACTCCTCTAAATAAAGCTCTTACGTTTGGATTGATAATCATTCTCGTAGCGCCTGTCACAGCATTTCTGATTCCACTAAGTGGATTAAATATTTCGTTTATTCTTTGTAAACTAAATCTCGAAGCTTCAGAAGCTATATCAACATTTCCATCTAGTAGATCAAAGAAACTACCTTTAGCGTTTTCGTATAAATCTGCCACCGCTTTTCCAGCGCCTACAGCCACATCAGCTCCTGCATTAACCAAAGCCTCTGTAACTGCTCCGGAGGCTCCTAGACTCGCATTTTCATATTGTACACCATCAGCATAGTTAAAAGAAATTGGCATGTACAGATCAACGATTGGTTCGTCTCTTTTAAGTTGAAAGTCCAATCCACCTGATACTGCAGCTATAGCGGCTTTACCAATGGCCGTATCAGTTATCGAGTCTCCTTGAGCTGCAGCTCCTGCCAGAGCTTTTTCAGTTTGAGCTGATATACCTCTTTCGGCTATTTCTAATGCTTCATCTTCTTCATCAGGCGATAATGGTTTTTTTAAACTTTGAGATGCTGTAGTTGATGGCCCTAAATTTGCAAATTCTTCAGCATGTTCAGTACCGTCTACTAATCCTGTGTTAGTTGAAAGATTGTCAGTCGGTTGTTTAACATGAGATTTCTGTGTAACGCCATCTTGCTTTGATCTAAATTCAAAGACTTGAAATTTTACTCGTGACTGATAAGCTGGATTACCAGTTTCTAATGGATATTTAAGATCTTCACCATGGCCTTGCAATGACTGAGCGAAAGATAACAGTTCATTACCTATCGTTGAAGTAGCAGTGGATACAACATTTTTGATTTTAGGACCTTCTCCACCAAAAGCATCTAGCCCTGGTACGGCATTGGCAACTATCTTTTCTCCACTTGGACCTAGCTTTTGTAGCTTAGCTCCCGGAAAATCTAGCATTGGCATATTTTTTTTCCTTATAGATATAGTTAAGTATTATTTTTCTATTTATAACGAAAATCATGGTTTATTCAGGCTTATATAAAGTTAAGAACAGACAAAAGTACAAAGGTGATGCCTCTAAAGTAGTATATAGGTCTTTATGGGAGAAAGCCGTATTTCAGTGGTGCGATAATAATCCAAAGGTAAGAAATTGGAGTTCTGAAGAAGTTATAGTGCCGTATTTTTATGAAGTTGATAAGAAATACCACAGATATTTTGTTGACATGAAAATAGTATTTGATGATAAAACTCTCTTAGTAGAGATAAAACCAGAAAAAGAAACACGGCCACCTGAAGGTAAAAGAAAGACTAAGCAGTACATAAGTGAAGGTTTGACATATATAAAAAATATGAATAAGTGGGAAGCCGCAAATGAATTTGCTAAAGATAGAGGATGGGAGTTTCAAATATGGACTGAAAAGACTTTACAAGAAATGAAACTTATGCAAAAACCAGTCCCTGGAAAGCTCAAAGGTACATATAAACCATTAAAACAATTCAGGCGTAAAAAGCGCAAAAAATAGTTATAAATAGAAGTATGAGCAATCTCTTTCAAAAACTAGAACTAGAAGCATTTAGAGCTGGTATTACACCGCGTACAGCGCAATCTCGAGACTGGTTTCGTAGAAGAATTCAAAGGTTGACGAGAATAAATCGCGAACAGCTTATGAGAGAAGATGAATTAGAACAAGTTCGTACCCATAGTTATGGTGGAATGTTTATGTTTTTCTACGATCCAAAGACAAAAGACAAATTGCCGTACTACGATACGTTTCCACTTACAATTCCAGTAGAACCAGCTAAGGGTGGATTCTATGGAGTTAACTTACACTATCTTCCTCCTGTATTAAGAGCTAAATTTTTAGATGGATTGCTAGAGATAACTAATAACAAAAAATACGACAACACTACCAAATTTAGATTGACATACAGTTTATTAAGTGGTACACGAAAATTTAGATATTTCAAGCCTTGCTTTAAACATTATCTACTTAGTCAAGTAAAATCAAAATTTGCTGAAGTGCCTGCACCTGAGTGGGAAATTGCTACGTTCTTACCAACCGCATCATGGAAAAAGTCTAGTGCAGGAAGTATATACTCTGATTCTAGGAGAGCTGCCAATGGCAACTAGTGTAGATGAATTAAAAGCTTTAGCCTCGGTTAAATTAGGTTTTGCAAGAAACAACAGATTTTTAGTTACTTTGCCCGGAACTTTTGGTGGTGAAAGTACTAGAAACATAAACATACTCTGCAGTAACGCTAGCTTACCGGCAAAAACTATCATAACTAACGAAAGACGAATAGGTATGGAGTTTCAAAAGATGGCTTATGGCTATGCTGTGGACGACGTGTCTATGACCTTTTATCTTATGAATGACTATGGAGTTAAAAAGTACTTTGATAACTGGCGCTCATCAGTAATAAATGAGACCGGTATGGAATCTAATTATAAGAAAGAATACGCAAGAACAGTACAAATCCATCAGCTAAGACAACCATTGAAAGGATTTAGTAAACAACTAGGACCTATTAGATTTAATCTTGGTCTTGGAGGAGGCTCGGTTTACAGTGTAGATTTGATCGACGCGTTTCCAATAAATACTAGTCAGGTAGACTTAAACAACGAACTTGACGGTCTAGTCCAATTGACCGTTACATTTGCATACACTAACTGGAGAGTTGCTAGTGGAGTGCAGAACTTTATTAATATGGACATACAAACACCTCTTGGTGGAATATCATTATTTTAAGGAGTGAAATGAAATGGCGCTGCCAAAACTAAATAACGTACCTAAATATCAGATCTTGGTACCATCACTAAATAAAAAAGTATCAGTAAGACCTTTTCTTGTTAAAGAAGAAAAAGTTATGTTGATTGCTTTAGAATCTCAAGATCCTCAACAAATCGCCATGGCCATGTTAGATGCCGTAACTGCGTGTATTATAGACGAAATAGATACTAAAAAATTAACAGGTTACGATGTCGAATACTTATTTTTGCAAATTAGAGCAAAGTCAGTTGGTGAAACAACTAAAGTGTTACTTAAATGTGATAAGTGCGAAGATCAACATGAGACAGAAGTAACCATCGATTTAAGTAAGATTGAAATGAAAGGTCAGACAGACGATAATGAAGTTAAAATTACAGACAATGTAGTGCTAGAAATGCAGCACCCGACTTTTATGTCTATGATGAAAAACGAAAAAGCAATAGGGTTCGATAAAACTGAACAGGCTTTTGCTTTAATTAAAGAATCAGTCATGTCTGTCATGACAGACGAAGAAAGAATCGATATGAACGATACTTCGCATGAAGAGTTTCAAGAGTTTTTAGAGTCTATGACTCAAGAACAGTTTGGTAAGGTTAGAGAATATGTTGAAAAGATTCCAAAGCTTACTTATGACGTAAATTATGAATGTGGTAAATGTAAAGAGAAAAATACCATAGTGTTGGAGGGCCTGCAAAGTTTTTTATAATTAGTCTATCTCATACGTCGTTGCATGCGTATTATAAAACAAATTTTGATTTAATGCAACACCATAAGTATTCACTTAGTGAGATAGACAATTTGATACCGTGGGAAAAAGAAGTATATGTTGGAATGTTAGTTGATTTAATTAAAGAAGAAGAACTAAAACAGAGACAAGGAAATGGCTAAACTAGACGACGTAATTCAGCAACTTAAAGAAAACAATGAGACAAATGTCGACATCAGTGCCGGCGTTGCCGGTCTTGAAAACATGTTTGGAGCTTATTTTGCCAGTGAAGCTAGAAAAAAACTAGAAGAAGGCAGAGAAAAAGGTTCTAATACAGCTGCGGCAGCACAAGCCAGAGGTGGTAAAAAATCTGGTGGCGGTGGTATTATGTCAGGCCTTGGTGGTTTCTTAGGTGGTAAAGGTCTAGGAGCAATACTCGGTGGAGCAGGAATTGGTATAGGAGCGGCAGGTGCAGGTGTTGGCGCTTTCTTTATGGGTCTTGCTGGAGCCGAGGCTATCATGCAAAAGTTTGGTGGTGGTGACAACCTTAAAAAATTATTGATTAACTTAGGTGAAGGCCTTGAAGGTCTTGGTGGTAATGGTCTGAAGGCCATTGGCGCGGTTCTAGCGACCGGTGCTATATTTGGAGCACTTGGTAAAGGATTTAGCGCTGGAGCAGGAATAGCTCTTATGGGAGCTGGAATAGCTGGTTTCTTTACGGCTTTAGCCGCATCTGATAAAGCTATGGAAATGATGGATAGTGGCGGTGGAAAGAATATATCTGCATTCTTAAAGAATTTTGGTGAGGCACTAGGTTCTCTTTCAAATGAAGGTTTGGTAAAGCTTGGTGGTCTTATGGCAGGTGGTGGAGCACTTGCAGCTTTATTTGGTGTAGGTAAGGCGGCAAAAGCGGCCGTTGGAATTACAGCTATTGGAGCTGGTATCGCTGGATTCTTTACAGCTTTAGGTGTAGGTGATAAGCTAACTCAATTACTAAACGTCGACGGTTCTGCTATTACGACCATGATGAAGAACGTAGCAGAAGCGCTTAATGCTTTTTCACCAGATAGTTTAAAAGCACTAGGCGCATTTATGGGAACTGGAGCAGCACTAGGATTATTCGGCGCGCCATTAGCTGGCATGGCTTCAATTGGTATGACCTTGATCGGCGCTGGTGTAGCTGGTTTCTTCGGAGCTTTGGCTGGAGTTGGCGATCTCTTCAATAAGATGGGAGTAACTGGAGGTGGCCTTAAAGACATTATGAAAAATATGGCAGAGGCTCTAGGTGAACTTGGAAAACTTGATTCAAATATTGGAGATAAAGTAAGTGCGCTGTCTGGTGTAGGACCTGCGATGTTAAAGTTTTTTGGAGCAGCTGGTCTAGGTGCTATAACTGATAGTGTAATGGAAGGTGCCACAAAAGTAATTAACTTTTTATTTGGCACTAACATGGAGGCCAACCAAGATAAGAGAAGAAAAGGTCAGATCGCAGCAATAGTAGATTCTTTAGCTCCACTAAAAGACTTAGACGTACAAATGATAAAGAGCTTAGACCTAATGGGAAATGCGCTCGTTAATTTTGGAAAGTCGTTTGAGTCATTACAAAATTTAAGAGTAACAAACTTCAAAAGAAGCATACAAAATATAGCGAGTAGTCTAGCATCAAGTTACGACTTACTTAATGTTATGGCAAATGGTGGTAAGGCTGGATCGGGCTATTTTGATGGTATGAAAGAAGTAGACTTTGGACCAAAAGGTTCAGGTGGTATCTTAAATCCAAATCTTAATATAGACAAGCTCGTAGAAACAATAGAAAAAGTTAACTTTGTACTTGGAAAGACTACCGTTAAACCAACCAGTGTTGAACCACCAGCTATAGATAGTGGATCTAGATCCGCTGGCAGAGGAACTGGTGGAAATGTAAATGTTAGCACTGGAGGAAATGTCGACGCTTCTGATCGTAGTGTAAAGGTTGGAGGTACTACACTAATGAATAAGGGCCCCGGTGTAGACACCGCAGACCCTTATCTTGCAGCTGCAGGTATAATGTAATTAGTCTTCTTTTGCTAATTTTGCAAAGTAAGACATAGTATCCTGAGCTTCATCGTCCATTTCAGCGGCAGATACCGGTTCAATGGCTGGAACAGGTTCATTGATCTGAATCTCTTCCTTAACGGTGTAAGCACCAGCTGTAGCTTCTTCACCAAGAACTCTCATCAACTTAGTTTTAAGTTCATCATACGTCTTATAGTTCTTTGGATTAGTAAACTCTGTTAAGTCATGCATACCTTCGTATACAGTCTTCAACTGATCTTCATTTCCATCTAAGAGCTGTACAGGACTAGTAAACTCAGACTTGTCGTAGTTTCTATAACCTTCAACATTTCTAATCTTAAGTTTAAAGTCTGCACCTTCCCACATATCAAATGGATCGATTGGCTTTTCATCTGCAAACGCCGGATTCATAAGATCATAAATCTTATCAAAGATCTTCTTGCCAAACTTATATAGGAACACCTTACCTTCGTTATGAGGAGCTGAAGGATCGTTTGCTACATAGATGTTTGTAACATAATGAAGTCTACGTTTTTGAGCCCGGGCTTTTTCTTTATCTGATTCGATACCAGAATTCCAAAGCTTAGAGTTAAGTTCTCCTACTGGATCATTTTGACCAATAGAAGTTAGAGAGTTTTCAATATACCACATACCGGTTGGACCTTTAAATCCATGGTCCCAATATCTAACAAATGGAATCTCTCCGTCTTTCCCAGGCAAGAATCTGATAACAGCATAGCCATTACCCGCCTTGTCAACGGTAGGTTTCCAAATCCTATCATCTGCATAGGACTTAGTTTCTCCACCATTTGCGGATTCTGCTGCCTGAATAATTTTATTGATGTTTGCGCCACGATTGCGCTTTAGAGTTTCGAACGACATAGTATTGTCTCCTTATTTACTGAAGTATTAACTGAAATATTACGCTGTATATTAATGTAACCCTGCCAACATCATAGCGATACAAAGTTACCTATATTATATATAAGCATCTACTCAAATAACGATGAGTCGATTGAATTTTTTTTCGGTAAGAAATTCAATTCCATCGCTTCTGCCTCTAACTTATCTTTTATTACAGGCGATATAAACTTCTTAATGTCTTCTATTTCGATTTCGTTCTTTTGACATACATCGAGAATAGCATCCATGTAAGGTATATGTTTATCACTCACTGTAGCTTCGATAAGTTTAGTGAATTTTGACTTAGTCAAAAACTGGTCTTCTAATTTGTTACTCATTTATCAAGTACTCTTAACAATAATGTTTCCTCGTTGAGTCTACCATTAGGAGTGTTGACCTTTACCGAAAGGTTTGATAACTCTTTTTGTATTTGATTAGGAGTCTTATCGAGAATCAATGGCAACATATCCATTGGCTTTCTTAACCTAACCTTAATACTTTGTTCTTTATCGAAGTACTTTATAGTTGAACCTGATATTTCAAATCCACTTGGATTATCGGTATAGAACATACTGAGTTCTCTATGTTTGGCATTGAAGGTATATAACCTAGTCTTACCAACAATTTGAACTGGATTGATAGACACGACTTTAAAGTCATTATCTTCTCTTTTAAATTTAACTTTAGCGACTTGTTTATCGGCAGACTTAGGTCTTTTAACCTTTATAGTTCTACTTGCTTTAGTCGCTGCTTTGATGCTATCGAGATCTGATAACATATCATTACACGCTTTAATACGGCGGTTGAGTTCTGATCTCTTCAAGTGAGAATACCCTTCAACTGCTTGGTCACATCTTTTATGGTAGGCATCTTCATAATCTAGTAACCAGCCCTCAACCACCCCACGAACTGGCAGTGTAGCGGAGCCTGCCAAGCCATGGAACTTGAACCTATCATATAGATTGATAGTAGATTCTTTTCCGTCGATCCAATCGTCTTCGAGTTCGAGTAGATCTTGCATAATTGTATTACTAATCTTTTTCTGCAATCTTTGAGCAGGAGATAGTGTAATGACATTAGCACTATCTTTCTTGGCCTTTTGCTTTTCAGCGTAGAGCACCTTACCAGATTCGATAATATCTGTCATACGCTTTTGTAAAGCTTCTTGCCAATAAGGTAACTTATCGTCTTGAAGATTGCTATTGATAAAGAAAGCAGTAGCTGCTGAATAGTAACTTGGTAAGAGCTTATATTCAGGATTTGACAAGATGTATCTTGCCTCTTGCTTACTGAAATTATTTTTGACATATGTCTTTACTTGTTCAATAGCATCTTTACGAGATACTTCGTTTTGAAAGTAATATTGTACACTTTCTAAACCTTTCTCGATTGGAGCAGCATTCGCACCACTACGAACTTTTGCTCTTGCTATTTTCTTTTTTGATTTTCTACCTTTTAGTGCTGTGAGTCCCATTATCTTTCTCCCCTTCTATAACTTCCAACTGCGCCTTTAACCATTGCTGGATATTTACCTAAGTAAGTACCAGCTTCCAAATCACCTATAGTCACAAGATGCTTGTGCATATGTTCTATATTATCATAATTAGCTAGTATGTACTTAGCTAACTCATCGAACTCTTGATCCGATATAAGTGGATCACCTTGCTCATAATAAGCATAGGAACACATTAAATATTTTGCTATAGGATTTTTCATACCACCTGCCTCGCAGCCTGTACTTTCTTTTCGTTTTCCAAAAAGACTTTATCCATCATAGTAACCTCAATTGAGTTACTGATTTCAAAAGCTAAGTTAGGATGCGTATCACAAAGCTTTTCGACAAACTGTACTTTTTCTACAGCTGTCATCCTAGCTAACATATCTACTAACATATTCATATCCATAACAACTCCTCATTTTTTATTTTATAAGTATATTCTATCATACTTTTGAGCAAATGTAAAGGACTTTTTTCACTTCAAGGTGATTTTTTTTAGCTTTAAGCAAATATATTCTTTTCCGTTTGGGGATTTTATTTTAACATGTGGTATATTTTCGTCTGGTTTTCTGCATTCTACCTTATGCCACTTGTAACCATCTTGAATTTGTTTGTTTGCGGTTACGACAAACTCTTTATTAGCCATCATCCAAAGTGTGGCTACAAATATTAGTTCCATTCCTCTTCTCCATAATTGGCCTCTCCTGAGAGATTCGAACTCCCGACCCACGGCTTAGAAGGCCGTTGCTCTATCCACTGAGCTAAGGAGAGAAATTGTTACCTTCTCATTTTAGCGTATGCTTTGATGTCATCGCCTTTACCAACAGGGACTGCGTTTGATTTGTGCATGGTTGCGATACCAACGATGTAGTCACCACTATAGACTTTTGCTGCCTTACGGCCTTCGATTGGCCCGACGTAATCCGACGTCGGGATGCTCTTACGGTTTGATGAATAATCCGGAATACTGTTGCCACTAGATTTCTCTTTGTTTTTAAGCTGACTAGGATGAACACCACGCTTCTTTAACCAAGCATCGTGTTCAGCCTGAGCTTTTTGCCACCCCGGCTTTCGGAAAGGTTTACGTTTTTTACTGTTATTGTTATTGTAATAAACTGGCATTAAGTGCATAGTCATACTTTTTTACCTTCCCATGTTTTTCTTTTCACGCAATAGACAACGTAGAGCAAATATGAAATAATAGTAAAATCATAAGCTCCAATAATAAATGATTTTGATAGCACGTAAGCAAATGGTGCTATGATGATATAATCAAACCACCTAATCATACGCCAACTCCCTGTACTAACTTATTTATATCGATAACTCCATAGTTGATACTGTAGACTACCAACAGCACGAACACTATAAGAAGAGCGTATCGATACATCAAACCGACGATCGATACGAAAGTGCCTACGAGCAATGCGCCAGCTACCGCGAAGAAGAGGAGTTGAAGAAATAGCGGCGTCATTGCTTGTAGTTCGGATGGACTAGGCATTACTAAAATGCCCGTCCAAAACTGTTTCGGCTTCGCCGGAAGTGGCATAGTAGCCGGTGTATCTGTCGTAGGGCTGAATAAAACCTTCACTATTATCGATTGCACCTACGTACCAACCAGCTGCAGAAGCCATGACAATAGGCTCGGAAACTCCATTGTCAAACTTAATATCTTTGATTGCTTTTAAAATTTTCATAATTTACTCCTCAGTTTCGCTTATAAATTCTTTGGGGCCGTTGTCAATACCATCCTCCTTACCGACCTATCGGCCCCATGGTAAGGAGGGGAACGTTTTATACTCCGCCGCTGATTCCCTGGGTAGTTCCGTACCTGTAAATCCCGATGTGCTTCTCGTCATCTCGTTGTCCATCACACATCCTGCCGGTTACCTTCGCTATGTCATTGATTTTCTCCACTTTTGTTTTCATTTCTTTTTCCATTTTATAGATATATTATACCATACTTTTAAGCAAATGTAAAGGACTTTTTTCACTTTTTTTGAATTATTTTTTCAATTACATTTAATGGCAATTCGTCTTTCAAAGCTTGATTTACTCTTTTATACTCTTCTAGTAATTCAGTCAACTCTTTGATGCGCTTATATAGCGTGTACTTTTCTTTAGTTTCCTCAGCTATTTGTTTTTTTAAGAGTTCTATCTCGGCCAGTCCTCTGTAACCGTATTCTGTTGCTCCTTCAGCTAGCATTTTTATACTCCTCCAGTAATACTTCTTGCATTTTATATGCTTCTTTTTCCCATGGCTTATCAAGATAGTTCATGTCAGTTTCGTAAGCCACCTTTTTGTACATTTGAACACAACCACAATCGTGTAGTTCTTTCTTAACGTACTGCTTGACGTGTACCAATTCGTGTAGTACACAAGTAATAAAATCGTCACCAGTAATTTTGTTATCTATTTCTATTTCATATAGACCATCATCACAGTCCATACAGAAACCCTGTGCCCCATCTATACTCTTGATGTTGACATCTATTTCTATTTCTTTTTTTGGAGAGAACTTGTACCTTTGCGCCACGAAATAGCAAAGATCTTCGGCTAGTTGCCTTTTCTGTGCGGTTCCGCCTTGTACATTAACTAATAACATCTTGTGTCCTCTTCATTTTATAGTTATATTATACCATAAAAAAACAAGAATGTAAACAAAAAAATCACCTCAAAGTGAATTTTTTTTAAGTCATTACGGCCTTACTAGAATAAGTGATTACTTCAACATTATCAGGAACTTGGAACTTTATCGCATCATGTATATGATGTAGAACAAAGGTAGTGTCTGGAAACTCTTTGAACATGTTTTGCCATACTGGTCTCCAGTTATTGGCTAATCTATTTGTGTTCATATTACCTCTATCAGATCCAAGATAAAAATCAGAACAGCTTCTTAGATTAAAATCAAACATAGAATCGAATCCATACAAATGTATTTCTTCTGCTTTAACTTTATTAGCGGCATAATGTACTGCCATATGACCGCAATTAAAATCAGTGTAGTTTGCAACGTAATTTGGAAGGACCGTGTAAAACTCTTTAACTTGATGAGAGTGTTTAATAAAGAAAGAAGGCTGTTGATCCATCCATATCTTTGGCCTCATGCCTAATATCCAGTCTCCCGGTATATCTAAGGAACCTTCATGTAATGCTCTCATCATTTTAAAATCTACCATGATAGTACCATAAGCTCCAGCCACTGGCCATGGTGGAATATTACATGTTAGTTTCATTCCAGTCCGATGTTCTTTGTGAAATAAAGATGCTTGGTCGCCGTTACCAATTACGTGTACAACTTTCTTCATAACATATTCCTAATTCTATCTTTACCTTTTTGGCCGGTCCAATGCATGATACTTACCGGTCCTTTATAACTATCGTGTTCAACTTGTAACCTCATAACATTATATCTATTAGGCAAGTCAGCGATGTTACCGATCTTAGTTATAGGATTAAGTATCGAATGTAAAGTTTCTTGGTCTCCTACCGTAGGATTTTCTTTTACGGCCTTTACCCATTGATATAGTATTGGTGGTTTGTTTACGAAACCAACGACACCAGAGTTATGCCAAACCTCTCCTCGCCTTTGAGTCCATGGTTTATCTTCTACCATATAAAGTTTATTTTCTTTAATAAGATCAAATATATCAGATACGTCTTCTTTGATCTGGCAGTCGGTATCTATCCAAACTGTTTTCTTTGCTGGACACTTTAGCATAGATAATGGTTTCTTGAACCAGCCTTTTTCTTCTGCTGAAGTTAAGTCCATGATTGCGTGAGCATGATCTTTAACTAGATTTAAGCCTTCTTTAGTTAAGCCAAAGTTAGCGAACACTAGTGGTACATTAACATGTTGTTTGTAATTATTTAAGAACCACGGAAGAATCCATTCATGTCCTTTATCGCAACCTGTGACAAAAGCCTCATCATATAATTTCATAAGTTTCACCATAATTGTGTTTTGCTAAACAGCCTTCTTGTCTTTGAATCGTAGTAAATGAGTCATTAGCTTCTACTGACCATGGATAAGTTTCTCCTAAATGATACTGAAATTTATCTACGTGAATAAACACGTCAGTAGGACCAGCTGTATGTTTAGCTTCGTCAATTAACATTTGAGCGCCTTTTGGTGTTACTCTGTATCCGTGAGCGCCAGGGAAGTATCTTTTTGAAGTTAGTGGACCTTCACCTAAGAAAGTTGGAATGTTAAATTTTCCATAGGAAGGCTTTCCAACTGATAAGATATCGTAATTAGTCATGTCTGGAAGTTTATTGAGAATCACTGCATCGTGTTCAAATATAAAAGTTGGAGTGTTATTAGCCACAGTAAGTTTCCATAAATGAAAATGACTTAGAAATCCAGATATGCAGTTTCCGGTTCTGCTGTATTTTTCTTCAAATCCTTTTAGTGGTAAATCATTAGTGATCGCCACTTCTTCTGGATTGCAATTATCTGGTGTAAAAGCTTTAAACATCAATATATTATATCCAAGCTTCTTTCCACTTTCAATACATCTTCTCGCAACCTGAGTAGATCTTTCGTTGTCCATCATAGTGATTACATAGTAATTTGTCATAGCGTTGTCGTTGACCTCAATCCTTGAATTGTAGAGTAAAAGTTTCGTGTAACACCTAATGTAGATATTAACTGTTTACACATAAGTGCGTCGTTTGGCCACATCCCGTGTTCCCTTGTAAGTTCAATCATCTTTTTAGCTCCAGATGGTTTGATTACGTAAGCAGAATTACCAGCCAATCCTTGAGGTACGTGTACTTCATCGATGGTTGGAACTGGCTGAATTTTTTCTGGATTTTTAAGAATCAAATCGTGATATAACTTAGACTTTCTAGTAGCCATAGAAGGATCATTAATACCAATAATATCGAATGAACACTTGTCAAAAGTTTTTACACTGGGTAACTGTTTTATAAGCTTGGCGTCATGTTCAAATATTAAAATCATCTCGTCTAATTTTATACATTTTTGCCAAAGATACCAGTGACTCATGAAACAAGAAATTCTTGCTAGTCTATTTGTGGTTGGATACGCTTTTTTGGTAAGTCCACTTTTTATATCTATTACTTCACCTTCCCACGGATAGTTCCAAATCAATCCATTTCCAGCGCAGTATCCTTCAACTTTGTCTAAAGGAGTCGCATAGTGTTTTTCAAGTGAAGAATATTCGTATCCATAAGATCCCCACGTTCTTTTAAGTTCTTCAAATCCAGCTTCTGATATTTTGTTGTCTTTAACAACTATGGCAAATGACTTCATCTTTTTTCTCTGCGTAGTATTTTCCAATACAGTATCTTTTAAGATTTTCGAAGTTGTTAGTATTATCTATAATCACGTCAAATCTTGGCTTATTCCATATCTCACGCATAATTTTATCTACTGCTTTGCGATCGTCAGGATCGCATCTTGACCAAAATAATCTTTTGTCATCTAAAAAACTATAGTTAACTGGTTGCGAATTGTTAAAACTATCTATGCAATAGATATTCGAATTTTTCAAGTACTTAAGCCAAACTTGTAGTGTGGTGTCCATTCCTACTTGTAGTAAATTGATAGGATATATTTTGTGTTTAAATAATTCTCTCTCATAGTAATAAACATGAGGTCTTTTAGATTTGTATCTCTTAAACAAAGTGTCAAGCATTTATCTATCTACAAATCTTTCGATGGCGGCACCACCATAAACGCAATGGTGATTATCATTATTACTTAGTACCTGATACCAACCAAACTCGCAAGGCAAGAGTCCTTTCATTCTATGAAGTAGCTTGACTCTGACTGGATCAAATATTTTTCTAGGGTGTATTATTAAATTATCATTTAGCCAATAAGACCAATCTCGACTCCAACTTTTATCCGTGTTTTCATCGATATACATGTGATCTATGTCTCTAAATTTGTTTACGTCTATCCATCTACTACCTCTTATAGCAAACCCTATGGCTTGTTGATTGTTATACGAGTCTTGTAAGTATTTTTCAAAGTTGACTTTTATCGATGTGTAGGTGTCCCATCTAGCTCTAATGATCATGTCATATTCTTCTGGTAAATCTTCTACTTGATAGGCGTGAGCTATAATTTGTTTTGTAGCGTTAAGTAGTTTCTGTTGACTAGACAAAGGACCTTTTCTTAAAAAGTCTTCTTTGTAAGCTTTATATTTTGGAGCCTTACATGCAGTGACGCACTCACTCCATGGATTGTAATGCATCTTAGGTTCTGGATACGTAGAAGCTTTAAGGCTTTCAGATATTCCATTGCTAGTTTCATTCCAAGTTGAATAAAAGAAATCAGCTCCTTCAAACGCCATTTCTAAGTGCTCAATATTTCTTTTAACTCTTCCTCTAGGAACTCCTGATATGCACACTGCTATTTTCATGATATTTCGTCTAGCCTTTCTAACCATTCGCTTTCAACTAAAGCATCTAGTTCTTCTGGTGTACCCATGCCGATCATATGATCGACAGGGTATATTCCAACTGGATACGAAATATAATTATAAGTTGGAGCGAGATAGAACTCTCCATTAGTTCTATCATCGTTATCCATTTGCTTAGCATGAGCCGCGCACCATCCAGATTCGCTACCAAAGTAGTAAACTCCAACAGTAGCTATATTAGATATTAGTTTCTTTTCTGCTAGTTCTAGTACTTCGTTATTTTCGTTTACTCTTACATAACTATGAATAGGCTCTTCATGCTTAGGAATAAAAGTAGGAATAATTCCACCTTCAAATTTTCCACTAGCGCACAAGCCGTTAAATCCTAAGTCGTCCCAAACCATAAGCTGATCACAATTTGCGACCATCATAGGTTCGTTACTAAATACACTAGTAGCTAGTCTTACCGTACATGCGGCACCTTCAGTTAGTCCAGGGGTAATAATTATCTTAGCATTCGGCTGATGCTCGATAATTCTCTTATCTATCTCGTAGTCAGTTACATGATCTTGCCGTACTATACAAACAGGATCAACGTCCATTCCAAGATTATCGATTACTCTTTTAAACATCGGCTTACCCTTAATATCAATCAAGGGTTTTGGCCTATTGTAGCCTGCGTCGAAGAATCTTTGACCATTGCCGGCCATTGGCATAATTAGTTTTAAACTCATAGTCTTACCTTTCACTTCAATTAAATCATCACGTTGTATAGGATTATGAATCAAGACTTCTTCTCATCTCATATACTTTTTCGTATATAGTTTCTCCAGTATGGAGCCAGCCTCCTATTGAAGCCATAAAGTCATTACCAATTCTCTCTCGTATTTCTTGAGCGAGTACGGGATTCATTCCACAACTTAGCGATGGGATTGTATTGTGTTGTTTGCATATGTCAATCGCCCTAAGAGTTTCTTCCTCGCTCTCGCCTTCAGGATAATATCCACCTAACATTCCTACGTGCATACTATCTACTCCAGCCATACAGCCTAACTTAGCCAAAACCGGCCAAGCTATCGAGTATTTATTACTCGGATCTGTTAAAATTCTAATTCCAGATCTTTGATAGTGACATGGAATACTCATATCTCTAGCAGAGGTATATGCACCTAGGCCAGACCAAAAGTTGATATGAACACCTCCCATTACATTTTCTTTTAGACCTGTATGATAATCAATTATCTTTAAGTTAGCAATAAGATCTAACGGATCTGCGTTTATACAATAAGCGTAGAATCCTTTCCAGTCACAAGTTGTTTTAAGTGTTTCAATTACTTCCACTCTTTCATGAAGTGGCAGGTATGAATTATCTGCCATGATTTCATCTTCTTTAATAAAATCAGCTCCACCGTCCATCATTTGTTTTACTATTTCAGTAAGCTGATCTTTTGTAAGTCCTGACTTTGGTTTTACGATAGCCCCAAATAGTGGCCTTTCCTCAGCACCAGTTCTTTTTTTCAAGCCTGACATTCCTAGCACTGGCTCCTTAACTGGAACTTCAATACTGATATCTAAGACTCTACATCTATCGACTCCCATGATATCAGTATGTCCACCCATAATAATACACATAAGTTGATTGATGTTTGGCCAATTAAATGCTTTATTAGGAAATGAAATCACAACCTCATTGCCATCAATGCTTACGATTTCAGCCGCCATTTCTTTAATATTATCTGAATTTTCTATTTCAGATCTAATATTTGGATTACCAATACTTTGGCCAATAGCTATTTCATGAGCAATCTTTGGTATGTCTGGACCATCAACCTCATATGTTACATGGTACCTATTCATTTACGTCCTCCATAAGCTTTTCTACGTCTTCGCCTCTGTTAGGCAATTTGTCTTTAAGAAAGAAATGTACGAAGTAAGCTTTCTTAGCGTCTTCATTAGAGATCGCAGTATATAGTGCATTCCATTTCCAACTTAATTCTTGTTGTTCCATTTTTTCTTTTTTGACCCAGTAATTTAAAAGTGTTTGATCCGTACTCCACTTCCAAGCTCCAAGTCCATCAACAAATCTTTTAAACTCTGGTCTTTCAATAAATTCTCTACCAGTTTCGTATCTTTTACTTTTACCTTTTAAATACTGAACTATATGCCTGTTTAGTAGCATCACGCCCATATTATAAAAATGAGCACCGGATTCGTTCCATCGCCAATCAACATCCGTTAAAGAAGAATATTGCATTCTAGTATAACCTATCAGTTTTTCTTTATACCATGGCAAAATTGGAGCTGTTCTCTCTGCCATTCCAGCAAATTCCGTTTCATGATTCATAACGTCAAATATATTTTCAGTCCCTGGCCTTACCCAAACGTCAGCATCTATGATAGCTATCTGATCATAACGATCCCAATAATTAAATGCATTTTCTTTTTCATATATCGGTAAGAATCCTCCATACTTTTCATAAGATTCTTTACTTCTATTTGTGGCAAATACGTCAGGTTTAATCTTCATGATTGGTTGAGTTTGAATTATATAGTCAACTCTATTGTTAGGAGATTCTTTCTCGTTAATGTCTTCAGCATATGCTTTAACAGAAGCTGTGCAATGATCGTAAAGTTTAGATCTTTTGCCAGTGTACACCTGATATATTAACCTTTTAGTCATTTTTTTAAAGCCACCATGATACTGTTCTTTGCGCCGGACATCTGTCTTTGCATGATATTTTTTTCAAAGATTCTCAATCCATTTTTTTCTGCAAGTTCTTTAAATTCTTCGTAATTAATTTCAAGTGGATCTACTGGCCTAGATACGTTCTCAACTCCTGTCATAAGTTCTATAACTAAAACACCTTCTGACGTAAGCTGATCTTTCCAAGCTAATATAGCTTTATCCGGATCGTAAGCATGATCAAAAGAATTTGAATACACTATATCAAACTTACCAATAAAATCTTCTCTAACCTCATGGAAGTCGTGTTGAACCGTGTTCTTAAACTGAGTAGCTGTATGAGATATTTCAGTTCCAACGACTTCGGCATGAGGTAAGAACTTTTTAAAATATTCGAGTTCCTTACCGTTTCTAGTTCCATGGCACAATATGCTAGCAGCAAAAGGTTTGTAAGACACTACTTTTTGAATAGCGTTTTCTCTTACCCAAACGTTTTTTAACTTAGCTACGTTAGCCTGAGTCTGCTCCTTTACATATTCATCATAATTTTCATACTGATGTAGTTTCATTATTTTTTATCTACTTTCTTTTGGGTGATTGCCTCTTTACCATAAAATGCTGCCACGATTGCCGCTACCGATACAAAGTATACTGCGGCCATGTCTCCTAATATTTTTGCAGCATTATCAAGTTTAAATAATGTTGCAGTAATAACAAAAGCAGGATAAAGTAGCATGCCACCAAGAGCAAACCAAGCCATGTTTCTTTGGGCGTCTTGCTTTTTATCTTCATTCTCCATGTCAGACCTGAGGTCTTCAAGTTCAATCATTCTTCTTTCCACGTCTAACTCCTCATCACTTACGACTCCGTCACCATCTACATCATATTTTTCATAGACGCTTCCTTTTTCTAGTCTTTTTTGAGCTGCCATAATAGTACTCCTTAATTCTACGCGCTATCTTCATTGCATCTGCAAATCCATTACGAAGAGAATTTGACCTATGGCCATTTTCTATGAACCACTCAATATTATCTATACTAGATCCTTCGGGCATATTATACCCTCTCGTTAGATCTTCAAATTCATTTCTTAACTGAATGACTTGTGTCAAAGCCATATTAGTGTCCGAACATCTTTCTTCTGCGATACTCATCTATTGTCTCCGTTAAAAGTTTTATCCAATTATCTCGATGTTCTCTGAACACCAAGGGCTTTTCATGGTCTACATCCATGACTATGACCAAGTTAGGTATGGCCATTCCGGTTCGCTCTTCAAACATTATAGCATATGCTGCTGCTTGAGCGAAATAGCTGTGTATCTTGTTTTTCTTTTTAATTCTTTTAGATGTCTTAAAATCTACTATTGAAGGTACTCCATCAAACTCGGCTATGCAATCGCAACGACCAGCAACACCAAGATGATTACTATAAAGAGCAACTTCGAGGCCAAAGATTTTCCCGATAGATTTATCAAGAATTGGCCGCAAGTTTTCAAGACTTTGCCTAATATGAGGGAGATTGTCTGTTGTATCTTCATTCTTTAAATACCGCTCGACAATGCTATGTACACGAGTACCGCGATTACTAGCTCTGCCGCTAATCTTATTAGCTTCGTCTTCGCCAACTCTTTCTCGCCATGCACGTATTGCGTCTTCACTTAATACTCCAAGAACAGTGGTAATGCTAGGATAAGAAGAACCATCAGGAGCAGTGTATGTCCTACCAGTATCGGTTGTGTCTGCGTCCAAATCATTATATCCAACATCAATTTTTTCATGCTCAAATACTCTTTTCATTTTGCTGTATTTTGTATCCTTCCCTAATCATTTCACCTAATACATTTTGTGGTGTACAGTATATAGTTTCAGGCTGTTGCTGAAACCTGTAGGAATCTGCAGCTATGTAAAAGATTTTATTTTTATTTTGTTCAACGTAACCAATACACTGTTCCAATGATTCAAATTGTGGCTGTGTAAATACATACAGTGGACGAGAATCTTGTAGTGGATTGGCTAGAACGAATGTTACTATTATAAAAAACCATTCCGTCATCATTTTACTCCTAACATTTCTTTTGTCATGATGTAATCTCTTAAAAAATCAGATCTTACAATATCGTCCCATCCAAATGTGATTACACTAAAGTTCTTTAGTTGCTCGACTATTCTTAAGAATCTCTGTATTCCATCTCTTTCATAAGAGTCCTTAAAGTCTGACTGGTGATAATCTCCAGAAAAGATTATTCTGCAATCACGCCCTACGCGAGTTATTATAGAATCTAACTCGTGAAAATTAAGATTTTGCATTTCGTCTACTACGACTATGGCATTATCTATAGTAATTCCACGAATAAAAGATGTGGTATTAAATACCATCTGATGACTATTTATAAGTTTGTTATAAGTAGAATTTGTATCTCTAAATAATTCTAAGCATATATTTTTATATGGCGCTTCAAAAGGTTCTACCTTTTCCCCAATATCGCCGGGTAAATATCCAACTTCTCGAGTTGGAACTACAGATCGAACCAATACCACTTTATTAAAAGAAGTATATGATTCTAAAACTGATTGTAGCGCTAAGTACAACGCTATAAAAGTTTTACCAGTTCCAGCAGAACCAGCTAAAACTAAATGGTCTCCATCAGCCCACGCATCAAATGCTTTAACTTGATTTGTAGTTATAGGTTCAATCTCAATTAAATCTTCAAATTTTACAGACTGCTTGCTCATACTTTTATAGTATTACCTTTTCCAGCTCCTGATTTTATTCTTTTAAGATTTTCTTTCCATCCATCGTCTGTTTTAGAGATTAAGCTTCCTGTACCAGAGACTATAGCAGGAAATTTAGGAACAATGACAAGACCGTATTCTTCACATGTTTGTTTTGCTTCTTCGTGAGAACACATTATATCCCATTCTTCTTCTCCATCTTTTCTTCTAACTGTATAAACTGGCACCTTTATATCCCTCCCACCAGCTAGGCGCTGGTCTTTTCCATTCCCAAACAGCAAAATCTTTAGCCACGTGATAATAATTACGATATGCTTTTACCGCATCGCCATCAACCTTGCACATAGGATAGTGTGACATTGCTTGAGCGAACGGAGTAAGTGGACCATGTGGTATATTTTCTGGAATTTTAGATAACAACTTACCTAGCAATTCAATAGTCTTATGTGACTTTTCTCTTCGATAAGTAAACTCTTGGCCCATGGCGTAAAAATGTTTATAATGCCATTTGTAATTTTGAGAAGATTCCATAGTCCATGTGGTACAAGGATGATGCTTATGAACAGCAGCATAATACAATTTATCGCGTTCGTCTCCAAACGCGTAGTAAGTTTGTATAGTCTTTCCTGACTTTGACGGTCTTTTTTCGGGTACACCATCTAGTAGCCTATGCGCCGTGCTTAACATTTGCGCAGACTCTACGATCATTTTAGGAACGTGTCTGTCACAAAGCATCTGAGCCGCAACGACTGGATCTTCATGAAGTATAAAAATATTCATATCAATTCCTTATTATCATTATATAGTATCATATTATTCAATAATTGTAAACGTTTATTTTTTTAACTAAGTAGAATATTGAACCTCCGGACTTTTTATCAACTTGATTTTTTCCCTTACATAATCTCTTTTTCTTAAGATGTTTTCCATTTGTTGTATTCTTCCTCTCTTTTTAAGTTTAAGAGCGTAAAGTTCTAAATCGCTGGAATCTTTTTGTAATCTTTCAAGTTGTGCAAGTACCATTCTTGTCCTTTCTGGAAATAGAGTCAGTCTTTAAGCAACCCTGGAAAAGCCTCCTCTACAACCGGGCGTGTGATGCCTGTTATTTTTTTCTTGTTAACCATCGAGACGACAAGCTTAGCATCTTCAGGATGTACACCTTCAAGCATGCCTATAAAAATTTGTTCTCTTTTATATTTTGGCATTTTATCCCCAGGACCACCTTTAACTAAATACTTAAATTTAGTATTTTCTCTTAGAAGATTTGTAGGGTGGTTATGAGCTGCGGATGCTTGATATGGTGGGGAACCTTCAGGTAGGTTCCATTCTACTTTAGAATCCATTGAACCTCGTATAATATCCTTCAATGCCCAAGACTCATTTTGTTTTAAGACTTTTACTTTACCATCTCGATTTCGCTGCTTAGCAGCTTCTTCGATAACTTCAAAAACATACTGTTTCATCATACAAACTCCTGTACACTTTTTATCAATTCATTACAATTTTTTGAAACTAGATATGGAAACACGTTACCTTTGTTTGACCATGGATCTTGTTCCTCAAAACTATTTATAATCTGACGTTTTAGATCGCTAGGAGTTTCGGTAAGATCTATCAATTTTTTATTTCTACAATAGTTCCTATACCAAGAAGCTGCGTACAGCAATTCTCCATCGTCTAAATCTTCAATAATATTATCTATCTTCTTTTTAGACATAGGAGTTTGCCTAAAGCCTTCGACAAATACATTATCTTCTGATAAGATATTTGGTACACCATCTCCTTTATCACCTTTGATAATATGAGTTTGTAAGAACAATCTAGGATTAGATTCAACAACCTCTTTTTTCAAGATAGGAGAATACTGTTTTACGTTTGGAAACTTTTGTAATTGAACGAAGTCTCGATCTGATGAAACAATCATGACTGGTTCCGGTGCAATCGGCACATCTGATTTAAGATTAACTAGTGTACCAATAATATCATCGGCTTCACATTGATCTATGTGAATGACTTTGTACGGAAAGTTTTCTTTGATTTCTTCTCTTACAAGGTGTAAGATTCTAAAAGCTTCGTTCCAATCAAAAGTAGATTCGTCCCTACCTTTTTTTCTATTAGCTTTGTACTGTGGAAAAGCTGACCTACGCCAGTTGTTAGGACCATCACAAGCCAGTACTATCTCGCCGTATTCTTCAAGATATCGAGACCGATACATTCTAATAGAATTGAGTATCATATGACGGATGAGAGATTCTTCAAACGTCTTATTGATAATAATGCTTGCCAATGCAATGCCGCTGTAATCCATAATGATCATGATTATTCCTCTGGATAGTTTGAAATTATATTTAGTTGCATCTCAACGTTATATGGTAAAGATTTTTTGTAGATATAAACATCCCAAAGTTTAGCATTCTTTATTCCACCTTTAGGATTACCGCCCCACACATATCCATATATTGGTTTTCTTCCTCTTTTGCAAACTCTGAATTTTCTTTTACTACTAGAATTAACCGATCGTACGACAGCTTTTACTAATTCGTATTCTCTTATATCTGAAGGATTGGTAGGATCAAATCTTCCAACAAAACTGTCAGATCTGCCGTGCTTTCCAATAAATATACCCATAACAAAACTACTCCTTTTCAATTGTATATAATTATTATATACTAAAAATTAGTGTTTGTAAACAAAAAAATCACTTTGAGGTGATTTTATTTTTTTAAATGTCGGGAATGTATTTTACAACCTATGAATTCGTTGTACCATTCATCTGAAAAAAGGACGTCATTATCGAACTGAGCTTTTGCTTCAAAGTAAGACATTTCTCCTTTTGTTCTACAGAGCTTGATGATTTCTCTTCTGTAGTTTGTTTCTCCTCGCTCTTCAACGAGACACCGTAGTTCTTTATTCGAGCCAAAGTATATTCTCCAATCGGATTCCACTCTGGTGCGTACCCTTCTAGATCTCTTTGAATTTTTTGGTAATACCTTCGGCCGCCAGAAGTTCTTTTTACCGAGATACTTTTTGTTCGTATCCAATTCTGTGATGATGTAGACAAATCCTTGGTATTCTTCTGGTGCAGACTCAAAAGGTTCATTATTATAATACCACATGCATTTATTTATCAGCCTCTTCGCGTGTCTTATATTGCCACTCGTCGGTATGACCTACAGACCATTTAGGTTCAATTTCAACTGTATAGTTTTGAGTACATACCTTAAAATCAGGCTGCAATAGTTTGTCTGGAATAAGACTCGAGTCTCTCCAAATTACTCTATTGTTTGGTTGAGCTGCGAACTGACCATTATCTAATTTTATGATATTAAAACTTTTATGTTCTGGATCATCTTCGCTAAAGTTTATGTCTAAAATAGATCGATCCGAATGAGCGTTATCTATGGTAAACATGTATTCGCCTGGGTGCATGTTTTTATCTTTACCAAAGAATTCGCATCTTGCGAGGATCGGTTTTTCTATTACAGTAAGATGATAATCAAAGCAATCCCAAAGCTGCAAAACATCGAGAGGAAGATCGCCGTGATCAGTTTTCCAGACGAAGGCCGAGAGAGGAAGTTTATCATAAAGTGCTCCGTATTCTGTTAACAAAGTTTCAAAGTAAAGAGCTTTGTACTGTGTTGATTTTACTGATATCCAGATTCCTGGGGTATATTCTCCATGACCTCTTTGTAAGTCATAAAGATATTCTTTTCTAACAAATATTTGTTCAGGTGGTAGTGGGTGTACTAAATATGCCATTATTCCTCTTGCCAGTCAAAGTCTGCTTTTCTTTCTTCTACTTCTGCTCTTCTGCCACACACTGGACAGAACTCTATAGAATCATTACTTTCATTTTCAACGTAAGTCGTATTCGAACATTCTTCGCACTCAACTATGTACTGCTTCATTATTTATCCTTTCAAGGATCCGTAACTTATCTGTATCGGTGGCAGTAAACCAATCTCTAATTTCATCTTGTGTTCTAAAACATCCAACACAATAACCATTTTCCAACTTGCATACTTTAATACACGGTGAAGGAACACTAGAAATCGATCTCACACGCGCCACCCGCGCACGCCTGCGCTCCGAGAGTGTCGACATCTGTATACTTCTTTTCTGTTAAATCTGTTTTCCAATTAACTTGTTTTAAATGAGATTGAATCTTATTCCACTTATGCAAAAGATAAGCATCTTTTAAGCAGTAATCAGCTTTTTTCATATCACCATCTAGATAATTATTAGAAAAGTTTTCAAATCTTCTTATCCAATCTTTTCTAGAAGAGTTCTCTGAAGATTCAACAGAAAGATCTAGTCCATATCCATGAGCAGTTGAAATGGCATCCCATAGATTAGGAAACACTTTAAGAGCATCAACTACCATTCCTGACGCAAATACAGCCGCGTTACCGTACTCTTCAACCATGTCAGTTGCAGTTGGAACGGCAGTATTTGGAGCTTGATTGTAGTCTTTATCGCCTGTCATAGCTAAGAAAGATATGCCGGCAAAGGAACCTCTATTTTCAAATACATACTTTTCCACTTCGTCCCAGTCATCTACAATAATAGTATTTGATACGTTATGTCTGATTCCAGGGTCAGCGCAAAGATCTTCATTAGTTCCAGTTTCAACCCAATACTTTTGAGCTTTCTTTACGAGTTCTAAATGCTTAATACCAAGAAGTTCTTCTTTGTACTTAGAACCTTTGTTGGGTAAAATAGGAAATGAAACTACAACATCACTACCAGTTGAAGACCATACAGACTCTTCAACCATATAAGGATTAGTTCTAGTTATTGCCTGAGTAATTTCTGATTCTTTATTCATTTGAACATTTCTAATATACATTGGAGAATGTTCTGCGTGTATTCCAGATGCAGTCTGTAACAAGACGGATGCGTTACCACTTGGCTTAACACAAGTAGTTCTGGCTGCCGGATTAATTCCAATGATTGCGGCAACTTCTTTATTTACCGCCTTAACAATGTCCGCTCCTTTTTTAAGGATGTTTGCGTTAAACAAAATAGTAGGATTATTCATCCACCCAGTTATAGAAACGCCGAGTAGCGCCTCTCTATCAAATATCTGCTTCGAAGTCTTAGTTAAAAACTTGAAGTCAGTGTACCCTGCCTGTAGGGTACCGAGGATAGACGCTGCGCGGCATGCCTTATAAAAGTCTTCCTCGGTATTGCACATGCCTCCGTTGATCTCTGTAAGATTACAACCTTGCCAGCCTGATTTATTTCCTAGCTTAGGAAACATACCAATTTCTACGCATGGGTTAGTCGTGTGCTCTGTAGATTCAACAAAGACAAATCCGGGTTCTCCAAACTGCTTGACTGATTCCATAATTTTTCCAAATTGTTCTGGAGTAGTCTTATCTCTTACGATAACAGCTGAATTATTAGATCTTCCTCTTTGAGGATTTTCCATAAACCAATTGCCAGTTTTTGCATTCATCATCTCTTCATCATCTGGAGAGAATAAACAAATTGTAGCTGAACGTCTTACACCACCAGACAATACTGCATCTGCAGCATGCATAGTAATGTCATAAACATCAATAGGTCTTAATGCAATTGGTTCTTTTGATTCGAGTACAATACCTTGAAGTAAGTGTTCTATTTTATCGAGCGATCTACGTAGACCTTCAGGCCCTGGAGCTTTGAATCCACCAGATATTTTTGCGCCTTTTGGTCTTACCTGAGTAAGATCGAAGAATACTCTTCGGCCAGCGTAATCTGGATGTTTACCTCCATTTACAAAATAAGACGCCATAAGTACATCTAATGCGTCTGCCCAGCCTTCGATTGAATCTTCTACTACCCATCCTTTAGCCTGCTTAGTTCTGGTCTGAACCTTTGGTAGTTTTTTAACGTGATGTTTTTGTACTGAGAAACCAGCACCTGCACCACATAGTAAAATATAAAAAACTTCGCCAAAAAACTCAGGTCTGTCTACGTATGATGACGTACAATTGTACATTCTCATTTGATGCTTCATCAATTGATCGCCACCGAACTGAAGAGCACGCTGTGCTCCCAGTACTCTTTGCTCTTTATAAGCGGTTCTCGCTTCTTCTAAAAACGGGGTTAATTCATTATCTAAATTTTTGTAGTTTTCATCGTGCATGTCAATAACACGGTCTACAGCCTCATCCCAAGTTTCGTACCTATTATCTGATTCTTTGAATCTTGAATAGCCGTCATAAAACTTAGTCTGAGACAAAAACTCTCTTGTGTCAACAAATTGTTGCATGGCTTTTACCTTTTCTGATTTTTTTGTATTGTAACTATTATATATTAAAAAGGGATCTTTGTAAACCCCTTTTTTATTGCATTTGTAAAGTTTTTTATTCTTTTAAAGAAAAATATTTCTCTATCATTTCTATTCGATCGTAAGCTGCGGCCATCTTATCGAGTTCAGATATGACTGCCTCAGTAACGTCGGAATGTTCACCAATACCTGCTGGCATTGTTTTATATACTTCAATATTTGCTCTGTGAACTTCAAGCTGACCTTCAGCTTGTTTTTTAGCTGCGTGAATAAGTTGATCGCCTACTTTCATAATTTTACCCTTTCTCTATTAGCTAAATGTTGTTCTGCAATCTCTTCTTTAGATTGTCCTTCATAAGCAACTGCATGATGTTCTTCAATCATCTTTTGATTAATGTTGGTATCAAACGTCCACAGTTCTCCTAGTATTCTACCAAATTTTCCGGTCTTGTCTTTTTGAGTCTTGAGCCTAAGTTCTCCAGCTCCAGTCCATTTGATAAGAAATTCTTTAGCAGCTAATCCATACTTTTTTTCCTCTAGATCTCGAGTCCTAGATTCTGGTGTATCAATGCCGACTAATCTAACTCTTTCTTTTTTTAACCAAACTCCAAATCCTAAATCGATATCAACATCTATCGTGTCTCCATCGATCACTTTAACTAATTTACATCTATATTCATACATTAGTCTAGCCCTGGTACCTGAGCACCGATCTTTCGATGTTTATTCCAAGCGACCCAACCACCAAGTCTTAACGCCCAGTAAGCTAGTTGATTCAAAAGAAAGAAACCATTGACCTCTATGTTTATATCTCTAAAAGTTTGATCCATCCACTTTTGAGATTTTTTCCCAATAGTTCTATTGCTTTTTAGCAGTAAAGTTTCGTACTTATAACCATAGTCGTGTATTAGTCCACCTATAAGTAATACACCAACAGGAGACAAGAACTGAGCTAAAAACTTCGGCACACTTGCTCCATCGAATTGAAATCCTTTTGGAATTACATATTGTTGACCATGCATTGAATAGATAAAATCTTTGGCTACGATCCAATGTCTCGTTCCAAAGACCCATAGGAATATAGCTTTCCAAAAGCCTTTTCCTTTAGTTGGAATAGGAATTGGTTTCATTTGTGGCATCTCTTTATACTTAAAGTTGACTCTGTAGTCTGCCATTCTTCTATCAAACAAGTTAATGATAAAGCCGATAAGTACCAGAATAATAAAAATAGTCATTGGCCAAAATTGAGTGGCCAGACTAATTGTTAGGTCCATCATTCTTTTTCTCCTCTGTTACAGCTTTTTCGTAGTAAACTATAATTTGTTTCTGTTGATTTATATATCTTCTCATTTCAGCTACGTTTAAAGCTAAGTTCTCATAATCTTTCATTGACAAGGCGACAAAAGCAAGCTCACCGTTTTCTTCAGTAAACTCTTTTACAAATTCTTCATATATGTCAGCGTTAACGACGTAGACTCTTACGTCATTGAGTTGAACTGGTTTCGGTCTCGCTACTACTGGTATCGTTATCTTTTCGATCTTTGTCACCGTCTTTATTTCCGTCGGCTGTCTCAGACCGCTGCAACCAGTTAGGATTAGGCCGGCTAGAATCGCCACCAGTATCACCCATAATCTCTCGCCATATCTTGGCTGTTGCGCCATTCATTCTTCCTTCTAAATTTTTAGCATCTGTCAATGCGTCTTTTACTAGATTAAGTTGAGCCAGTTTACTTCTTAAACTATCTCCATATTTTTCTGCTTTTTGAAGATCACCTTGTAGTTTATTATTAAGCTCGCTCATCTTTTGTTGTTCTTCTTTTGCGAGTTTCAAACTTGATTCTGCAGTATCCACTGCCACTTTTAGGGTAGCATTGTTTTTAGTTAATACCGCTATCTTATTTTGAGTAGTGTCATAATAGTACTTGGCGCCATAAGCCAAGCTACCTATAATAGCGAATACTGCCAGGGCTATGTATATACGAATCATTTTGAAATATATTGAGAAAACCTTTTAAGTAGCGCAGGTTTTTTCTTTTTCCTTCTATCCATAACATTAGTTGTCGTAAATCTAGGTCCCATAGATGTGTCTATTGGATTCGGTATAGAAGCGGTAGTAGTCATCTCTTCACTAGCGGCGCTGGCTCTTGCCATTGCTTCTGGTGATGGAGCTCCTTTTTCACCTTTCTTCCTCATACGTTTTCCAGACGCTCTACGTTTGCGGATGTTATCCCACAACCCTGGTCTGCTCTCTTGTATGTCTTCTTTTTGCATTTGTTTTGTCTTCTTCTTCATTTGGTTTATGAACTTTCTATAAACCGCGGCAGGTCCGGTCTTTCCCATAACTCTAGCTCTTTGTTCCATGGCGATGGCAGCTTGAATTTTGTGGGCGTGTTTTTTTCCTGAGTTTTTAATTTTCGCGACCGACGCTTTCGCGTCTTCGACTGTAGCAAACTTAAGACCATGTATTGTTCCTTTCGGGTTTTCATCAGTGTATAGATCACTGTGTTTATCAGATCCGGCAGGCTGTCCTTTTTTTCTTGGTATTCTTTTTGTAGCTTCAAACATGTCGGTACTTGGACTTCTACCAGATTGTTTAACGACTTTTAAGTCATCGCCTACTAATGGTGAATATTTTTTAGCTGCTTTCTTTGCTCCTGCTTCTGAACTGTGCATGCTAAAAGTGTATCTTGATTTCGGTGCATTAGGATTTACAACCACATGCGTATATGGTTTTATTTTAGCTCCTTTTTGTCTACCTGCGACTCTCATTGGCCTCCACCGTTTCCACCGCCATTGCCGCCACCGTTTCCGCCGCCGTTTCCATTTCCACCATTACCGTTTCCACCATTGCCATTACCGCCGTTACCATTACCATTTCCATTTCCATTACCATTAGAACCATTACCATTCTTTTGTGATGACGACTTACCACCACCAAAGCCATAATGAGGATATCCTATCCTAGCTACTCTGGAATAACTCTTTGGTACGCATGATTTAGATTTTTCATCGTACTTATACCCTGGCGGACATCTAACTGCTGCGAATATCTTCATTTATATATCTCGCTCAAAGCAATATAAATTCTTTGTTGTGTTTTCATATGTACGGCTTCATAAATGTCTACGCCAAATATGTCGCCAATAGGAAAACATTCTTCTTCTATTCTAATCTCATCTTTAGGCCAAACTAGTTCATCACACGTGCTGTTAAGTAACTTAGGATTGTACACTTTGTATATCCCAGGAGATATTTGTTTATCTTCTAGCATAAACCATTCGTTACTTTCATTTAAGAAGTCGAGTACGTCGACATTTACCTTTTCGCAAATGTCTTTTATGTTCTTATCAGTAAATCCATATTTTTCTTTTATTAAAAAGAGTCCTGCAGCAAAACTTCCAAGCTTACTACCCCCACCCGGAATTTTGGATAACAACCGCTTAACGTTAGCAGACAACCTAATAAAAGGAGTATATGCAGACTTTTTTTCGTCATTATCTAATTTCACTGATTTTATTCTCTTTCCATTCTCGTCTATGATACCTAACTTATAAGCATCCCAGTCTTTCCAATCCAAAACGAGCATTCGTATGAATCTGAAAGTGTATGCTATATCTGCTGCTCTTTTTACGATACCCATTATATCTTCCTTAAAATCTCTACAACGTTAGGGTCCATTGGTATTCCAGTATATTCTTCGTTCTTAATGTACTTTAAAAATATTAAGAACGGTTTTATAATCGGCCAGTGTTTGTCCTCTAACTTAAATTCTAATATATTTAAAGCAGCTTCAATTCCAAATACGTTAAACACTACTATTAAATGGTTTAATACAAGTCTTTCTGGTAATTCATCTGACTCGATATACCTATTCAATAATCTCTTAATATATTTGAATCTCTTAAGGTCTTCATAAAACTCATCAGCATCAGCAAATCTAGGATTTCTATAATGCTTAGCTGCATAGAGAAAGAGATTCTTCTCATTTAATTCTTTAAATCTTAACATAAAAGTATATATTAAGATTTAGAATTAGTTTCGCTCCACGTCGCTTGGTAGACCATCGTCTTCAGTAAGAACACTATGATCTTGCATAAGCTCAGCTTCAGCCTCTTCTGCAGTTACAGGAGCCTCTCTAAGAACTTTAACTTTTTTCTTCTTTGGCTTTGGAACTTCAAAATACTCGTCGATTTGCTGTTGAGAAATCGGTTGAGAAATTAACAGTTCGCCTGTACTAACGTTCTTCCAACCTTGTGGAGTTGGATGAGCGCCTGGTGCCCACTTAGGAGGTTGTATCTTCGCCATCAGTTTTTCCTTTCATACTCATGTAAGCTTCCATTGTCTTTTTCATGCCTTTCATAGGAGTGGCACTAGGGATAATTTTCATGTCTCCCTTATTATTATCATTACTTCTCATCTTTTTTGCAGGCACTTTAGCTGCTGCGTTCTTTGCCGTAACTTCTGCCGCTTTATTACCATCAATCGTAACTGCGTCTGTACGATTCTTCATCATGTCCATAGCACCTTTAGATGATTTCGACAGTTCGTCATATTCCTCTGGCGGAGTAGCACTCTTATAATGAGCTTTTCTATCGCCTTCGAGTACGGCAATTAGTTTTTCTCTAAAAGTCATTGTACTCTCTTTCTTCATTTTATCTTTATCGTCTTTGTTATGATGTTTCATAGACGTTATGGCATTTGCCGTATCTTTTTTCATAGTGACCGGATGAGTTTTTCCACCAAAGCTGAATTTCTTTTTTCCGCTTTTAGCCGCTGCTGCCGCTGCGCCATGAAAGGCGGTTCTTTCATTTGCTGGAATCTCTTCTGGTATATGGTATTTAAAACCTTCTTCCATTTGATTCTCCTTTTACATCCACATATGCGCAACGTACGCGCCGACAGCAGCCACTATGACTGCCATTCCAATCTTATTTATAAGTCTCACTGTTCTTGAATTATCATCAACAGTTCTTTGTATATCATCGAGTTTAACTGACAGCTTATTCAATCGCTCTCTCATATTCTCGTGATCGTCTTGCAATGCTATAATTTTCTCCTCTGCACGAGCTAAACTGATCATAGCGTCAGCTAACTTGTCTATCTTTTCTTCTATTCTATCCAGTCTAGTTTCTGTAGTTTCAGCCATTATTTTCCTTGTCCTCTATATTTCTTAAAAGAACGTCTTTTGTTTTTATTCATAGTCGACTTAATCGGCTTTCTTCCAATAGAAGTTCCTTTTATAGTTGGCTCGTGTATTGCAACACTTCTGAATCTAGTTGGCATATTACTCGACAATCCTTACAATAAATTCTTTTCCGTCTGGACCTACAGCAACTTCAACTTGTTTCTTTTCACAAGAATATCTCGTATCTTTTCTGTCTTTCCAACCGTGTCTTTCTATAGTTCTTTTCATTTTAAGACACTCTGACATAGACATAGGCCCAGTATGTTCTATAATACCGCCACCTAAATAAAGTAAGAGTGTCATCGTTTTAATGACCATTGTGCTTTTTTATCCCGTTCATATCGTGGATCATGTCCATCATGTCCTTACGAATAGATTTAATCTCATTCTCTAAAGCTTCAATTCTGTCTTTATAAAAGTTCAATGTCAATTGTTGTTGTTGATCATATGGAGCTTGTCCATCTTCTATCTGACTTGCTAATTTTTCTAGCTCTCCAGATAAATGTTCAATCAACATAAACTGTTCTGAATCAGCTGGTAAGGAGCCCATTTCTCCTCTTGGCCATTTGATTCTAAACTCTGTATTCATACCAACGTCAGCATCTTGAATTTGAAACTTATTTTCTAAATTATTTAATCTTTCTATGATACCAAAGTATGCCCATGTACCGATTGCCGCGCCAACTACCATTGCTATTAAATTACGAATTGGCATAGACAATTCTGTGTTTTCATTCACTTTTGTCGCCATTAATTATCTACCTTTGCTCCTGCTCTCCACTGATAACAAGACCAATATCTTGCTTTATATTTTGGACCTGGGTTATCACAGTTATGCCTAGCTCTAAAAGACTTTCTTCTTGCTGGGTCGTCTCTTTTTATCTCCATATTTGGATCGCCAAATCCTAACTTAATAATATTACCCTTGTCATTTTTTACATACACGTAAAATTTTTTCTTTCCATCATTAGATCGAGATGGATTATTAAGAGTTACTTTTCTGCCTTTATACTCGGCTTCTTCTAACTCTAAATCTTCGTAGAGATCAAAACATTCGCAATCGTCATCTATACATTCTTCTCTAAAAGTTTTAAATTTATCCAAACTCATGACCTGCAATCCTTCTCATCTGTTTGTTAAACTCAGCCTGATCAGGTTTAGACTTATACAACTTTTTAGTAAGTGAACTATTCTTCTTACCTTTAATTCTGTACTTATAACCTTTTTCTTTATGTTCAGGATCTGTAGTTTTAACTAATCTTCTTTTATACTGCGCCTCATAAGACTCTGGTCCTTTTGGCGCGTCTGTTTTTCCTCTTACACCTTCCTTAACTCCTTCACCCGGAGTAATTTTTTTCATAAGTCTAACAGATTCTGGAGAGCCATAGTCATACTTATAATTAGCATCTATCTGTTCTCTTCCTTGACCTTTGTCTCTAAAGATCTTTTTAACTTTAGACTTTTGTATTCTATCAACGGCTTGTATCATAGAAGGCTGTTTGATAATCTTACGCAACTTTTGTTTTATTTCATTGGAAGTCATTCCGTCCATGTACATAGTTGGAAGGCCTTTAATATCTACAGCAAAAGATGAGGATTCTCCTACTGGTTTCAGACCTAGACGTTTTCTTCTCTCGTCTCTTTCTTTAGCTCTTTTCATAGTTACGAGTATATCAGCTTTTTTAGCTATTTCTTTTGCTCTCTTTCCAGTAGTTCTGAATATATCAGGCCTTGCCTTTTTACTTGGACCTCTTACGGCTCGAGCGAATTTAGCCTTGGTCTTTAGTTTCATAGACAACTCATCTACCTTTTTATCTCTATTTAACTGAGAAAAGAGTTTTAGATTATTACCAGCTAATTTGGCTTCGTCTTGACTATCGCGTTTATCGAGATAAGCGGCAATAGCCATCTTATGTCTTTTTTCTTTAGACTTACCTTTAAACTGTGGAGCCTTAGACTTTCTAAAGTCTTTTACGTAGTCTCCGGCTGTTGCGTCTTTTCCTAATGGCATACTATCTTGCTTTCATTGCTGTTTGCATGGCTTTCATAATCTTGCTCATATCCTTTTTAAGGACCTGAATATACCTACCTCTTTCGCCATAGTTAATTTGAAACCCAACACCGCCTTTTAAAGCAGTTCTAGTAATTTGAATTCCATCTTTGTCATAAACGTCGGTAGCTTCACTTATAGGACCTCTTTCTCTGAAAGTGTGAAAGTCATATGTCATTTCATACTCCTTATGAACTTATTTTTTCTGAAGTCTTTGGTGTCGCCTTTATCCATCATGCCTTTCATTCCGGCTGCTGGATCTGACTTACCGTGATAACCTTGAGCTTTCCCTGGTGGAAGTTTTTTAATCTTTCCGCCTTTGGCTTTAAATGCCGCAATAGCTCTATCATGCGCTGCTTTATCTGCAGGAGACATCGCTTCTTTTTTAACATCAGCGCCGCCTTTAGTAGGAGCAAATGCTTTTTTTGCTTTGGCGATAGTAAGATGATCCGGAGATTTTTTCTTTGGGCCATAAAGATTATCTAATTTCTTTTGAAGCGGCTTATTTTGTTTTACTGCTGCGACATCATCTTTAATGTCTTTAGTTAGCGTTTTAACTTGACTACTATGAGTAGCAACAGCTTTCTTCAATCCTTTGATCACCCCTTTAACTGTACTGACATCTTTTTTATCAAGGGCTTCGTTCTTTTTCTTTTTACCCTTACCGCTTAGATCAGAATCTGCGCCGTAATAAGTACCTTTACCCTTACCAATATAAGAGTTAACTCTAGCCATTCCCCACTGCTGTGGAGTAGTCCCTGGCCTATGACCAGTTCTCCAAGCAGCCATTCCTCTATTATAGACTTTTTTCAAAGTACCATAAGAGATGCCAGATTTAGCTGCTTTCTTTTTAAGGCCTTCGTTTTCGAGCAACTCGTCGATGGCCTCATCGTAACTTGAAAATTTAAGCATCTTTTTCGCTCCTCATTTGATTTTTTGCTTTTCTTACTTTTGCTCTGCTAAGCATTCTAGCGTGTTTCATTTTGTCGACCGCTTTTTCTCTCTCGATCTTTTTCTTCGCTAGTTCAACTGCATCCTCTCCATACATCCTTCTGTATTTAAGTGTATGTACACTTGGCTTAGTCTTGGCTGTTTTATCACCGGGAGCTTTCTTGTACGCTGCCGGATTGTCGTCATCATACTTTCCGTATTTTTTAAAATGTGCAAGTCTCTTCTGCTTAGTTGACTTGCTTAATCCTTTATAGTAAACTTTTGGTTGACTGCCTTTAGCTTTCTTTACGTCTTTATCCTGTGCTACTTCTTTTTTTCTTTCTTTTTCATGTAACTCAATATCATCGAGCCACTTACGATACTGTTTACCGGCAGACTCTACTATAACGTAATTGCTGCCAAGATAGGTAACACGACAAAGTTCATTAGTATCCCTAAGGATAACACTATCCCCAATATTAAAAAGATTTCCTTTGACATATTCTTCTCTTCTTTCCGATACTGGTGACAAGTTAAGTTTGTTAAAATAGTCTTTCTGTTCTTTTAAACCTCGCCCTTTGCGCACCGCATTGTATACTGCCTTCGTATCTGTATTCGATAATCTCTTAGGCATGTATTGTGCGAACTTAGTAAAGTCACCATCATCTACGTAACCACGAAGCTTAGTACCTGACACACCTTCAACTCCTTTTGCCTCTGGATCTCTATTACCTGCATTTAGTACGGTAATCTTTTCAAAGTTATAGAATCCGTGTCTACTTTTTACTCCGTTATATTTGTTTAGCGTAACATTATATTCTCTTACGCGATCTTCGCCTGCTACGATAACTACGCGCTTAAATCCTTCATTATAGAAAGACGTCATCGCGTTAAAAATTGTTTTAAGTTTCTTATCCATCATAATCTGTCGAGCGTACTGTGGAAATCCTTTACGCGCAAACTTTATTTTTTGTACGTATGGAATAGGATTCTTGTTCTTATCTTCAGATTGTGTTAAATAAATTCTGAAAGGATTGCTTCCAGCTTTAGCTTTCAGAAAGTCAAGTAATTTTTCATGACCAGCAGTAGGTGGATTCATACGTCCCCACACAAAGTACAGTGTCTTCTCTTCCTCGACTAAAAATGTCTTAAAGGAGTTAATCATTAACCTTTTTTCCTCTGAACTTCTTTCTTCCTCACGTCTTTAAATATTCTTTTAGCAATTCTTTTTATTCTCGCCTGAAGTACTGGCTTATCAAGTCTCTTTTCTATTTCTTTTTTTCTAGCAAAAGTCAGTTCAGCTTTAGGAATACCTCTAGTAAGCTTTTTGGCTATCATATTTCGAGCTTGTCTTCTTGCTCTTTTCTCCAGCTTCTCTTTATTAGCCATTTTTCTTTTAGCTCGCTCTCTACCAACTTTAATTCGAGTTCTCATACGCCTCATCATACGAGATCTTTTCATTCTTTGTTGTAGTGTTAAAGCTTCATCAACATCAACTTCAACTTCTTCTTTATGAAGATCCATTCTAGTTCCAGACTGAGTCTTCACAAAATTTTTGACTTTATAACCGTGCTTCTTTGCAAAATCTTGACCATCTTTTTCTTTGTGATAACTCTTCATATGTAAGTGTAAATGTTTATCACCTGGTTTTTTAATCATACTTGGAATTTTCTTAACACTCATACTTCCATTTGAGTGCTGTTGAGCATCACGGTGTGCATCATAATGATGATCTTCATAGATCTTGTCTATTTCTTTTTTAACTTTAGGATCTTTTAAGAGATCTTTTGAGATCTTTTCAATAGCTGTCTTCTTATCGATCTGAGATTTCATGTTGAATCTTTTGTCTCTTGCTATCTTTATTGCAGCTTTGACCTGATCTAAAGTAGATATAGGCTTAAGCGCTTCATCGATCTTCGGCTTCTTTTGTGCGTTTATATCGTCTTTAGCTGTCGCGGCAGCTTTCTTACGCATAAACTTACTTACGCCTTTTTTACCTTTGACCGGTACTCTTAAATTAGGAAGTTTTTTATCCGGTTTCATCGAGAGTTCTTTTACGCCTTTACCCTCGTTACCGTGATATTGTTTCTTACGCTTTTGAGCGTAATAGTCTATATTATCGTCACTGCCCGGCTTATAATCAACCACAGTGAGATGTTTGAAATCGTATGGTGCCACTAGTTCCTCCCTGGCTTGTCCCATCCCTTTAATATATCTGGTGAAAAGTTGGCGTATGAAAATTCCATACGATCAACAATTTTCACTGCATCACCACCAAGTTTATCAATAGCAACATAACCTTCTTGGCCTGTAGTTTCATAACCATTTTTAGTTTTCAAAAATGTTTTATTACTATTGAGCTTATTAAGTATATTTATAAGTTTTAGTTTTGCTAGAACTATAGATTTCTGCAGTTCAAACATCATCTGTAAACTTGTTTTATTCTCGGGTGAGAAGAATTTTAAAATTTCATCTAGCTTTTTTTGTTGGACGTCCTTGCCTTTTTGGGTCTTCCTCTTGTCGATTTCTTTTTTGTACTTACCTTCGATATAGCGAATGAGCCCAGCCACATGACGACGCGTATCTTTAATAACTTCACCTTTACGTACAAAGGTATTATTATATGTCTCAATAGTTTCAGCAAGGGAACGATTAGCTTCGAGGCTACGTAACGTAGTCCCAGATATTTTGTTAAAAATTCGGCCACAGTTGCTAAGGTGCGCATTTACTTCCTCCGTATCTTTTTTAGACATAGTAAATTGTGTCATGTCTCTCAACATGGCGTCTTGAGACCAAACATCTTTTGATTTAAATTTTGAAGTATTGACTCCATATGAAGCTTTCATAGTCTCAAAAGTATTTCCTTTATATGTTGTATGCCAAACTATACCAATCTTAGCGGCTTTAGCTTTCTTAGCTGCTTCAGTACCTGTTGGTATCGCGTACACTATTGTATTAGGGTGGAACGTAAGATAGGGTTTACCTTTAATCTTTTTAGTTTTTAAATCGCCAGGGCCAAACAAAAAGTCTCCTTGAATAACTCCTTTTATTCCAAGCGCAGGAAGAAACTTAAGAGCATTTTTTAGTTTTACATTAAGATCACCGCTAGTGTCATCATCAATATCAGCATTGGTCTTATATACCTTTGGTGATTTATTAAATATCCCTTTCTTTGCGACAAAGAATTTGCCATCACGAGGATCAGTACCGCAAAAAATGGCAGGAGCTCCATCCCACTTAACGCTGACAGAACCATCTTTAACTCCTCCTAGCATGTCTCTTAAAGATCTTAACGCTAGTATCGCCTGTCTTGTTCCATTGACTCCACCGTATAGGACCTTGTCCTCGATATGAGTCATGTGAGTATTCTTCTGCTCAGATATAAATTCTACAAATCTCATAATTTTATTTTTGGCTTAATAGTACCTTGTGTTACGACGTGCATAAGAATATCTTTTGGTGTGATCTTCTTAATTGCTACTATACCGCCAGCGTCTCCTGTTAATTGTCTAGACTTTTCAGCCGTATCTTCTGGATCGATCTTATTACTTGAGTTATTGTTTACAAATATCACAGGAATATTACCAAAGTATCTTCCTGCGATTTTACCGTATTCAGCTTCTATTCTTTTCATATCAGCTGGAAATTCTTTTCTTATAGCGTTTAGCTGCGACGTGTTAACTTCTGCCTGACCTTTACCTTTAGTTTGAAAGCCTAGAGTTTCTTTCATGTCTACTAGTTGTGTAACTAATTTTCCTACTGGAGCCGTACCACCAAGCTTAAATCCAGATAAAGTTTTTTCATTCTTAGAATACAAAGCAGCTTTTACTTCATACTTCTTACCGGCAACTATCAAATCTACTCCAGCAGAAGTACCACCACCAAGTTGAGCGTCATCAAGTAAGAAATATAGTGTAGCTTCTCCTGGGCCTACACCTTTTAGATTATAAAAATGAAGCTTGTTATAGTTAACCATACTCTCACTCTTGAGTTTTTGAATCAACTTATTAACTTGATTTAATTTAATGTCTCCTTTAAGAGTTTCATTTAAATTAAACTTTGGAAAAAAGAAAGTTCTAAAAAGATACTGTATTTCTGCCTTATACTTTAAAGACTCAAAGTCAGATCCACGAAGGTTAAATGACGTTACCTTTTGAGCTCTCTTAAGAAAGTCAGGGTTTAAATTAGCAATACTCACTTCGGCCATCTCCCTTATAAATGATTTGAATCTACGCATAGTTAGCTCCAATGTTTATATTATACACTATTTATAATAGTTTGTACATAAAAAAAGCGCCCGGAGGCGCTTTAATTGAATAAAGATTTACTTAAAATCTGCCAAGAAACCTAGCGATATGATGTACCCATGGTAGTAGCATTACCGCCATGAATAAGTTTGCACCACTATGTGCTAGTGCTATTCGTAGAGTATCGCCTTTTGGCATTCCGTCTGATACAAAGAAACCTGCGAGCCATATCGTACCAGTAGTTCCTATGTTCGCTCCAAGAACTGCTGCTATGGCGGCCGGTAGAGGAAGAGCTCCACTTGCAACAAGAGCTATAATTGCAGTGGTAGATAACGATGAAGATTGCCAGAGTAGCGTCATAACAATTCCACCTATAAACATATAAATTGGATTACCTAAAAAAAAGTTTAAGTGTTCTAAGTTTCCCATAGATTTCATTCCACCTGAA
>TARA_B100000674_G_scaffold357943_1_pt1 | contig 65146 bp, 65 predicted proteins | sample TARA_B100000674 | Tara Oceans TARA_B100000674 (sample SAMEA2622759) | marine metagenome | biome: marine biome (ENVO:00000447); feature: surface water layer (ENVO:00002042); material: "saline water (ENVO:00002010), including plankton (ENVO:xxxxxxxx)" | depth 5 m | reverse complement strand
ACACAGCAGAAGCCGTACAGGCAATCACTGATTCAGGCGGCGACGCCATCGGAATGACTACCGACGTTACCGATATGGCGGCCTGTGAGGCGATGGTTGCGGAGACCGTATCCGCCTTCGGTTCGGCCGACATACTTGTCACCAATGCGGCGCTTTTTGCCGCGTTGGAACGGCGCAGTTTCTTAGAGATCGATGGCGACGAATGGGACAAGGTGATGGCCATCAACACCCGGGGCGTTTTCAACTGTATCAAGGCCGCCGCGCCCGTAATGAAAAAGAGGGACTATGGGAAGATCATCAATATTTCTTCAAGCACGATCTATTCCGGCGTGCCGTTAATGCTCCATTATGTAGCCTCCAAGGGCGCGGTCGATGCCATGACCAAGGCGCTGGCCCGCGAACTGGGCGGCGACGGAATTACCGTAAACACCATAGCGCCGGGCTTCACGATGAGCGACCAGATCGAGGCGCAGCGAGAAAAACTAGAATTCTACGTCAATCTCAGCCTGACCAGTCGGTCTGTAAAACGCGAACAGACGCCGGACGACTTGCTGGGCGCTCTTATCTATCTCGCCTCTTCCGCCTCCGATTTTGTGACGGGCCAAGCTATCGTAGTTGATGGCGGCATGGTTATGCATTAAGGGGAATCGCTTTGACCGCAACATTCGTACGAAACGCTTGGTACGCGGCCTGCTGGGCCGGGGATCTGGAAACGGGTGTGCCGCTTGCGAAAACGATCCTGAGCGAGCCGGTCGTTTTGTGGCGCGATGCCGGCGGTGTTCCGGTCATCCTGGAAGACCGATGCTGTCACCGGCACTTGCCTCTGTCGATGGGGAAGGTCGAAGATGACACTCTGCAATGCGGCTATCACGGTCTGGAATTCGATAGTGCGGGAGCCTGCGTTTCCGTGCCTGGACAAAGCCGTGTTCCCCCCGGTGCGAGGGTACGGTCGTATCCGGTGGCCGAGAGACACGCGATGATATGGATCTGGTGCGGAGATCCCGCAAACGCCAACCTGGACGACATTCCGGATTTGTCGTGGCTGGACCACCCGGACTGGACCGTTACCGGCGGACATCTGCACATGAAAGCCGATTACCGGCTGCTGATCGACAACCTGCTCGACCTCACTCATGTCAGCTATATCCACAAGAACACCATTGCCGGCGACCCCAAAGAGGCGCTTGTTCCGGTGAAAACAACACGCGAGCGGGACACAATCCGCGTCGAACGCTGGATGCTCGGTTTCACGGCCCCGCCCATGTACAATGAGGCTAGGAAATTTGGTGGCGAGGTCGACCGATGGCAGCTGATAAAATGGCAGGCGCCGTCGACGGTCACGCTGGATATCGGCTGTGCCGAGGCCGGTACTGGGGCACCTAAAGGCGACCGGTCGCAGGGAATCTCGATGTGGTCGAACCATATCATCACACCTGAAACAGAGACGACTACCCACTACCACTGGGCATTCGCGCGAAACTACAAACTCGATGACGACAGCGTTTCGGAAGTTTTGGCGCAAGGTGGCTTGCAGACTTTCATGGAAGACGTTGTCGTATTGGAGCGCCAGCAGATCGCACTAGAGGAGATCGGGGACAGGCCCGTGGTCGATATCAATATCGATAATGCTCCACTGCAGTTCCGCAGTATCCTCAACGACATGATCGCGGCGGAGGAAGGACACGCCGCTGCATGAGGCAGTGCGGCGTTTTCTCAACAAAATCAGGCTTGAAGGACGTCACTGGCAGGTGCTGGAGCAGGACCGATCGGTTGGAGAACGCATGGCGGCGGATGCGGACCGGCACGAATATCTGTATGGTCACGACACCGGCGTCGCCCGTGTTCGGAAACTAATTGCCGATGAGTCGGAGCGACAGGCCCGGGCAATCGAGGAAAGTGCCCTTGCGGCTCAAAAAAAAGGGAGGATCAAATGGACAAGATTACAAAAGTATCCGTACCGGGCGTTCCCGAGCCGGAAGGGAACATTTACAGCAACTGTCTGAAGGTCGGAAACCAGCTGATCCTTTCCGGCATGATCGCAGCCGATACCAGCGGAGACGCCTATCAGCAATCCATCGATTGTTTCGAAAAGATTAAGGCACTTCTCGTCGGCGCGGGCGGCCGCATGGAAGATGTGGCGAAACTCAACATCTATCTGACCGACATGGAAAACCGTCCCGCATTCGGCAGGGCACGCGGCGAATACTTCTCCGGCCGTATGCCGTGTTCGACGCTGGTCGCAATCACCGCACTGGCTGCGCCCGGTGCGCTGGTCGAGATTGAGGCGACAGCCTTTCTGGGAGCCGGGGTCTGATTTTAGGGCATTCCGCCGCGTGACTACGCGGTCTCGTGTTCTGCCCTCCAGAGATCCCAAAGGGCGTTAGCATCCATCTTGCCACGCTCCGTTTTGGGGAGTGCGTCGCGGAAGATAAGTTCGTGCGACATCTTGAAATTGGCGAGAAGTTGACCGCAATGTTCCTGCACGGCATCCGGCGATATCCACCGACTTTCTCTCGGCTGGATGCAGACGAAGACCTGATTGCCGTAAATATCGTCCGGCACGCCGACGGTGGCAACATCCGCGACGTGCGGTATTTACCGGATAACGTTGTCGATCTCGAGCGGCGAGATGTTAGAGCGAATTGTTGGACAGCAGGGCAACACGTTCGTCGGGCCCGATGTCGCGGGCTTCGAAGTAGCGACCTATACGGTTTGCGACTTGAAACAATTCACCATGCCTGATCTGCTTGTCTGGGTTGAGTAAATGGATCGCACCCTTGTCCGGGATTTCCGTGGCATCGCGTTCCATCCAGCCAAGAAAACTTGCCTGTTCGATGTGTGTGCTCGGTATTGAGTCGACATGCTAGGTCAGAAACCTGTTCGGCAGGACCAGTTTTTTGATTGGAGGCTTAAAATACCTCTTCGGTGGCGTCGGATTTACCAGATCGGTGTTCGCGAGCAACCGCCTCAAGGCGCTATTCCAGCGTCGAAAAAAATCCGGAAAGGCCTTGATTTTCGAACAGAATTAACATACTATCCAAATAGTCAGTATTATTTCGATAACTACACCAACCCATATTTCCCGGATTTCGGGCCGATTACAGCTAAACAGGATGACATTGGAGGCACTATGTCGACCGACTCTGTAGAAGAAACAGCGGCGGACGAGCCGCGGATCGACTTCCGGACCAGCCCGGAAAAATATCACCATTGGAATCTTACGTTCGACGGGCGGGTAGCGCGACTAGCGCTCGATGTCGACGAAAAAGCAACGCTAGTTCCGGGGTACGAGCTGAAGCTCAACTCATACGATCTGGGCGTTGATATTGAGCTCTACGATGCTCTGCAGCGCATCCGGTTTGAACACCCGGAGATTGGTGCTGTAGTCGTGACGTCGGACAAAGAACGAGTATTCTGCGCCGGCGCCAACATCCGGATGTTGTCCCAGTCGACACATGCTCACAAAGTCAATTTCTGTAAGTTCACGAACGAAACCCGGAACGGGATCGAGGATGCGACCGACAATTCAGGTATTCGCTTTCTTGCCGCCGTCAACGGTGCCTGTGCGGGCGGTGGATACGAACTTGCTCTCGCGTGCGACCATATCATGCTGATCGACGACGGCTCGTCGACGGTGTCCCTGCCCGAACTGCCTCTGCTCGCAGTGTTGCCGGGAACCGGTGGCCTGACCCGCCTAGTTGATAAGCGGAAAATCCGGCATGACAGGGCAGACTATTTCTGCACCACTTCCGAGGGGATCCGCGGAAAACGGGCGACTGAGTGGGGTCTTGTGGACGAGGTCATACCGCGGTCGAAGTTTGATGAAGCGGTTGCAGAGCGGGCTACCGAATTCGCGTCTGCCAGCGACCGTCCAGTCGATGCGCAGGGTGTTAAGCTTACGCCTCTCAATCGGTCGATCGAGGCCGGCCGTATCGCCTATGATACGCTTGTTGTCGATATCGACCGGGATCTCGCCACGGCAACCATTACAATCTCGGCCCCGGCAGAAGCGCCGCCGAGGGACATCTCCGGCATTGAGGCTCAAGGCGCCGCTTTCTGGCCATTCGCCATGTGTCGCGACCTTGAGGACGCAATTATGGAACTTCGCGTCAACGAAAAGGAGATCGGTACCTGGATCTTCAAGTCCGAAGGTGATTCCGCACTCGTTGAAGCCGCGGACCACGCGTTACTCGTAAATGCCGACCACTGGCTGGTGCGCGAGATGACACTTTTCATGAAGCGCACATTTAAACGCGTCGACGTGTCGTCCCGCTCGATCATCACTTTGGTCGAACCTGGAAGCTGCTTTACCGGTACGCTTCTTGAACTCGTGTTTGCCGCGGATCGCTCCTTTATGCTCGACGGCACGTTCGAAGGTTCCAACGTCCCGGAAGCATCGGTCGTCCTGACCGATATGAATTTCGGCCCGCTTACGATGCCTAACGGCCTCACACGGCTCCAACACCGTTTCCTTAACGATCCGTCGCAGGTCGATACCGTGAAGGCCGAGACAGGCGAAATGATAGAGGCACTGGACGCCGAAGAACTGGGACTTGTCACATTCGCACCGGACGACATCGATTGGGAGGATGAGGTCCGGATTGCGGTCGAGGAACGCGCCAGTTTTTCGCCCGACGCCCTAACCGGTATGGAGGCGAGCCTTCGTTTTGCCGGTCCGGAAACGCTGGAGACCAAGATATTCGGGCGCCTGTCGGCCTGGCAAAACTGGATTTTCCAGCGGCCGAATGCGGTCGGCGGTGATGGCGCTCTGCAGGTTTACGGGTCCGGTCAGAAAGCCGATTACAACAAACAGCGTGTTTAAAATATAAATCTGAAAATAAACAGCATGAGTATTAGGTAGGAAATACACTTGCTGTTTAAAAATGCCCTTGAGGAGTATTGTTATGGTTTCTATCAATTACAATGAGCGTATCCCAAATAATGTTGATCTTACTGAGAACCGGCGATTGCAAAGGGCGCTCGAATCCTGGCTGCCGAATTACCTGAGCTGGTGGGATGAACTCGGCCCGGAAGGCACGCAGGGTTATGACGTCTATCTACGGACGGCAGTGGACGTAAACGCCGATGGCTGGGCAAATTTTGATTACGTTAAAATGCCGGAATACCGATGGGGCATTTTCCTGAACGAGCCGGTGCCAGACCGGAAAATCGCTTTTGGCGACCACAAGGGCGACCCGGTGTGGCAGGAAGTACCCGGGGAATACCGTTCGACCCTCCGGCGGCTGATTGTGACTCAGGGTGATACGGAGCCGGCATCGGTTGAACAGCAGCGTGTACTTGGCCAGACTGCGCCGTCGCTGTATGACCTGCGAAATCTGTTCCAGATCAACGTGGAGGAAGGCCGCCACCTTTGGGCCATGGTTTACCTGCTTCATGCCCATTTCGGCCGCGATGGTCGCGAAGAAGCAGAAATGATGCTCGAACGCCATTCCGGCGATCCGGACAAGCCGCGCATTCTGGGCGCTTTCAACGAGCCGACACCCGACTGGCTGTCTATGTTCATGTTCGCGTTCTTCACCGACCGCGACGGCAAGTACCAGTTGGCGTCGTTGGCGGAAAGCGGGTTCGACCCCTTGGCGCGGACATGCCAGTTCATGCTGACCGAGGAAGCGCATCATATGTTCGTCGGCGAATCCGGCGTTATGCGGATCGTCAAGCGCACCTGCGAGGTAATGGACGAACTGGGCACCGACGATCCGGAGCGTATTCGCCAGGCTGGCGCAATCGATCTTCCCACCATGCAGAAATGGATCAATTTTCACTACTCGGTGTCCGTCGATCTGTTCGGCCAAGAGTTGTCCACCAATGCCGCCAACTACTACACCCAAGGCCTTAAGGGGCGTTTCCATGAAGAGAAGATCGACGACGATCACCGTCTGGTAGATTACACCTACCCTGTCTTCATGCTGCAGGGCGACAAGATCGTCGAAGAACAGCACCCGGCGCTGACGTCTGTGAATGAAAAGCTGCGCCAGGATTATATTGACGATTGCCAACGCGGGGTGACCCGTTGGAACAAGGTGATCGAAAAGCATGGACACGATTTACGGTTGCGACTGCCGCATCGTGGTTTCCACCGGGCGATTGGCAATTTTGCCGAGGTCAAGGTTTCGCCGGACGGCAAAGTGATCTCGGAAGCGGAATGGACCAAAAACGTCTCGGACTGGCTGCCGACCGAAAGCGATAAGGAATTCGTCAAGTCGTTGATGAAGCCCTGCTACGAGCATGGCAAGATCGCCGATTGGATCGCGCCGCCAACCCGAGGGGTCCACGGCAATCCATTCGAATACGAGTACGTGAAGTTCAACTAATATGGCGAAGGGCGGGTTTCATACCCGCCCTTCTTCCATCAGCTACACGGGGGCGCTAAAAGTAACAAATAACTGCCGGCCAGAAGGCTGGAGACTATAGAGAGGGAGTATACGATGGAACCCAACACGGTTCTTATCGACAGGTCCGGCGAGGCGCCTGTTTTCACCTTTGCGGACTCGTTTAATATTGCGGTGCATATGATTGATCGCCATCTGGACGAGGGTAGGTCAGATCGTATTGCCTACATCACTGAGCATGAGGAAGTAACTTACGGTGATTTGGCCGAACGCGTAAACCGCTGTGGAAACGCTCTGCTCGCTGCCGGTGTACCGCCGCGCGAACGCATGTTGATGATCGTCAAGGACTGCCCAGAATTCGTGTATCTGTACTATGGCGCGATCAAGGCGGGCATTGTTCCGGTCCCGATCAACACGCTTCTGCGGGCCAAAGACTACCAGTACATGGTCGAGGATTCCGGGTGCGCTGCGCTGATCTATTCGCCCGAATTCGCCGACGAAGTGGAGCCGGCCCTGGCTGCGGCATCGCGCGCACCCGCTTTCGTAACGAAGACCGAGGGTGATGGTGGCATAAAGCAAATGATCGACGCGGGCGGTAAAGAGCTCGACCCTTACCCATCGGATTCCATGGCGGACTGCTTCTGGCTCTACTCCTCCGGCTCTACCGGCCGTCCGAAGGGTACGGTTCACCGGCAGCGGGACCTGCTGGTTAACAGCGTCCTATATACGGAGCCGGTACTGAACATCACCGAAGACGACATCATGTTTTCGGCAGCTAAGCTTTTCTTTGCTTATGGGTTGGGGAATTCGATGAATTTTCCGCTCAACTATGGCGCTTGTACGATTTTGTCCGACGAGCGGCCTTCGCCGGAAATGACGTTCCGCCTAATAGAAAAATACAAGCCGACTATCTATTACGGCGTACCCACGCTCTACGCCGCGCAGTGCCGGGCGCTGGAAACGGAAAGCCCGGACCTGTCAAGCCTTCGCGTTTCGGTGTCGGCCGGAGAGTCGCTGCCGGCGCCAATTTTTTACCGCTGGGAAGAAAAAGTCGGGCATCCGCCGGTCGACGGGATCGGATCGACCGAAGGTACGCACATCTTCATTTCCAACCGCCCAGGAGAAGCCAAGGCCGGTACCAGCGGCAAGGTGCTGCCCGGCTACAAGGCCCGTATCGTCGACGATGACGGTAACGACGTTGAACCGGGGGAGGTAGGAAGTCTCTGGGTGCAGGGTCAGTCGATGGCGGCTTATTACTGGGACCAGCCGGAGCGGACTTCGCAGACCATGCTGGGCGATGACTGGCTGAACACCGGCGATACCTATACCCAAGACGAAGACGGCTTCTACGTCTACAATGGACGGTCAGACGACATGATCAAGGTTGGCGGGATCTGGTGTTCGCCAATCGAGATCGAATCCCGACTGATCGACCACCCAAAGGTGCTCGAGGCAGGCGTTGTGGGACGCGAAGACAGCGACGGGCTGATGAAACCCGAAGCGCATATCATCCTGAAAGAACGCGGAGACGCGTGCGACGATCTGGCCGCCGAGTTGTTGGAACACTGCAAGGATGGGCTGGCCCGGTACAAATACCCCCGCTGGTTCCATTTCGTTGAGGATCTGCCCAAAACGGCGACCGGAAAAATTCAGCGTTTCAAGCTACGGTCAGGGGAGTAAGCTTCAGGCTTACCGAACGTAGTCAGGGATCCCGATATGCCTAAAGTGCTCTCCGAAGAACAACTCGCGTTTTACCGGGACAAAGGGTATCTGGCGCCTTTCGACGGTGTAGATCCTGCCGATGCAGCGGCAATGTGTGAGGATCTCCACGCCTTCGAACGTGATGAAGGCATGCGGGCGTCGGAAATTGTCGTCAAAGGGCATTTGTGTTTCCGCCGGTCCTACGAATTTTCCTGCCATCCAAAAGTGCTTGATGTCGTGGAAGATCTGATCGGGCCTAATATCTACGCGTTGTCGTCCCGTTTCTGGATGAAACCCGGCCAAGATGGATCTTTTGTTTCGTGGCACCAGGATTCGGCATATTTCGGCCTGGAGCCGAACGAGCTTGTCACGGTGTGGCTGGCTTTAACGGACAGTACGCCGGAAAACGGATGCGTGCGGGTCATCCCGGGAACCCACCAGGGCGAAATTTACTCGCATGTCGAGACCTACGACGACAAGAACCTTTTGGCGCGCGGACAGTCCATCGAGGATATAGACCACTCCGATGCCGTGGACCTTGTTCTCAAGGCCGGGCAGTTTTCCTGTCACCACGAACGCATCGTACATGGTTCAGATGTTAACGACACAGATCGGATGCGGATCGGTGTGGGCATTTTCTATTTCCCGGCGCATGTCAGTTCCACCATCGGACGTAGGCCCGCTTCTCTGGTCCGTGGTGTTGACGATTACGGCCACTGGGATGCTGACCCTGTTCCGGCCTCGGATCGCGATGCGGAGGTATACTCGCACGTGAAAGCGGCAGGCGAACGCTACGTCGATCCGCAATACGCACAGGAAGCCGCCCGAGAAGACACAACACTCTGATCGCTAGAAGAGGACAGGGAAACGACATGGTATGCTTTACCAATGACCGCCCGTCCGGCCTGAGTGCGCTGACGGCAAGCGACGCGGCGGCAGGCCTTGCGGCGGGCGAATTTTCCTCCGAACGCCTGGTAGCGGAGTGTTTGGACCGCATAAAATACGACAACGATACACTGCATGCATGGACATATGTCGACGCCGATCACGCGCTCGCGCAGGCGCGCGCGTGCGATGCGGCTGACAGTCCAGTGGGGCCGCTGCATGGCATTCCGGTTGGCGTAAAAGATGTCCTCGATACGTCCGACATGCCGACCGAATACGGCTCTGAGATATACCGCGGCCATAGACCCGACGCGGATTCGGCGTGTGTTGCGGCACTCCGCGCGGCGGGCGCCATCATTCTCGGCAAAACGACGACCACCCAGTTTGCAAGCCCGCTACCGGTCGGCGTACGCAATCCCCATGATACCGAGCGTACTCCCGGCGTCTCATCCAGCGGGTCCGCCGCGGCGGTGGCGGATTACATGGTGCCGCTTGCCAACGGGACTCAGACTGGCGGTTCGGTGATCCTGCCGGCATCGTTCTGCGGCGTCGTCGGATATAAGGCCAGCCTCGACGGTCTCGACCGGACCGGAATCGCCGGATTGAAAAAGACACTGGATACGCTGGGCTATTTTGCGCGCTCCGCCGAAGATATCGGGTTGGTCTACGGGGCAGTGACTGGCCGCACTGTTCCCGCGGATGCCGGCCAACCAAAAATCGGCGTTTGCCGCACCCCGATGTGGCACGAGGCCGAGGACTGCGTACAGGCCGCTCTCGAGGCAGCTGCGTCGGAGCTGTCTGCTGCAGGTTACGACGTCGCCGATGTCAGCCTGCCGCCCCAGTTCGATACCATCGAGGAACCTTTTCGCGTGATATCGAATTACGAGGGTAAACAGGCACTGGCCGGAGAGTTCCGCGATCACATGGACAAAATGAATTCGTGGATGCAGGAAACCGGAAAATCGACCTGGTCGGAGACGGAATATGCCAACGCGGTTGCTGCCGCAGATGTCGCGCGGACGGCGCTGGGTAATCTTTATGACGACTACCCTGTGCTGCTGACGCCATCGACAGCAGGCGAAGCGCCTGCCGATCTGATCAGCGTGACGATGTCGTCCTTCAACCGCATGTGGACCCTGATGCACGGTCCCACAATGACACTGCCTGCATCCACGGGCCCGAACGGCATGCCGGTAGGCGTTCAGATTGCCGCCCGGGTGGGCGACGATGCGGCGCTGATAGGCTGGTCGGCCGGCATCTTTGACGTTATTCGGAGCGCATAACGCTCTATTCCGGTCTCTTGTGTGCCGCTATTGGGACAGTATAGTTCTCGCGGTATAACCGGAGACCTTCACATGCAATCGAAATCCGCCACCCTTGCGAGCAAACTGCGCAATACGGACGAATTTATCGTCGCGCCCGGGGTTTACGATATGATCTCCGCTAAGATGGCGGACCGGGTTGGTTTTCACGCCCTGTACATGACGGGTTCGGGGACGGTGGCATCCCATCTCGGGCTGCCCGATGCAGGCATTGCGACCTATACCGACATGGTATCCCGTGCGGGGCGCGTTGCGGGCGGGACGCAGACTCCTTTGATAGCCGATGCCGATACCGGATATGGCGGGCCGGTGAACGTGAGGGAAACGGTGCGTGGATACGAAATGGCCGGGGTATCGGCCATTCAGATAGAGGATCAGGACTTCCCCAAGAAATGTGGCCATTTATCGGGACACAAGCTAATTCCAGCGGAAGACATGGTAACGAAGATCAAGGTCGCCCTCGACAGCCGCCTTTCCGACGACACCCTGATTATTGCGCGGACCGACGCGCGGAAAGCACTCGGACGGGACGAAGCCATGCTGCGGTCCGAATTGTATGTGAAGGCCGGTGCCGATGTTCTGTTTTATGAAGCGCCGTCCAACGTCGATGAGATGCGTGAGATCGGTTCGCGGTTCGGGAGAGATATCCCGTTGCTTTCCAACATGGTGAACGGCGGCGTCACACCTGTTATGAAGCCTGAGGAACTAGCAGATCTGGGATACCGGATTGCCATATTTCCGTCCGCGGGATTCCTCGCGACCTGCAATGCGTTGAATGCGGTTTACGGTTCCCTGAAGCAGGATGGAGACGCGGAGACCGGTGGTGTAGATCTGTTTTCGTTCGGCGAGTTCAACGATCTGATGGGCTTCAATGACATAGTCGAATTCGAGGAAAGGTATAACTAGATAACAGCGCCGACGATTATGTAACCGCTAGCTATGACGACCATCGCGGACGTTGCCAGCATTCCGGCGACTATCAGGGGGGGGCGGCGGCACGTGTTCCGCGAAGTATGCATATAGCCTTATGCGGCGAAGCGGAGTTTCGTCGTCACCTGAACCCAGCGAAACCTGCGCCTCGTCGCGGGCGTAGCGGAGCCGGGTGTTGGAACCGAAGTTGAAGGTGGTCTGGCTCTCCATACCCACGATGGGGCTCAATTCTCCGTAACGTCCGAACGGGTGCGATATAGACGGTTGTGTGGCCAGGATGGCCCCCGACATGCCCAGAGCCAGGGCGACACCCGCTGAACCGGCGATAAAGTGCCCGTGGCGAAGGTGTTTGGGACTCACAAGAGCCGTCCGTATATCGGAACCGCGATTGATGATTAGCGCGCCCTTACCGCTTCGATCAAGGTTGAACCCGCGCAATTGACTGTTTATGCGCCACATTGGCAGCCGCGCGCCCATGCGGCATAGTGCGACGATGCCAGGAAAGCTGAAAATCGATCCTGCCGACAATCGGCCGCCCGTTGCCCCGGTGCTTCCCGAGCCGGACAAGCAGGCCGATCATCACCGACAGGTGCGCGCTGCCCGTCAGACGGAAGTCATGGAAGATTATGTGGAACTGATCGCGGATTTGATCGATTCCACTGGAGAGGCGCGGTCGGTCGATATTGCAGAGCGCTTGGGCGTCACCACACCTACCGTTGCACGCATGATCCGCCGCCTAAAAGAGGCGGAATGGATTGAGGCGCGACCTTATCGGGCGATTTTCCTCACGCAGGAAGGGCGCCGGATTGCGGAAGCGTCACGCCGCCGGCACCAGATCGTGGTCGAATTCCTGACGGCGATCGGAATCAGCGAGGAAATCGCCCGCGCCGACGCGGAAGGTATCGAGCACCACGTTTCCGAAGAAACCCTGGTAGCGTTCGAGAATTTTCTGAAATCGATCTGACGTTGCCCCTCGGACGCGAATCAAACTTCTTTGAATTGGCGCTTTTTCGACCCGTGATTGGGCGCTGGAAATTTCGTCCCCATGATCACCGATTTTAATATCTCCTGTTTTCCGCCGTTCTCACAGGATATCCACAAGATGTTGTGGATATGACAGGATTTAGTCATTTTTAATTGACGGTACCCCACATGTTGTTGCACAATCCTATGTCGCGGCTATCGGGGAAAGTTATCCACAGTCACTTGTGGATAACCATTCGGGCCGCGGGGCGGAGCACACGCAGCGGAAAACGGTCATTTTCGGGTCGTTACCATACAGCAGCAAAAGCCTGCCTACCGGCGCAAATAACCGAGGGGGTGGATTTGCGCAGGACACGATAACTGCCCCTTGACGAGTTGTATAATAAGGAGGTTGGGCGTGCTTGATCTGGTACAGACGGAACATGATCTTTTTCAGTCGAAACGCGGTATTTCGGTAAAGATCAATCGTGACCGCGATGCTAATCTCACGGATTTTGGCAAGGCGGTTCTGTCAGATCGGTATTTGATGCCGGGCGAGGAGTATCAGGATCTTTTTGCGCGCGTTTCGTGCCATTTTGCGGACGATTCCGACCACGCCCAGCGCATATACGACTACATGTCGAACCTTTGGTTCATGCCGTCGACGCCAGTACTGTCGAATGGCGGCACCGATCGCGGCCTGCCGATTTCCTGCTTTCTGAATGAAGCCACCGATAGCCTAGACGGAATCGTCAATCTGTGGAACGAAAACGTCTGGTTGGCCTCGCTCGGTGGCGGTATCGGTTCCTACTGGGGTAATCTGCGCTCGATCGGCGAAAAAGTCGGTGCCAACGGCAAAACCTCTGGTATAATTCCGTTTATTCGCGTCATGGACTCGTTGACCCTTGCGATTTCTCAGGGCTCGCTCCGGCGCGGATCGGCGGCGATCTATATCCGCATCGACCATCCCGAAATTGAGGAATTCATCGAACTACGCCGTCCGACCGGCGGCGATCCGAACCGCAAGGCCCTGAACCTGCACCATGGTATCATTATCACCGACGAGTTCATGCGTGCGGTCGAGAACGACGAGGAATGGGGCCTCAAGAGCCCAAAGGACCAGGCCATTATCCGCAAGGTATCGGCCCGCAGCCTTTGGATCCGTATGCTGTCGACCAGGATCGAAACCGGCGAGCCCTACCTGCTCTATATCGATCATGTGAACAAGGCGATCCCGGAACACCACAAGCTCGCCGGACTTGAAGTGAAGATGTCAAACCTGTGCAGCGAAATCACGCTGCCGACAGGTATTGACAAGGATGGCGAACAGAGAACGGCCGTGTGCTGCCTGTCGTCGCTGAACCTCGAAACCTACATGGAATGGCACGATCATCCGACCTTCGTTGAAGACGTGATGCGGTTCTTGGACAACGTTATCCAGGACTTTATTGAACGCGCGCCGGACACAATGGCCCGCGCCCGGTATTCGGCGATGCGAGAACGTTCCGTCGGGCTGGGCGTGATGGGATACCATTCGTTCCTGCAGAGCCAGAGTGTACCGATGGAATCCGTCATGGCGAAGGTCTGGAACAAGCGGATTTTCAAACAGGTAAAGGAACAGGCTGACGCCGCGTCGGTCCTGCTGGCCGAGGAACGGGGGCCGTGCCCGGATGCCGCTGACTACGGCATCATGGAGCGGTTCTCAAACAAAATGGCGATCGCGCCGACGGCGTCGATCTCGATCATCTGTGGCGGTTCGTCCCCGGGGATCGAACCGAATGCGGCCAACGCTTATACCCACAAGACCCTGTCGGGATCGTTCAGCGTCCGCAACAAATTCTTGAAAACGCTGTTGGCGGAAAAGGGCAAGGACGACGACGATACCTGGTCTTCGATCACGGTGAACGAGGGATCGGTCCAGCACTTGGATTTCCTGTCTGACGATGAGAAAGACGTGTTCAAGACGGCCTTCGAGCTCGACCAGCGCTGGCTGGTCGATCATGCTGGCGACCGGGCTGAATTTATCTGCCAGTCGCAGTCGCTGAACGTGTTCCTGCCGGCCGACGTGCAGAAGAAAACGCTGCACGACGTTCATTGGCGCGCTTGGGAAAAGGGCGTGAAATCGTTGTATTACTGCCGCTCGAAATCCGTCGCGCGAGCGGAAAGTCACGCCAGTGAGTCCGTCACCGGTGCGATCGCGAATACCGATACCCTGCCGGCCAACGGCAATACGGAACCGCTGCCGCTCGCGGCGTCCGGCGAAAACGAAAACGATTACGAGGAATGCCTGAGCTGCCAGTAAAGAGGTGGCTCCGGAAGAACGGCTCCTTTCCCATGACGGGGGGAGGGGCAAGGAGTGAAATACGGCCATGTCGCTACTAGAAGCCAACCCAGTCTATAAACCGTTCCGATACCCGTGGGCCTACGATGCGTGGCTGACCCAGCAGCGGGTCCATTGGCTGCCTGAAGAGGTGCCGCTGGCCGACGACGTGAAAGACTGGCACAACAAGCTGTCCGCCGAAGAACGCAATTTGCTAACCCAGATTTTTCGTTTCTTTACCCAGTCAGATATCGAAGTGAACAACTGCTACATGAAGCGGTATTCGCAGGTGTTCCAGCCGACTGAAGTGCAGATGATGCTGTCGGCATTCTCCAACATGGAAACCGTCCATATCGCGGCGTATTCGCATCTTCTCGATACCATTGGGATGCCTGAAACCGAATACCAAGCCTTTCTGCGCTACAAAGAGATGAAGGACAAGTTTGATTACCTGCAAAAGTTCGACGTCAAAACCAACGAGAACGTCGCCCGGACGCTCGCCGTGTTCGGCGCCTTTACCGAGGGGCTCCAGCTTTTCGCCAGCTTCGCGATCTTGATGAACTTCCCACGCTTCAACAAGATGAAGGGCATGGGGCAGATCGTGTCTTGGTCGGTGCGCGACGAGAGCCTGCACACGGAATCGATCATCAAGCTTTTCCGGACCTTTGTTTCCGAGAACCCGGAAATCTGGACCGACGAGTTCCAGCGGTCACTCTATCTTATTTGCAACGATATGGTCGAGCACGAGGACGCCTTTATCGACCTAGCCTTCGAACTTGGCGGCATCGAGGGGCTGAACGGCTCCGAGGTGAAGCAATACATCCGCTATATCGCAGACCGCAGGCTGACGCAACTCGGCCTGCAGCCGATTTTCCGGCTGGAAAAGAACCCGCTGCCGTGGATGGACGAGATGCTCAACGGCATGGAACACACAAACTTCTTTGAAAACCGAGCCACCGAATATTCCAAGGCTGCCACCCAGGGTTCATGGGAGGATGTCTGGGCCTGAGACAGTAATCTACGCTTGTCCCGCGGACAGCGAACCCGGCGTCCTCTCGAAGGCGTCGGGTTTTTTACTGTCAGGCAGCAATCTTCCATTCTGCCAAGCTGCAGCCGATATAGATCTCCGAAATGGCGGCGTAATCGATCAGATTGAAGCCTTGGCTTCCGGCCGCAGCGTGGCAGATGACCCAGTTACGGACTTAGGCGGCGCCGTTACCAATCGTTTTCAGCGCTTTTTCAGGCTCTGCCGCCAGAGCAGCTTTTAGCGTGACTGGAGACATACCTAGAATATCATCGACTATATTTTGGATGTCTTATTTGAGGTAATTCGGCCCAGTCCGCCCCTATTGCAGGACAGGCGTCGCCATCCCGGGTATGTTTGCACTATGACAAAGCAATATTCGCAAACACCGGGTCAGGGTGAAATTTTTCTAGATCATGTCGGCTGGTTCGTTCCTAATATGGACGCAGCCGCAGGTCAGTTCGAAACCCTGGGTTTTCCGCTGACGCCGTTCACGGTTCATATGAACGAACAACCCGACGGCAGCCGGGTGCCATCCGGGACCGCAAACAGGTGCGCGATGATCCGGCGCGGTTATCTCGAGGTCCTTACCCGCTTACCAGATATTGAATCTGCCATAACGCAACAGATGGATGCGGGGCTGGCCCGGTACACCGGATTGCACCTCATCGCTTTCACGGTGTCCGATACTGATGCCACCACGGCTAGGCTACGCGAACAGGGGTTTTCGCCCGATCCGCCGGTTGCGTTGCGCCGCCCCATGCCGCTTGATGACGGCGGCGAGGGTACAGCCGCATTCTCTGTCATTAGGCTGCCGAACGATGCAATGTCGGAAGGACGGGTGCAGGTATTGAGCCAGGATACGCCCGATGTCGTGTGGCAGCCGTCCGTGACGGCCGATGCCAACGGCGCGTCGATGCTGTCTGGCATCCTGATATGCGCCGAGGACGCTGCGGAAGCGGCGGGCCGCTACGAGCGTTTCACCGGCAAGAAGCGACGTGTCAGCGGCGATGGGTACAAGATCGCGCTCGATCGCGGCGAGATCGCGATTTGCAACCAGGAAGCATGCCTTGCGCTGATTCCTGGTATCGAAATACCGGATCTTCCTTTTGTCGCCGCCGTATCCATCGTCAGCGACGATCTCGCTCGAACGCGATCCTACATGGATGCGAACGGTATTCCGCTGGTCGTTGATGCGCCCGATTGCGTCATCGTCGATGCGGCTGCAGGGATGGGGGCGAATTTCGTCTTTCATGCAGCGGAACTGGAGCCGTTTCCGCAACCGTGAGAGATGTCTGGGTGTTTGGATACGGTTCGCTTGTCTGGCGTCCCGATTTTCCCTTTGTCGAGCGCAGAACTGCGACAATTAGCGGCTGGACCCGTCGTTTCTGGCAGGGGTCAACCGACCATCGCGGTGTTCCCGGAGCACCGGGAAGGGTCGTTACCCTTATAGAGGAAGCGGGCGCCGTCTGCTGGGGGGCAGCTTATCTTATCGATGCCGGCAAACGCAGCGACATAATAAGTCAGCTCGATTACCGCGAAAAGGGCGGTTATTCGCTCCATGATGTCCGGATTGCGCTTCCCGAACGGGGCGAAGGCGAGGTCTCGGGCCTGATTTATATCGCGAGCCCCGGCAATCCCAACTGGCTTGGCGAGGCCCCAATGGATGAAATAGCCGCGCAGGTGCGGAGCAGTGCCGGGCCGTCGGGCGTTAACACTGAGTACGTAATGGAGCTGGCTTACGCCCTAAGGCAGATGGAGGCAGATGATCCCCATGTGTTTGCTCTGGCCGATCTAATCGGGCCGAGCTGGAGAGGCGGTCAGGCATAGTCCAGCGGAAGCGCTGTTGTGTATTTGATCTGTTCCATCGAAAATGAAGAACTGACGTCGTAAAGTTCCACTCGCTCGATCAGCCGCTGGTAAAACCTGTCATAGGCGGCGATATCCGGTACGACAACGCGGAGCAGATAGTCGATATCCCCCGACATGCGGTAAAATTCGACGACCTCGGGAAAATCGTTAACGGCGCTTGAAAAGCTCTCGTACCAGGCGGCATCATGCTTGTCGGTCCTGATTGACACGAACACGGTAACGCCAGCATTCAGTTTTTCCGCATCCAGCAGGGCGACGCGCGACCTGATAATCCCGGCATCTTCCATTTTCTGGATGCGGCGCCAGCAGGGCGTCGTCGACAGTCCAACTTCCTTGGCGATCTCCGCAACGGCGGGTGTGGTATCCGATTGTAGAATGCCCAAAATTTTCTTGTCTATCGCATCCAATGTAAAAAAAACCTCAAAATTCGCCCTTAATGAGAATATCATTCTTTCATATCAAAATCCTCTGAAAAATTTGCAAACAATTGCCGTCGGGAATCCGTAAACTCTTCTTTAGTTGATTTGCGCTCCAATCGTATGCTGAAAGTTGCGGATTGCCCTATGGAAATGAACACATTCTGCCGGACGGTTGGTCGAGTCGTCGCGGAAAATCCGGTCGAGGAAGTTCCGGCGATGATCGCCGAATACCTCCCCGAAATCCTCGGAGACCGCGAACTTTTGACAGTCGAACAAAAAACCCTGCCACCTGATGGATATGGGCGCCACGATGTTTTTTTGTGTCCCTACGACAATTTTTCGATCATTGCCGCGGTCTGGCCCGCCGGAATCGTCTCCCCGATCCACGATCACAAGACATGGTGCACGTTCGGTGTATTCGAGGGAGTTATTAAGGAAACCCGCTACCGGGTGAGTCCGGACGATCCGGGCGGACTGGATGTCATCCCCACCGAAACCGTAGAATGGCTGGCGGGGGATGTCGCGCACCTGCCGGTCGGCGGCGACGACATACATTGCATGCATAACCCTACAGACCGGACAGCCGTTTCGGTACACGTTTACGGCGGGAATTCCGTCAAACTTGGGCCGAACGTAGTCAAAATCTATCAGCAAGCCGCGACCGCCGCAGCTTGACGGCGGTCCATTAATCGCGTTAATCCGCCTGCAGGGACAATCCCGCTGCGGGCGGGATACGGATAGCATAAAAAGGGAGAGATACAGTGCGCGCGGTCGTTCTGCACGAACACGGTGATATTGAGAATCTGACATACCATGAAGACTATGCCGACCCGGAATGCGGTGAGGGCCAAGTCGTTATTCGAGTGAAGGCAACGTCGCTAAATTACCACGATGTCTTCACGACCAAGGGCATGCCCGGGATCAAAGTGCCATTACCGATCGTTATCGGTCTTGATATTTCCGGCGAGATCGCTGAAATCGGCGCCGGCGTCAGTGGCTGGTCGGTCGGCGACCGGGTTCTCGTAAACCCGCTGGACCCGATCACGCCTGAAAAAGGGCTGATGGGCGAAATGCTCGACGGCGGCACGGCCGAGTTGTGCGTCGTAGACGCCACACGTTTGATCAAGATACCCGATGGATGCTCCTACGAACAGGCGGCGGCGCTTCCCGTAGCCTATGGCACGGCGCATCGCATGATGATTACCAACGGTCGCATGAAGGGCGGCGAGAAGGTTCTGATTCTCGGCGCATCTGGTGGTGTGGGGTCTTGCTGCGTTTTGCTAGCGAAGGCCATGGGCTGCGAGGTTGTTGCGGCGGGGTCGAGCCCCGAGAAACTTGACGCGTTGAAGGCCTGGGGTGCCGATCATGTCATCGGTTATGAGGATTTCGAAAAAACCATCTATGGTATTTACGGAAAGCCCCATCGCCGTAAGTTTGAAGGTGGTGTGGATGTTGTCATCAATTTCACCGGCGGAGACACTTGGGTGCCGTCGCTCAAGGCGACGCAGCGCGGTGGCAAGATTCTGACCTGCGGCGCAACCGCGGGTTTCGATCCGAAGGAAGATTTGCGCTACATATGGACGTTCGAACTTCAGGTTCTGGGATCCAATTCCTGGGCGATCGAAGATCTTGAAACCCTGATGGAGATGATAGCGGAAGAGAAGCTTAAACCGGTGATCGATACCGTTCTGCCGCTCGAACAGACAGCGGAGGGCGTCCGCCAGCTTCGCGACCGCGAAGTGATTGGAAAGATCGTTATCACACCGTAATGGAACGGCGCCGATGAACCCTCCGCAATCCGGGAATCTGGGCGACGTTTTTTCGGCGCATGCCAGATCCGACCGCGTCGCCGTAGTTGATCTGTACGATCCGACTGATCCCCGAGAATACAGCTACCGTGATTTCAACGGTAATTGCGACGCGGTTGCCAACGGATTGCTGGTCGCAGGGCTAGAGCCGGGCGACCGGGTCGGAATTCTGGCACTGAACCGGGTTGAGTTCTTGGAAGTCTTGTTCGGAGCCATGAGAGCGGGATGCGTCCCGGTCATGATTAACGTCAAGCTGCCCGACGAAACGGTTGAATTCATTATCGGCGATGCCGCCATGAAAATCGTCTTTGCGGATTCCGATCAGGCAGCGCGTGTGCCCGCGGGTGTTCGCACAGTTGCGTTTGACGACGGCGAAGATCCTTTCGAAGTTTTTAAGATCCCGACTGAGGAGCCCTTCCCGTCATTCTTTCCTGGCCGCTCCGATATCGCGGAGCAGCCCTATACCTCCGGCTCCACCGGCCGGCCGAAGGGCGTGTTGCTGGATCATGTTGGCCAAGTCTGGATGATTGGCAAAATAGTCGAAAGCCGCGATATCCGAGAGGACGACTGTTCAGTAATTTCCGCACCGCTCTATCACAAGAATGCCCTGCTCGCCGTGAAGTCGGCGCTGTCCGCGGGCGGGCGCATTGTTCTGTTCTCCCGGTTCGATGCTCGGGAATACATCCATGCGATCGAACGCTATCGCCTGACGATGCTCACTGGCGTCCCGACGATGTATGCCCTTATTCTGCAGGAAGAAGAACTTCTGGACCAAACTGATCTGTCGTCGGTGCGAAACTGTTCCATGGGCTCCGCGCCAGCTTCCGACAATCTGCTTGATACCCTTGCGAAACGTTTTCCGGATGCCAGGCTTAATCTGAACTATGGCATTACAGAAGGCGGACCGATCTTGTTTGCGTGGACCCACCCGGAGGGCCTGCCGCGCCCGCGGACATCGGTCGGTTTTCCTATTGACGGCGTGGATATAAGGCTTGTCGACGGACCTGACGAAAACGAGGGCGTCCTGCACGTCAAAAGCCCCGGCGTCATGAAGGGCTATCACAACCTGCCCGACGCAACCGAGAAAGTGCTGACAGAAGATGGATGGATGGATACCGGCGATATCCTGCGTCGGGACGAAATCGGTTGGTATTTTTTCGTCGACCGGGCCGACGACATGTTCGTTTGTGCCGGTGAGAACATCTACCCGGGCGATGTCGAAGCCATGCTGGAACGCCACGACGAAATCATGCAGGCGGTGGTCGTTCCGGCACCGAACACTCTGAAAGCCCACGTGCCGTTTGCGTGGATTGTGAAGCGCGAAGGATCGTCGCTCGACGAACAGACGGTTAAGGATTTCGCACTTAAAAATGGACCCGTGTATGCGCATCCTCGGCGCGTATTTTTCGTCGAGGCCCTGCCGCTCAGCGGCACCAACAAGATCGACCGGCGTGCCCTAGAAGCGGAGGCGGTCGAAAAAGCCCGAGAGGACGAGGGTGCGATCTGACCGGTTTATCGCCGGGCTCGCTGCTTTGGTGCTTGTCGTGTTTACACCTGGTCTTTCCCAGGCCGATGCGGAAACCGTGCGGCAGATCGATACTCTGTTGCGCGAGGTAAACATGCAGCGAGCGCTCAACGGTGTCGGTCCGCTCAAACTCGACAAACGGCTCGGGGCGGCGGCACGGAAGCATGCTCGGCATATGGCTAATCGAGATTTCTTGGATCACCGGTCTCCTGGCGGGCGCGGCTTCCAAGAGCAGGTTTCGAGCGAAGGATATCCCTGGCGGGCGATTGCTGAGAATATCGGCGCCGGGTTGTCTTCGCCCGAATCGACTGTCGATGCTTGGATGAGTAGCCCAAGTCACCGTGACAACATGCTCAACCGGGATTTCAACGATGCCGGCATTGGCTATTTCAGGTCGACAGGAGAGGGAAAGCGGCCGAGGTACTCGCATTACTGGGTCATACTGTTCGGCGCGCGATCGCGTTAAGGCTTATTTGTAGTTCATAAACGCCGGCAGGCTGAAGCACGCGGCGTGGATATCCGGCGTGTAATATCGGGTCTCAATATTTGCGTCATCGAAACGACGGCGAATGTTTTCTCCGCCGGTCGTTCTTGCCATATCCGATCGTGCGCCCCAACCCAGTGTCATGAAGCCGAAGGCGTAGGTGGGAACCTGCGTGAGGTATAGCGCTGGATCTTCGAAGATTTCGGTCAGACGCCTTTTCGTGTCTCGGGATTCGTCTGCTTGCACGAAAGAAACCCCGGATTGACAGATGAATATTCCATGCCCGGTCAGGATGTTCCGGCAGTGAGTATAGAATTCGTCCGAGAACAGGGGCAGGGATGGACCGCCAGGATCGGTTGAGTCGATAATGATCAGGTCGAAGCGTCGATCGGTCTGTTGCACGAATTTCAGACCGTCGGTGATGACCAGTTCGGTGCGCGGGTCATCGAAGGCGCCGTTACTAAGCATCGGCAGATATTCGCGGCACAGATCGACAACGCTACCGTCGATCTCAACCATCGTTGCCCGCTCGACATCGTTATGTCGGAGGACCTCACGCAAGGCTCCACCGTCGCCGCCGCCGATGATCAGAACGTCCTTCACGTTACCGTGGGCGAAGATCGGCACATGCGACAGCATTTCATGATAGGCGGCTTCGTCGCGTTCGGTTGTCTGGATAACACCGTCAAGAGCTAGAACGCGTCCGAAAAACGGCGTTTCGAAAATCATCAGGTCCTGATGCTCGGTCGAAGACCGAAAAAGGGTGTTCGTCACCTCGAAACGTTGACCGAAAGAACCGTAAAGTGTTTCGGAGAACCATTCCTCCCCGCGACCGGTCACTCAACTAGGCCTCGTTTCAGATCCGAAACCGATTTTCGCGAGGGGCTGAAACGGTCTTCGAGGACGGACAGCGCATTGGCCGGCCGGCAGTTACCGCACATGAAAACGTCAAATGCTGCATAGTCCAGTTCCGGCCAAGTATGGATGCTAATGTGGCTCTCGGCGAGCACAGCGACACCAGATAGCCCCCCTTCGCCACCGAATTCATGCAGGTGAATATGCAATACGGTCGCATCTGCTGCTTCGGCGGCATCCCGCAGGGCAGCATCGACGAATTCTATATCGTCCAGGCGCGATCCACCCCAGAAATCGATCAGAAGGTGTTCACCCGCAAAGATCCGGCCGTCCCGGCGAACCAGATAGTCACCTGTCATCGGGCTGATATCGTAGGAAGACCCCTCATGAATTTCGATCGCGGCTTTTAGGTCGGGCAGGGCTGTCGTTTTATCCATTCGTAATGCCTCATCGAGAGCTGGTCGCTACCTTGTGTTGAATAAAAGCAGCGCCTCGTAGCGTTTTATCTTGCCGATGCAAACACTTTTCAAGTCTCAGAAGGCTTCGGCGGGCAACGCCATAATATCCTCCGAACCGACCATCGCTGCCTGAGCGCAGGCAGCGACCTGGGGCAGGAGATTGGCGGCGTAGAAACGGGCCGTGGCCAGTTTTGCGGAATAGAAATCCGGGTCTTCCTCCGCCGCCGAAGCGATCGCCGCAGACCGTGCCATCAGCCAGCCGCCGGTTACGAGGCCCAGCGACTGAAGGAACGGCGTCGCGCCCGATATGACGGCGCGCGGGTCGTCACCGTCGTATTCGATCATCCAGTTGCTGGCGGCCGTAAGAGAATCCAGTGCGGACCACATGGCGCCCGCGATTAGTTGATCGGGGATTTCCGTATCACGGATTTCGGCTATTAACTTGTTCAGTTCCTCGCCCCGGTCGCGCATGATCTTACGCCCGACAAGGTCTAGGGCCTGAATCCCGTTCGTGCCCTCGTAAATCGGCGTAATTCGGCAATCGCGATAATGCTGCGCCGCGCCGGTTTCTTCGACAAACCCTGCCCCACCGTGGACCTGAACGCCCAGCGATGCGATTTCGACACCGCAGTCTGTGGACCAGGCCTTGACGACCGGAACCAGCAGGTCGACGCGTTTCTGTGCGGAATCGCGTATCTCAGTGTCGGGATGCTTACGGGCAATATCGAGCTGCGACGCGACATAGCAGCCTAACGCTCGGGTGGCCTCTGTCAGGGCCCGCATCTTCATAAGATTCCGCCGGACGTCGGGGTGTCGGATGATGGGCACATCACTCGCCGCCGGGTCCGCGGCGTCACGCCCCTGTACCCGTTCGCGGGCATAGTCGGCGGCCTGTTGATAGGCGCGTTCGGCGATGCCGACACCTTCACGGCCGACCGCCAGCCGAGCACTGTTCATCATCGCGAACATGTATTCCATACCCCGGCATTCTTCGCCGACCAAATACCCGATCGCGCCGTCGTTTTCGCCGAACTGCATCACGCAGGTCGGGCTGCCGTGTATGCCGAGCTTGTGTTCAAGGGACATAGCCCGCAGATCGTTCCTCTGCCCCAGCGACCCGTCTTCGTTGACAAGGAATTTCGGCACGATAAAGAGCGATATCCCGCGCGTGCCGGGCGGTGCATTTGGCGTGCGTGCCAGAACCATGTGCACGATGTTGTCGGTTAAATCGTGCTCGCCATAGGTAGTGTAAATTTTCTGGCCGGAAATTCGGTAGTGATCGCCAACGGGTTCGGCTCGTGTACGCAGCGCGCCGACATCTGATCCTGCATTTGGTTCGGTCAGCACCATGGTGCCCGTCCATTCGCCCGTGACAAGCTTCGGCAACCATTTTTCCTTTTGTTCGTCTGTGCCGAATTCTTCTAGGCACTCGACGGCGGCAATGGTCAGCACGGGGCAGAGCATGAAGGCGAGATTGGCGCCCTCCCACATCTCGAATACAGGTGTTGCCACTAGCAGCGGCAGGCCTTGTCCGCCGATTTCCTCGTCAAACTGCAACGCGTTCCAGCCGCCGTCTACATAGGCCTGGTAGGCATCGCTAAATCCTGTCGGAGTTATCACGACGCCATTTTCTAGCCGCGAACCCTCGAGGTCGCCGTTGCGGTTGATCGGCGACAGAATATCCCGCGCCAGCTTGCTAGCCTCTTCAAGGATTGCCGTGGTCACGTCGGAGGACGCTTCTTCGTGGCCGGGAAGCGAATTGACTGTGTCGAGACCTATCAGCTCTTCGATCACGAATTTCATGTCTCGTATCGGTGCGGCGTACTCTGCCATTGTCTGCTCCTATAGAACTTTGCCCGGATTCATGATGCCATTAGGGTCCAACGTAGCCTTGATGCTGCGCATGACGTCCAAGGCGACCGGGGATTTGTAAGTATCAAGTTCGCCACGCCGTAGCCGGCCAATACCATGTTCGGCGCTGATCGATCCACCCATAAATACGGTACGATCGTACACTGCCTTGTGGATTTCTGGCTCCATTGCCCGGAAATCCCCGTCCGACATGTCTGCCGGGCGGCTCAGGTTGAAGTGGATGTTCCCGTCTCCAACATGTCCGAATGCGCAGGGCCGGATGCCAGGAACCATTTTTTCGAGATCGGCAATCGTCTCGACCAGAAAATCCGCAACCCTGGAAACGGGGACAGAGATATCGTGTTTCGAGCTTGCGCCCTCGTATTTCTGGGCTTCCGGGATCGTTTCGCGGATTTTCCAGAAATCGGCTGCCTGCTGGCCGCTGTCCGCAAAGACCGCATCCAGCACGATGCCGTCTTCCAGGCCGTCGCCTAGCACTTTTTCCAGCATCGCCCGCAATTCGGCGGCGGCCGCTTCCCCTGCCGCCAATTCCATCAGGACATAGTGATCGTATGCGGTTGGCATCGGGTCCCGGGTGCCGTCTACGTGCTTCAGCACGAGGGCAATGGCGTCACGCGGCATGTATTCGAATGTAACAACCCGGTCGTCAGTAATTCGCCGCGCGCGCGCGAGCAGGTCGACTGCAGCATGTTCGTTTCCGACTGCCACGAACGCGGTCTGAATATCTGCCGGCTTTGGAAATAGTTTCAGGCAGGCTGCGGTGATAATACCCAGCGTACCTTCCGCGCCGATGAAAAGATGTTTGAGATCGTAACCCGTGTTGTCTTTGCGAAGTCCCGTCAGGCCGTTCCAGATACGGCCGTCGGGTAGAACGGCTTCGAGACCGAGGCACATATCCCGCGCCGGTCCGTAACGGAGTACGCCAGTGCCGCCCGCATTCGTCGACAGATTTCCGCCGATCCGGGCGGTGCCCTCGCCGCCGAGGCTGAGCGGAAAATAGCGATCAGCTTCTTCCGCCGCGGTCTGGACGTCGGCAAGAATCACGCCGGCCTCAACCGTGATGGCGTAGTTCAGCGCATCGATGTCGCGCACTTTATTCATCCTCGTCAGCGACAGCAGGATTTCCCCGCCATGCTCATACGGGGTTGCGCCACCGCATAGACCGGTGTTGCCCCCTTGGGGCACTATGGGGGTCCGGGTCTCGTTGCAGATCCTCACGATTTCGGACACTTCTTCGGTCGACGCCGGCCGAACGACCATGGGGGTCGCTCCGGTGTAGTAGCCGCGCTCGTCGTTCAAGTAGGGCGACTTGTCGTAGTCGTCCGTGATGACCCCGGTATCGCCCACGATCGCGTGCAGGCGGTCGAGAACAGCCTGGTCGATTTCCCTGAAAGCAATCACGTTCATCCGAGGATCATCCTGATTTTCGGCGTTAGGCTTAAATCATGTGTGATCTCCGGGCAATGGGGTCAAACGCTAGTTTTTGGGGGCGGCAGCCCTCTGTAAACGGTCGTTTACGGCGCGGCCGAGATCCCGGTCGGGAATCGGCATGACGGCGATGCGGCTGGCTGTGGCGTCCAGCTCCCGCAACATCCTAAACAGGTTGGCCGCGGCTTCCTGCAAATTTGCGGTCGGGCTAAGGTTCCGTTCCATCCCGACGTCTGAAAGATGATGCACACCGAACGACAGAAGCGCTTCGTCGACGTCCACCGATGTAGCGTTTAGCCTGATCGCGGCATCGGGCGCATAGTGGCTTTGCAGCATGCCGGGAGAGGCCGGTTTATTCGGCGATCCGTCCGATACGGCGACGGATCCAGCAATAGATTCGATCTGCTCCGAGGTTACGCCGCCGGGTCTCAAAACGACCGGTGTGTTTGACGTGCAGTCGACCACAGTGGATTCCAGACCGACCAGGCAGGGACCGTCGTCGATAATACGATCGACCGCGTCTCCCAGGGACTCCTGGACATGCGCCGCTTCGGTGGGACTTATTTTTCCCGACGCATTGGCGCTTGGTGCCGCAATCGGCACGCCTGCGGCACCCAGAAGTTCCTGCGCCGTGGCATTAGCCGGGACGCGTATGGCAATCGTCTTAAGCCCGGCCGCCGCCAGGTGCGACACGGGACAGTCGGATTTCCTGCGAAGAACGAGCGACATCGGTCCCGGCCAAAACGTTTCTGCGATTTTTTGCCCGAGATCCGTGAAATCTGCCAGTGTCGTTGCGGTGTTCAAATCCGGCATATGGACGATAAGCGGGTTGAAATCCGGGCGGTTCTTGGCGGCAAAGATCCTGGCAACCGCGGTGTCCGATGTAGCGTCCGCGCCCAAGCCGTAGACGGTTTCGGTTGGAAACGCGACCAGCCCGCCGTTTTTCAGGCGTTTACCGGCCTCTGCGATGTTGTCTGGCGTTGCGGGGACGATCATTTTGCGCCGCGAGCAATGAAACCCGGATTGCGCCAGCCGGTTTTACCGTAGGGCAGTTCGGATCCGTCGAACAATCGCACGTTGCCGCCCGCGCCGAGAAGAACCGCGTGACCGGCGGCCGTGTCCCATTCCGATGTCGGCCCATAACGCGGGTATATATCCGCTTCGCCCTTGGCTACTAGGCAGAATTTGAGCGAACTGCCCGCGATCTTGTGCCCTTGTATCTTTAGGCCCTGGATGAGTGCTTCAATTTTTTTTTCGTCGCCGTGCGATTTGCTCGACACCACGATCGCGCCTTCGTCAGGAATATCCCGCACTGAAATCGGCCTCCAGACGCCGTCTTTTTCGCGTAGCTCGGCCGTACCGGAGCCGCAGGCTCGGAAGGCTCTATCGATGGCGGGCGCCGTCACTACCCCCATAACGGGCACGCCTTCGTCGATCAGGGCAATGTTGACCGTGAATTCGCCGCTGCGGCGCAGGAATTCTTTGGTCCCATCGATAGGATCCACCAGCCAGAATGTGCGGCCAATGACCTTTTCTTCAAAACCCTGCGATACCGCCTCTTCGCCGATTGCCGGAACACCGGGCAGCAGGTTGCGGAGGGCTGGCAGTATGAGCGCTTCGGCGCACTCGTCGGCTTCCGTCACCGGCGAAGCATCGTTCTTGTGCCGGACTTCGAAATCCGTCGCATACACGTCCAGAACCACGTCGCTCGCACGATCCGCTATTTCGGTCGCGGCTTCCATCAGGCGATGAAGGTTAGTGTGGGAAAAAACCACAGGAGTCCCTGCATTTGCGCGTCACACCATAGTTAACTCGAGGTAAAGCCAGAATAAAGGTGAAATCGCTAACGATCGGTTAAAATGCCGCCATGTGTGGAAGATACAGCCTTAGCGTAACGCCGGAGATGCTGCGAACGCTGGTTAATGTTGATGCGTTTCTTAATCTGCAGCCTCGCTTCAATATTGCACCGACCCAGATGGCGCCGGTCGTCCGGTCGTTCAATGGCGGGCGGCGAATGGATATGTTGCGCTGGGGACTGATCCCTTCATGGTCTAAGGATAAGACCGCTGCTTCCAAACTAATCAACGCGCGCGGCGAGACCGCGGCGCAGAAACCGTCATTCCGCGATGCTTATAAACACAGGCGTTGCCTGGTGCCGGTTGATGGGTTCTACGAATGGCGCAATGAAGGCGAGGGCAAGCAGCCGTTCCGCATAGGTTTCAAAGAGGGGAAACCGTTCGTATTTGCGGGGCTGTGGGAAAGCTGGACGGTTCCCGCCGGTCAGGAAGATGCCGGCGAGGTGATCGAGACCTATACGATCGTCACCACCGACGCGAACGAGAGGATCGCGCCAATACATCATCGGATGCCGGTCATCGTCGATCCGGCGGATTACGAAATCTGGCTGACCGGCGACCCAAGCGAGGCAGCGAACGTGATCCGCGCATTTCCACCGTGTGATATGGCGTTCTACCGTGTGTCCACCCGGGTCAATAACGTTCGAAACGACGACGAAAGCTGCGTCGAACCGCTGAAAAAGACTTCCTAGCCGAAGCCTCAAAGTTCTGCGGGGTTATCGATCAGAGTCTGTTGCAGCGTGGCGTCATCGATGCCCCAGCTCATTGCCTAGTCCAGTAAGTGGGAAGGTTGTCGCCAACGACCCGACAATCTGCGAGCTTTGGTGTCACGCTACCGGCGTCAATCCGGTGTGGCCCCGGAAGCTGATCCGCGAAACGCAGACCGGTCAGCAAATCTTCTACATCGATCCCCACCTGGCGCCGTAGCAGATTGCCGACGCGTCGCGGGCACTGTAACCCCGGAAAAAACTTCCCGAAATACGGGCGTGTCGGGTGGTTACACATCGTTCGCTCTTTTTCACATCGGGTCCGAAAAGTTCTATGACGCGCACTCTAGGCATCTTGCGATAGCCGGGTTCAGCTCCAGCCGTTTCGGTGCGATTTCGTCGCCGCACTCCACGCAATATCCGAACTCGTCTTCGTCCATCCGCCCCAGAGCTGCATCAATCTGCGCGATCTCGATCCGGCGGCGCTCGTTCGTCGCCTGCGCCATGGCCTGTCCCTGCAGCGCATCCATCCGCGATAAGCGGCCCTGAACTTGCTGATCTAGTTCCACTGGTGCGGCGGATTCAGCGGCGCCGTCGATCAGATCCTGCAGCTCTAGGCGACGCGACATCAGCAGCGTGCGGAATCTATCGGCGTCGATATCCATACCGGAAGGGTAGGGCGCGGCATGCAGGATTGTCCAGCGGCCGGATTTTCACTCGGCGGCCTCGCTGGGGATGTCCGGCAGGCGCACGGTATTCCAGGCATGGGTCTTAATGGCGTGATTATCGGCCTCGTCGCGGACGATATTCGCCGGGTCTTTGCCGGCCGCGACCGCCTCAACGGCTTTTTTTAGTGCTCGCCGAAGCAATACGATACCACGGTCCGACGTGCCGAGGTTTTCCAGTGCATGGACGGCGATCGGCCGCTGACTTTCTTGGGCCTCCATATCGTCCGGATAGCGCTGTTTTTCCTCATAGGGCCGGTTCCGCAGGTTGCCGAGGCGAATTTCCGTCACCGTATCGATGCCAGGTTTCCAGCCCTCCAGCGGTTCGCCGTTTTTGTCCTTCGGCCAGGCGACGATGGAGATACCGTAAAGATGCTCGTTATCTACTGGGACCGCCCAGGATACCTCGGTCGCCCGGAATTCTTCCTTCGCATCCACCCCCTGCTCGTGGATGCTAGGGATCAGCGCGATATTCGGCAGCACAACCTCCGCGTGGCGTTCGAGGAAGTTACCGTTGGGCAGGTCGCGCAGCATGTTGTACCGGACGCCGAGGTCCGTCTCCTCGAAGGTTAGCTCGGGCCAGCCGCTGGTCGTCACGACGCTGCCGAACTGGTCGCCGGAATTGGCGGCATGCAGGATCAGCAGATGATAGGCGTCGACGACGTTCTCATAGTGCTGAAGCCAGTTGCAGTCGCGCACGAACCCAATGGCGTGGTCTTCCCACAGGCGCATGCCGCGTAGGACGACATCGCCGCGATAGCGGGTATCGTAGATGTCGTACATGGGGAACAGCGGCATTTCCGCGGGAGGCCCCATGTAGACGAAGATTAGGCCGCCGAATTCGTGAGTCGGGTAGCCCGGTTGGCAGACATCCATCTTTTCGCGGAATTTCGGGGTTTCGCACGGCATGTCAACGCATTTTCCGTCCGCCGCGAACTTCCAGCTGTGATAGCAGCAGCGTAGGCCGTCTTCTTCAACTCGGCCGTATTCCAGCGACGTGCCGCGATGCGGACAATGCAGTTCTAGGCACCCAACATTGCCGGCCCTGTCGCGGAACACCACGAGGTCTTCTCACATGATGCGCACCCGTTTCGGCAGATCGCCGACCTCGTCGGACGTGCAGACTGGCTGCCAGTAACGGCGCAGTAATTCGCCCATCGACGTCCCACGATCCACGTGCGTCAGCGTCGGGTCTTCTGCGGGTATTTCGTGGTGATAGCGCGATTTCATAGAATGGTTCCTCCGGGGTCGCTCACCGCATCCCATGGTTTGTTATCAGTTTGACGCAAATATGGAGTGAGAGCCAGCCCCGGAATGGTGTCGTTCCGACGGGAAAACGATAGAACCGATTGCGACGACCCGGGCATTCCGGATCGGTAGCGGAAATTTCTGTCAGGCGGCCGCGGTCGCACGCCGACGGCGCAGGTAATGCGCCGTGCAATGCTCCGCGCAGTAATGACGGCCCGGCTGGACGGTTTTTCCGCAAATATGAAGGCCGTATTTGCCAGGCTCATCCGTTGGCCAGCGGCACATCCACGGTTCGATGTCACCCGAGGGATGGTGGAAAATAGGTTCCTCGAAGATAACGGGTTCTGGCTCTGGCTCTTTTTTGGGAATTTCGGTTCCGCGCTGCAGATTCAGCCTGTGCGCCTTACCGATTACCGCGTTGCGTGTTACGCCGCCGCCCAGTTTTTCAGCGATCTGCCTTGCCGACAGACCTTCAGCCCATAACCGCGTGAGTGTTTCGACCCGCTCGGGACTCCACTGCATCGCTCTTCCTCCCTATCCCTGTACTCTTGTGCTTACCCGCACTACACTCTCAACATGCAGTGTGTCACAAGCATATAAATACTATATATGGGTGAGGTCGGAGAGCAACCCGAATCTGCCGCGACCCGCAAAATACCTGTGGAAAGACTGGACTGGGGAAAACATCGCGTAACTTGCTGTTATTGCACCGCAATCAAGCCGAATCGCCAAGGGCATGCCTGTGGACAGCCGAGATACCCCCAGACTGGGCTACCGGAATGGGGGTAAAGGCCGCGCTGACGGTCCGGAAATCAGGCGGGGGTATCTCCCTTTAAGCTTATCAGATAAAGATCAAACTGATCACTCCGCCTGCCTGGCGCAACGTTCTTATTCTCAAATCGATGTTGCCAGACGTGTCGCTGCGGGCGATCTTCAAGGTAATCATTGCGTTCCTTACCGCGGATATCATCCTGCTTGGTTGGTAATCTTCTTCCTGGGTATCGCCTTGTTCCTGCCCTCTATATTAAGCTGACGGTGCGCAGAAAGCTTTAGAGGGAATAGGCTGGATGACTTACGACGCTGTAATCGTGGGAGGCGGTTTCGCAGGGCTCACGGCGGCAAATCACATTGCCCTAGCGGGCTTGAAACCGATCATACTAGAGGCCGGAACCCAGGATCTCTACATGTGTAACTCCAGGGTTGCCACAGGTGCGCTTCATGTCGCGTTTCGTAGTCCGGAAGATCCGGCGGATGAACTTTTCGATACCATCATGGCCGAAACCGACGGTACCGCGCGGGATGCTATTGCGCGGGCGCTGACCGACAATGCCCAGGCCACCATCGACTGGATGCGTGACGAGGGCTGCGAATTCATGCAGCACCCGCGGCGGTCTTGGGGAATGCCCATGATGATGCCTGGTCGAAAAATGAGAGCCGGGCTCGACTGGGAGAACAGCGGACCCAACCTGTTTCTGAAATCGCTCACCCAAAAACTTGAAAAACGCGGCGGTAATCTTCGGCGCGGTATCCGCGTTCGCGGGCTGATAACGGACGACGGACGCGTCGCCGGGGTTGAAATCGAAGGGGGCGAGACGATAGAAGCCAGTGCCGTCATTATTGCCGATGGCGGGTTTCAGGCAGATCGGGAGCTGATCGGCCAATACATCACGGGTTCTCCGGAAAGCTTATGCCAACGGAACACCGAAACAGGCCGTGGCGATGGAATACGCATGGCTATCGCAGTCGGCGCCGAGACGGTCGGGCTCGATAAGTTCTATGGACATGTCCTCAGCCGCGATGCTCTGACGAACGAACACCTGTGGCCATATCCGCAACTGGACGTGATCTGCGCGAAGGGCATTGTGGTAACGACGGATGGCCGGCGGTTCGCGGATGAAGGGCAGGGAGGTATCTATGTCACTAACGCCATCGCGGCGCTCGACGACCCCCTGTCGGCGACCGTGGTATTCGACCGAACGGTTTGGGAAGACGCCCGCGAGGCCGACATCGTTCCCCCCAACCCCTCGCTCGTAGATAACGGCGGTACCGTCCTCGATGCCGACAATCTCGATGAACTAGCGAGCGCTGCCGGGATCGATGCTGGTGGATTAAAGAGGACCGTGAATGAATATAACAAGCTGATCCAGGCTGGCAGCGCGCCTGCGCTATCACCGCCCAGGACGACGCAAACCTGTCCGGCACACACCATCGACAAGTCACCTTTTTATGCGATTCCACTATGTGCTGGGATTACCGTGACGTCGGGCGGGATTGCCGTCGACGGTCAGGCCCGGGTGCTTGCTGAAAACGGCAACGTAATCGAAGGCCTGTATGCCGCGGGATCCACTGTCGGTGGGCTTGAGGGCGGCCCGCGAGGAGGATATGTCGGCGGCTTGATTAAGGCGTTCGGAATCGGCCGCCTTGCGGGCCGGTCTGTCGCCGGGAAACTGTCGGGTTAACACTGCGTTGCCTCTCCCGATAGGAACCAGTCGGCGATATCGGTTCCCGTCGCAGAACACACCCATACAATAACGTGGGCTAACGAAGGGCTTTCCGCCGGCATCCATCAGGACTGGCTGCTGGTCATTGTCTTAATTAGGTGTGTAGATATACCCTTGCCCTCAAGGTAGGTCAGCGTGTCCCATGTCTCCTGGCGGCCCGCGCCCAGTTATCCGTGCGGACGGCTCCCCGAAAATAGTTCGAACCGGTTTTCGATAGCGATCCTGGAGGCGTCGCCGATTCCTTCGGTTGCAAGCGTTGCGGTCTTCGCGCCTTTGCTTGCGATCAGCGCATTGGTGGCTAGGGTGATGCCGTAAATGATGAGATCGAAGTCGGCAGGCGTGGGCCCCTTCTGCGTGATTGCGCGTCTGACGCTGTTGAATTTGCCTTCCTCGAGCTCATCCGGTGTCGTCTGCACCGTGCAGGTGTGAAGGCGCCCATCGAATTCGACGGCGAGGCGGGCGTTGGTGATGCTGGCCTAAGCGCTCCTAATCACTAGTCTCGACTTTATCTGCTCGATCTCATGCGGGTATGGGGAGGCGTCCTGTCAGGAAATAATCATCCGGCTTTATCTCCCATTCCGGTAGCGGTTTATCTAGAATACGCGCAGCACGCTCGCGCGACCCCGCGAACACGACCTAACTGAGAGGAAAGACCTCATGATTATCGATTGCCACGGCCACTACACGACCGAACCGGAGCAGCTGACTGATTACCGAAAGTCTCAACTTGCCGGGCTGGATGCCGATCCGTCGTTTTTGCCGACGCGCGCGGACCTCAAGATCACGGACGATGAAATCCGCGAGCGGATCGAACCGGCCCAGATCAAGCTCCAGCAAGAGCGTGGCACCGACATGACGATTTTCTCGCCGCGCGCGGTCGGCATGGGGCACCATCTCGGGACAGAGCAGACCGGCTACTACTGGGCGGAAATATGCAACAACATGGTGCGCCGTGTGTGCGACCTGTATCCTGATCGCTTCGTGCCGGTGTGCCAGTTGCCCCAGTATCCCGGCGTCGAACCCGCGAAAGTGATCCCCGAACTAGAACGCTGCGTCAATGAAATGGGATTTATCGGCGTCAACGTAAACCCCGACCCGTCGGGTGCAATGTGGACTGATCCCCCGATCACCGACAAGTGGTGGTATCCGCTGTGGGAAAAAATGGTCGAGCTGGAAGTGCCTGGCATGCTGCATGTATCGGGCTCGTGCAATCCGAACTTTCACCATACCGGTGCGCACTACATCGCGGGCGATACCACCGTGTTCATGCAGTTGATCCTCGGCGATCTGTTCAAGGATTTTCCAACGCTGAAATTTATCATCCCGCATGGAGGCGGCGCGGTGCCGTTCCACTGGGGTCGCTATCGCGGGCTGGCACAGGATATGGGTAAGCCGACGCTGGACGAACACCTGCTGAACAATGTGTTCTTCGATACCTGTGTCTATCACCAGCCGGGCATCGATTGCATGACCAAGGTGATCCCCACCAAGAACATCCTGTTCGCGTCGGAAATGGTTGGTGCGGTACGGGGTGTCGATCCCGAAACCGGGTTCAACTACGACGACACCAAACGCTATATCGACGGCACGCCTAACCTAACCGATGCCGACCGTGCCGAAATCTTCAGCGGCAACGTGCAGAGAGTATTCTCGCGACTTAAGGTTTGAGTGCCTGCCGTTACGGCAATGTGAGTCCCCTCCACCTCGACGGGGAGGGGATATCTTTAATTGGCGTGCGGCCCGATCCTAAACCGTCATCCGCTCTTTGCCGGTATCGGTTTTGAAGGCTTCCTTGCAGGCTTCGGTGTAATCCTCGTCCGGGTTGAGGACGATCGCGACCGAACGTACTTTCATGTGTTCCGGCTTGCGCCCCGTCGGCATGATGCCTTTTTCCGCTAGTTCGGTGGCCGCTTTGCGCAACTTGTTTCGCGTCATTACGATGCCGTAATCGGTCGGTACGAGGTTCTCGCGCGACCGGTCGACGATCGGCCCCATGGATTCTTGAAGAGAGGCATCCTGCATGCCGAACCCGAACACACCGGAATATGTCTCGCCGCTCTTCTGCGCTTCCCGGTCGATCTGATAGTCGTTGTCCTTGTTTTGGGCCGGTCGATACGTGCCAGGTATCAGCGGCACGTGAATGCCCTTGCCGTCCAGGCAGGCCTGTCGTTCCTCCGGCGAGAGCGGCCGGTCGGGATGGTAGTCGTAACTCCACGTCCAGCAGTTCTCGTCGTTGATCGGTACCCAGAAATGGCCGTGCTGGGGGTGATCGGCCCGCGGCGCGATCATAGTGAAGCACGGCATAACCCACTGCGTGATCCGCCAGTAATTGCGGTCACCCTCCACCTTGCGCCGAGCCGCGACGTAGAGCCCGCCATCGGAGTCCCGAACCTCAAAAACGGGCTTCATATCGCCCATGTTAAATTTGTTTGCTTTGGCGCCTTTGAAAAGTGGGTCGCGTTCCAGCTCTTTAGAATGCAGCCACGACACGTGGCTTGAGTCGATGCCGCCTTCCAGCGCCTGCAGCCAGTTGCACTCCTGTATACGCTTGGTCGAGACGGTCTGTTCCGGTTTGACGGTCGCAAATTCCCATTCTGGTTCCGGCGGTCGATTTTCCGGGTCACCCATATGGGTCCACAGAATGTCACCGACCTTGATCAGCGGATAGGCTTGCAGTTTGGCCTCCTGGCGGACCACGCTGTCTTCCGGCTCGGATGGGATTTCGACGCAGTTGCCTTCCACGTCGAATTTCCAGCCATGATAGGGGCAGCGCAGACCGCAATCCTCGTTGCGCCCAAACCAGAGTGAGACACGCCGGTGGGCGCAAAATTCCTCGATCAGCCCGAAGCGCCCGTTGGAATCGCGGAAGGCAATCATCTTTTCCCCTAGAAGCTCCACGCGGACCGGTGGGCAGTCGTTTTCTGGCAGTTCCTCGGCCAGCATCGCTGGCAACCAGTACTGACGGAAAAGCTCGCCCATGGGCGTGCCCTTGTCCGTCTGGGTCAAAAGATCGTTTACTTCCTTGCGCAGCATGTCCCGTCTCCCGGTTGATCGTTCCTGCCGCAAAACACGCGGCCAACTGCTGACCGATTTATTTCGTGTCTGCGGTCCGGGGGCAGGAGGGTGTGTACGATGACATACCCTCCTCGTCACCGTGATTAAATTAATTAGAATTCTAAGCACTTGCCGTCAATGGACGGATCGCTGTAGCCTCGATAGGCTTGCGGTCGCCTCATCAAGGAAAAAAGACCGATCGACATGCCTTTTGCCGACATAGACGGAATTCGCACCCGATATGAAGTGGTGGGCGACGGCCCGCCGATCCTGATGTACGCTCCCGGTGGTTTTAATGCGCGGCTGGACCACTGGCGCGGCCTTGGCGTGTACAAACGAATCCGCCTGCTCGACACGCTTCCAAAATCCTATACATGCGTCGTCTTCGACCGGCGCGAATGTGGCGAGTCCGGCGGCAAGGTTGAAACGGTGACCTGGGCGTCTTTCGTCCGCCAGGGCGCTGGCCTTATGGACGCACTTGGGATCGATAGAGCCCATATCATGGGGGGCTGTATGGGCTGCAGCCCGGTGGCGGCGTTCGGCGTTGCGCATCCCGAACGGACACTTTCGATGACCCATTACTGGCCGGTGGGTGGCGCAAAGTACCGGATCAGCAGCCATCAACGATTTCGGGAACATCTTGAATTCGTCGAACGGAACGGCCTCGAGGCGGTGGTCGACCTTGTTCACAGCCATGACAAGAACTTTTCGCAGGATCCGCGTGGCGGCCCCTGGGGACAGCCTATCCGTAACGACGATACCTTTGCCACAAATTACGCCGCGCTGGACAGGGGCGGCTATATTGGGACCGTCACCGATATGTATCTCGGCCTGTTCGACCGCGATACCGCGCCGGGAGCGGAGCCGGATGACCTGCTGGAACTCGACATCCCGACCCTGATCGTGCCGGGGGACGACGCCGCGCATGCGACGTCTGCAGCTCGGTATCTGCACGAATGCATCGGCGGCTCAGAATACTGGGACATTCGGCCGGACGATCAGACCGATGAAAACGCCCCAGACCGCATTCTGGCGTTTCTAAACGGGACAAACGGCTGAGTACCTGTCACCCCACGAGGTCACGGGTAGGCGCCGCAAACAAATGCTCGATCCCCACTGCCTCCGGGATGATCTTCTGCGTCACCGCGTGCCCGATCAGCCGTTCCAGCGTGTCGCGGTTAGGGTCGATGCCATAGGGCAGGGGATCGTCCATCATCTCGAGCGCTGCTAGATGCACCTTGTCGACCCTGCCCAAGTCGGTCACGCGTCCCGCCTTCAGTTCGTCGACATATAGGTTCTTCGATTCCGCGAATGCGTTAAACACCTGAATTGCGACATCCGGGTTCTCCGCCAGCAGGTCGTCGCGTACCACGACCGTATGATTGATCGGATACAGCCCCCGGCCTTTCAAGGCGGCTACGGCGGCGGTGAAAGGGTCGTCGAACATGGTCATCACATCCGGATGGTCCACCTTGGCGCCCACGGCGGCGACAAGATCGCCTGATATCAGAGCGCCTTCGAGGTCGCCGTCATCAAGCGGCTGAACGTTTTCGGGCGCGCGGTAGGCCTCAACATGTTCGTCGCCCGACGGGCACCACGTGATCGATGACAGGTCGACGTCAAACTCTTCCTCGATAATCGATCGCGCCCATACGCCGGTTGTCACCGTATAGCCGCGGTTCACGCCAACCCGTTTGCCGGGCAGGTCAGCGGGCGAATTAAGGCCGGCCGGTACGTGATTAATGATCGCGTCGTGATGAAAGTCGCGCACCAGGAAGATAGGTAGGGCGGTGAATTTCACTCCGTGGGCCTTGGCGCAGATATAGGTCGTCAGCGCCATTTCGCAGACGTCATAGGTCATTTCCCGCACCATGCGGCGGAATGCGTGCACCAGAACCGGGACTTCTTCGAAATCCATCTCGAAATCGGGCAGCGAGATTTCTCCTTCTTTCAGGGCACGGTTGTTACCCTGGGTGCGTGATACGGCGTGGAGTCTGGATTTGCTCATAGGATGCCTTTCTTCCTTATTTTCAGCAGCAATCGAGATCGCCGTTATCTTCAAGGGCCGGTAGTAGCCAGGTCAGCGGGAGATCGTCTGAGCTTACCTTGGCGATGGGCGAAAAGATCTTCAGGCGGTAGCGGGTTTCCTCTTTCCAGAAGACGACGTTGGTCTCCTTCGGCGGAAATCCCGGTTTAAGGCCGGGGTCTTCAGACACCAGGGTGATCTCCGAATCCGGGAGGCCAAAGCGTTGCCGGATCAGGCGCTCGACCCGGTTGATGTCTTCCAGAATATTATTTTCAGGGCCTAATCGCCTGAACATGGTCACGGTTCCGCTTGAAATCAGTGCGCGAAATTTGCCCAGACTCTGCCGCTTTGGTAAATCTGGGTCAACGTTTCATAGGGAGAACACAGTGTGGCCGAGAAAGTAACTGCCGCCGTTCGTACGGCACCGCAGACGACCGAGTTCCGAGAATACGATATGCCCGATATTCCCGACGAGGCCGCCCTGCTGAAGGTCGAGGTGGCCGGTATTTGCGGCACTGACGTCAAATTCTATTCCAAGCCTCCCTTCGAAGGCCCGGTCATCATGGGGCATGAGAATATCGGCTACATCGCCAAGGCGGGTAAGGTGTTTCAGGAACGTAAGGGCCTTAAAGAAGGCGATCTGGTTTTCGTCGAACACTATGTTGGCTGCATGAACTGCGAACACTGCCACCGGGGCGATTACCGGTTGTGCATGTTCACAGACTGGCGAAAATTCCCGGAAGGACTGCGTTTCGGCTACACGCTGGCAGAACGCGAACCGCATCTGTTCGGCGGTTTCGCCCAATACATGTACCTGCCGTGGAACTCGGTCATTCACAAAGTGCCCGACGGCCTGTCGCCTGAGTTCGCTGGTGTCGTTACGCCGATGGCGAATGGCATCCAATGGGCGCTGTTCGACTGCGAGGTCGGTTATGACGATCGCGTGCTGATCCAGGGGCCCGGGCAGCAGGGGCTGTGCAATACCATCGCCTGCAAACAGGCCGGCGCATCTCTTATCATCGTCACCGGGACCTCCAAAGACAAAAAGCGTATGGAAGTCGCAAAGAAATTCGGCGCTGACTACGTCATCAACGTAGAGGAAGAGGACCCGCTGGAACGAATCATGGAGATCACCGGCGGCGAAGGGCTGGACGTGTCGCTCGACTGCACGGCCGGGGCGGGCACGATCCCGACCCTGCTGGGGGTCGAAGCATTGAAGCGCAAAGGCGGTACCCTGCAGTTCCAGGGCGAGGACGTGCCCGAATTCCCCAATTACCCGATGGGCAAAATCGCGAACAAATACATCACCGTGAAGGCGGCTCGCGGACACAACTACGAGAGCTGCGAACTAGGGCTGAAACAGCTGGCTTCCGATCGGTTCGATATCGGCCTGATGACTACGCACCGGTTCAGCCTCGAGAACGTGCACGATGCGATCAACGCAGTCGGCGGCAGTGGCGACGTGATACATGCATCGCTTCTGCCCTGGGAATAGCTTTTGACCGCGCCTGGCGATAGCACCGATACGCGGATACCGGTTACCGTTCTGACGGGCTATCTCGGCGCCGGCAAGACGACGCTGCTTAATCGTTTGCTCTCCGAGCTGGTGGGAAAATCCTACGCGGTAATTGTCAACGAATTCGGCGATATCGGGATCGATGGCGACCTGATTGACCCGGGCGAGGAGGAACTGATCGAACTCAGTAGCGGCTGCATCTGCTGCGTTGTGCGCGGCGATCTGATCCGCACGCTGCGCAACCTGCTGCGCGAAAGACCGAATCTGGACGGTATAATCATCGAGACGACGGGCCTCGCGAATCCCAGCCCGGTAATTCAGACAATGGTGATCGACCAGGTGATCGGCGTGCAGTGCCGCCTGGACTCGGTGCTGTGTGTGGTTGATGCGGTGAATATCGCCGAGCAGCTGAGACACGGGAAGGATGCTGCCGACCAGATTGCGTTCAGCGACCATCTGGTGCTGAACAAGGTGGACGACGCCCGGGTGCCCCTTGCGGAAATCGAAGTGCTGCTGCGCGGCAACAATCCGTTCGCGCCGGTCACGCGCGTAAACCGGGCCGATGTGGCAGCGACGGATATTCTTGACCGGCGAGGCTTCGAACTCGAACGCGTGGAGTATCGTCTCGAACCCATCGAGGACGACCATGATCACGATCACAACCACATCGATGCGACCGGTATAGCCAACGTATCGCTGTCAAGCTTCGAGGCGATGGACGGCGACCGGCTGGAGGAATGGCTGAAGGATCTGCTCGGCCGCTTCGGCACCGATATCTTGCGTACCAAGGGCATCGTTTCAGTCGCCGGCGAGGACCGGAAATTGGTGCTGCAGGCGGTAAACATGATGCTGGAGGGAGATTTCGTCGGTGACTGGGGCGACGATACGCGTGTGTCCCGTCTCGTCTTTATCGGCCGTAATCTGAACCGCGACATGCTGGAAACCGGCTTTCTGTTGTGCCGCAAAACCGCGCCGGAGCTTGCCTGAAAAAGGAGAGACATATGACGAGAATTCCCGCGCTCGACCGGGATGGAATGGATGATAAGCAGGCGGCGATCCACGATCGTATCCTTGCTGACGGGGGACGGATCGGGTTTGGCCCGGCAATCGGTTACGCTTATTCCGGCCCAGTATGGGATTTGCACAACAAATCCAGCGCGCATCTGCTTGATTGCTCGCTGACCAACGTTCAGGTCCGCATCATTTCGCTAATGACTGTGCGTCACTGGAAAGCGGCCTATCCTTGGAGCGCTCAGGCAAAGACGGCGGTGAATGCAGGTCTTGGCCTCGATATCGTGGAGGCCATCAACGACGGGCGGCAGCCGGATTTCGACAACGTGGAGGACGCCGCCGTTCACGCCGCCACGCGAGAATTACTGGGTACCGGAAACCTGTCGGATGAAGGGTTTCGCGCGGCGGAGCAAACGCTGGGCTATCAGCGGATCGTCGAACTTGTGAGCGCCATAGGTCATTTCTGCACGACCGGGCTTATGGCAAATGTCGTAGGGGTCACGCCAGACCCGGCAGCCCCGTCCAAACTTAGGGACTAATCCCGCTTAAGAACTTGTTGGTGTGCGCGCGGGCGGATAGAAATCTGTGAATTAACAGTTAGACCAGGATGGGGAGAGTGCATGTCGGATCTTGATGCCGCCATCGAGCAGCTTGTGACCGCCAACCGTATCGTTGCCCATGAAAACGTGTGTGACTCCTATGGGCATGTCAGTATCAGGCACCCTGACAACGCAAACAGGTACCTGCTGGCCTATTCGAAGTCGCCGTCCATCGTGGAGGCCGAGGACATCGTCACATTCGAACTGGATGGCACGCCCGTCGATCTCGGCGACCGGACGCCCTATTCGGAACGCGCAATCCACGGTGCGATCTACGAACAGCGCCCCGACGTTAATTCGGTGGTGCACAACCACTCTTACCAAGTGGTGCCATTCACGGTGTCGTCCATCCAGCTGCAGCCGATCATCCACGTCGCCGCCCGTATCGGCGATCCGCCGCCGACCTGGGATATAAAAGACAAGTTCGGTGACGAGACCATTATGCTGGTGACGACGATGGAGCAGGGACGCGACATGTGCAAAACGCTGGGCGACGGCAAGATCGTCCTGATGCGCGGCCACGGCGCGACGATCGCAGGCTACAGCTTGGAAGACGCGGTGATGACATCTATCATGCTGCAGGTGAATGCACAGATTCAGCTGGATGCTATCGGTCTTGGCGGCACCGTCGAATATCTCAGCCGGGGCGAAATCGACGCCAGGCGCGGCGCTGAGAACGAGCAATCTGGTTTCACCCGTGCGTGGGAGCATTTCTCCCGACGGGCCGGACGCTGATGAACAATCTGAAACTCAGCATCGCGACCACCGATTACGATCATTTCCGCGATTTCCGCAACGGCGCGGTGCGGGCGGAAGGCATAGATCATAACTGGTCGATGCTGGGTCATCATGAGGTCTTCGCGCGCTTTACCGCCAACCGGGAATGGGACGTAGCTGAGCTTTGCCAAGTTCATGGCCCAGATCACTCGCGATGAGTGCGACATCGTCGGCTTGCCGGTGATCTGTTCGCGCCTGTTCCGGTTCTCGTCTTTCTATGTGAACAAAAACGCCGGCATCAAGACTGTGGAGGATCTGAAGGGTAAGCGCATCGGCTCGCCCGAATGGGCGCATTCGGCCGCCGTGTACATGCGGGGCTGGATGCACAACGAATTCGGCGTGAAACTGCCGGACGTGCACTGGTATCAGGCAGGCGCGAATTCTGCGGGACGCGTGGAAAAGGTGGAAATCAATCTGCCCGACGGGGTCAAGCTGACCCGTGTTGCCGATAAATCGCTGTCCGAACTGCTGGCAGTAGGGGAAATCGACTGCGCCATCATCGCGCGCCCGCCGACGTGTTTTCTCGAATGTCATCCGGATGTAGAACGGCTCTACCCCGATCACGTGCCGATGGAGCAAGAGTATTACGCCCGTACCGGTGTCTGGCCGATCATGCACATCATCGCCATGCAGCGGCATATCCTTGACGAAAACCCCTGGGTTGCGCGCAATCTGCTAAACGCCTTCAACGAGTCCAAGCGCCGGAGCGTCGCACGCATGTTCGATCCTGCAGTGTCTCGCTACCCGCTGCCCTTCGTGCCGGCCTACGCGCGCCGCATGCAGGAAATGTTCGGCGCCGATCCGTTCCCGTTCGGTATTGAGGAAAACCGCCCGACCTGGGAACAAATGCTGCTTTACACCTATCAACAGGGGATCGCGCACAAGCACGTCACGCCGGGAGATATCTTTCCACAAGGTATTATGACTGACGTGGTCGTTTAACGAACACGGGAACAGCCGATGAACCAGACCAACGATCACAAACAGCAGATCGTCCGGTGCATCCGGATGCTCGAGCACAACGGCATCCTGGATTACAACGGCCATGCCAGTATCAGGCTTGATGGCGACCGGATGCTGATCAACATCGGATCCTGCCAACGTAGCCAACTGACCGTCGAAGATATCTGCACTATCGATTTTGACGGTAACGTGATTGAAGGCAACGGTAAGCCGCCCCTGGAATTCCACCTCCATGCCGGGGTCTACAAGGCGCGGAGCGACGTAGAGGCCGTGATCCATGCCCATCCCAACTGGTCAACCATCTTGTCGACCGCCGGTGTCAGCTATATTCCGGTCTATGCGCAGGGATCTCTGGTCTACCCGCTGCCGGTGCTGGATTCGCCGGACTCCATTAACAATCCCGAAATGGCGAACCGTCTGACCGATACGCTCGGCGACCGACCGGCGGCGCTGATGAAGGCGCATGGCGCGGTGACCTGCGGCGAGAGCCTGGTCGATGCCTTCGTGCTGATGAACTATCTAGAGGACAACGCTGAACGCCAGTACATGGCGGCCCAGATCGGCACGCCGTATTCATTCAGCGACGAAGAACTAATGCTCTGCCGCGAAAAGCTGTGGGATCCTAATCTGTTCAAGCGCACCTGGGATCACTTTAGCGCGAAACTGGACGAGGCGGCTTCGTGAGCGTCCCGGACCGTTTTTACATGGCCGCCGTCATGGGCTGGCCAGTGATGCATTCCCGTTCTCCGATGCTGCATAACTACTGGATGGAGCAACAGGGCCTTGCAGGCACCTATGTGCCCCTGGCGATAGAACCTGGGGGGGTCGGCCCGGCGCTGCGCGCGATGCACCCGCTGGGAATAGCGGGCTGCAACCTGACGATCCCGCATAAGCAGGACGCTATGTCAGTGGTGGATGAGGTTGACGATGTTGCGAGAAAGATCGGGGCGATCAGCTGCGTCGTTGTTCGTGAAGACGGATCGCTGTTCGGCACTAATAACGACTGGTTGGGTTTTCTGGGCAATCTCCGGCAGTTTTACCCCCACTGGGACGCGGGTGCCGGACCGGTGACGGTCATTGGTGCGGGTGGGGGGAGTCGCGCCGTTTGCTATGCCCTTCAGCATGAAGGCGTTACGGACATCCGTCTGGTCAACCGCACTCAGGAGCGCGCCGAGCGCCTGGCGGCGGATCTCGGTGGCCCCATCACGGTACATCCGTGGGAAGACCGGCACAATCTTCTGGACGGCGTGACTATGGCGGTGAACGTAACCAGCCAAGGAATGGAAGGCGAAGCCGCGCTGGACATCCGGCTCGACAAGCTGCCTGAACATGCGCTTGCCGCTGATATTATTTACATCCCGCTTGAGACGCCTTTTCTGAGTGCCGCCCGCGAACGCGGCAATCCCACGCTCAATGGCGTCGGTATGTTGCTGCATCAGGGACCACCGGCCTGGAAACGCTGGTTCGGGATAGAACCGGATGTCTCCGCCGACCTGCGCGAGAAGATGGAAGCCAGCATTCGCGGCGATTGATGTCTGCAGGGACGGTAAGCCCGGCGTTTCTGTAATTATCCGTTTGAATTCGTCCTGCATCGGTTTGCGCGGCGCGGTAGCAAAAAAACAGCCGGAACTTCCTTCGAGTTCTTCCTCATGATCGCGATCCTCACGGAATTTCTCGATCTGCTTTTTCTGGCACCGAAGCCGCAGCGACCGAATTTCCTGGGCCTGCTGTTTGTGGAAATCTCGACACTTCTCACGATCAATGCACTAACCGTCCTGCGCCTCGCCGCGTTCTCAATTTGGGTTCTGAAAGAATATCCCAGAACCCGAAGATAAACGCCGCGCCTCTTAAGATTGTCCGCCGCTACAGTTGATATTGTCGCCGGTGATGAAGCTGGCATCGTCGGAGGCGAGAAATGCCACCGCTGCGGCCTGTTCCTCAGGTGTGCCGCGCCGTCGGATTGCCTGCTGATTTGTGATGTCCTCTATCATCTCGCGGCGGAATTCGTCAGCATTTTCCGGATCTTCCGCGATCACGCCGGGGCGGACATAGTTGCGTTGGGTGACGCGATCCGGAATTTCCGTTCCGCCTGGCGAGACAGTATTCACCCTGATGCCGTGTTTTCCGTATTCCATCGCCAGAACCTTGCCCAGTGCCAGGATGCCGCCCTTGCTGGACGCATAGGGAAGACGATAAAGCCCGCGCACGGACTGCGAGCCAAGATTGACGATGGATCCGGATTTCTGTTCCATCATGATCGGTAGGACTGCCCGGCAGCCCCACAGGGTTGGCATCAGCGACCGTTCAAGTTCCATTTCCACTTCCTTTTCGGTGTAGAGGTGGAAAGGCTTCATCCAAATGGTGCCGCCCACATTGTTGACCAGTACGTCTATGCGGCCGAAAGCTGCGCTGGCTTCCGCCATCAGCGTTTCGGACCCCTCGTAGGTGCTGAGATCAACGATCGATTTCACCGCTTCGACACCGTGTTCCAGCAGTTCGTCTGTTGTACGCGTTGCCGTTTCGTCTATCCGGTCCGCGACGACGATTTTACCGCCTTCTTGGCCAAGCCGCCGCGCAGTCGCGCGGCCTATCCCCTGGCCCGCGCCTGTGATCACGCACACCTTGTCCTGCATTCTGCGAGCGCCCGCGGCGCGGGGGTCGAGTTTGTCGGTCACCGCTTTCTCCTTTTATTCAAATAGAGGTGTGGGAAACGCCCTCTTTCACCTTCGTCGGTTCGCCCGGTGCTTCGTCGAATGGGATCTCGCGATCGAGCTCGAAAGAGGCAGACCGCACGGCCTGCGCTTCCGGGTCAAGTCCCGGTAATGGCGTTCCCCGGCCCAGTTCTTCCGCCGCCTTGAGAAGCTGCCGCCGCGCCAGCGCGATGCCGCGGTCGGTCAGCACTAGGTTCTCGCGGGACCGGTCTGCGACGCGGCCCATGCTTTCCTGGATCGACGCATCCTGCATTGCGATGCCTTTAACTCCACTGGATGATGTGCCTGCTTTCTGTGCCGCGCGGTCCATCAAGTAATCGTTATCCCGGTTGGCTACCGGGCGAAACGTGCCGGGGTCTTGATTGACGTGCAGGCTGCCACCTTCGCGCATGACCTCCAATTCCACTTCGCTCAGAGGCCGGCTGGGATGATACGAAAACGTCCAGGCAAAGCAGTTTTCGTCGTCGATCGGCACCCATGCATGACCATGCAGCGGGTTGTCGCCGTAAGGCGGAACAATCGTGTACCAGGGCATAATCCACGGCGTGATGCGCCAGTAATACTTGTCATCCCCCGCATTTCGCCGCACCCCCATATTCAGACCGCCGGCCGATTCTTTGACCTCGAAGCGCGGCTTGCGGTCGGACAGGTGGTAGTCAGAGCCCTTGGAACCGTGATGGAGTGGGTCGCTGCGTAACTCGCCGCGGTGTAGCCAGCCGACGTGGCTAGAATCGATGCCGCCTTCCAGCGCCTGCAGGTAGTTGCACTCCTCCAGACGCTTAGTGTGATAGCGCTGGTTTGCCGGCACGGTCGCCCATTCGAAGGCAGGCGGTTCGGGTCGGAGTTCCGGCGGTCCCATGTAAGCCCAGACAATGCCGCCGCGCTCGACGCAAGGATATGATGTCAGCGATACCTCGTGGCGGAACGTGCTATCATCGGGCTCCGACGGGATCTCCTGGCATTTACCCGATACGTCGAACTTCCAGCCGTGATATGGACAACGAAGGCCACCGTCTTCGTTGCGGCCGAACCATAGTGACACGCGCCGATGAGCGCAGAATTCCTCGATTAGGCCGATCTCACCGTTGCTGTCGCGGAACGCGACCAGTTTTTCTGACAGAAGCGTCACCCGCACGGGCGGGCAGCCTTTTTCCGCCAGTTCCTCCGACAGTAGAGCCGGAATCCAGTAGCGACGGAACAGATTGCCCATCGGCGTTCCGGGCCCTGTTTGAGTCAAGAACCGGTTTCTGTCGTCTGTCAGCAAAATCGTTGCTCCTCGAAAGCGTTAGGCCTGATCAGGAATCTTTCGGCACCCGCCAACTCGAATCCGCATGCGCGGGCGACGTGACGTCGATTACCACGCAGTTCGGATCCCAGTACTTGCGTTCCGACCCTGGCCCCGCACCGACGTTCAGAATTTTGCCGTGATACTTACCACCTGCCGCTTCGACTGCCTCGTTTGCACCCGGAACGTCATCGACCAGGAACCCCATGTGATGCATCCCGATGTAATCTGGTTCGCGTTTGTCCGGCGTATTGTCATTGGGCCGCAGATGGAGCAGCGCCAAGGAGACCACGCCATCTGACGGCATGATTGCCACGTTCGATTGACGCACGCGGCGTATGTCGAAAGCGTCTTCGTAAAACTTCGCGCTTTCTTCAAGGTTCTTCATACTCAGTGCCAGATGTCTCCGCTTGGCCATGGACTCGTCCTTCTGGGTATAAACCAGGCATTACTATACAAATATTACTCAGTCGCTGCCGCATTCGGAAGTCTTGGCCGCCACAGAAAAATGGAGCGGACTGTCACCCGCTCCATTTTGGTGTCATCTGAATATCCGATAAAGAACTAGTTCTCCTCCGCGATCAGCTTGTTGAGGATCTTTTCGTACTCGTTCGGACCTGCATCAATGCTGAGTTTCGCCGGATTGGGCTCGTGGTCGAGTGAGTCCTGCGCCACTTGCTGGGCAGCGATTACTGGCATGTCCTGGTCGGCGAAGGCGAATGTCCGCATCTTGTAGATCAGTTCGCGAATTTCTTTGTTGCGTTCGTCGTCGGTCTGCACATTCCAGCGCGCAGCGCAATAATAGTAATGCGTGGTGCGGTCGGTTTCCGGCGTCAGCCAGTGGAGCGCCATGTAGCCAGTGCCGCTTTCCCGGGGCTCGCCAACCTTGCAGGCGCCGAAATTGAGCAGCAGGTTCGACGCAGGGAACCACGTGATCGACGTCCACTGTTCACCACGGGCTTGGAGTTCGGGGTCGTCGGTGAACATTTTGATCATGCCGGGCGTTTCCGCGTCCTCGGAATAGCGGGACACTGTGACGGTGTCATCCTCGACGGTGACGTCCGGATCGGTCTCGGCGGTATCCGGATTACCGAGGATGCCGGCATGGGTGAAGCAGATGTGGCTGAGATCGAGCAGGTTGTCGATCATCAGGCCGTAATGGCATTTCGCGCTTAGATATCCGAAATCCGTGATGTGAAGTTTCGGTGCCTCATCAATGACGCTGTAGTCCGGGATCGTGTCGAGATCGGCTGGCTTGTCGCCCATCCAAATCCAAAGCAGCCGGTGTTTCTCGACGACCCTATAGGCCGGTAGGTGTAGCGCGTCGGAAATCTTCTGGCTGCCGTGCGGGTTGCGCACGCATTTGCCGTCGGCACCGAACTGAAGCCCATGATAAATGCATTGCACTCGGTCGCCAGACTGCAATGTGCCCATTGACAGCGGCACCTGACGGTGGGGGCACATGTCGCGGATCGCGGCAACGCTGCCGTCTTCCTTGCGGTACAATGCGACCGGCTCGTTAAGAAGGGTCCGGTGTACGATTTCACCCTCTTTCAGTTCCTCCGACGGCATGGCAACGTACCAGGTGTTTTTCAGAAACTTCGCCCGCGCCAGCGGCCGCTGCGTAAGTTCGTTTTCGGGATATATCGTGGGTTCGATCCCGATCAGCGCGGGGCCGGAATTTGAATCAGGGGCCATGGTGTTTCCTCCCAAATGGAACACTATCGTTGAAGTTCGGCCTCATATTTTCATTCCGGACCGAAAAAAGCAATTCGTTCGGCATCGGTGTCTAACTCTTCAGCGCATCGGCTTGGGAGATCAAGCAGACGACCAGCGAACTATCCGATAGAAAAATGGAGAACTAAGAAATAAGTACATCACATTCGCGCCAGTCTCTGTGGCCCTGACGCTTGGCATTTCAATCCCGACCGGCCCGGCTGTGGCCGCCGAACACTCCGCAAAGTAGATCAAGGCCTGTAAGGCTGTCATGAAACTGTTTTCGTTTAAATTTGGCATCATCGGCTCGATGGCGACGGGAAAAATGCCTGATGAAGCTAGAAAACGCGGGCGGCAGCTAAAAAACTGGCCGTGGCTGAAAACATGAAGAACGGTGCCATGTGGCCTTGGGCAATCGAACTTGCGCCAAGCCGGCGCCTGGACGAAATATTCCGAGATTGCGCCCTACGGCTAGGCGCTCAGGGCGGCCGCCGCCACGGTGGCGTCGGTCGCCGGTAACAGGCTCGACGCGATAAAAGCGAATATGAAAACCATCGGTCAAAGCTGCAGCGTTTGACACAAGATCGCGCGTGGCACCAAATCGACGGGCCAAATCGCAGGAATCGTCTTGGAACGACTGTGTCACCCGCAAGTGTAGCTTCCCGGTAAATTTTCAGGGAAATGGTGGGCGCGGCTGGGATTGAACCAGCGACCCCTCGCGTGTGAGGCGAGTGCTCTCCCGCTGAGCTACGCGCCCGGAACCCATCCGGAACGGGCGCGCATATAAGTCTGCGCAAGGGGTCTTGTCAACGCGATCCGGGCGCTACAGGTTGCAGTATAAACTTCGCTCGCCCTTGGTTTGCACGGGACCGGATCTGATCCATGAATTTCAGGCGCCTATTGTTCGCACTTCCCGCCTTAACGCTGCTGTCACAACCGGTCAGCGCCGGGCAGCGTGACGTCGATCTGATGTATAAGATCTACGTCGGAGGCTTTCACGTCGTCGATCTAGATGTCGATATCGGCCTCAACCGCACCGATTATGAATTCACCGCGAAGGTTGAGTCCGTCGGCATGATAGGACGGATGTTTCCCTGGTGGATGAAGGCCTATTCCCGCGGAGAAATTTCCGATGCGACGGTGACGCCCGTCATCGCCGGCCAGCGGAACAACTGGCGCGGCAAAGACCGCTTTATCGACCTAAAGTTCATCGACGGCGTCGCAAATATCCACCGCATATCGCCAAAACCGGAAACCGACGACCGCGACCGGGTACCGATTGACATGCGGACCGGCGTAATGGATCTAACCAGCGCGATCATCCTCCTGATCCGCAATATGGACGCCGGGCAACCCTGTCAGGCGCAAATGCCGGTGTTCGACGGTCGACGGCGTTACGACCTGATCGCCAAGCCCGACGGCGTCGACAGGCTACGGCCAAGCGGCTACACCCCCTATGCGGGCGAAACCGTAAACTGCCGGCTGGCCATCGCCAAGAAGGCCGGTTTCAAAAAAAACGATGATTCTGGCTGGAACGACGGAGATCGCAGCGCACGCGTTTGGATGGCCAAGCCGTTTGGCGACGTGCCACCGGTACCGGTCCGTCTGACCATCAATACGCCGCTCGGATCGGTTATAGCCCACCTTAACGCCGCGGCAGTCGATTCCAATGGGCGTAAGATCAAGCTGCAGAGCCCGGAAACGTCTGAAAAGAAATAATCTTTCAGGAACGGCGCTGGTTTTAATCTCCTTGGCGGCCGCCTGCCGTTTGTGGCAAGGTCCGGCAAACGGGCGGGTTGGCGCAGCGACAGAGCTGGACTCCGTCGGCATTTGAAATTGAACGGGTTTTCGGGGCGATGACCACGGACACGTGTGCTGCGATTATTCTAGCGGCTGGCATGGGAACAAGGATGAAATCGGACCTACCCAAGGTTCTTCATCCCGTGGCAAACCGTCCAATGGTTTCTCATATTATTTCTGCGCTGGAAGCCGTGTCGCCTGACCGGACAGTGGTGGTCGTCGCCCCCGGCATGGACCGGGTCGCGGATGCCGTGGCCCCGGCTGATACGGCCATCCAGGCGGAAGCGCTGGGCACCGGCCATGCTGTGCTGTCCGCCCGCGACGCGATGAAAGGCTTCGAAGGCGACGTGCTGGTCCTGTTCGGGGATACGCCGCTGCTGACGGCGGAAACCATACAGAGTATGTTGTCGGCACGCCGCGCGGCAGACAATCCGGCCGTCGTCGTGCTCGGCTTCCGACCAGACAATCCCGCTGAGTACGGGCGCCTGATCACTGGTGCCGACGGTGCACTCGAAGCGATTGTCGAGGTCAAGGACGCGTCCCAGGAGCAACGGAAAATCGGCCTCTGCAACGCGGGGATCATGGCGATTGACAGCGCGCATCTGCTGCCGCTGCTGGATGGCATCGGTAACGACAACGCCAACGGCGAATACTACCTGACTGACATCGTCAAAATCGCCCGTGCCCGCGATCTCGCCTGTGCGGTGGTGGAAGCCTCGGATCCGGTCGAGGTGATGGGCGTCAACAGCCGGGCGCAGCTTGCCGAAGCTGAGGCCGCCATGCAGGACCGCCTGCGTCAGGCCGCGATGGCGGCCGGCGTGACGATGACCGATCCCGGCACGGTATGGCTGTCGGCGGACACCCGGATCGGCCGCGATGTCTCCATCGGACCGAACGTTTTCTTCGGTCCCGGCGTTTCCATCGCCGACAATGTCGAAATCCGGTCGTTCTGCCATATCGAGCAAGCCGACGTGGCCTCCGGTGCGATCATCGGACCGTTCGCACGGTTGAGGCCCGGCGCGGACCTCGAAGAAGACGTCCATATCGGCAATTTCGTCGAGATCAAAGCGGCGAGGGTTGAACGGGGTGCTAAGGTCAATCATCTCACCTATATCGGCGATGCGCGGATTGGGTCGAAAGCGAATATCGGGGCAGGGACGATCACCTGCAATTACGACGGGTTTTTCAAGTATCACACGGACATCGGCGCGGGCGCGTTCGTCGGATCGAACTCGGCGCTGGTGGCGCCGGTTAAGATCGGCGACGGTGCCATCGTTGGCGCGGGGTCGGTGATCACCGGCGAAGTCGAGGCCGACGCGCTTTCGGTTGCGCGGGGGCGGCAGAAAAATATCGGCGGCTGGGCGAAATCCTTTCGCAATAAACGTCAGGCCGAAAATGATGCGGCGAAGAAGAAATAGCTGGAACAGTTACGGACAGCCTAGGACGGACAAAATATGTGCGGAATTATCGGAACCATCGGCAAGGTGGATGCGCCGCCGATCTTGCTGGACGGGCTGAAGCGGCTGGAATACCGCGGCTATGATTCCGCCGGTATCGCGACGCTGGTCGATGGCGGCATCGAGCGCCGCCGCGCCGAAGGCAAGATCGCTAACCTTGAGTCGCTGATCGACGTAGAGCCGCTGTCGGGGACCATCGGGATCGGTCATACACGCTGGGCCACGCACGGCTCGCCGACTGAGGTCAACGCGCATCCCCATGCCGACGACCGCGTGGTTCTGGTCCACAACGGGATCATCGAAAATTTTCAGGAACTACGCCAGGAACTCAGCGACGCCGGTCACAGCTTCCAGACCGAAACTGATACGGAAGCTGTGGTTCACCTGATCAGCAGCTATCTTGCCGCGGGCAAGTTGCCAGCTGAGGCCGTCGCGGCCGCTCTGAAACGCCTCGAAGGGGCTTTCGCGCTGGCTATCCTGTTTGCCGGGCATGACGACATAATGATCGCCGCCCGACGCGGCAGCCCGCTTGCCATCGGCTATGGTGACGGCGAAATGTATATCGGCTCTGATGCTCTAGCGCTGGCGCCGTTGACCCAGCAGATCAGCTACCTCGATGAGGGTGATTGGGCCGAGATCACGGCTGAAGGCGCCGTAGTGCACGACGAAACCGACGCCGTGGTGACGCGCGAAATCCAGCAGACATCGTCCTCCGGTGCGATGACCGGCAAGGGCAACTTCCCGCACTTCATGCTCAAGGAAATCTACGAACAGCCCGCGGTGATCGGCGATACCCTGCAAACGATCCTCAATCCGTGGAACGAGATGATCACCCTGCCGGAACTGCCTTTCGACCTTACCAAAATTCCGCGCGTGACCATCGTTGCCTGTGGCACCTCCTACCACGCGGGCATGGTGGCGCGGTACTGGTTCGAAACCGTCGCTGGGGTGCCCTGCGACATTGATATCGCGTCCGAGTTCCGCTACCGCACGGTGGAAATGCGGCAGGGCGGCATGTCGCTGTTCATTTCCCAATCCGGCGAGACTGCCGATACCCTTGCGGCGCTGCGCTACGCGAAGGAACAGGGCCAGCACATCGTTTCGGTGGTAAATGTCGCTGAAAGCTCGATGGCGCGGGAATCGGACGCGATCCTGCAAACTAAGGCGGGCCCGGAGATCGGCGTGGCGTCGACCAAGGCCTTTACAACGCAGCTCACCACGCTGGCTTGTTTCGTGATCGGTATGGCGGCAGCGCGGGGTCGGATAGACCAGGAACAGGAGTCCGCACTCTGCCACGCGCTGACCGAGGTGCCGTCACGGGCGAACGACGTACTGAACCACGACGAGGCCATCAAAACGCTGGCGCACGAGGTGATGGATGCTCGAGACTTGCTCTATCTCGGCCGCGGCACTGGCTTCCCCATTGCGCTCGAGGGCGCGCTGAAGCTGAAGGAAATTTCCTATATCCACGCTGAGGGCTATGCCGCTGGCGAAATGAAGCATGGCCCCATCGCGCTGATTGACGAACACGTGCCGGTCATCGTGATTGCGCCGTCGGATGAACTGTTCGACAAGACGGCATCCAATATGCAGGAGGTCATCGCCCGCGGCGGGCGGGTGATTTTCCTGTCGGACGCGACGGGCATCGAAAAGCTGGGCGACATGGCTGCGGCGACCATCGAACTGCCGGCGGTCGATGCTTATGTGGCGCCGATCCTTTACACGATCCCGATCCAGCTTCTCGCCTATCATGTTGCGGTGCTGAAAGGCACGGATGTTGATCAGCCGCGGAACCTCGCCAAATCGGTGACAGTGGAATAGATTTCACTGGATAAATTCGGATCCAAGGAAGTTTTTTCTGATGGTTGAAGTGACCGTCAGAACTCGGACTCTCACGCTCCCCGAACTACCCAAAAAGCGTTGAGGGACTGAAACTCATTCACGTTCTGCACTTGCGGAGAGTAAAGCTACGCATCGTGAGAACATGAAGACCCCAGATCAAAAATTTGTGTCCGTCTGATTAAATTCGGAAATCACCTTCTTTGCGCACTCCACTTACCGGGTGTTTGCGGACTTCCTGATGCGAGCAGGATTGTCTCACGGATAAGAAAACGGAAAAGACCCTGTTCACCCCCAAGGTTGCAGGGTCTTTTCTTTTCATTGTCCAGTCCAATTTGTATCACGGTGTAGAGTGATGAAACTTACATGGATGAAACGATGGATATTCACCTAATTGTCAAACTGAAGTCCTCATACGAAGCGTGGCATGAATTGTTTATTAATGACGCGGAGAACCGATCAAAGATTTGTGATGAGAGTAGGACCCTTGTTGGAAAAGCGGATGATGCAACCGCTCTGGTCACCCTGTTCAACGTGGATATGCAAGCGATGGCAGCAATGATGGAAGATCCGGACTTCCAGAAACTCACTGAGGATTATGTGATAGAACATATTCCATATTCGCTCACTCCCCTGGCACCCCCCGCATAACCACTCTTCATCCTGTTTGAAGAAACAAGACCTCGATCATTCAATTGATTGGGGTCCTTTCTTATTTGAGACCAAACCTTTGTAATGCTCAAGAAAGGGTATCTGAATGGTGTGTCGAGCGGGTCTAATTCTGCAGTGTACCGAACTCGGATGTTCTGACACCATTTCGGTATTAGATACCCAACCGCCGAACCAGCGAGGGAGGCATTATGGTGTATGAGGAATGCGTGATCTCGGACGATTTTTATTGCGTAACTGACACATGAATCGGTTGAAGATGATTTTTCACGAGTTATTTGCTGCCTATGCGGTGCTGCTCGTTTTTTTTGCGGTCACCTTAATCCTCACTTATCTGAACATTTCCCAAGTCTGGGAACCGTTCGTGCTTGAGCACCTTACTCACCAAGATCTGACTACGGCGGAGTAGAGGATGCGCGTTGTGGATGCTCACAGAGACCCTTTTCACGACATAACTCTGCCTTTTAATTTTAGGCGACCACGAGGGTGTATAATGCCAAAACCTCAAAAAAACGTTCTTGGAACAATTTTGGAAGTGTGCGGAACAGACCCAATTACAGGTTATTTTAGAGACGGATGCTGCAACACGGGCGATGGTGATGTGGGCACTCACACAGTTTGCGCGGTTGTAGATGACCGATTCCTTGAGTTCTCTATGAGCAAGGGAAATGATTTGGTTACACCTCGACCAGAATACGGGTTCGAGGGTTTAAAGAATGGAGACTGCTGGTGCCTTTGCGCCGTACGCTGGGAAGAAGCACGTCGAGCAGGGTGCGCACCTCGCGTCAAAATTACCTCGACCAATATCAAGACACTCAAGTATGTGCGTTTGCAGGATCTCAAAGACCACCAAATTGACTTGAATTGAGACAGAACCTGACCTTGTGTCACGAATGCCGGTCAAGCGTTGATGAACGAGAGGGGCGCTGGATTATTCTCGGTGAGAAACCGGATGGATTTGAGTGGGCCTTCATGTGCATCCAATGCATTCGAGACTGGCGTCAAAGAGGATTGGAGAGAGAAGGTCACTCTCCAGAGCACGTTATTGCAATTTTGAACAGCGAATACCCTCGATAAAGACCGGCAATTCTCCTTGCGAACTCCATTTGCGGGTTGATTGCGTACTTCCTATTGTGACTAGGATTTTCTCGAGGACATGGAAACGGGAAAGACCCTGTTCACCCCTAAGTTTGCGGGATCTTTTCTTGTTTGTGGAAGACCCTTTTAAATACACAACAAAGGTAATCAGGTGATCAACGATGTGATCACCGCGCAGATCATCGAACTACGGAATGCGAAGAACTCGATTCGGGACATCGCATCGGAAGTAGGTGTCAGTCGAGGAACGGTATCCAACGTCCTCAAGGCAGTGTAAGGGAGATAGATAAATGAGAGTGTTGAGTGTCCTGGAAGGTGCAGAGGTTGTAATCGCAGACCTAGAAGTAAATCTCGGTGATCAGACGCATTCATCACCCACTCTCTGTGTTCGATACGAGGGCAACATCATTCCCCTCAGTACACCTGATGCACGTCCGATCCTGATGAAATCCGAAAACGCGATCAAAATTACTTAAACTCGACGCAGAAACCTCTAGATCGCTTTTGCTTATCTGTTACTCTGGTCCCGATCCCAAACGAATGTTTGGATCGGAATAGTAACGACCTAATCGTTCTGGTGTAGCAACGACCTTACACGTTCTACCTTCCGTATCCCGACATTCTCTTTGCGGATCGCTTTAAAGCGATTTTGGAAAGGGAATTCCTATGACTACGCAAATCTACAAAGACCTCTCACTCATTTTCGGACCTCCTTGCGGAGATTTCTTCGCAGAAGTTGTTTCCCAGTCAAAGACAAGCGGAGAATCTAAAAGCAAAATCTACGAGGATTTGCTTTTCGACATAATTAGGGGAGTCGAGGCACGCGGTTTCTTCGATGAAATTCTAACTAAGATCGTCGGAGAAGACCTGCAGGTTGGAGACACGTTTCGAACAAGACAGATGTTTAATACTGCACGTCCAGATCTAGAGAAACTCGTCACTAAGTCAGAGGACCCGATCTCCGTCCCAGTCTTAATGTTTTACACCTCACGATTCCTCTCGCCAGACGGCAATCCCATTAAGACCACCCTTACCACCGACCACCTCGATGCGTTGGCGGCGGTATTAGGGCACACATTGAAACTGGATTGGGTTCAGTCAATCGCTGCGCACCATTCGCAGGCGGCATAACGCCGAACCAATAGGTGGGTTCGGGAAATTTCCTGAACCCACCATTGCCGCAAATAAGAAACACACTGAGGAATTGAAATGACTTACGAGTCCAATGGCGAGACCAAACCAAACTTCCGTTCTGTGGAATTCACAATGTTGGGATACCGCGTCTGTGCGCGTGTACCCAGGCGAGAGTCTTTAAATCCAATCGGGCAATTCTATGCCGCCAACCATGACTGCCGGGTCCTCGAGGATTATCTCGTTGAGTATTTGCGCAGACCCGCCCCCAAACCACATGTCTACAAGTTGAAGGCACATCCACCGATGACCATAACGGAAATAACGCCAACAAACGTCACCTCGTTATGGGATGAGGCACGCATCCGTGGGAAAGTTGTGATCCCTTGATTTAATCTTCTGTCCAAAAAAAGGGGGTCTAATTTCGTCAAATTAGACCCTCAGTTCACCTTGCGTTTTTACCCCAAAAATTTAGTCCAACAGATGGTCGATTTTTGAACAGTGAAACGGAGACTGAATGACTTACGATGGATTCTCGGAGATAGTAATCGAGGGTTATCTTAGAACCTATCACATTAAAGAGACGATGAAGGAGCCAGGTCGATCCTTCGATGAAGTCTGGAAGATGACAGGAATGAAGGATTGGTTCGAATGGGTAGAGGATGTTAACGAATGAAGTTCATGTTGGTCGTTCTGATTACCATGGGGTCACCAGTGATCGGAGAAGAGTCAAAAACCTTCGAACTTAGGATTCCTCAAGAGAGTAAAGAACAATGTCTCAGGTCTGCAAAAACGTTTCGGTTCTCACTACCTGTGATTTCCATGGAAACGCGATGTGAACCCAGGCGAGATGACGAAGAACCAGCGATGAAGGAAATCTGAATAGGAAAGTCTGACAGGTATCTTCCCTTTGGGACGGATCATCTATTTGATCATTCGATATTCACTCCGAGCATTTTCCCTGGCATTCAAACTGGTGATCATATTCGCGTTAGGGGTCGCAGGATTTATTTGACTTTATGCACTGTTAATTTCCTCATAGGACTCCCCCGTCTAATACCTCTTTGATAGTCATGGATCATGACTACCACCAAGACCCCGATAACCATCAGAACAATCTCAGACCTTGCAGAGTCGGGAATGACCCTTGGGCTCCACTGTCTCGAGTGCAATCGGTGGGGTGAGGTCATCCCTAAAGAATGGTTGGATGCGGGGAAACCTAATGTGAATTACGTCCAACAGAGGTTTAAATGCAGTCAGTGTGGTGCTCGTGCCGACAAACAACTGCGATCATCACCGACAGGGTTCTCGACCAAAAGTGCATATAAAGGAATGGAACTGTCACCCAGTTAACGCAAGTTCATTCCAATACGACACAATTGATGTTCATGAAAGACGAACTGGATCGCGTGTCGGTGACAATATCAGAACAGGAAAAGGACCGGGTTTCCCGGCTTTTTACCCGCGCCTGCGAACTGGAAGTCGCGTTTTTTGATAGCTTCCACCCGCGGCCCTGACTCAGCAATTCGGGCGCTGTATACTCCGCGCCGAAAATTCCTATTCCACCATCATCAATCGGCCCCGGAGGGGCAACCAAGGGAGATAACAAGATGGCGTCGCTAGACCTCAAAGATCCGAGCCTTTTCCGTGAAGCCTGCTACATCAACGGCCGGTGGGTCGGCGCAGGGTCCAACGAGACCATCGACGTCACTAACCCGGCGACCGGCGAAACGCTAGGCACGATCCCGAAAATGGGAGCTGACGAAACCCGAGAGGCGATCGAGGCGGCGAACGAGGCCTATCCCGCCTGGCGCGCCAAGACGGCAAAGGAACGCGCCGCGATCCTTCGCAAGTGGTTCGATCTGATGATGGAAAATCAGGAAGATCTCGCCCGCATGATGACGGCGGAGCAGGGCAAGCCGCTTAAGGAGTCCATGGGTGAGATAGTTTACGCTGCGTCGTTCATCGAATGGTTCGCGGAAGAAGGTAAACGCATCTACGGAGATACCATCCCGCAGCATGCGCCGGGCAAGCGGATCGTCGTCACCAAGGAACCCATCGGTGTCTGTGCGGCGATCACGCCTTGGAACTTCCCTGCAGCGATGATCACGAGGAAATGCGGACCGGCGCTCGCCGCCGGCTGCACCATGGTTCTTAAGCCCGCGACCGCGACGCCTTATTCTGCGCTGGCGCTGGCCGAGCTCGGCGAACGCGCCGGCATTCCCGCGGGCGTATTTAGCGTGGTGACCGGATCGTCCGGTGCCATCGGCGGCGAAATGACATCGAACCCGACTGTGCGCAAGCTGACCTTTACGGGCTCGACCGAGATCGGCAAGCTGCTAATGGAACAATGCGCGGGGACGGTGAAAAAGACGTCGATGGAGCTTGGCGGCAACGCGCCGTTCATCGTCTTCAACGACGCTGATTTGGACGAAGCGGTGCAGGGTGCGATGGTGTCGAAGTTCCGCAACACCGGACAGACCTGCGTCTGTGCCAACCGCCTGCTGGTTCAAGAGGGTGTCTACGAGGAATTCTCCGCGAAACTAGCCGCTGCGGTCGAGGAGATGCGCGTTGGTGACGGGCTGCAGGGCGAAACCGAGCAGGGCCCCATGATCGACATGGCGGCAGTCGAAAAAGTCGAGGAGCATATCGAGGACGCGGTCGCGAAAGGCGCCAAGGTGATTTCGGGCGGTTCGCGCCACGATCTTGGCGGTACGTTCTTTCAGCCCACCGTGTTGGCGGAAGTGAATACCGATATGAAGGTGACCAGGGAAGAAACCTTCGGCCCGGTCGCGCCGCTCTATCGTTTCGAGACAGAGGAACAGGCGCTGGAGATGGCCAACGATACCGAATTCGGCCTCGCCGCCTATTTCTACAGCCGCGATATCGGCCGTATCTGGCGGGTGATGGAGGGTCTGGAATACGGCATTGTCGGCGTAAACGAGGGGATTATTTCCACCGAAGTGGCGCCGTTCGGCGGCATGAAGGAATCAGGCACCGGCCGCGAAGGCTCCAAATACGGGATCGAGGACTACCTCGAAATCAAGTACGGCCTTATCGGTGGGATCGGGGCGTAAGCCTCCCCGCGATGAGCGGCCCGGGAACAAGAACTTTTGAGAGGCGGACGCGATGTCCAGTTACGACTATGATCTGTTTGTTATCGGCGCCGGGTCCGGCGGGGTGCGTGCATCGCGGATGTCCGCGTCCCACGGAGCGAAAGTGGCGGTTGCGGAAGAACGCTTTCTCGGCGGCACCTGCGTCAATGTCGGCTGTATCCCGAAGAAGCTGTTCTCCTACGGATCGCACTATCCTCACTACACGCACGAGGCCGCCGCCTATGGGTGGGACTTCGCAAAACCGACGCTGGACTGGCCGCGACTGATCGAGAACAAAAACAAGGAGGTCGAGCGGCTCAACGGCATTTACCGGAACCTACTGAACAATGCCGGGGTAAGGCTGTATGAGGCGCGCGCAACACTGATCGACGCCCATACGCTAGACGTCGGCGGGGATCGGATAACGGCCGACAAGATCTTGATCGCGACCGGAGGCAAGCCGTCGCGCGACGATGTGCCGGGGACGGAACATGCCATTGTGTCCGACGACGCGTTTTATCTGAAAGAACTGCCTAATCGGGCGCTGGTGGTCGGCGGCGGGTATATCGCGGTTGAGTTCGCCGGCATCTTCAACGGCTACGGCGCCGATACGACGCTGATATACCGCCGCGACATGATCCTGCGCGGCTTTGACATCGACGTCCGCAAGCACCTCGCGGCCGAGATGGAAAAGAAGGGCATCGGGTTCAAGTGGAATACCGTGATCAAGCGGATCGACAAGGTCGAAGGCGGACTAGACGTCACGTTCGATGACGAAACCACGCAGCAGTACGACCAGGTGCTGTACGCGATCGGCCGCATCCCCAACACGTCCAACATGGGCTTGGAAGAGGTCGGGATTGAGATGACTGGCAGCGGCGCTATTGTCGTCGACGACTATTACCAGAGCAGCGTCGACAACATCTATGCGCTCGGTGACATTATCGACCGCTATCAGTTGACGCCGGTCGCCATCGGCGAGGCGATGAAACTTGCCTCCAACCTGTTCAAGGGCACCAACGACAAAATGGACTATGCCGATATCCCGACGGCGGTGTTTTCGGATCCGCCCATCGGGACGGTGGGGCTGACGGAAGAGGACGCGCGGGCCAAGTACGACGATGTTGAAATCTACCGGTCGACGTTTCGCGCCCTGAAAGACACGCTGACCGGCTCGTCGGAGCAAACGATGATGAAACTAATCGTCGACAAGGCGTCGGATCGGGTTGTCGGGTGCCACATGGTCGGTCCCGATGCGGGAGAGATTACGCAGGGTATGGGTATCGCGTTGAAATGCGGGGCAACCAAGGCCCAATTCGATGCGACGGTCGGCATTCACCCGACGGCGGCCGAAGAATTTGTCACGATGCGCGAGCCCGTTCCGGAACCGGAGGCCGCTGCAGTGGCGGGATAGTCAGAGTTTCGCGGGGTCGATTTCCGACGTTTCGGTTGGTGCGGAACCGCGTGCGCGTCTGGCCGGCAGGATAATCGGCGCCGTCCTAACCAGCCCGGGGGCTGTTTTTATTTCCCGCTTGCCGCCATGGAGCTGCATCAGCGCCTTCGTGATCGATACGCTGAGCCGCGTGCCTTTGTGCTTTTCGACAGGCTGTTGTCGGCCTGCTCTAAGGGTTCGAAAATCGCGATGACTTACTCGCTCGTCATCGCGATACCGATACCGATACCGGTATTGGTAATAGAAATTTCTAGTTCGTCACTGTTCCGTTCAACCGTCGCCAAGTACACGCCGCCTTCGTCGGTAAAATTGGTGGCGTTCAGCAGTATTTTATCTGGGACCCATTGGTTCGGGGCGTCTCCAGTGTTTTCACTTCCCCCGGTTCTCAGCAATTCCGGTTAATCCCCGCCTTATTCCTGCTGTATGCGGCAATGTAGGCCAAGGCGTGGTTTTGCTGGAAAAAGCGGGATAAACCGCGTATACGCGACCCTCCAAACGAGATTGATTGAGTGAGGATGGCCATGTCGGGGAACTGGTTGCCCGAAAGCTGGCGAAACAAGCCTGTCGTTCAGGTTCCTGAATATCCGGATTCCGATGCCCTGGAGGCTGCGGAAAACAAGCTGCGAAACTATCCGCCGCTGGTGTTTGCCGGTGAGGCGCGCAAGCTGCGTGCCCAGCTTGCCGACGTGGCGGAAGGCAAGGCCTTTTTGCTGCAGGGCGGGGACTGCGCCGAGAGTTTCGCGGAATTCCACCCCAATAATATCCGGGATACCTTTCGCGTATTGCTGCAGATGGCGGTAGTGCTGACGTTCGCATCAGGCAAACCAGTGGTAAAGGTTGGCCGCCTGGCAGGACAGTTTGCCAAACCCCGGTCTTCAGACGTGGAGGAACAGAACGGGGTGACTTTGCCTAGCTATCGGGGGGACATGGTCAATGACATGACGTTTTCCGAAGCCAGCCGCGTTCCGGATCCCGAACGCATGGTACAGGTGTACAACCAGTCGGCATCGACGCTGAATTTGCTGCGGGCGTTTGCTCAGGGCGGGTACGCCGATCTTCAAGAGGTCCATCGCTGGAACCTCGAATTCGTGTCTTCCGGCGAGCAGGCGAAAAAATACGCTGAGCTGGCCGATCGCATCGATGAAGCGATGACCTTCATGGCGGCCTGCGGGCTGACGCCGGATGCGGCACCGCAGCTGCGCGAAACTGATTTCTATACCAGTCACGAGGCATTGCTACTGGGGTACGAAGAGGCCATGACCCGCGTGGATTCGACCTCCGGTGCCTGGTACAACACGTCGGCGCATATGCTGTGGATCGGTGACAGGACCCGCCAACTCGATAGTGGGCACGTCGAATTCATGCGCGGTATAGCGAACCCGATTGGCCTGAAGACCGGGCCGTCCCAGACGCCTGACGATCTGCTGAAACTGATTGACCAGCTGAACCCGGACAATGATCCAGGGCGCCTAGTTCTGATCAGCCGGATGGGGCACCAAAAGGTTGAAGAAAAGCTGCCGGACCTCGTGCGTGCGGTTTCGCGGGAAGGAAAGAAAATTGTCTGGACCTGCGATCCAATGCACGGCAACACGATCAAAGCGCAAAGCGGTTACAAGACACGGCCGTTTGACCATATTCTTCGAGAAGTGCAGGGGTTCTTCGCAGTCCACGATGCCGAAGGGACCCATGCCGGCGGCGTTCACATCGAGCTGACCGGCCAGAACGTGACCGAGTGCACAGGCGGCGCGCAGGCGATCACCGACGAGGGTTTGTCGGACCGCTATCACACCCATTGCGACCCGCGGTTGAACGCTTCCCAGTCACTTGAGCTGGCGTTCCTAGTCGGCGAACACCTGAAAGCCAAACGCGATCAAGACCGCCAAGATGACACGGCAAGAGAGGCTGCCGAATAGACTGGACGGACCCGCTGCCCTCATGACAGACACGCTAAAAATAGCGCTGGCTCAGTTAAACCCTGTCGTTGGCGATATCCCCGGTAACGTCGAAAAACTGCGCGAGGCCCGAGCCCGTGCAGCGGAAACCGGCGCCGACCTGGTGGTCACCAGCGAACTGGTGGTCTGTGGTTATCCGCCGGAAGATTTGGTTTTCCGGCCCATCGTCAGCGAAACGGTGGAGCGCGAAATAGAAGCATTGGCGGCTGAGACGGCTGATGGCGGTCCCGCCATGCTGGTCGGAGCGCCGTTGCGCGAGGACGGTAAACTCTACAACGCCGCGATGTTGCTGGATGGTGGGAAAATCGTAGCGGTTCGCTTCAAACACGACTTGCCGAATTACGGCGTTTTCGATGAGAAACGCGTGTTCAATGCGGGCCCGCTACCGGGACCGGTGAATTTCCGTGGTGTTCGGCTCGGCGTCATGGTGTGTGAGGATATGTGGACCGACGAAGTCGCCGAATGCCTGCAAGAATCGGGTGCGGAGATGCTGGTGGTTCTGAACGGATCCCCTTACCAGCAAGATAAATGGGATACGCGGCTCAACCTCGCGGCCGCGCGAGCGACCGAATGCCGGATGCCGCTGGTGTACGTCAATCAGGTTGGTGGCCAGGACGAACTGGTGTTTGACGGTGCGTCCTTCGTGCTCGGTAAGGATGCATCTCTCCGTCTTCAGGCACCGGCTTGGGAAGAGAGCCTGATATCGACCCAATGGACACGGGACGGCGACAGCTGGGCTTGCGCTGAGGGAGACAAGAACCCGCCGCCGGACGGCGATACCGCGATCTATTCAGCCATGGTGTTGGGGCTTAAGGATTACGTAGAAAAGAGTGGATTTCCCGGCGTAATAATCGGAATGTCTGGTGGCATCGACTCCGCGCTGACGGCGGCGGTGGCGGTCGACGCGTTGGGACCAGACCGGGTGCACTGCGTAATGATGCCGTCACCCTACACATCGAAGGAAAGCCTGGACGACGCAACCGAGGCCTGCCGCCTTCTCGGCGCACGGCTGAATTCGATCTCCATCGAGCCGGCGATGGGGGCATTCGACGAAATGTTTGCCGATGCGTTCGCTGGGACCGAGGCGGATACGACCGAAGAGAACATCCAGTCGCGCTCGCGCGGATTGGCCCTGATGGCGTTGTCCAACAAGACTGGCTCGATGGTAGTGTCGACCGGTAACAAGTCTGAAATGTCGGTCGGCTATGCCACGCTATACGGCGATATGTGCGGAGGGTATTCGGTACTCAAAGACGTCTACAAGACCAAGGTGTTCCAGCTTTGCAATTGGCGTAACCAGAACAAGCCGGTTCAAGTGCTTGGGCCCGATGGCCCGGTGATACCAGAAAACATCATCATCAAACCGCCGACTGCCGAACTGAAGCATGACCAGAAAGACGAAGACAGCCTGCCCCCTTACGATCAGCTCGACGCGATGCTCGCCGGGCTGAACGAGGAAGATCGGAGCATCGACGACGTCGTTGCTGACGGTTATGACCGCGCCCTGGTTCTTCGTGTCTGGCGGATGCTGCTGGGCGCGGAATACAAACGCCGACAGGCGCCGCCGGGGGTAAAAATCACCGGCCGGTCGTTCGGCCGCGACCGCCGCTATCCGATAGTAAATGCGTTCCGCGGGAAATCTTAAGCCTCGCCGGCGCGTGTCCGCATAAGCGTCCGTCCAGGTTTCCATAATCGTTTACGCATCCGGTGGACTCTGATAGGAATTCCCGGCTTTTAACGG
>TARA_B100000674_G_scaffold118579_2_pt1 | contig 66002 bp, 56 predicted proteins | sample TARA_B100000674 | Tara Oceans TARA_B100000674 (sample SAMEA2622759) | marine metagenome | biome: marine biome (ENVO:00000447); feature: surface water layer (ENVO:00002042); material: "saline water (ENVO:00002010), including plankton (ENVO:xxxxxxxx)" | depth 5 m | reverse complement strand
AGCTGGACAAAGAGCACCTGTAAAAAAGCTGTGACCCAGCATTACACACGGCCTTGTCAGCGTCGTCTTATCTATGACAATATCAACACATCAAGATACAGGGAGAAAATAATGTCCTTCAGACTAAGAAAATATGCCGTAGCTTCTATCGCTGCAGCCGCATCGCTTGGCGTCACATCAATGGCTTCTGCGCAGATCGATATGAAAATCGGCTATCCAACAACCGCCGATCCGCAACATGACTATGCTGTAAAATTTGTGGCGGAGGTAAACAAACGGACAAATGGAAGAGTTAAAGGCCGCGTATTCCCTACCAGCCAACTCGGCAAAATCCCTCGCCAAATCGAGGCCATTCAGTTGGGCACCCAAGAGGGTTTCTTCGCACCACCAGGGTTCCTGCAGGGGGTGAATAAAGCGTTTCAAGTTGCTGATGTTCCCGGCTTCTTCGCAGATCATGCGCACGCTCACAGGACGCTGAACGTGCCACGCTTCAAAAATCCATTCAATTCTCTTGGCGTTGATAAAGGCATCCTGAGTGGCAGCCTTTGGGTGTACGACGGCGCCTCTTACATGGCGACGAAGCCAATTGCAAAATTGGCTGATTTTAAAGGGCTAAAAATTCGCGTTCTTGCCACTGAAATTGAACGTAAAGGTGTCGCTACCCTGGGCGCTACTGGTGTCCCAATTCCGTTCACGTCAGTTGTTCCCTCTCTTCAGAGGAAGGTTGTAGACGGCGCTCGCACAAGCTTGGTTGTCGCAGCCAAAGCCAAGTTTCCGACCGTCACGAAGCACCTGACAATTACAAATGACTATTACATTCCTTGCATCTCTGCATTCAGCATTAAGTTCCTTGATAAGCTGTCAAAAGAGGACCGAGCAACTGTTCTGAAAGTGTCTGATGAACTCGGTCACTGGGCTTCTGCACGTTCTCAGAGCTTTGTGGACAAGATGATTGTGGAGTGGAAAAAAACGGGTGCAACGGTGAGCTACTTGCCGCCGGAAGAGCAAAAGCTTCACATGTCGCGTTTGGCGCCACTTGCCGATGAGGTTTTCGGAAAAAACAAAAATCCGACAATTCGGAAGTTATACGCGGTGCTTAAAGAAGAAGCCCAACGAATGGACGTTAGATAAGACCGAAAAAACCGCTTGAAAACGCCCTCTCATTCGAGAGGGCGTTTTTTTAAGCAAGTGCCTCTGCCCGTTTGAGTGCCGTAATCATTGAGGATTGCAGCAGATAATCCCTAGCTAATTTTGGGTCAGCTGCTGAAGCACTCATTTCATCGTGCTTCCTCCGACGAGCATCTGGATCCGTCTCTTCGAGCATAGCTTTGTTTCGGATGGTGGTTTGCTGTACGTAGTCTATGGCTATAGGTCTACGCTGCGCATCGTACTTATCGAGCTCACTATCGACAGCCTTCCCATTCCAGACTTTGACTAATTTCTCGGATAAATTTAACGCGTCATGGATACCACCGTTCATTCCCATGCCACCCAGCGGGTTATTAATATGAGCAGCATCTCCCGCGAGAAAGACGCGCCCCCTTCTATATGTTTCCGCCACCCTTTGGTGAACAGCATATGCAGTTCTGTGGAACGTGTCGTAGTCCCCTTCGATAGGACACACTTGCTGCATTCGTTCCTGCACCGTCGCATCTGATACAAGCGATTCCGCAGTCTCGCCCGGACGAGAGGGCAGGAGAAGTCGCCATAGACCTGGTACACGAACAAATACAAACCAAAAGTTCGGATCAGCTATGTATGCTATTGGGGCCAAGTTCTCAAAATGATCTTCGAAATTAAACTCAGAACTAGTACACAGCCACAATTCGGGAAAAGTGAGCCCGGGGAACTCTATACCCTGCGAAATACGAATGACGCTGGACGCCCCATCCGCAGCAATTAAATATTTACCGCAAAGTTCCCTCGGACCCTCCAGCGTTTCAGCCGACAGCGTCACCGTTTCGTCATCTTGTGAAACACCGGTGCCCTTTGCTTCAAAGAGGACCTCTACATTGTCCATTTGTTGAAGTTCGGCAACAATGATCCTTGTAAGTTTGTATTGTTCGCACTGGACGCGGTAAGGGTGGCCGGTGTCATTTTCCAGAACGCTGAGATCCCACTCTGCAACTACGCCTTCTCGAGTATCACGGTACTGCCAAACAGGGCAGACGATGCCTTGTTCTATAACTTTATCCACGACCCCCAGCTCATCCAGCATATCCAGGGTCGGCGGATGAAAAGTTGAAGCACGGAGATCTTCGGGCAAATCGGCCGCCGCCTCCACCAACGTCACCGGAATTCCACGCTTGGCGAGATACAAGGCTGCCGAACAGCCCACCGGACCGGCACCGGAAATCAATACGCGATCATTGTCCGACATGTTTTCTACTCCTGTTGGTGCACGCCAAGATAGCCGCCGCTTTCGAGCGGTCAAGCGGTGTTGCGCCCTTGTTACGGGATTGGCACAGTGCGCGGATCAGAGGGATTAAGGAAAAATCATCGTGGCGCTTCAACACACCAAACCGATCGGGTGGCGATCCAAAATCGGCGTGATCGTCCCGCCGAGTAACACCGTCAACGAGGCAGAATTCAATCGCTTCGCTCCGGAAGGCGTCAGCTTTCATTTCACCCGCTCGCCTCTCCATTCCGACCCGGCGGCCGACGATTTTGCCGAAATGCTGGATGACGTTACCGGTGCGATGAAGAACCTTTCCGCCTGCAATGTCGATTACGCCACCTATGCTTGCACCGCCGGATCCATGGCCTGTCCGTCCGACCGACTGCTGGGCACCATGACCGAAATCAGCGGTGTGCCTTCTAATTCTACGGCACAGGCCATCGTCGCCGCGCTCAACGCGCTGGAGGCGACCAGTATTGTCATGGCATCGCCCTACACACAGGAAACCAATGAACACGAAGCCCACTATCTCGCCGACCACGGCATAGAGGTGTTGGCGACCACCGGTCTCAACCTGAATACATCGCTTGAGAACATCCAGAAAATTTCTCGCGTCCCGCCGCCTGACGTGTTCGAGCACGCTACGTCCATAGACCGCCCGGAGGCGGAAGCGCTGCTGATTTGCTGCACCGATTTCAACACGTTCGATTCGATCGAACCGCTGGAATCCGAGCTCGGGAAACCGGTTGTTTCTAGCAACTCAGCGACGTTATGGCACAGCCTGCGGAATGCCCAAATCACGGACCGGATCGACGGCCTTGGCACCCTGCTCCGCGATTTCTAGCCGCTACAGCAATCCTTCTTCTTCCGCCTGATCGAGTGCCTCACGCGCACTTCGGAACGCATCGACCCCGGCGGGAATACCGCAATACACGGTCGCATGCGCCAAGACTTCGGTGATTTCCTCGACTGTACACCCATTTCGAAGCGCACCCCGCGTGTGCGATTTCAACTCTTGCATCTTGCCCAGCGCCGTCAGGATGGCGAGGTTGAGCATGCTACGGGTCTTGTGGTCGAGCGTATCGTCCGTCCAGGCACCACCCCAGCAATACTCGGTCACCATGGTCTGGATCTTGCCGGTCAGATGATCCTTCTCGCCCTTTTCGATGTTGGGGTTTACGTATTGTTCACCCAACACTTTCTTTCGCGCAGCCAGTCCGGCTTCATAAAGATCCTCATTTGACGGTTCGATCGCCATTGGTCGTCTCCCTTGATTGAATAGCCTTAAATATCGAGTGTGAACGTGGCCGCTTCCGGTTCGGCCTTGTGATAGCGCTTGCCGTGGCGGTGATACACGACCAGATGGGTCTTGAACCAGTCGTTCTGAGCCAGCCTGTTGCGCCATTCGGTGGCCCTCGCCGCGGCCAGGACATCGCTTTCCAGCGCATCTTCGCTTTCGATGTAATGGATGAACATGTGCGTAAACGGGTTCGGATCCGCGTCCACGATTCTCATATGCCTTACCATTCGCCATAGGGGGCTGCCGAGCACTATGGGCGTGTGCTCTGTCTGGTACCAGTCGACAAATTCCTTCTCGGCGTCGTCGGGCAACTCGATGAACACTCCCAGAACAAACGGAGCGTCAAGCGCTTCATCTACCGCCAGTCCGTCACGCACATGGAAGCTGATTTCATCGCCGATGTAGCGCGTAAAGGCGGCCACTTCCGAAAGCATCTTCTTGGTCGGTGCATCAGGCTTGTACTTGCGGTTTACGTATTCGTCATCCGCTAGCGTCTGCGGCGACTCTAGGTCGTAGATTGCCAGATAGTCAGGTCGGTCCGGCACCTTGTAGCGCTGCCCTGACCGGAAGCCCGGTACGCCATACACATGGCTCGGCATGTGATGATTGTTGTACCAGTCATTGAAGTGATCTTCGGCGCCATCTGGGGGCGTCATCTCAGAAAAGAGAACAGCTCCGCCCTTCCTGTTCGACATCAGATTTTCTTGCAGGCTGCATCCAACGCCCGGACAGTATCCTCGATATCCTGCCCAGTATGAACGCCAGAGACGAAACGCCGGACATTCGGCAACACGTAAAGCCCTTCGTGCATCTGGGCTAGATCGAGAGCCCGGGTCGCGGCGGCGTCTGAGTTCATGACGTCGGCATGATTGTTGGGCGGTTTGTCCATAAACAGGATCTGCCAGAAGGATGCTTTGCCCGTCGCGATCGCGGGTACGTTGTTCTTGTCGAGCACTTCCTGACACGCCTTGCAGACGTCGTCTGCCAATGCGTGGAGGTCCTTGTAGAACGACGGCTTTTTTAGTTCGGCAAGCGTTGCCATACCCGCCACGGCCGCGATGGGGTTTCCGTGCAGTGTGCCGTTCACATAGGAATAGTTGGCCTGGCCCTTGTTTCTCGGGTTCATCAGATCCATGTATTCGGCCTTACCACCGACGCAACCCAGCGGTCCACCGCCGCCAACAATTTTGCCGTAGCTGGCGATATCGGGAAGCACGCCGAAATATTCCTGTGCCCCCCCAAGGGCAAGGCGGAAACCGGTTACGACTTCATCAAAGATCAAAAGTACATCGTTGTCGTCGCAAGTCTTTCGAAGACCCGGCAGAAAATCGTCGTCGGGCAGGATGATCCGTTGCAACGGCTCAACGATGATCGCGGCCAGGTCATCGCGATGCTCCTCGACGATCCGGCGAACGGTATCAAGATCGTTGTACGGAGACACCAGCACGTTCTCCGCCATGTTGGCCGGGAGCCCGCCGGTGTCGGGACGTCCCTGCGGGTAGTTTGACAAAGCAGTCGGTGTGACACTGAACGCGGAGTAATCGTGGTTACCATGATAGGCGCCTTCGAACTTGAGTATCTTACTCCGTCCCGTTGCCGCCCGTGCAGTGCGCATGGCGTAGGCCGTTGCCTCAGAGCCGGTCGTTGTAAAGGCGACCCGGTCGGCGCAGGGGATGATTTCCTTCAGATCCTCGGCAAGCTGGATGCATTGCTCGTTTAGCGTTCCGAAAAAATGGATGCCGCGTTCTGCCTGATCCTTTATCGCGTCGACCACTGTGGGAAACGCGTGTCCCAGGATTAGCGTTCCGGCACCGCCTACATAATCGATGTACCAGCGGCCCCGGACATCCTGCAGGCGCGATCCCGCGCCCTTGCGAATGACGAAACGAACATCATCGGGCAGTGAATAGCTGCCCAGACCAGCGCCCGGCAGGCTATCCGTAGCGACCTTGTAGTAATCTTCATGCCCCATCGCGCCCACGGGATCGGGCGCTTCGGCGATGGCGGTATCAGCAGGAGTCATTGGAACACTTCCAGTAAAGGTTTACTGCCGGGAGGCTACCCCCGGGCCACTTCGGAAACAAGCTAACTCAGTCGTCATAGCGGCGCCGGCAGTCGAGAGAACCGGACGCATGAACCGTGACCGTCCAGCCCGGCGGTACAACCGACGTCCCGCCGGCCTCCTCTATGATCATCGGTCCTTGGAACACTTCGCCGGCACCCATCTTAGTACGGTCCATGATTGGACAATCCGCCCAGTCATCGCCAAACCAAACTTGCCGGCATTCAATCACCGGATCTCCGGCATCGTCGGCGCTGAAGCTCAGTTCCGGCTTGTCGATCAGCCCTAGTGAGAACAGGCGTATGTTCACCAGTTCGACATCGCTGTGACGGTCGGCGCGTCCGAACGTCTGTTCATGGCGGTTATGAAATGCCTCGCGCAGGTCATCCCAGCTCGCCTTGTCAGGATCGCACGGGATCGACAGTGTAAACGACTGTCCGACATAGCGCATGTCGACGGTAAAAGTATGTTCGTGGCGACCTTCGGCAAAGCCGTCTTCAGACAAAAGCGCCGCCGCGTCGCGTCGCATTTCGGCCGCCCGGGTCCCGAATTCAGCGATGTCCAGAGTGTCCAGCGGACCGCCCCAGGCAATGACGAAATCGTGACGCAGATCTGCCAGCAACTGCCCGAGCGCGGAGAGATGACCCGGGAACCGCGGCACGATGACCTGCGGGATCGACAGTTCTTCCGCGACCAAGAAAACATGCATCGGCCCGGCCCCGCCGAACCCGAGCAGCGCAAAATCCCGCGGATCAAAACCGCGGTGAACGGATACTTCACGCACCGCACCGGCCATCTTCGAAACCGCGATACGCAAGACACCGTCTGCAAGCTGTATCGGCGTCCCAGCGCCTTCACCCAGTCTGTCGGCCAGGTCCTCGAACGCTTTTTCGGACAATTCCTTCGAAAGCTCTAACCCGCCGGAGAGTGTTCGATCGGTTGGCAACCGGCCAAGCATCAGGTTGGCATCGGAAATCGTCGGTTCCGTGCCGCCGCGCTGGTAGCACGCCGGTCCGGGCATGGCGCCCGCGCTTTGTGGTCCGACTTCAAGCGTCCCATCCGGCTGAACCCAGGCGATCGAGCCACCGCCGGCGCCGATGGTGTGGATGTCGAGCTGAGGTACCTGAAGGGGATAGGCGTCGATCTGGTTCGTATGGCTGATCCGCGGCATCAACTGATGAATCAGGGCGACGTCCGTGCTGGTTCCGCCCATGTCGAAGGTTATGCAATCGTCCACACCGGCCATCTCGCAGATTCGAACGGCACCACCGGCGCCGCCCACCGGACCGGAAAGGAATGTACCGGCAGCGAACTGCGCGGCCTGGTCCAGCGTCATAACCCCGCCGTTGGAGCCCATCACGTTTACCGGCGCGGAGATACCCTGCCCTTCGAGTTCTCCGGCGAGCGTATCGAGATATGTCCGGATTACCGGCGTCAGGTAGGCGTTCAGGACGCAGGTCGAAAATCGTTCAAATTCGCCTTTTTCCGGCACCACGCCAGTGGAGGTACATACCGGAATATCGCCCGCCATCGCCTGTAGTTTTTCGAGCGCCGCCGCTTCGTTCTCATCGTTGCGATAGGCGTTAATAAACGCGATGGCAATCGATTCAACGCCGCTTTCCCGGAATTTTTCCATGATCAGCGAGAAATCAACTTCGGCGGCGGTCTTCAGAATTTCACCGTCCGCCGCGACACGTTCGTCGATTTCCACTCTGAGATCACGCGACACCAGTGGCTTCGGCCGGACGAATTTTATGTCGAAAAGCCCGCCGATCAGCCGCCGCGTACGGCCAATTTCGAGCGTATCGCGGAAACCGTCCGTAGTGACCAGACCGGTTTTGGCCCCCTTGCGTTCCAGCAACGCGTTGGTTGCGATGGTGGTCCCGTGCACGAAAGCGCGGATTTCGCTGTAATCTATACCAAGTTTCTCGAGCGCACCCAGCACACCCTCCCACTGCCTTCCCGGAATAGAGGGCACCTTTTCAGACAGCAATTCCTGCGATTCGGAATTAAGGCAAAGCAAATCGGTGAATGTGCCGCCGACATCGATACCAACGATATATTTTTGTTCAGTCATTGTCTCTGCTCATGCTGCTGTTTCGGGTCGCGAAACCGTCGCGCGCAAACGCACGCGGTCGCCGGGTGCGGTGCCTATGATATCCATACTGGTAGAACTGACGACGACGGCTTCCCCGTCGCCGGCGATCGTCGTCCACGCTCTCAGCGGGGCGCCTCGGCCGGTAACCAGTTCGACCAGATCGCCGTCAGAAACGCCGATCCGGTCAGCCAGCGCCCGCGGGACAGCAAACTGTCGGCGCGGTCCGTCCGCGAGTTCCTCGTTGGACAATTCCAGCGTTACTGTAATCTGCTCTTCGAACATCGCCTGACGACGCGCCTTCGTGGCGGCACCATCGACTGAGCCACCGTGGATCACCACGCCGAAGCGTGCCTCGGCATCGGCTTCCGACAGGTAATTTTCCGCAACGTCCGCCAGAACCTTCTCGGGTTCACGTTCGAGCGGATCCCCGTACCCGCCGCCGCCGGCAGTTTCCTCGCGTACGATATCACCCGGACGAAGGGCAAAACCCGACACCTTACCCGGCATGTCGGACGGTTCCACGATTTCGCCGTCCCGGATTACCACGAAGCTGTTCGCAGCCCCGTTCGATGCCCCTTCGACGCCGTAAGGAGGTATCACGTTCTTTTCTGAGATAACTGAAAGCGCGCCCCGGCCGGAGAGGATACGGACATCACGGCGCAGGCCGAACCCCCCGCGGTATTCGCCATCGCCGCACATATTCTCACGGATTTCGCAGCGCTCGACACGCAGCGGAAACTGGCCTTCAACCATCTCCACCGACTGGATCGAATTAAAATCCCCTTCGTTGAAGCTGCGCACGGCGTTTGACCCATCGGTCCCGTCGGATGCGCCCGTGCCACCGGCAGGCCATTCGTAATGGATGTAGTTTCCACCTCCGTCATCTACCCCCGATATGATTACATGGTTCGCCCCACCTTTCAGATCGCCCACAGTCATTTCGGGTGCAACATGTCCCATAGCTGAAGCGACAACGGAATCGATCAGAAACTTACATTCTGCCATGCCGCCACAGGGGGCATCGTTCCGAGCATTGATAAAGGTGCCTTCCTCTGAAATTACGGTGATCGGGTTGAATGAACCCTGATTGATCGGCGTTTTCGGATCGAGGAAAGATTTCACGATCGTGCCCACGGCATTGAGCGCCATGGCGGGGCCACAATTGGTGGGGCCGTTGGTCTGCGCCGAAGTACCGGTGAAGTCCGCGATAATCTCGTCGCCCCGCACTGTCAGTTTCAGTTTGACCACCAACGGATCGGGATTGGTACCGTCGCTTTCGATATACCCTTCCCCGAAATAATCGCCATCTGGACGTTCGGATATCTTTGCCCGAAGCTGCCGTTCCGAACGGTCGATCAGTTCCTCGACACCGCTCAACAAGCCGTCGCCGAACCGTTTGTACAATCGTTGCAGGTGTTCTTCCGCCTTGCGGCCGGTGCCAACCATGGCGTTGAAATCGCCAAGCCGTTCAGACCGCGCCCGCATATTGTTAAACAACAGGTTCATGAACGGCTCGTTCATGACGCCACGGTCGCAAATCTTTGTGGGTTCGATACGAATTCCTTCTTGGATGATCTCATTTACCCGCCCGGACAGGCTGCCTGGCGTCATCCCGCCGACGTCGTTCCAGTGACACCGCATCGCGGCAAACATGCCGAGCTTGCCGCCTAAAAACACAGGCTGGAGCATCAGCACATCGTTGAGATGCGTGCCGCCCGTGTAGGGGTCGTTATGCAGGAACAGATCACCCTCGTTGATGTCATCCTTGAAGGTTGCGACCACCTGTTGCGTCGAATACGGAACCGCGAAGATATGGATGGGATGATCCGCCAGCCCCTGCGCTACCTGACGACCGTCCGCCGACATCAGCGCACAGGAAAAATCGTGGCCTTCATATATGATGGGCGCATAGGAGGAATGGATGATGTTCGCGCGCATCTCGTTAACCACTGCGATTAGCGATTCCCGGATAAGTTCAAGCTGCACAAGATCTTTCAAAACGGCCTCCAGCGGCTTCGATGGACGGATCAGTATCCACGATGTAGCAGCCGATCCCCTTGATTCCAAGAAAATTTTACACTAACGTAAAATTATATCCGGGAAGTCTCTTTTTCAGGCATAGAGACGGTTTGCGTGTTCGATCCCGAAACGGTTGGCCAAGAGCAATGCGCGCTCTAAATTCTATACAGATAAAAAGGCAAAGGCGTCATGATAGAACCGACTTCTCATGTAGACACATTCATCCGCGACAACATGCCCGCCCCGGAATTATGGCCGGAGATGGATTATTCGGTTCTGCCGGAGCTTGCGGACTACCCCACCCGTTTTAACATTGCCGATGTCCTGATCGACCAACAGGTTGCCGCGGGCTACGCCGACACCGCGGCATTAATTTTCGGCGACGTGACCTGGACATACACGGAACTGATGGATCGCGCCAATCAGATTGCGAACGTTTTGGTAGAGGATTACGGCTTCGTCCCCGGCGAGCGGGTGCTTATCCGCAGCGGCAATCACCCGATGCTGATCGCGTCATGGCTGGCGGTGCTGAAAGCCGGTGGCGTGGCGATTACTACGATGCCGGTGCTGCGCGAACGCGAACTGGTCTACATGATCGACAAGGCCAAAGTACGTTTTGCCATTTCGCACGACAACCTGGCCAAAGACATCGACAGGGCGCAGAACGGCGCACCTGACCTCGAACACATCCTTTATTTTGGGGCCGACCGTAACGATGCGCTCGAAAAGATCATGGAAGGCAAGTCCAAGACCTTCGAAAATGTCGATACCGCCGCCGACGACCCGGCAATCATCGGTTTCACGTCCGGATCGACCGGAACCCCTAAGGGCACGCTTCACTTCCACCGCGATATCCTGGCTGCCGCCGATTGCTTCATAGGGCACGTTGTCAAGATCAGACCGGGCGACATCGTGTGCGGCAGCCCTCAGATTGCGTTCCTGTACGGGCTTTGCGCCTTCATCGCGGATACATTCCGGTTCGGGGCAACGGCCGTGCTGCTGGAGCGCGGCACGCCGGAAGCGGTTCTGGAGACGATTGAGAAACACAAGGCGACTGTCTGCTTTTCGACGCCATCCGGCTACAAGCTGATGCTCGACAAGGCGCGGGACTACGATCTGTCCAGCCTGAGGGAGTGCGTTGGTGGCGGAGAGCCGCTGCTGCCTGCCATCTTCAACGAATGGAAGGAGATCACTGGCGTCGAGATGATAAACGGCTTAGGCATTTCGGAACTGTTGCACATCTTCATTTCAGCCAGCGGCGACGACATCAAGCCGGGCGCCATCGGCAAGGCGGTACCCGGTTTTGAGGTCCGTGTGGTGGACGAACAGTTCGAAGACGTCAAACCAGGCGAAACGGGGCTGATGGTCGTCAAGGGCCCCAATGGCTGCCGTTACCTGGACGACCCGGAGAAGCAGAAGGCCTATATTCAAGACGGCTGGAACAAATCAGGCGATTTGTGCCGCATCGACGAGGACGGCTATTTCTATTACGAAGCTCGAACTGACGACATGATCTTGACTGGTGGCTATAATGTCTCGGGTCTGGAAGTAGAGGCGGTGCTGCTGGAACATCCCACGGTCCATGAAGCCGCCGTCGTCGGCACACCGGACAAAGACCGGGGACAGATCGTGAAGGCGTTCATAATCCCCAAGGATGCCGATAGCGTTGGCGAGGAAACCGTTTCAGAGTTGCAGGATTTCGTTAAATCGCAGATATCTGCATTCAAGTATCCGCGGTCGGTGGAGTTCGTCGACAAACTACCGCTAACCGCGACCGGAAAAATCCAGCGCGGCGCCCTGCGCCAGCTGGAGCGCGAACGTGCGGAAGAAGCCGGTATTATTTGAACCCGAATAACGAAAGACGAACCATGTCCGAACTGAATAACCTAAACAGCAACACCATCGACTTTCTGACCAGCCGCCGATCTACGGTGGCTCGGATGATGGATGGTCCGGGCCCTAGCGAACACGATCTGCGCAAAATCATGGAAGCCGGGATGCGGGTCCCCGATCACGGCCGCTTGACGCCGTGGCGGTTTATAGTGATCCGCGGGGATGCGCGAGAAAAACTGGGAAATGTCATCGCGGATTCGTTCAAGAGGAACAACCCGGACGCGATTGAAGAACAGGTTGAGATCGAGCAGGAACGGTTGACGCGGGCACCGGTCGTTATCGCGGTCGTCTCTCACGTCCAGCGGGAACACAAAATTCCGGAGTGGGAACAGGTTCTTTCGTCAGGCGCCGCCTGCCAGACTATGCTGATCGCCGCCCAATCAATGGGATATGCGGCGCAGTGGCTTACCGAATGGTACGCCTACGACGCGAGCGTCAAGCAGGCTATCGGGGCCGGTCCAGAGGGCGAGATCGCCGGATTTCTGTATCTCGGCAACGGCATAAGCGATCTGTCCGATCGTGCCCGCCCAGAGTACGAGGATATTGTCTCCGAATGGTCGCCTAGCGACTAGAACTAAACTGAATAAATGAATTTAAGTTAAGATATTAACTCATTGATATAACTACTTTTCCTTGGATCTTCCGGTCGATGATAATTTGGCAGGCATCGACCACTTGGTCCATCGGATAGACCGCCTGAACGGGTACGTGAATCTTGCCGTCCGCGACCATGTCAAACAGCTCGGCCTGAACCCGCTGGACCCATTCGGGATCGCGGTCGCGGTACTCGGCCCAGTTAACGCCAGTGACCGCGATATTTTTCAACAGCGCATAGTTGACCTTAAAAGTCGGGATAGTTCCCCCCGTGAAGCCGACAACCACCAGGCTGCCACCGAAGTTCAGCGCCCTTACAGATCCATCGAAAACCTCGCCGCCGACGATCTCGATCACAATATCGACGCCACCGCCGGTAATTTCCCGAATATCGTCTCGGATCGTGTCTCGCACCTCGGCGCCCGACACGTCGATAACATTATCGGCGCCATTTTCACGTGCCAGACTCTCTTTCGACATGGTGGTCAGACCGGCGATGACTTCGCAACCCCACGCCTTCGCAAGCTGCATTGCGGCCAGCCCCACGCTGCCGGAGGCGCCGGTGACCAGCACTTTGTGTCCATGTTTCAGGTTTGCCCGCGCGAATAGCGCGAAATGCGCTGTTTGATAGGCGATACCGATCGCCGCCGCTTCCTCGAACGAGACATCTTCGGGGACCGGATAACACTGTGATTCATCTGCCAGCACTTCCTGCGCGTAGGTGCCGTATTCAACCTGTACCATCACACGATCGCCGACTTTCAACCTGTCGACGCCGGCCCCAACTTCCTTTACCACGCCGGCGCCTTCCTTGCCGGGCGTAAAGGGTAACGGCGGTCGGACCTGATATTTTCCCTCCATAACAAGCAGATCGGGGAAATTGATAGCGGCTGCCCGATTATCGACAACGACCTGGCCGGGACCCGGCTGCAGGGAATTGATTTCCTCAATCACTAGGTCCTCCGGTGGCCCCAGCTTCTTGGCGACGATAGCCCGCATCACATTTTTATCCTTACTTCGAGGTCGGTTGCTGCGTTCACACTCTATCGTAGAAATCGATCCGTACAACTAATTTTACATAAACGTAAAATTATGTGTGATATAGAGAAAATCCGCGCTACATAGAACGCGGATAGCGACGCAAAGGAGCAGAGAATGCTGATCGGCGTTCCAAGGGAAATCAAATCTTTCGAAAACCGCGTCGGCATGACACCCGCAAGCGTGCGCGAAATCATCGCCGCGGGTAACCGGGTACTGGTTGAACGAAACGCTGGTCATACGATCGGCTTCGACGACACGGATTACGAAGCCGCGGGCGCCAAGATCGCCGCATCGGCCGCCGACGTCTTCGCCGAGGCAGACATGATCGTGAAGGTCAAGGAACCGCAGCCGGTCGAAATCGAAATGCTCCGTGAAGGCCAGATCCTTTTTACCTATTTGCATCTTGCCCCTGATGAGGCACAGACACAGGGTCTGATGGACAGCGGCTGTACCGCGATCGCCTATGAAACCGTGACCGACAGCCGCTGTGGACTTCCGCTGCTGGCACCGATGAGCGAGGTTGCAGGACGCATGGCGGTCCAAGCAGGCGCGACCTCCCTCGAAATCGCCCATGGCGGCCGCGGTGTGCTGCTGGGCGGCGTACCGGGCGTAACACCGGGCAAGGTCGTCGTGATCGGCGGCGGAGTGGTGGGCAGCAATTCGATCTTCGTCGCGACAGGTATGGGTGGACATGTCACGGTCATCGACCGCGACATCCGCCGTCTCGCCGAAATCGACGCACAATACAAAAGCCTTATAACCACTCGGTTTTCCAACCAGGCCAATATCGAGGAAGCAGTCCTCAGTGCCGATCTTGTCATCGGTGCGGTGCTCGTGCCGGGTGCGGAAGCTCCCAAATTGGTCACCACTGACATGGTGAAGAAGATGAAACGCGGCGCAGTGATCGTGGATGTCGCCATCGATCAGGGTGGGTGCTGCGAGACCAGCCGGCCAACCACCCATGACGAGCCGACCTACGTGGTCGACGAAGTGGTGCATTACTGTGTCGCGAACATGCCAGGCGGGGTCGCCCGAACGTCCACCTTTGCGCTCAATAATGCCACCCTGCCTTTCGCCCTGAAAATCGCCGGGAACGGCGTAAAAGAGGCACTCAACGACGACCCGCACCTGATGGCGGGTCTGAACATACACGCTGGCAAGCTGACGTACGAAGCGGTAGCCACGGCACAGAACCGGGAATACACCCCGTCGGAAGCTGCTTTGGTGTCTTAGTTCGTCTAGCTCTCGTTTGTTGGCTGCCAACTACCGAAAATTGTTGTATCGGTTGGCGCCGTTTGCCCGAAATTACGACAGATCAAAGACGTACAATAATACTATAGCTCGCTCGACTAGATCAGAGCTGCGATAACCACCAAGCTTCTTCTCTAGTCCATCGACTATTGCGGTTCGCTCTCGATCGGATGTCAACTCAATGATGAACCCGAAATTTCTGCGGACGACCTGTATCATGAGGGCGGAAGAAAACGGCGAATCCCGATACAGCTCGCCGTTTCTCTGATCGAAGAAAGTAGGCTGCCCAAGCCGGCATAGTCGTTGCGGAGGGGTTTAGCCCGCCTCCAGGCTGCGCAGCACCATCCGGTTGTACATCTCGATAAGCTCCGGCACGGGGAGCGACTCGCCCGGTTTGTACCAGCGCGCCGCCCAGTTACAGAGACCGAGAATACCAAGATGCGCGATCCGCGGATCCAGCGACCTATCGAAAACGCCGGCTGTTTGTCCTTCCTCGATAATGTCGATCCACAGTCGTTCGTAATCGTCCCAGATAGGCCGCATTTCGGCGAGAACGTCCTCGTTCTCTGAGAAATAGTCATCGCGCAGCGTAATCTGGGATTCGGCGAAACGGTTTTCGAACCGCATCAGGTGATTTTCCACCGTCTGGCGCATCTTTTCGTCCGGCGGAACATCACTCTCCCGTATTTCCCTGACGCGGTCACGGAGCTGCAGTCCGAGCGGCTTGATGATCTCGATTAGTATCTGGGGCCGATTGGGAAAATAGTAGTAAAGCCCTTCGCGCTTGATCCCAACCGCGCGGGCGATATCGTCCAACGAGGTATTTGAGTAGCCCTTACGCAGAAACAAATCCTGCGCCGCTTGCAGGATTTCCTCCCGCCGGTTTTCGCGGCGTTGTGCGGCAGTAGTGCGCTGCGCAGTCACGTGGTTCCCCTCTCCGAGGTATTTTTTACGGATGCGTAAAGTTTTTCAAGCGCGGCGTAAGCGCTGTCGACTGTCAGCGACTCCATTAGAGACCGCTGGCTTGTGTAATCGAATCCGTCAGCCATCACGATTTCCTTGAAAGCTTCGGGCGTACGCACGGCTGCGCAATGTTCCCCCCACGGCCCGTAGCGGGTTTCGGAAGACGGCCCGAAGAGTCCCAGCGTCGGCGTCCCCGCCGCTGCCGCTATATGCATCAGCCCGGAGTCGTTCCCGACATAAAAATTTGCCAACCGAATGCAGGCGGCAGCAACCCGCAGCGGTTGCCCCATAAGATCTACCCGCTGCGCCGTCGGTAGTGCCTCCAGAACTGGCTGTGCCATCTTTCGCTCTGATCCGGCTCCCAGCACGGCAACCGCCGCGCCAGGCAATATGCCGTCCGGCGCAGTAGCCTGCTTCACAAGTTTGGCAAAACGGTCCGCCGGCCATTGTTTGCCCCCCCAGTTCGCCGTCGGCCCGATAGCAAGGATCGGGCCTGTTTCCGGTAGCAGCGATTTAGCCGCTGCACGGTCGGTATCGGCAAGCCAGAGTGTTGGCTCCGGCGGCGACGGCAGCCCAGTCAAGACAGCCAGTTCCCGGACCCGATGGATAGTCTCGTCGCGATGGACGCCGACCATGCGCCTCCGCGCCCATAAAAGCCGGGCTATCGCCGATCCCCGAAGGTCGCAAATGATATCCCAGCGTTTCAGCGCAACCACCGACCAAAGCGCGATCCAGTGACTGTGAAACCGCTTTTTTTCGGTGACGATCAGCCGGTCGAGGTTGGGCATGGTTTCGAACAGGGGTGCCGGCGGAACACCGCAGGCAATGGTGAAACGCGCATCAGGATAGCGTGCGGCGAAATCGGCAACTACGCCCGTCGACAGGACGGCGTCACCGATTCGTGTCGCGGTGATAAAGAGGATTTTCAATGAAACATCATCCCGGGTGTACCTGTTATTTCGGTACGGATGTAACAGGTCGGGCGATTCCGCGACAGGGCCGGTGCGACATCGCATTGAACCCGCGGCGCCGGTCTGTTACGCAGGACCTTCTCCATGCCCTGCCGGATTAGTCGGAAAGAAGAGCATTTGAACGCCCCCGGCGCCTATGAACCAGAGCTGAACAACGTCCGCGGTATTCTGTGGATGCTGGCGGCCGTCACGACGCTGACCACCATGTTCGCCATCGTAAAACAGATGTCGACGGAATTGCCGGTCTTCGTTGTCGCGCTGGCACGTACCTTCTTTGCGCTGTGCATGCTGACGCCATGGCTGATACGGAACGGCCGTGCAGGGATCCGGACCACCCGGCACGGATTACATTTCGTTCGCGCCTTTTTCGGAATAACCGCGTTCGTCTGCGTGGTATTCGCGTTGGAACACCTGATACTCGCAGATGTGATGGTGTTGGCGTTTACGTCGCCTTTCTGGTCAATATTGATCGGCGCGGTGGTGCTGCACGAAGTCATTCGCGGCCGCCGCGTGGCGGCAACCCTGGTGGGCTTCTGTGGTGTCCTGATGATCGTCAAGCCGCAGGGCGGTATCGAGCCCGCAATGCTGTTGGCATTGCTGAGCGCCGTGCTGACGTCCTGCGCGATGATCTCGATGAAAAGCCTGTCGGCCACTGAGCCGCCGACGCGGATCGTGTTCTATTTCATGTTCTTCGGCACGCTGATCATGTTGCCTGGTGCCATACTGACATGGGAAACGCCGACGCTGGCGCAAACCGGCTGGCTGCTAATGGCCGGCGTTCTGGGCGCGGTTGGCCAGGATTTTCTCGCACGGGCCTACGACGCAGGCGAAATCGGCATCGTCGCCCCTTTCGATTTCATGCGGCTGCCAGTGGCCGCATTGCTTGGCTATCTGATCTTCGCAGAGCTCCCCGATCCGTGGTCCATCGCGGGAACCATCGTGATCATCGCCTCTGCACTCTACCTGATGCGCCGTGGCCGGATCGAACAGCGCGGGCGCAGGTAAGCCGACAAGGAAGGTTATTTACTTCCGCTTCGAAATTGACTTCACCTTGCGCTGCTTGACCCCGCCATAGGCACTCAACGGCCGGATCAGGCTGTTGCTCGCATTCTGTTCCAGGATATGAGCCGACCAGCCGGTGATCCGGCTCATCACGAAGATCGGCGTATACATATCGATCTCGAAACCCATCAGGTAGTAGGCGGGGCCCGCCGGGAAATCGAGATTGGGATGAATACCCTTCTCGTTGATCATGATGTCCTGGAGAATGTCTGAGATCTCCAGCCACTTGGTGTCGCCCTTCCATGCCGCAAGGTCTTCGAGGGCAGCGCGCATTGTCGGGACGCGGGAGTCTCCCTGCTTGTAGACCCGGTGGCCGAAACCCATGACGAGTTCCTTGTTTGCCTGCTTGTCGCGCAGCCATTTCTCGGCACGCGCCGGCGTTTTGATATCGATCAGATTGTACATGACCGCTTCGTTCGCCCCGCCGTGCAGCGGACCCTTTAGGGATCCGATCCCACCGGTCACCGCGCTGTAAATATCCGAGCGCGACGAGGTAATCACCCGCGCAGTGAAGGTCGATGCGTTGAAGCTGTGTTCCGCGTACAGGATTAGCGAAATGTCGAATGCCCGGATGACTTCTCTCGGCGGCACCTTGCCGAAACACATGTGGAAAAAGTTTTCCGACATCGTCAGATCCTTACGCGGCGCGATACGCTTCATGCCCTTCCGGAACCGGTAGTCGGTGGCGATCATGGTCGGGATCTTGGCCAGCATGTTCATTGCCCGTTCTAGGTCATTATCCGCTGACTCACCGCCCCAGGCGGTTTCCGTGGTTCCGAGATAACTGACGGAGGTGCGCAAAGTATCCATCGGATGGGCGCGTTTCGGATACTGCCGGATAACCTCGACATGCGATCGCGAAATATTGCGCCGGCTGCGTTCGTCTTTCTCGAACTTGCGCAACTGCGACCGGGTCGGGAGTTCACCATGCCACATAAGATAGGCAACTTCTTCGAACCGACAGTTGGCGGCCAGGTCCTGCACCGCATAGCCGCGATAAGTCAGCGAATTAGTCTCCGGCATGACTTTTGACACAGATGTGGTATCGACGGTGACACCGGCCAGCCCCTTATAGATTGTCGGTTCCGCCGCCTTGGCCTTATTTAATCTCTTCGACTTTTTGGCCGTTTTCTTCGCTGCTTTCTTTGCCATCACTCGCCTCCGTGACCATCGGTTCCAAAATTGAAGATGTCCTTATCGAACTTGTTGTAATCCTCATAATTGATCAACTCGTAGAGCCGTGCCCGCGTCTGCATCCGGTCGACGATTTCCTTCTGCGTACCCTGATGCTTGATCGCGGCGAAGCCGTCCTCGACCGCCTTCATCGACAAACGCAGCGAGGTCACTGGATAGATTGCGATGTTGTAACCAAGTTCTTCCAGCTCGGTCTTGTTCAGCAACGGCGTCTTTCCAAATTCTGTCAGATTGGCGAGCAGCGGTACGTCAATCGCTTCGCGTACTTTTTCGTATTCTTCCCAGCCCTGCAGCGCCTCTGGAAAAATCGCGTCGGCGCCCGCGTCGATGTAGGCCTTGCAGCGATCGATTGCGGCACTCAGTCCTTCCGACGCCCGCGCGTCCGTGCGCGCCATTAGAAGAAAATTGGTATCTTTCTTCGCATCCGAGGCGGCACGCAGCTTCATGGTCATCTCCGCGACCGGCACGATCGATTTATTGTCCAGATGGCCGCAGCGCTTCGGGTTGACCTGGTCTTCCAGATGGCAGCCCGCCAGACCCAGCTCTTCGAACTCCTGGACGCTGCGCGCCGCGCTAATCGGCTCGCCGAAACCAGTATCGATATCGATCAGCGCCGGCAGGTCGGTGACCCGCGAAATCTGACGACCGCGCTGAGAAACTTCGGTCAGTGTCGTCAGCCCGATATCCGGCAGGCCGAGCTCCGCCGACAGCGCCGCACCCGAGATATAGACTCCATCGAAGCCCTGCTCCTCGATTACTAGCGACACGATGGGCGCATACGCGCCGGGAAACTGCAGAAGCCGCCCAGTCGCCAGCTCCTCGCGGAATGCGACCCGTTTTTCCGCGGCGGTCTTTTTGCCGAACAGCATCAGAAAATCCCCCTGTTGTCGCGGGCGGCATGATCCAGAGACGCGGCGTCAAGCGTGACGTGCAGCCCGCCAAGTTCGTTCGCTGTCAATTCGGGCAGGCGCTGCACGGTATCGAGGAAACGGTCGCGTTCGCCGTCGCTGATAATTCCGTCAACCAGCGTGTTGAACTTGTTGATGTAGTCTTCCCGCGCGAACGGGCGCGCACCCGCCGGATGCGCATCAGCCACCGCCAGTTCGTCTTCCAGCGTCGACCCATCCTTCATGGTGATGACGACGCGACCGCCAAATGCCCGCTGATTGGGGTCCGGATGGTGATAGCGCTCCGTCCATTTCGGGTCCTCGACCGTGGAAATACTGTGCCACAGTTTCACGGTGTCCGGTCGCTGGGCACGTTCGGGCGTGTAGGAATTGACGTGATGCCATGCCTGGTCTTGCAACGCGACCGCAAAGATATACATGATTGAATGATCAAGCGTTTCGCGGCTGGCGGTGGGATCCATCTTCTGCGGATCGCCGGCCCCAGTGCCAATTACGTAGTGGGTATGATGACTGGTCTGAATAACGATGTTATCGACGGCGTCGAAATCCGAAATCTTCGCACCCATCTTGCGCGCCAGGTCGATCAGCGCCTGGCTCTGGTATTCCGCAGAGTGTTCCTTGGTATAGGTTTCTAAGATCGCGCGCTTGGCCTCGCCCGCCTCCGGTAGCGGCACGGTATAGTTGGCGTCCGGCCCGTCCAGCATCCAGGCGATCACGCTGTCTTCGCCCTCGTAGATCGGCGACGGCGCGCCCTCGCCCCGCATGCAGCGGTCGACGGCTTCAATCGCCAGCTTACCGGCATGAGCGGGCGCATAGGCCTTCCAGCTTGAAATCTCGCCCTTGCGCGACTGCCGCGTGGTGCAGGTAACGTGCAGACCCTGCTGTACCGACTGATAGATCGTCTCCGTATCCAGCCCTAAAAGCGTGCCGATCGCCGCCGATGCCGACGGACCGATATGGGCGATGTGATCGATTTTGTGCTCGTGCAGGCAGATGCCCTTCACGAGGTTAACCTGGATCTCGTAGCCCGTGGCGACGCCACGCAGCAGTTCGGCACCGGTCCGGCCTTTTTGCTGGGCGACAGCCAGGGTCGGCGGAATGTTATCGCCAGGATGGGAGTAATCTGCGGCGAGAAACGTGTCGTGATAGTCCAATTCGCGCACCGCCGTGCCGTTAGCCCAGGCCGCCCATTCGGCGGAAAACCGCTGATCGCCGGGCAACCCAAAGATCGTCGCGCCTCCATCTCTCGGATGGCAGATGGCCATCGCGCGGGCGTTCGCCACAGGACCGCGGTTGACCGACGCCATCGCCACGGATGCGTTGTCGATCACCCGGTTGATGACCATGTCGGTCACTTCTTCGTCAATTGCGACCGGATCGGAGGCTACAGCGGCGATCTTCCACGCCAGCTGGTCTTCGCGTTTTAGCTCCTGCTTGGAGGGGTAAACCTTGACCTTATGATTTTTCACGGATGACGGCTCCGAATGGGGGCTGAAGAGGCGCGTCATCATAGTCCAGCCCGCGCTTGCGTCAACGAAACGGGGTCGCTGCCTTGCCGCACTTCTGACGCTGTGATAGGCCGGATGCAAATATACTGGACATAAGAGAAAATAACCGATGTCCGACTATACCTGCGGCTTTGCGTCGCCGCTCTGAATGAAAAGGCTTGGTTGTCCGAGCAGTTGACCACTGGCAATCGCTCTACTTACGTTGTCGGCCGCACGGTGACGATTTCGGATCCCGGGACAAACCCCGGATGACAATAGACTTTTTGACTTAAGGACGAATAATATGCCTGACGGTTCCTCTTCCAATCTCCGCACCGGCGGACAAATCTTGGTCGATTGTCTGCGCCTGCACGGTGTCGATACCGTGTTCTGCGTACCGGGGGAAAGCTATCTCGCGACGCTCGATGCGTTCCACGACGTTCATGACAAGATCGAACTTGTCGTATGCCGACAGGAAGGCGGCGTCACCAACATGGCCGATGCCTGGGGCAAGATGACTGGCAAACCCGGTATCGCCTTCGTCACCCGCGGGCCAGGCGCAACGAACGCCTCGGTCGGAATACACACCGCTCATCAGGATTCGACTCCGCTGATATTGTTCGTCGGGCAGATCGGCCGCGATATGGCCGAGCGCGAAGCCTTCCAGGAAGTCGATTACCGCCGCATGTTCGGTGAGATGACCAAATGGGTCGCCCAGATCGACAATCCTGCCCGCATCCCGGAGATGGTAAGCCGTGCGTTCCACGTTGCAACGTCGGGCCGCCCGGGCCCAGTGGTGCTCGCACTGCCAGAAGACATGCAGACCGAACGCGCCGATGCCGAGAACGGCCAGACCTACCATACCGCGCAGGCAAATCCCGGAGCTGCCGACATAGACAGGTTCCGCGACATGCTCTCCGGCGCAAAGAACCCGCTGGTGCTGGCGGGCGGTGGCGGCTGGACGCAGGATGCCTGCGACGATCTGGCGGCCTTCACCGAGGCCAATCACCTGCCGGTCGCGGTCGCGTTTCGGCGCCAGGACCTGATGGACAACCGGCACCGAAACTTCGCCGGCGTTATAGGGCTCGGCATCAACCCGAAGCTAAAAGACCGGCTCGACGCCACTGACCTGCTGATCGTCCTCGGTTCGCAACTGGGAGAAATCGTCAGCGGCGGCTATACCTATTTCACATTCCCCAAGCCTAAGCAGACTATGATCCATATCTGTGCCGGGGTCGACGAACTCGGCAAGGTCTATCAGGCCGATCTGGGGATTAATTCAGGAATGGCCGAATTCTGCGCCGCGGCGAGAGCCATGGCGCCGGTCGACGCACCATGGGAACGCGAAGCAGAGACCGCGCACTCGGATTACATCGCGTTTTCTACCCCGCCCGCGATGCCTGGAGACGTGAACTATTCGGAAATCGTGGGCTGGCTCAGCGACAACCTGCCGGAAGACGCGGTCATCACCAACGGGGCTGGCAACTACACTGTCTGGGTGCACCGGTTCTTCCGCTACAAGCACTACGGCACGCAACTCGCACCGCAGTCAGGTGCGATGGGCTATGGCGTCCCGTCCGGCGTGGCCGCCGGCGTTTGCCACCGCGACCGAGTGGTCGTCTCGTTCAGCGGCGATGGCTGTTTCCAGATGAACGGCCAAGAAATCGGCACCGCTGTCCAGCACGGCGCCAAAACAATTTTCATAGTCGTCAATAACGGCATGTACGGCACGATCCGTATGCACCAGGAAACGCACTATCCGAAGCGCAAATCCGGTACCGACCTGGTCAACCCGGATTTCGCCGCACTCGCTCGCGCCTATGGCGCCCATGGCGAAACGGTGACCAAGACCGCAGATTTCGAAGTCGCTTTCGAGCGCTGCCGCGCGTTCGACGGCCCGGCGCTGATCGAGCTGGTGATCGAGCCCGACGCGGTGCTGCCGACGAACACGCTGTCGGGAATTCAGAAGGCGGCTTTGGAGGGATAAATACTGCGAAAGGCTGAAACGCGATCAAAATTTTTTTCGCGGATATCAACCTCTACCCCATCAGCTTGTTCATATCCGGATGCAGGATGTTGTCCTTGCCCCAGGCAAGTTCGCCAGTATCAGCCAGCTCAGCGCAGGCGTCGCGGACATGGGTGTAGACCATCAGCGAGAATAATCCGCCGATACTGACCCGGGCGATACCGATGTCACGCAAATCGTCTAGCTTCGGCGCGGCGGGATTAGCAAGGACGTTCACAGGCCCGTCGATGCCGGCGACCAGCTTTTCCATAATTTCCCGATCTCGCACGAAGGGTACGAACACGCAACCAGCGCCTTCTTCCAGATAGGCGTTACCGCGCCGGATGGCCTCGTCGAGTGATTTCTCGTTGCCGCCACCGTAGAACACGTCGGTCCTCGCGTTAATCACAAAGGGCACGCCGGCGGCATCCGATGCCGCCTTGCCCGCCCTGATGCGCGCCACCGATAGATCATAATCTAGCATCGGGTGCCCCGCGGCCTGCGAAGACGAATCCTCGATATTGGCACCGACCGCGCCAGCACCCAGCGTAGCGATCACTGTTTCTGCTACCGCTTCCGGTGCTTCGTCGTAGCCTGCCTCCATGTCGGCGGTCACCGGTACATCGACGCATTCCGCGATACGGCGCACGATAAACAGCATGTCGTCGCGAGTGATGACCTCGCCGTCGGGATAACCAAGCGACCAGGCGACGCCAGCGCTGGAGGTCGCGATGACGGGATAGCCCGCATCAACCACCACGCGGGCACTGGCGACATCCCAAACGTTCGGAAGAATCAGCGTTTCATCTGCGTCGATCAGGGCCTGAAGTTTTTCGGCTTTCGCGATCAGTGCGGTTTTGTCCATAGCATCCCCCTTGTTCCCGCCGATCATATCAGGCGAGAAAGAAGATGACAGGGCGGCAATCGCGCATCCCACTATCAATCTATTTCCCCGAGACTGACACTAGGGTCCAGCGCAACCGCATAGCGTGCAGCCACCAAAGCTTATTTCCCCAGATCAAGTCCTGAGGAAATAAATTGAGGGTTATTGTAGCGAGAAACCCGGTACAGCGCCGCCGTTTGCCATGTCCAGTACGCCATCGACGACTGCGTCCACATCGTTGATCGCCCCAAAGGACAGCAGTTCCCGCGCCTTGGCGATCATTTCGTCGCGGTTCAGTGGCAATTCAGGGTCGCCTTTGCAGGCACTGCGCACCGCCATAACCGACCCGCCGCCTTTCAGGTTCACCGTTACTTCGCCGCCCCAGTCTTCCGGGTATGCAGCGGTATAGTCTTCTCCGGCACGGACCGAGATCAGCTTGCGCAATTCGGCCGCCCTGTCACGAGACGTTAGGTCGTAGGATGCAAACTCGTTCTTACCGTCTATGAGGCTGATACCGACGCAGTGCTGCAATGAAAACTTGGCTTCGTACTCGCTTTCGGGCACCGGACGATCACAAACATCGATGGCGGCCTGGTATGCAGCCACGTCGACGCTTTCGATGTTGTCGATATCGATCTTGCCGGACAGTTCGATCGCCGCGTCGATCACCGGGTGCGTGTGCCGGCAGGATGGCCACGGCTTTATAGACGTTTTATGCACTTGCCAGGGTTCGTCCGGGTCGCGCAAAACTGCGCCTGGATCGGGGTCCGGGCAGGCGCCCGCAAACAGGCCCTGCGGTCCTTCGAGGATAGCCGGCGGTCCTGTAAACCCAAGCTGCGCCAGTTGTGCAGAGACGATCCCGGCCTCCGCGCCGCGACCGGCATGCAGATGCTTGCTCATCGCCCCGGTATTCAGGAATTCCCACAGCCCCGCCGATTGCGTTCCCGCATTGCCCAATGCATGAACGGTTTCCTCGTCCGTCAGCCTGAGCAACGTCGCCGCCGTCATCGCACCTCCGAACGTGCCGCAGGTCGCCGTGTTGTGCCAAATTTTGTAATGCGCCTTGCCGACAGCCATGCCGACCCGTGTACAGGCCTCGAAGCCGTAGAGAATTGCTCTCAGAAATTCTTCCCCGCTCGGCATATTATCCTGCGCCAGCGCTATCGCCGCCGGAATGGTGACACAGGCCGGATGCACAACCGATGCCTTGTGCAAGTCGTCGACTTCTAGGATATGCGTCAGCCCACCCATCACCAAAGCGCGGCGGCCGGTGTCACCTTCGCGGCCTTTCAGATACGCCAGCAGCTTTTCACCCGGTACAGACCTGCGCCCCGCCAGCATGTTGGCGACGCCGTCTAGCGCGAACAGCGCCATCGCGTCCAGGTCTTCCTGGGCTACTGGCTTGTTGCGGATCAGTGACACCAGCTCCGCCGTCAGACTGCCATCGAAGGAGGGGTCGCGTATCTGTTTGCCGTCGGTGGTCATGGCTTGGAATACAGTTCAGATTATTATGACGGCCGATAATTGGGGAAGCGATCCGATACATCCAGGTTAAACAGTTTCCGTGCATTTTCACCGATGATGTTCCTGCGCTGCCGGTCGTCGAGGAACGGAAGGTCCCAGATGACACTCGGTAAGTCCATGTCCCAGTGCGGGTAATCGGAAGACCAGCAGAGCTGGGTTTCAGCGTTGATCATCTTGAAGGTCATTTCGAGGATATCGAGATCGTGCGGCATCTCCATAGGCTGCGACGAATAGTACATGTCAGCCATGTATTCGCTGGGTAGTTTCTTCAGCAACGGTGCCTCCGACGACCGCATGCGGTAGTCGTTGTCGAGCCGCTGCATCAGCCATGGGATCCAGGCGAGCCCGCTTTCGATCCACATCACATTCAGTTTAGGGAACCGTTCGGGCAGACCGTTTACGATCCAGTTGCACAGGTGCACGGCGTTGTAGATCGTGAAGCCGAGCGCGTGAGTGACAAGGAAACGGTTGGTATTGCCAAGCAGCTTGTCACTCCAGCTGTAGGACGCGTGGAACGACAGCGGCTTTCCCATTTCCTCGATAAGGGAATAGGTCTTCATATAGGCGTTGTCGTAGACAGGCTTGTAGCGCGTAGACACCACCATAAATCCGGCAACGCCCGGCGCGTCGCCGAAATCCTGCACGGTTTTGTAGGCCGCCTCCGGATCATTAAACGGCAGATACAGCATGGTCTTCAGCCGCGGTTCCTCCGCCAGGACCCGTTCGGTGAGCCAGCGGTTGTAGGCCCGCGACATCGCCACCTCGTATTCCGGCACCGGATGAAGGCCGAGCAACAACATCGGGCCGGGAAACAGCATCGCATAATCGACGCCAAGCGCATCCATCCATTTAAGCGACAGGTGAATGTCCCGGTGACGGCCGTCTTCAGGCGTCAGATCCATTTTGCGTAGCGGGTAGCGCGTGATGCGCCCTGCCACGTCCTGCGCGCCGGGACTGCCTATCATGAACGGATTGTTCGCACCCGTGCCGGCACCGGCATAGACCTGGCCAGTCCGGCGCAGGACCGGGTCCTCGATGAATTCGATGATCTCGGCCATAGATTCATTTTCGTAGTGATGGCAGTCGACATCGACGACCAGCGTGTCCTGCAGGTTCCGCTGATCACGCTGACGGGCAGCATTGATAAGGAGCTTCGACGTGTCGAACTCCTCGATCGTCATCTTGTGCAGATGATCTGTAGGGATTTCCATCCGCTAAACCTCTCCCTCCGCCCTGTCTTTATACAGGGGGCTGGTAGTTAGGGAAGCGATCTGAAACATCAAGGTTGTAAAGTTTTCGCGCATTCTCACCGAGGATGTTTTTCTTCTGCTTCTCGTCAAGGAATGGCAGGTCCCAAATCACGCTCGGCACGTCCATATCCCAGTGCGGATAATCGGAACTCCAGCATAGCTGCGTTTCCGCATTTATCATCTTGAACGTCATTTCGAGTACATCCGGGTTATGCGGCATTTCCATTGGCTGAGACGAATAGAACATCTCGCCCATATATTCGCTGGGCAGGCGTTTCAGCAGCGGCGCTTCCGACGACCGCATGCGGTAATCATTGTCGAGGCGCTGCATAAGCCATGGCACCCAGGCGAGCCCGGATTCGATCCACATCACATTCAGTTTAGGGAACCGTTCGGGCAGCCCGTTGGCAATCCAGTTACAAAGATGGACCGCGTTGAAGATTGTGAAGCCGAGCGCGTGGGTGACAAGGAAACGGTTGGTATTTCCAAGAAGTTGGTCGTTCCAGCTGTACGATCCGTGGAACGCCAAAGGCTTACCCATTTCCTCGATCAGGGAATAGGTTTTCATATACGCGTTGTCGTAGACCGGCTTGTATCGGGTCGACACCACCATGAAGCCACACACGCCTTCACTGTCGCCGAAATCCTGAACCATCTTGTAGGTCGCATCCGGATCGTTGAAAGGCAGGTAAAGCATCGTCTTGAGCCGCTTTTCTTCCTTCAGGATTTTTTCCGTCAGCCAGCGGTTATAGGCACGCGACATTACGGCTTCGTATTCCGGCACCGGGTGCAAGCCAAGCAACAGCATTGGGGTCGGGAACAACATGACGTAATCCACACCCATCGCGTCCATCCAGCGGAGTGACAGGTGGATATCTCGATGCGTATCGTCTTCGGGTGTTTCTTCCATTTTGCGCAACGGGTAGCGTGTAACCCGACCGGCTACGTCCTGCGAGCCGGGACTACCCATCATGAACGGGTTATTGGCACCAGTGCCTGCGCCAGAGTAGACCTGCGCGGTTCTGCGCAGCACCGGATCGTCGATAAATTCGACGATTTCCCTCATGGATTCGTTTTCGTAGTGATGACAATCAACGTCGACGATCAGCACATCTTCAAGACCGCGTTGATCGCGCTGGCGTGCCGCGTTAATCATGAGTTTCGACGTATCGAACTCCGCGACGGACATCTTGTTAAGGTGATCTGTGGGGATTTCCATGTCGCCCCTCCTTCATAAATAAATTCTTAACCGCTCGACCAGGCCTGCCACATACCCAATTCGAACAATTCAATATTCACCGCCTGCAGCATGGCAGTCGACATGATCATGACAGATGTCACCGGCATCGCGCGACCGTTCAGGAAAGGATCCCAGCGCTCACCCTCCTGAAAACGCACCGTGTAGAGTTTGGTGAGAGCATCTAGGCCTTCTTGGATCATCTCCGGTGACGGAGATTCCCCTTCTGGCAAATCGATCAGTTTCTGCGCTAGTTTTTTCAGAGCCTCGGTTTCATGATCGACATTGGCAAGCGGATCGCCAGTCTCTTGTGCGATCCGCGCAGTAGCCTTGCCATGAAATGGCGACTTGGCGAAATCCTCGTCGCTGATCTCGTCAGAGGGTGACATAGACGCCGTCATGCTTTTCGACCACATCGTATTTCTTCAAACGGAATTTACGATCAGCCACCATATCTCCGGTCGCCAGATCAAATTCCCACCCGTGCCAGGGACAAACGATATGCATTTCGTCGTGGTTGAACGTCATGCCCTGATAGGTCTTGTCCTCGGCAATCACCTCTTCTACCTTCGCCATCAACAGACCTTCACAGGCCGGTCCGCCTTGGTGCGGACATACATTCTGATAGGCGAACAGTTCGCCGTTCACACGATAGACCCCGATTTCGTAATTGCCGTTGGGGACGATCTTGCGGTCCCCGTCGGCCAGCTCGTCCGCTTTCGAGACAAACAGTTCCTTGGCCATTTTTTTCGCCTCCCCTTTTTTTACGTAACTAGTTTGTGCCGACAACGCCTAGGCCGCCTGACGCCGTGGCGGCGGCTTTTTTGCCCTTGGTCGTGGTCGGTGCCATATGCCGATTTACCCGGTCCTGCAGTCTTGTCATCCCGACATTCGCCGCCGCAGCCAACGCGAATATAATTAGTATGATCGCATACATTGGCGCGATCCGGAATTGTTCGTAGTAGATGCCGAGCCTGTACCCGAGACCACCATCGGCAAATTTCAGCTCCGCCACCAGCACCCCAATAACCGTGATCGCCATTCCCAGACGAAGCCCGGTGATCACCGGATTGACCATCGCAGGCATGTAGACCTTCGTGATCATCTGCCATTTATTCAGGTTGAATGTCTTTCCGACACGGATCAGTACTGGGTTAATCAGGACCATGCCCAACGTGGTTGTGAATACGACCGGAAAGAAGGCGGAAAGCGAACCTTTTGCCATTTTGGATTCGATACCCGTTCCGAACATCAGGAACAGGATCGGTAGAAAAATTATCTTGGGCGTCGAGCCGATGGCATTCAGGTAAGGCTCCAGCGCACCCCGGACCAACGGGCTGGTCCCCATCCAGATGCCAACGAAAATGGCAATTATCGACCCGACAATAAAGCCGACGACATGCTCAGCGAAGGTAATACCTAGATCCCGGTAGAAACCGGCGGAGATCAGTTCCTCGTATATCGCGACCACTATGTTCCAGATATGGGGCACCACGTCGTTGTACAGAACCCCCACCGTACCCAGCGTCGCGATGATTTCCCAAGCAAAAACTAGGCCAAGAGCAGTAAACAACCGTATGCGGCGAACAGACCCGTCCATCGACGGTACCGCAGGTTTTGCTTCAGTCACACCGGCCTGAGCCATTTTTCAACCCTTCCGAAGCCCCAGTAGAAAAAGACGCTTACGAAAACAACAGCGATGATGCTGGCATAGGTGCCCGGCGTGTCAAATCGAAAATACATTTCCGAGACAATTCGTCCCAGTCCACCGAAATCGATCAGGTACTCGATCGCAACGATATTCACTAGCGTGTACATCACGCCGATCCGGATGCCTGTAAAAATTGTGGGAACCGCACTGGGAAGCTGAATTTTCCAGAACATATCACGCTCCGAGACATTGAAGCTGCGTCCAACGTTCAACAGCGTCTTCGATACGCCCAACAATCCCTGTCGCGTCTGAATGATGATGGGTATTGCGCCGGGGATGAAGCCCATGGCGATCAGGGTCGCGTGGCTTCGCCCGAAGATAACCAGAAACAGCGGGTACAACAGAACCGTAGGTGCGGCGAACGCAGCCGCCAGCCAGCCTTCATAGGCGACGCCGTAACGTGTATTTCGATAGAGAAAATAACCGAACGGCACCCCGATGATCAATGCAAGCAGGGTCGCAGCTGCCGTCATGGCCAGGGTAACGAAGAAATTCCCGAACAGATCCATATCTGCCTGGACTTCGGGAAAGGCCAGAATGGTATCCGATGGCCGGGGAACTACCAGTTGCATTACCCAGCCCGCATCGACGGAATATTCGAGTATCAGCGCGCACGCTAAAAGCCCGATCAGACCGACGACGATAGGCATCTTGTGCAGCTTGGACATGTTCCCCAGCAATCGGTTGTTTTTATAGGATCAGACGATCAGGGCTTGTTGCCCATCGGATGAACCAATTCCTTCAACTGCGCGGCGGTCAGCAGTTTCTTGATCTTTTTGCTCTCGAGCGCGATCTGATTGATCTTATCGAGGCCCGCTACCGGCAGAAATGTCGTCACTTCGGCGGGCGTGTCCTGCGGCGCCGATTTGACATCCGCGAAATTGAGTTTCCAGCGCTTCGCGTAGGACCGGAGGCGCTTTTCACTGGTGTATGTCATCGCGCGGGCTTCTTTGAATGCCGTCATCATGCGCTTAGCAACGTCACGGTTTTTGTTTAGCCAGTTCACATTGGCCGCGATTACTCGGATCGTCACACCATTTAGTCCGGCTGCTTCCTTACCGGTACCGATGATCCGGATCTTGCCTTCCCGCAACAGATTTTTATTAAGCGGGAAGACAGACCAACCGGTCGCAACCTGACCGGACATCAACTGGGTCCGGGAACCTGACGGTCCGCCAACCGACGTCAGTTTCGCCGGTAGTTTCAGGGCTTCTTTTATATAAATCGCGGCGAGATTGGTGGTCGAGCCGGGCCGCGAATAGGTAAACTCTTGCCCGGCCTTCAGGTCCTTGAACGACTTAATGGGACTGTCTGTCTTCACGTACCAGTATAGGTCCGGCACGCCGCGGATGTTGCTGCCGAGGATACGCACCGGCGCACCCTTGGCATACGCCGACAGCACGCCGAGAACGCCGTTGCCCCAGACGATGTCCTGGCTTCCGGTCAGAACAGCCTGCAATGAAGCGGCACCGCCGGAACCATGGATGACCGAAACATCGAGATTGTGCTTTTTAAAAATACCTTCTTCGAGTGCCGTATAGGGATGCTCGGTTTCGAACACCACTTTGGTGCTGTTGACAAGTCGCACCTTGTCCGCAGCGATGGCGGGTGCTGCCAGAACGGCACTCCCTGCGGCGGCTATTACCAGTGATTTCAACATCTTGGACATTTTTTTCCTCCCGGGTTTTGTGTCCTTTAGTTCGACTCTAGTTCAAATACCGTTCGGTTGCGAACGGGTCTCTAAGTGGCGGCGATTTCGGCCTCCGCCTCTTCCATCCCGCGCGAGGCTTCTTCGCGCAGCAATGTCCATAATTTGCCGACGTAAGTACCGAATTCCGGCGTCGAAATGACCTCCGAAGACCGGGGACGCGGCAGCTCAATGTTGATGATTTCCTTGATCGTACCCGGACGGTACGACATCACCACCACGCGATCGGACAACTGCACAGCCTCCGTGATGTTGTGGGTGATCAGCAACATTGTCTGGTTCAACGCCGACCAAATTTCCAGCATCTTGTCGCCCAGCAGCATGCGGGTCTGTTCGTCCAGTGCACCGAAGGGTTCGTCTAGCAGCATGATACGGGGTTCATAGGCGAGTGTCCGTGCCACGGCGGTACGCTGCTTCATCCCGCCCGACAACTGCGCGGGAAAATGGTTTTCGAATCCGTCCAGCCCGACCAGCTTTATGAACTTGCGGGCAAGCGCGTCCCGCTCTTCCTTGCCGACCCCTTCGATTTCAAGCGGAAACGCAACGTTATCAAGCGTTGTTCGCCAGGGGAATGTTGACTCCTCCTGGAAAACCACACCCACGTCCTTGTGCGCACCGTCCACCGGCCGGCCTTCGATCAGGACTTCGCCATGGTGATCGTCGATCAGACCGCCGATCACATTGAACAACGTAGATTTTCCGCATCCCGAAGGTCCGATGATCGAGACGAATTCGCCTTCAGCCACGTTCAGATCGACGCCGTCCAGCGCCACCACCGGGTTGTCGCTGTCGGCATTGTATGTCTTTGAGACTTTCTTGATCTCGAGAATATCAGCCATGGCGTCCCTCCTTAGCTCGCCTTACCGGTGGATGCTTCGCCGCTCGCGCGGGTTACCATCGGCGACGAATAACCCGGTTGCACCCGGACATCGATGAAATACGGCTCGCCGCTGGCAACTGCCGCGATACCTTTTTCAAGCGCACCCACGAGATCGCCGACCTTTTCAATCGGCCCGTCCGAGCGCACACCCTGCGAGCGAGCATAACCGGCGAGGTCGATTGGTGGGTCGTCGATCCGCTGACCGATCCAACGATTCTCCACCGGACGATTACGTTGCGTAGCCATCGCTTCCTGATGGACTTCGTCGTTGAAGTTCGAACGATTATTGGAAATTATAATCAACACGGGTATCTGGTAATGCGCCGCCGTCCAAAGCGCAGACCCGCCCTGCATGAAATCGCCATCGCCGAGAATTGCCACAGGGATACGGTCACTGTCCATGAGTGCCAGACCAACGCCGATTGCGCTGCCGGCCCCGTTGCCGAGACCGCCGCCACCATCGTTGCCCAGATAATCCAGCGGATGACTGACTTCCCATGAATCCGCTGCCCAGCCCAACGGCACGCGGGTCAGCGTAATGTCATGGCCGCCGCGCGCTTCCTTTAAGGCGTAGGCAATATCCCTCGGCGCGATCGCTGAATCTGCTGATTTATTTTCCTCTTCCGGCGGCACCGCCTTTTCTTTCGCCGTTCCATCCCAGCGGGATTTACCGTCGAATTTCTTCTTCAGCGTGTCGAGCAACTGACCGGCAAACACATCTGGGTCTGCCAGAACCGGGATATCAGCGGGCGCCAGACCGAAGTGATCGGCACTCCATCCGTTGTGCACGTAGGAATCGACCGAACAGTTCACGATCCGGCCGGGAATACCACCCCTTGGCAAAAGCGGTTTCAGAGAACCCGCCAGATCGACCCAGTCGAACACGACAACGGCATCCGCCTGCATCAGTTCTTCCTGGCCTATTGGACTGACCCAATTCGACGGCGCACCGACATGCAATGCGTGCCCGGTGGGAAACGACGCGCGGTTCTTCAGATCGGTAATAACGCCGGCCCCAATTAGTTCGGCAAGATCAATCCTCTGCTGCCAGTCTTTCATCGTTGGCGACATGCGTCCAAACATGAAAACCACGTTATTCGAAGTCGAAATCAATTCTGCAGTCGCATTAATTGCGTCGTCGGAAGCCGGTGGCGGATCGGCCAGCTGGAACCGCGCGACATCCGGGATGGTCACCTCGCCCTCCTTTAGCGGCGTTTCCTGCAGCCCTGCATCGAAGCAGACATAAACAGGTCCCTTAGGTGATTGCTGCGCCATGATATTGGCGCGCAGCATTGTCTCCACAATGGCCTCTGCAGAGCGCGGTTCGTCGTCGTATTTAACGTAGTTGCGCAGCAGCGCTCCTTGGTCCTTCGCGGTGTGAATCCAGTCAATCCAGGGACGTCGAAGCGGTGCATCGACCGGGCCCGTCGCGCCCATCACCAGGATAGGTGCACGGTCACACCAGGCATTGAAGATACCCATCAGACCGTGCATTAGCCCGACATTTGAATGCAGGATCGCCCCCATCATTTCATCGGCAACCTTGGAATAGCCGTGCGCGATCGAGACCGCATGATCTTCATGCAGACAAAGCAACATCTGCGGTTCATCGTTGCCGAGATAATTGACCAGCGAGTCGTGAAATCCGCGATAACTCGCCCCCGGGTTTAGCGAAACGTATTTCACGCCAAGCTTTCTGAGCATCTCGGCGGAAACGTCGCTAACCCATTCCATCTGTTTGTTGTCGCCAGGAACGGGCCTGTCGAATTTACTGATGTCGTTCATTCTTTCAGTAGCCCTGCGACGATGGATTAAGAAACGGAAAATAGCTGAACTGCCCCTGCGGAACTACCGGGGTCATGGAGACGAGAATTTCCTCGCTGAGTTTGTCAAGGCTGTCGAGCGCTCGCCGGTCGCGGAGCAGAGAAATTTCCGTGTCAGCTCCACCAATCAGGTAGTTCCACGCACCAGGAGATAAGTTCCGGTGAGCAGCCACTCTGATTTCATGTAACGTGGCTAAATTGCTCACGTCCCCCCCCCCTGATAGCTGGGTTAAATCCCAGTCTTTAGCGCTAGAGATCATCTAGCGTGAATACCGTTCATACTAAAGGAGCCCTATCGCCCTGGCCATATTGAATTTTCATTTTTCAATCTTTTTTGTGTGCCCAATTGGTTCACTACAGCCGAGAATATTTTGATTTAAAATTGCCAAGACATCAAAGTCTCATAGTAAGCTTCTGTTTCTAATAGGAATTTGGGGCCTACAATCAATACAAATTAATAAGTGAGGCCTATACCTGTTTTGGTCGATAATAGGTTAGAATTGGGCGGCCATCAGATAAAGGAACAAAACGACATGAAACGTTTCTCGATAAAAATTGCAGCAGTCGCTCTGAGTCTCGGGGTTGTTGCCTGTGATGAGACACCCAAAGAAAAAGAGAGCAAGGTAGCACCGACATCAAGCGTCGCTTCCGGGGGAACTCTAGATGACGTTAAGAAACGCGGGGTCCTACAATGCGGAATAAACACTGGGCTTGCGGGCTTTGCCTATACAGACGACGCGGGAAAATGGGCAGGCTTTGACGTTGCCTACTGTCGAGCCTTAGCGGCTGCCGTTCTGGGGGATCCAGACAAAGTTAAATATGTAAATCTTACTGGGAAAAACAGGTTTCCTGCCCTTGCTTCAGGGGAAATTGATGTCCTTTCAAGGAACACCACCTGGACATTTTCTCGTGACGTAAAATTGGGATTCACGTTTATAGGCGTCAGCTACTACGACGGTCAGGGTTTCATCGGACGTAAAAAGCTTGGTGTTAAAAGTGCCAAGGAACTTGATGGAGCCTCCATTTGTATTCAAACCGGTACGACTACTGAACTTAACCTCGCTGATTTCTTTCGCATAAATAAGATCAAATACGAGCCAGTACCGATTGAAACAAACGAGGAAGCTCGCAAGGCCTACCTTGCGGAACGTTGTGACGTCTACACAACCGACGCTTCTGGTCTTGCAGCGACAAAATCAACATTTTCAGACGCTGACAAGCATATGGTTTTTCCGGAAATTATCTCAAAAGAACCATTGGGCCCCTTGGTCAGGCAGGGCGATGATGCATGGGCAGACATCGCCCGTTGGACGCTTAATGCCCTTATCAATGCCGAAGAGTACGGCGTTACCAGTGCCAATATTGACCAGATGTTAAAAGGGACGAAAAACCCGGAGATTAACCGCATGCTCGGCACCGAGGGTAGCCTCGGTGAGATGCTTGGCCTTCCGAAAGATTGGGCGGTAAAAGCACTCAAAGCCGGCGGAAATTATGGCGAGATTTTTGACCGTTATCTCGGTGAAAAGACACCGCTCGGTCTCTCCCGCGGTTTGAACGCTTTATGGAAAAACGGTGGAATTTTGTACGCACCACCGATGCGTTAATTTTGTGGGGCTGCCTGGGATTTCGGGCAGCCCCCTTATTTCAAAATCAGAATAGCTGGCAGATTGCCACAGTGACGGGAAGTCTGCCCCAATGGCCGAGAGAATAACCCTCAGAACCATATGGTTTGATAGACGAGGGAGAGGGTACCTTTTACAGCTCATCGTCCTTTTACTCGTTGCAGTTTTTTTCGCTGTTATAACTTCAAACACAATCGCTAACCTACAAAAAGCAGGTCTCACCTCCGGTTTTGGCTTTCTCGGAGATCAAGCATTTTTCGACATCAACCAGCGGCTAATCGATTATACCTCGCAGTCATCGTTCGGCCGGGCCCTGATTGTCGGACTTTTAAATACAGTCTTGGTCTCAAGCCTTGGAATAATAACGGCCACTCTTATTGGTTTTTTTGCAGGAATACTGAGGCTCTCAAATAACTGGCTAGTTAGTCGACTTGTGACTGGGTACGTCGAAATTACGAGGAATGTGCCTCTACTACTCCAGATAATTTTCTGGTGGGCTATCCTGACCAGCCTCCCCAGGGTTCGCGAGAGCATCCCTTTTTTGGGATCATTCCTTTTAAATAATCGCGGATTACGCGCGCCATCGCCGAATTTTGAGAGCCCATTTTTATGGGTGTTTATAACGTTAATTCTATGCTCCATCGTCACGGTGGCCATCTCAATTTGGTCGCGACGGCGTCAAAAACTCACCGGAAAAACATTTCCGATTACGCTTGCTGGCGTCTTTCTTCTCATCATTATCCCACTCTTCGTCTATTACGGCTTGGGTCAACCGATAAACTGGGACATTCCTGAAAGAACACGTTTTAATTTTCGGGGTGGCTTCAATATTACTCCTGAATTACTCGCACTCTGGATTGCCCTTGCCACTTATACCGGGGCTTTCATCTCAGAAATTGTAAGAGCGGGAGTTCTTTCCGTCAGCACTGGGCAATCCGAAGCCGCTTTCTCTTTGGGACTCCGAAAAAATCATACAATGCGATTGATCGTCATACCTCAGGCACTTCGTGTGATTATCCCTCCATTGACGAGCCAGTATTTAAATCTCACGAAAAATTCCTCTCTGGCGATCGCTATTGGCTATCAAGATCTCGTCTCTATTGGCGGCACGATCCTTAACCAAAGCGGACACGCGCTCGAGGTCGTCGCAATCTGGATGGTGGTGTATCTCAGCCTCAGTCTAGCAACCTCGGCGTTTATGAACTGGTACAATAAGCGAATATCATTGGTAGAACGCTGATGATGGCCCCAGTAGACAATTATAAGAAATCCCGCCCACCGCCCGCCGCATCCGCGGGGGTGATAGGCTGGTGTCGCCAAAACCTGTTTTCCAGCTTTTCAAACACGATTTTAACCCTCGTTTCCTTTTACCTCCTCGCTTTGGCAATCCCGGCATTTTTGGATTGGGCGTTCTTCAGCTCTCAAATCTCGGGGAACACGAGGTTTGATTGCAAGGTGGAGGGTGCGTGCTGGGCTTGGGTAGATCAACGGTTTGGACAATTTCTCTTCGGCTTCTATCCAGAGGGCGAAAGATGGAGGGTTATACTCGCGTTTGTCCTCTTATTCCCCGCGCTCATACCGTGGGTAACCCAAGATTTACCCGGTCAGAGATACCTGCGGTGGTTCTCTGTTGCTTATCCCGCTATTGCCACGATTCTATTGGCTGGGGGCCTTGGCCTCCGGGAGGTTCCAACCGACAAATTCGGTGGTTTTATGCTGAATTTGATTGTGGGGCTGTCCGGAATTGTCCTGTCCCTTCCGGTGGGAATTCTTTTGGCGCTGGGCAGGCAATCGAAATTACCTCTGATAAGATGGTTATCAATCGGCTTTATCGAGGCTATCCGCGGCGTGCCTTTGATAACGCTTTTATTTGTCTCAAATATCCTTTTACCCATTTTTCTGCCACCGGATATGACGCTGGATTCGATTATTCGTGTGATCATAATGGTTACGGCTTTTGCGTCCGCATATATGGCCGAGGTAATTCGAGGTGGACTTCAGGCGATACCCTCAGGGCAAATCGAAGCCGCCCACGCGATGGGTCTCAACTATTGGAAATCTATGCGGCTGATTGTACTTCCTCAGGCCCTCAGAATATCAATACCTGGCATCGTCAACACATTTATTGGGCTATTTAAAGACACGACGCTGGTGATCGTTATTGGCCTATTTGATATCCTAGGGATTGCCAACGCAATGGTCTCCAATCCAGATTGGCTTGGTTTATCAACAGAGACCTACGTCTTTGTCGCCGTCTTCTTCTTTGCGGTTTGTTTTTCTATGTCACGGTATTCAATGTGGCTCGAGCGTCGCCTCGGCAAACAACGTCATTAGGAGGCTATTTTTTGGACAACAGTAAATTAAACAACTCAGACAATCATTTGCGGGTTATAGAGATTGAGGGGCTCAACAAATGGTTCGGTTCCTTTCATGTTTTGCGGGATGTATCACTATCTGTCGAACAAGGTGAAAAAATAGTCATTTGTGGCCCCTCCGGAAGCGGTAAATCCACCTTAATCCGCTGCATTAATTTTCTGGAGGAGCATCAGGAAGGGCAGATTGTTGTTGATGGAATTGAATTAACTGGAGATTTAAAAAATATTGATGCGGTCCGGCGAGAGGTTGGAATGGTTTTCCAATCGTTCAATTTGTTTCCTCATTTATCAGTGCTCGAGAATTGCACTCTCGCGCCAATCTGGGTTCGAAAGACGCCGCAGGCGGAAGCAGAAAAACTCGCGATGGAATATCTCGATAGGGTAAAAATACCGGAGCAGGCTCACAAATATCCTGGTCAACTATCCGGCGGCCAGCAGCAGAGGGTTGCGATTGCGCGTTCGCTATGCATGAAGCCCAAAATAATGCTGTTTGATGAGCCGACATCCGCCCTTGACCCAGAGATGATCAAGGAAGTGCTGGACGTTATGGTCGATCTGGCAGACTCCGGCATGACCATGCTTGTCGTCACTCATGAAATGGGCTTCGCTTCACAGGTAGCTGATCAAATTATCTTTATGGATGAGGGTCAAATTGTTGAGCAGAACACACCCAGTGAATTTTTCGATAACCCACAGTCGGACCGAACCAAACTTTTTCTGAGCCAAATCCTCAGCCACTAATCTCGATACCTCTCTCGTCCCCTTTATTTCGTCCCAGACAGTCAGCTTGCTTACACGTCACCGACGCCTACGAATAGCCCTAGAGTATGGGATTTGTAGATGGGGAGAGATTTCTTGGGACTTTGATTGATAAATTCAGGATTGTCGAGAAGTCGGGTAATTAAGCCTTACAATAATATTTAGCTATTTCCGCAGACCACGTTAACCAACGCCTGACGCTTTTCCCCCGTGACAACGTTCAACGCCTTATCCAGCGTCGACATCAGATCATCTGGTTCTGTGACACGAAAGCCAGCGCCTCCGGACACCTCAACCGCTTTCTCGTAGTGCTGATCGACCGTGAAGTGCGTCAACGGCTGACGATTGGCCTTCGACGCATACCCATCCGGTTCCAGGCCCACCGTTGAACGATGAACCGCTTGCCATTGCTGATTATTGAACACGACCCACAGTATGGGAAGGTTCTGCTCCGCAGCAACGTAATGGCAGGAAACCGGCACATTGAACATGTAGGCGCCGTCCCCCTCCGTGCCGATCACCAGCTTGTCCGGCGCAGCAAGTTGCGCGCCAAGTGCTACGCCCATGCCATGGCCAAGCCCTGAGGCAGCGCCTGCATTCAGCATTTTCCCTGGTTTCTCGGTATCGATATATTGCTGCATTAACGGGGATTCACGGACCATGATGGTGTCTGGGTCCCTGATCTGGTTCAAGCAATAGGATATAAAGGCAGGGCTGATCGGCGATTGCGATTTCTCCGCATCCAGCTTCGATCGCCAGGCGTCTTCCAGTTCCTGATGTGCCGCCACCGCCTTGTCACGACGTTTTGTGATCTTGGCCGCCGCGGCTTTTTCGTGCTCTGCCATTGCCGGAATCAATGCACGAAATCCAATATCCGCCGGACATGTTAGCGATATATCAGCGGGAAACCCGCGCACAGGCACCATCGTGTACATGGGATCGGTCGCTATATGGATCACCTTGCAGTCATCCGGCGGAGTTACCTGCGATGGCAACCAGGGCACGACCGTATCGAAGACGACGATGACATCGGCATCTGCAACATAGGGATTCGGGTTGTAGCCAGCATGCATCGGATGACGGGGCGAGATCGAAGTAAAACGGTTCCGGTACTCGACCACCGGGATCGCATACCTATCGGCCAGTTCGGTCAGGGGAGCCATAACGCCGGGGTTTCGCCCACCCCAGTTCGTGATCATCACCGGGCGTTCCGAATTGGCCAGCAGATCCGCCACCTCATCAATCATATTTGGGTCAGGCCAAGGCGGCGATGCCGGCTGAACCCGGTTCGGCGAATCGAAACTGAACTCCTCCATCTTTTTTGACAGCACCTCACGCGGCAAGGACAAGTATATTGGACCTTTTGGTTCGCTCATCGATACCGATAGCGCCCGATCGACTATTGCCGCTACCTGCTCTCCATTGCGTAGTTCGTAATCCCACTTGACCGCTTCGCGGGTCATCGCCGCCTGGTCGTACATTTCCTGCGTCCAATGGATGTCGAGGCTACGGTGGCCTTTAAGCGTGTCTTCGTTAGTCGGCGTGCGCCCCGCCGTGAACAGCATCGGCACATATCCTCGTGCGGCATTCAGCAACCCGTTCAGCCCATTTGCGGTGCCTACATTGACGTGCATCATCGTCATCTGAGGCCGGCCTGATACGAGGTAATGACCGATCGCCATGTGCTGAGCCGTATTTTCATGAGGACAAGTGATCGGTTCCGGGATCGGTGTTCCCAGTGCCTGCGCCTTCGCCAGAGATTCGATTAGAGGAGCGAAATCCGTGCCCGCATTCGCAAACAGATAATCTACGCCCCGGTCCGCCAGAACGGCGAGATAGGCGTCGGCGACCGTACAGTTTTTCAATGTTTTCTTTGGCACGTTTCATCCCCGAGTTTGGTATACTCACCAAAAGCATGCCCCTTTGGCGCCAGGATGGCAAAACCTGCTGAATTCCCAGGCTCAGCCCCGACGCTGGCGGTCAATCGTTACACGAACGATGTTGATGCACTGGCTGCGGAGTTGCACAACCGTAGCGTCGGAATTGTCTGAGCACCTGAAGATGGACCCTGTGCTTGCCGGCAGATCAATATCCAAGATCCGGACGGCCACCTGATCGGATTTGGTCAGGACATGAAACCGGACGCGAAAAGACCCGGCCATAGGTTTTCCCAAAGCGCCCGCCTCTTTCCGATCATATGATAATAATTTATGAACAGGAGAGACACTGATGCGAAACGTACAGCAGAGATTTAAAATGCATGTTCCTGTTGCAATCATCGGCGCCGGCCCATCGGGCTCGCTCCTCGCGTGGATGCTCAGGCGGAAAGGCATCGAAAGCATTGTCATAGAGGCCCGGAGCCGGGAATACGTCGAGGGCCGCATCCGTGCAGGCGTTCTGGAGCAAGGGACCGTGGATACCCTGATCGCCGCCGGCGTGGGCGACCGACTCAAAAAAGAATCTTTACATCACCGCGGTGTGTGTATCGGGTTCAAAAACGAACACTACATTCTCGATTTTGACAAGCTGATCGGCCGAGGCGTTACCGTCTACGGACAGCAGGAAATTACGAAGGACCTCCTTTCTGCTCTCGACCGCGAAAATCACAATGTACTTTATGAAGCGCCTGCCACGATGGTCGAAGATTTGGAGTCAGAGACCCCAACTTTACGTTACACGTACGAGGGTAAAGAGTGCGAACTCACCGCGGACTTCATCATCGGGTGCGACGGTTTTCGTGGCGTCTCCCGTCAATCAATTCCCGCGTCGGTTCTTAAGACACATGATCTCGTCTATCCCTTCGGCTGGCTCGGTATTCTTGCAAATGTGAAACCTTCGAAGGAAGTCGCGCTGTTCTCCCATAATGACCGCGGTTTTGCGTTACTGAGCATGCGGTCAGAATCAGTCGGGCGTCTGTACCTACAATGCCGAAACGATGAAAATCTGGACGAATGGCGGGACGACCGGATTTGGGACGAACTCGATGCACGTCTTGGAGCGCCCGGATGGACGTTGGAGCGCGGAGAGATTACGCAGAAAGACGTCACACCATTACGCAGCTTCTTCTCGGAACCGATGCAGCATGGACGCCTTTTCCTGGCCGGGGACGCAGCGCATATCGTCCCGCCCACAGGTGCAAAGGGTTTGAATTCCGCGGTCGCGGATATCAATGTTCTCGCGGCCGCTTTGATCAACCGCATTCAGAACGACGACGAGACGTTGCTACGCGACTACTCCGATATTGCGCTCAGCCGGAACTGGCAGGTACAGCGTTTTTCATGGTCGAATACGGCCATGTATCACATTTTTCCAGAAAGCAATTCGTTCACGCGGCGCATGCAGGACGCGCAGCTCGAATATCTCGTGAGTGACGAGACAGCTCAAATCCTGTACGCGCAGAACCACACGGGTCTGCCCTTTGCCCACAAGCCGGAGTTCTAGTCCGCCTTCGGGGGACTACTCTTCTTCGTCTTTCAGGGTTCGAACTTCGGTGTTCATGGTCAGGTCGTTCCGGCGGCGCTGGGCGATGATCTCGCCGGTTTTGAAGTAGTCGCTTTCGACCGCGCGCTGCGCCATTACGTCAAATTCCTCTTCCCATTCGCCCAGCGAGTAGCCGTGCCAAGGTACCTGCGGTTTGAGCTCCGGCAGGCCGAGCTCGTCCCAGATTGCCTTAGCATTCACCATATATTCCTTTTTCGGCAGCGAAATCGGCGGAAAATCCTCTTTCAGAGTCGCATCGAACAGGACCGACGCGTCTTCGCCGCCGGCACGGTCGCTGCGCGGCCCGTGACCGGGGTCCCGATGCTTCAGGATCTCGACGTCGAGCGCCGGATTGGCACGGTAGGCCATGGCCCAGAACACAGCGTCCGCATTGTCGGGATCTATATCGTCGTTCACAGCGATGACGTATTTGCCCGCTGCACGATGCAGCGACGCCGCCCCGTACATGGCACGCCAGATTTCCGTTGTCGGCATACCGCGTTCACAGATGATGACGATCAGTTTCCGGATATTGGTCAGTGGCTCGTGCATCGAAACCCTGATGACACCCTTGATGCCCAGGTGATCGCGCAGATGCTCGGTGAACATGGGCTCGTAGGCGACGCGCTTGATGACAGAAGACTCCGACGGCGTCACCTGGCTGATAATCGACGTCAGGATTGCGTCACGCTTCCGCGTGATGCAGGTGACATCCATGTAGGCATTGTATTCTTGCAGGTTCACATGACCATGGGACTCTCCGAACGGGGCTTCGGGCTCTAGATATTCCGTATCTATGTATCCTTCGATCACGATCTCGGCCTCGGCCGGGACCATCAGGTCGACCGTCTTTGCCTTAACGATGTTAATCGGCGAACCGGCTAGCGCGCCCGCGACGCGAAACTCGTCGAGATCCTCCGTCAGCTTGATGGCCGACGTGAATGTCACAGAGGGTGGCGCACCGAGAACGACGGCGGCGGGCATTTTCTCGCCGCGCTTCTTGTATTTCTCCCAGTGGATGTAAATCCCAGGACGCAGTTCCAGCGACGGGTTCATGCCCATCCGCTTCTGGCCTTTGATCTGACCGCGGTAGTTACCCATGTTCTGGATGCCGCTGTCCGGATCTTTTGTGATGTACTGCGACAACGTCGTATAGGGCGCGTTGTCCCAACCGGGTGTCGAGATGGGTACGGGCACGCCGTCTAACCCCTGCCCCGCGATATCGAGGTCCTCACCCTGCCATACGATTTCCTGGCACGGCGCTTCGGTGACTTCTACCGGATCGATCGGGTTGCCCGTTGCCCGTTTCCAGGTTTCCTCGATTTCGTCTAGCTCGCAGCCGATGCCAGTGCGATAGATATCGCGGCTCGCCGCCAGCACGCCGACCGCGACAGGTATATCGAACTTGCGCCCCTTTGAATCCACGACGTTGGTGAACAAAAAGGCTTTGCGATCCTTTTCTTCGAGGCCGCCGCGAAATTGCCAGCGTACCAGCGGATGCAGTTCGGTATCCTTGTTGATCTCACGGTTCACCCGCACCAGCAACCCGCGTCGATCCAGTTCTTCCAGATGATCGTGCAGGTCGGGATAATCACGTTTCGGTGCTTTGTCTTTCGTTGCCATATTCTGCGTCCCAGTATGGATGTTTTGAGTCTTGAAGCCGGTTCTTCGCAGAGGGCGTCACCACATCGCCGACCCACCGTCAACAACAAGCGTCTGGCCGGTGATGAAATCGCTCTCCCCGGAAGCGAGAAATACGCAGGCGCCAACCAGATCTTCAGGCTCTTCGTGTCGCTTGATTGCCCGGGTCTGCATCGTTGCGTCGGCGTTCCCGCCCTTCCAGTTCGTCCTCGCCACCACGTTCTCGCTCATGGTCGAGCCAGGGGCAATGGCATTGACGCAGATATTGTCGTCACCGACCTCGCGGGCGAGGGAGCGCGTAATGCCAATCACTGCCGCTTTCGACGCGTCGTAATGCAGAAAAAAGGGTGTGCCCTTGAAAACGCGGCCGGTGGAAATCGAGATAATCTTGCCGTATCCGTTTTTGCGCATTTCCGGAACGGCGGCGCAGCAGCCAAGCCAGACGCCTCGCACGTTCACTCCCATAACCGCGTCCCATTCATCAACCGGTATATCGTCGAAATTCTTGCGTTCCACTGCGGTAAAAATTGCCGCGTTATTCACCAGAATATCCAGCCGACCAAACGACTCGATCGCTTTCGAGACCATGTTTTCACAGCCATCCTTTGTCGAAACGTCCGTTGGGACATCAACGGCTACCCCGCCGGCCGACCGGATTTCCTCGACAACGGACGCGCCGGTGTCGAGATCCGCGATCACCAGCCGGGAGCCTTCAAAGGCAAGCGCCTTTGCAAATGCCGCGCCTATGCCCTGGGCTGCGCCTGTGACGATGGCGACCCGTCCATCCAGTTTTCCCATTGCTTATCCTCCGCGCCGAAGGTCCGGCCCGCTATTTATCCTTGTCTTTCACCTGGGACGCGTCTTCGAGCTTGTCCCACGTCAGGTTTTCGTCGACATCGTCGCCCGCCCCCGGATTGCCCATGTCGAGTGTCCGGATTTCGGTGTTGATAGGCACATCGCCGCGGCGGCGCTGGGCAATGATCTGACCGGTCGTCCAGTATTCGCTTTTAACGGCTCGGCGCGCCATCGCCTCCAGTCCCGTGTTCCATTCGCCCATGTCGTAGCCGAACCATGGCGCTTTCGGTTTCAGCTTCGGCAGGCCCAGCTCTTCCCAAATTTCCTTGGCCTTTTCCATGAACTCGCGCTTGGGCAGCGACACCGGCGGGAAAGTTTCCTTTAGCGTCGCATCGATCAGCACTGCACTGTCCTCGGAATCGAGCAGGCTTCGCGGACCGTGACCCTCGTGTTTATGTTTCAGGATCTCGACATCGTTGTGCGGTTTGCAGCGATACGACATAGCCCAGAACACTGCATCGGTATCGTCCGGGTCTATATCTTCGTTCACGCAGATGATCCACTTGCCCTCGGCCTGCCGCAACGACGCAACTCCGTACATTGCACGCCAGATCTCGGTACGCGGAACACCCCGCTCCACCACGACGATGATCAGTTTGTGCAGTGACGTCAGAGGTTCGTGGGTCGAGACGTGCTTGATGCCCTTTATGCCGAGATGGTCACGCAGATGCTCGATCTGCCGGGCTTCGTAGGCCGGTCGTTTGATCGTTCCGGATTCCGAGGGCGTCACCTGACTGACCCAAGACGTCATGATCGATTTTTTGCGCCGGGTAATCGCCGTGATGTCTATATACGCGTTGTATTCCTGCAGGTTCACATGGCCGTGGGACTCACCGAACGGCGCCTCCGGTTCGAGCAATTCGGTAGACACGAACCCCTCGATCACGATTTCCGATTCGGCAGGGACGATCAGATCGACCGTCTTACACCTAGTCACGTTGAGCGGCGCGCCTGCAAGACCACCCGAAACCGCTAGTTCATCCAGTTTTTCCGGCACTTTCTGCACCGCCGTAAATGACACCACGGGTGGCGCGCCAATTACGACGGCAACCGGCATCGGCTTGCCGAGTTTCTTCCATTCTAGCCAGTGCATGTAACCGCCCGTGCGAAGTTCGGTCGAAGGGTTCATGCCAAGCCGCGTAGGCGCCTTCACCATACCGCGATAATTGCCCATGTTCTGGATACCGGTGTGCGGGTCCTTGGTGATGAAATGTGACGACGAAAAATATGGGGCATTGTCCCATCCCGGAGAAGAAATCGGCACCGGTATCGCATCGAGACCGTTGCCGTTCAGCAGGTCTTCGCCCTCGAACACCAGGTCGTGACAGGGCGCATCGCCGTCCGGGACCATATTCGGCTCCAGCGGGTTGTTGATGGCGTTGATCCAGGTGTTTTTGAGGTCTTTCAGATCGCAACGCATGCCGAGCTGATAGATTTTCTGATTACCTGCAAGACCACAGACCAGAACCGGAATATCGTATTTTCGGCCCTTCGAGTCGGTAATGTTCGTGAATAGAAACGCTTTGCGGTCCTCTTCATCAATGCCGCCGCGGAACTGCCAGCGCACCAGCGGGTGCATCTCCGTATCCTTGTTGATCTCGCGGTCTATTTCGATCAGCAGGCCTTTTGCTCGCAACTCCTCGATATGTTCATGTAGATCGGTGTATCCCCGCTCATCGACCGTCATATATCCCGTCGTAGTTGCCATATCCCTACTCTCCCGTCGGTTTTCTCTACGATCTTAGGTCTGGTCTTCATCCCAGCCCGGTACGGACCGGACATGGGTATTCGGTTTAACGCCGGCGCGGCGGCGTTGGGCGCTGCGCTTGCCGTTTTCAAGATACTCGCCCTGCGCCGCGCGCTCGGCCAGGGCATCCCACTCGTCGCTCCAGTCACCGAGCGAGTAACCGTGCCATGGGCTTTCCGGATTGAGTGCCGGTAAACCGAGATCATCCCACAGCTCTCTTGCGCGCTCCATATATTCGCGTTTAGGCAAGGCCAGAGGCGGCATTTCACGTTTCAGGGTCGCATCGATCAACAGCGTGGAGTCTTCGGGCCGCGCACCATCCTTGTCTTTGGGTCCGTGACCGGCATCCCGATGACGGAGGATTTCGACATCCTTGTCCGGATCGGCACGATAGCCAAGTGACCAGAATACAGCATCACCATTATCAGGATCGATGTCCTCGTTCACCGCAATCACGTATTTTCCGCAATCTGCCCGCAGGCTGGTCGCCCCGTATAGTGCGCGCCATACTTCTGTCCGTGGAGTACCCGGCTCCATCTGTAGAAATATCACCCGACGGATGTTGGTCAGCGGTTCATGCAGAAAGACCCGTTTCACGCCCTTTATCCCAAGCTGATCCTGCAGATGAGCGAGGAACATAGGTTCGTACGCAACGCGTTTGATCACCGAAGATTCCGACGGTGTCACCTGGCTGATAATCGACGAAAGGACGGCATCGGTTTTCCGCGTGATCGCAGACACCTCGAAGATCATGTTGAAATCCTCGAGCGAAATATGCCCGTGAGACTCCCCAAATGGGGCTTCCGGTTCGAGGCACTCCGTATCGACAAAGCCTTCGATGATGATTTCCGAGTCCGCAGGCACCATCAGGTCGGATGTCCGACACTTCACGATAGGGATCGGCGCTCCGGCAAGCGCCCCCGCAATCGTTAGTTCGTCGACGTCGCGCCGGATTTTCTGAGGTCCGGTATATGCAACGGCCGGCGGGGACCCAAGGACAACTACGCATGGCATCTTTTCGCCGCGCTTCTTGTATTTCTCCCAGTGAAGGTAGCCGCCGGCACCGCCTTCGCGCGCCGACATACGGACGGCCATGCGGTTCGATGCCTTTAGCCCGGCTCGGTAGGTGCCCATGTTCTGGATACCCGTGTCCGGATCGGCGGTAATGAACAGCCCGGCCGTCAGGTACGGCGCGCTGTCGAAACCCGGGGTTGAAATGGGCACAGGCAGCGCGTCCAGTCCGTTTCCTTCACCTACCAGATCCTTACCAGTCATCACGACTTCTTGACAGGGCGCATTCGACACCGTCACCGGATCGACCGGGTTGTTTACCGCATTCGCCCAGTGCGGACCGATTTCATCCAACGGCACGCCGATGCCGGTGCGATAAACTTCCCGGTTTGCGGCAAGGGCGCCGACCACTACGGGCATATCGTATTTCCGCCCCCGGCTATCATGAACATTCGTAAACAGAAAGGCCTTACGCCCTGCGTCAGGTATGCCGCCACGATACTGCCAGCGCACCAGGGGATGGAGCTCAGTATCCTTGTTGACTGGTTTTTCGATGCGAAGCAGAAGCCCGGCTTCGTCGAGCGCTGAAAGATGCTCCTGCAGATCGCGATAACACGCAACGTCGGTCTTACTGGGTGATGTCGCGCGGGTCACCATAATCACACCGCCTTTTTGGGAATACCGGCGGTCAATCGTTGACCGCAATTTAATACTACGCCCTTGGCATACACGGTTCAATACGCCACCGTATGGGAGCTAATATGCTGATATTATTTGTTAATACCGGCTGACAGAAGTAGGTGATACTCGTGGGCGCGGTCAATCCGTTCCTCCAGCGGTAATCCGCCATTGCGCAGGAACTCGCCGGTCATGATCGCCTGATAAACCTGCCCGCGCACCCGCGCTTCTTCTCGCGAAAAACCGATTTCTTCCAGCCGCTGCATCAAAAATGCCAGTCGCTGTGCATCCCGCTCGTCGATGCGGCGCGCTATCTCCGGGTCCTTGTGCGACAAAAGTCGCAGGGATACCGTTTGCCCGCGTGTCGTCCGGCGGATGACGCTTTCGAAAAGTGCCCAAATCCGCTCCTCCGCATTCCCGTCTCCGTCAATATCCGGCGACATCTGATCGTCCCAGATCGAAAACCAGAGATCGAGCAACACATCCAGCAACTCCTGGCGGTCGCGAAAGTGCCAGTAAAAGCTTCCCTTAGTCACGCCCAGGCGCCTTGCGAGGGGTTCCACCCTGACGCCGTCCAGCCCGGCGTCGCCCAGCATTTCCCATGCACCAGTGATCCAGTCTTCCCGAGTCAGACAGTCATTTGTCCGCCCTACTGAGGTTGTTTCAGTGGTTTCCGCCATTGTTATATTTCTCCACGCGAAATGATTGCCGCCAAAACAGGCTGAGGGCAAGCCGCAATAATCTGCAGGAACGAAATTATCGCCCCCTCTTTCCAAGTCGATGAAGCTTGCATAGTCTTTTGGAGCGTATGACTGACAGGACAAAAAAGGGAGGAACCAATGTCCAAGCGTACCAAACTCACTTTTTCAATATTGCCCGCAGTCGCGGTGCTCGGGCTCACCGCACCGGCTGTCGCCGACGGCCACGGAAAAGTGGCCGACTTCTACAAAGGAAAAACGGTTACTGTTATGGTCCCGTCGGGCCTTGGTGCCACACTGGGTCTGTATGGCCGGTTGACCACCGAGCACCTAGGCAAACACATTCCGGGTAACCCAAACGTCATTATCCAGTCGCGTCCAGGTGGCGGCGGAACGAAGGGCGCAGCCTATGCCTATAATGCCGCGCCGAAGGACGGCACTTATATCGCGGAAGCGCTGGCACCGTCGGTTCTGGCTCCGCTGCTCCGGACGATGAAGTTCGATGCGTCCAAATTCCAGTGGCTGGGATCGATCGCGCCGCGCCCGGCAGTTATATCTGTCTGGCACAAGGCGCCGGTAAGCGATCTCGCCTCAGCCAGGCAACGCGAAGCGATCATGGGCTCGACCGGTCTCGGTTCCGAAACCTATCTTGCCCCCACCCTCCTGAACCATATCGCCGGAACAAAATTCAAAATTGTCAAAGGCTACAAGGGTGGTGCAAAGATCAACAAGGCGATGGAAGGCGGCGAAGTCCACGGCCGGATGAATTACTGGTCGGGCTGGACCGCAGGCAAACCCGCATGGGTAAGCGGCGGTAAGCTTCGCCATATCGTCAGCTACGGCGGCCAGATCCCGGCGCTGCCGAACCTGCCAAAAATGGGCGATCTCGCTAAAACGGCGGAACAGAAAGCCATGGTGAAATTCCTCGAAGTCGCGCCGCGGATCGGCATGGGCTTCTGGGTTCACCCAGAAGTTCCGAAGGCGCGCGTCGCGGCGCTGCGGCAGGCTTTCATGTCGATGCTGAATTCGCCGGAATTCCGGGCCGACGCTAAGAAACGCAAAGCGCCGGTCAACCCGGTACCGGGTAAAGAGCTCGACAAGCTGGTGGCGGAAGCCTACGCAACCCCGCCCGCGACAATCGCCAAACTGAAAAAGGTATTTGGCTTCAAGTAAGGAGGACAAAACCCTAAACGACAACACCCCGGAGCCGACGCTCCGGGGTGTTTTTTTGTCTACACCTGATGGGCACCTAGAACATGTTTGCCCATGGGACGGACCGCAGATGCGGGAATAGGTCCCCAACCAATGCCTGCGGCCACGGTATGACGAGAAGTTTGTGGAAAAGAAAATACGAAAGAAGCCATATAGACGTTGCAACAGCCAGCGTCGTACCCCAGCCTTCCTTTCCTTCGAACCGCATATACCCAACAAGGAACACGAACATTGCGGGCAGCAATCCGATCACCGCAGATGCGCCGAAGAAGAAGAGCAGCCAGGCAAAATAAGTTATAACCCGCTTGGTAACTTCTGCCCCTGGCAGATCGCCGTAGTCGGCACTGATGTCAAAGTGGACGTCACTTTGCGCCGGAGCGCCGCCCTCGCCGCGGCCAGGCACACCCTCCTCGTCCACAGGAGCAGCTTCGCCCGGTGCGATGAACAATGCCGATAGGATCAACCAGCCGATAAATATCATCGCCGCGACGGAAACCACCTGCGGGATAAGACGTGCGCCGAACTCCCACGTGGACGCGATACCGAATGCGGCCGCAAACAACGCAAACAAAATAATCGCGAAGTAGAAATCGGGATTTAGCGCATCCCTCTGAAACCCAAATCTGCTGGCCGCCTGGGTCGTTTTCGCACGCGCGCGGTAGCCCCGGATTATAGGCGCTAGAACACCGTAAAGGGTGACCGCAAAAATAATCGGAACGTAAGGCGCGAAGACGACATTTCCGTCTCCGAAGTCACGCCAGATCCATAACCAGTCGGCACCGTACCGTTCCGTCGAGATAAACATGTAGCGTTCGACCAGACCACCAAGCACGAAGCCAAGGATCAGTGGCGGCCGCGGCCAGCGCAGACGTTTCATGATCCAGCCGATCAGACCGAAGATCAGCAGTGCATAGATATCGCCCCACTGGCGCGATCCCTGAAACGCGCCGACATAGGTTACGGCCAGAACAACCGGCGCAAGTATTCCGATCCGGATCAACGCAACCTTGGCCAGCTGGTTAGCGAACGTGAAGCAAATGCCGGCGCCGAGAATGTTGGCAATCGCCACCGACCACACCAGAGTGTAGGTCACATCCAGGTTCTTGGTCAGCATTTCCGGCCCCGGGACCAGCCCGTGGATCAGAAACGCGCCCAGGATAAGCGCCATCGACGCCGAACCAGGCACGCCGAACGCAATGGTGGGCACCAGAGCGCCGCCTTCCTTCGCGTTGTTGGAGGATTCCGAGGCGATGACCCCGCGAACATCGCCCTTACCGAACGTCTCGGCAGCGCCCTTTTCGGAACGCGCCGCATGTCCATAGGCAATCCAGTCGATGACGGACGCCCCGATTCCCGGTACAGCGCCGAGCGACGAGCCGATAGATGAGCATCTTATGACTAGAAACCAGTTTCTGAGCGTGTCCTTAATGCCGTCAATCTGTCCGAACCGCGCGTCCTGTTTTTCACCCGCTTTGACGTTGATCGATTGCTTGGTAATCGCCATGTCCGCGAGTTCTGGAATGGCGAAAAGGCCAAGTGCCAGTGGCACAACTGGCAGTCCATCCCACAGGTAAAGGGAATCGAACGTCCATCGAAGCGTCCCTGTCTGGGGATCGTCACCTGCGGTCGCCACCATAAGACCGATACACGCACCCGCGAGCCCTTTCAGCGGCGATCCGCCCGACAGAACCGCGACCAGCGACAGACCGAATACGCAAATCGCGAGCAATTCCGGTGACCCTATCTGCAGCACGATCGGCCGCAAAACAGGGACACTGACGCCAAGCAGTAACGCACCGAACAAACCGCCGATAACCGACGCCGAAAAAGCGGCACCGAAGGCCCGCCCCGCTTCACCCTTTCGCGCCATGGGATAGCCGTCCAGAATCGTTGCCGCCGACCCAACGGTCCCAGGCACCCCGAACAGGACTGCTGGTATCGTATCGGAGGTCACCACCACGGCCTGAAGACCCATCATGAACGCCAGAGCTGTGAACGGATCCATGTTGAACGTAAACGGCAACAACAGCGACAAGCCCACAAGACCACCGAGACCGGGGATCACGCCGAGGACGAGACCTATCAAAACACCGAAGGAGAGAAATCCGAGCCTTTCTAGGCTCGCCATGTTCTGGAACGCCTCAATGGCGCTACCCAGCATATCAACTTCCATCTCGCACTCCCTTTGGGGCCCCGTTTTCCACGGCTTTACTTACATACGTCGGCGTATGTTAATTGGTATCAGACCGCTTCCACGTGTCAAGCAACCCGCAACACGCAGTCGCTCTGAATTCAGGTTATTCAGCCGCCACCGCTTCGTAACCCGGGTGACGCTCGCTGACATCGATCTTGAAAATCTTCTGCGCCGTCCGCCCAAGAATATTCCTTTTCGCATCTTCGTCGATGAAGGGCAGGTCCCAGACGACGGACGGGATATCCATATCCCAGTGCGGATAATCTGATGACCACAAGAGTTGGGTTTCCGCATTCATCGCCCGGAACGTGGTCTCCAGCAGTTGGATATCGTCGGGCATCTCCATCGGCTGCGTTGTGTAATACATGTCACGCATATAGTCGCTCGGTAGCTTCCTGAGAAGCGGGCACTCGGAAGAACGCATACGGTACTGCGTATCCAGCCGCTGCATGAGGAATGGAATCCACGAGATACCGGATTCGATCCACACAACTGGCAGATCGGGAAAACGCTCGTTCATCCCGTTCAAAACCCAGTTGGTGCAGTGAACGACATTGTACCAGGTAAAGCCCAACGCATGGACCGCGAGGAACCGGTTGCAGGTGCGGAACATTGGATCATCCCAGTTGAACCCGGAATGAAAGCCGATGGGCAACCCGCGTTCCTCGATGGCGCGGTAAATCTTCATATAGTCGTTATGATGGACGGGCCGGTGCCGAACCGACGTTACCATGAACCCAATCACGCCTGCGGCATCGCCGAAATCCTCGACGATTTTCAGCGCCGCGTCGGGGTTGTTGAAAGGCAGATACAACATGGATTTCATTCGCGGGCTGCCGGGCAGAATTTTTTCGACAAGCCAGCGGTTGTAAGCGCGCGCGAGCGTGACCTCGACATCGGGTTGCGGATGCATGGCCAGACCGAGCATCGGGGTTGGAAACACGCAGGCGTAGTCGACGCCCATCGCGTCCATCCAGCGGTGACTAAGATGCACGTCGCGGTGCGTGCCGTCGTCCGGCGTTTCCTCCAGACCGCGGAGTGGGTAGCGGGTGACGCGGCCGCCGATATCCTGATAGCCCACGCGCCCCAGCGAAAACATAGACCCACGATGGGCAATCTGTTGGGCTGACCGCGCGAGTTGGCGCAGCACCGGATCCTCGATGAATTCGACGATTTCCTTCATCGACTCCGTTTCGTAATGATGCGCATCGACATCGATGATCAGCATATCGTTGAATTTGCGCTGATCTCGCTGGCGTGCCGCATTCTGCATAAGCTTTTCGGTGTCGAATTCCTCGACGCTCATGCGGAAATAGCGCTCGTTCCCTGTGGGGAGTTCCATCGCCCCCGTCCCCCGAATCTATACTCAACCCTGTTATTGTAGCGTGAAACACGCGCGCCGCGAAAGGATTGGATTTCGCACGCGGCTGCCCCATAAAGGTCCTAACAGACATCTCTGGGAGCGCCCAATGACCGACAAGCCCTTCACCCGCATCGGTACCCCGACATCTGATACCGACCGTTTCCGCATGCGCGGCCGGGACGTGCTGAGCGAAATTCTCGGTGAGAAGAGCTTTACAGAGACCTTCTACCTGCTGGTGACCGGCAATGAGCTGCCTGAGAACTATGCTCGAACATTCGATGCCTGCATGGTCATCCTGATGGATCACGGCATCACGCCGACCGCGCTTGTCGCGCGCATGGTTCACGATTCTCTGCCGGACGACGTCCAGTTGCCGATGATCGCGGGCTCGATGATGGTCGGCAACAAGTTCGCCGGCACGATGGCTGGGGCCGGGGCGATCTTCAAGGAAGGTGTCGAGGCTGGCGGAGATCCCCGCGATTTCGCGCAAAACGTCATTGCCCGACACAAGGAACAGAAGAAATTCATCCCCGGTTACGGTCACCCTTATTACTTCCCTACCGACCCGCGCTCCGACAGGATATTCCAGATCGCACATCAAGGCAGCGTCGGCGGTAAATACATCGAGCTTGCGAAAATTTTGGCGGAAGAAATTGAGAAATCCCGGGGCAAACCGCTGACGCTTAACGTCACGGGCGCATTGGGCGCCGTCCTCAACGAAGTGTCTTTCCCGGTCGAGGTCATGCGTGGGGTTGCCGCCGTCAGCCGTGCCGCGGGACTCATTGGCCACGTATACGAAGAGATGGAAAATCCGATCGCGCCGTCGGTGGTCGAGTTCATCAATAACATTGAATACCGCGATCCGGATTGAAGAACGCAAGGAACGGGTGGCATTTTTTACGCCTCCCGCACCCCTAGAAGAGTTCGCAGAGTGCTTCTCACTGCACAAGAAAAAAGACAGCGAAGGAAACATGAATGGCGGCGCCGACAAATAGCAACCTAACCATGACGCCCTACGCCTGGGGCATGCTGGTGACCCTGTCGATCGTGTGGGGCGGTACCTTCTTTTTTCAGGAAATCGCCGTGCAGGAACTCCCTGTGTTTACCATTGTTTCTATCCGCGTGCTGATCGCCGCACTGTTGCTCTGGGCGGTGACGGCACTGACCGGGAACACGTTGCCGTCGGGGCTAAAAATCTGGGCCGCCCTGTTCCTGCTGGCGTTGGTCAACAACGTCATCCCGTTCACCCTAATCGTATGGGGGCAACAGGAAATCTCTTCCGGTCTCGCGGCTATCCTGAACGCCACAGTACCGCTGTTCACGGTCCTTATCGCTCATTTCGTCACCACCGACGAAAAACTGACGCGCACTAAGTTTGCCGGGGTAATCATCGGACTTTTCGGCGTTATCGTGATTATCGGCGAAGACGCACTGGAAGGTATCGGGATCGCCGTTCTGGCCCAGCTTGCCGTGCTCGTTGCTTCCCTCGCGTATACCTTTGGTGGGCTCTATGGGCGTAAAATTCAAGCAATGGGTCTCACGCCGCTGGGTATCTCTACCGGCCAGCTGATCGCGTCATCCGTGATACTCATCCCCGTCGCCCTTCTCGCGGATGAGCCATGGACCCTTTCGCTTCCCGGCACAGAGATCATCATCGCCGTTATCGCGCTGGCGTCGGTGTCGACCGCGTTCGCCTATATCCTGTTCTTCCGCATCCTAGCCACGGCCGGCGCGACCAACCTGATGCTGGTCACCTTCCTAATCCCCGTCAGCGCGCTGGCGCTAGGCATCCTGATCCTGGGCGAGGTGCTTGAGACGCGTCACATCGTTGGCTTGCTATGCATCGGCGCTGGCCTTGCTGCGATCGACGGACGCTTACTTAGAAAATTACCTGGCTAGGACAATCGTCACGCTTCCGCATCGTTTCTGCGAGCGCATGCACCTGACCATCCCGCCTACGGAAAAGAACGACCAGCTCGCTGAGAAACATTCCGAGTATCAGTTCATCACCCGCAAGGTCCTGAGCCCAAATAGCGAGATATCAGGTATTATTAAGGAACGTCATCAATCCCGCTTTATGAGGCATTAAACCACCCCACGTTTCCGCAGATCATTCACTGCCGCCTCATCGAGCCCCAACTCGCCCAGTACCTCCGCCGTATGCTCGCCCAGCTGCGGCGGCGGACGTTCGGGCTGGTCGTCTCGGGAGCCGTCGATGTAGACGGCGCGGCGGCTGAATGTCTGTTTGCCCTCCTCCGGGTGCTCGACCTCAAAAAAGGTATCCAGGTGCTTCACCTGCGGATCGTCGAACACGTCCGGTAGCCTATTGATTGGCGCGTAGGGTACGTCGTTCTCTTCAAGTCGGGGCATCCAGTAATCGCGCGACTGGGTGGCAGCCGCTTGCTTGAATTCTGCGCCCACGTCGAAGTAGTTGGCGATGCGCAGCATCCGGTCGGCATAGCGCGGATCGTCGCGCATATGTTCGAGGCCGAACGCGGCCGTCACCCCCTGCCAGAATTTCTCCTGCGAAGACAGATGCACGGCCAGCAGCTTGCCGTCGGCGCATTTCATCGCGTGGCTTTGTGACGCTTCCGAACGCGACGTCGGGCTGGGCTGGATATCCTGCTGGGTCAGGTTGGCGAACGGATCGGGCAGGAACCAGATCGAACTTTCCAGCATGTTCACCGCCAGAGACCGGGGCGGACCACCGCGTTCGCGTTCAAACAACGCCGCCAGGATGCCATAGCAAGCATTGATGCCGGTAATGTTGTCGCCGATCGTCGGGCCGGTGGTCTGCGGGTTGTCCGGATCGAGAAACAAGCTGGCGACGCCGGACAGCGACTGCGCCACGGCGTCATAGGCCGGGCGTTTCTGGTAAGGGCCATCCTCGCCAAAGCCAGTGATGGAGCAATAGATCAGTTTGGGATTACGTTCCCGCAATTCATCGACCGATAGTTTGAGCCGGTCCATTACGCCGGGGCGAAAATTTTCCACCAGCACGTCCGCTGTCTCCACCAGTTTCAGCAATATTTCGCGGCCCTCGTCGGACCGCATGTCGAGCGTCACGGAACGTTTGTTGCGGTTATAGGCACCAAACTGCGCCGAATAGGTGCCGCCGCGCCACGCGCGAAACATATCCCCGCCTTCGACTTTCTCGATCTTGATGCAGTCGGCGCCCATATCGCCCAGCATCTGGCCGCACAGCGAACCCGTGATCATGGTGGTCAGTTCGATGACCCGAACGCCGTCCAGCGGTCCCGCCATGTTATTTCTCCCTGTAATCTTCCGTTGCGTCTAAGCGCTTTTGTAAGCGCCAAGCAATTCTTCCTGTTCGGCCGCGATCATCTCGTCGATCATGCGGCGCACCTGCACGTTAGGCGCATCAGCGTTGATGTCGATTTCTGCCGCGTCGGAAAATTCAGACATTCGCATCTGCTGGCCTTCCAAAACGGCCTTGTCCTCATCGAATACGGCGGTGAACTGCGTGCGATATATTTCGTCCCATTCATCGGACGCTATTTCGAAATGGCGGCAGTGGGAATAGAAATAGTGCGTCGACGTTTCCGTCTCCGGCGTCGGCAGGTTCATGATCTTCATCTCGACGCCACGCTCCGGCCCCACCTCGCCCGGCGTGACCCCGGTACCAACTTCAACCGAACCGGCATCGGAAGCCATGTAACACGGGAGATCGGAGGTCGTCATGATCCAGCGGTCGACGTTGCCTTCGAACTGGCCGGCTTTCTGATAAAACGGCGCCGCCGGCCGGTCGTAGATGACGCGGCTCATCTTCACGCGCTTCTCGTCCTCCCACCGCTCGGTCTTCACCGGAAAATCGACGATGGAGTCGGCACCGATCGAGGAGGCGTGAACGTAGGTCAAGTGTGAGATATCGAACAGATTGTCGGAAACGAGCAGGTAATTGGCATTCAGGTGCATCGGGGTACCACCGCGGCCAGGGATAGTTCTCCACTCCGGGCTTTCGAGCCACCACCAGTCGGGAATTTGGTCGGGTTCCGCTTTCGCAGGATCGCCTGTCCAGATCCAGACCCAGCCGTACTTCTTCAGCACCGGATACGACCGCACCTGGGCACCAGGGGGAATCTTCGACTGGCCGGGAACTTTCACGCACCGACCGGACGCATCGAATTCCAGGCCGTGATAACCGCATTGCAGTTTGTCACCGACCACCTTGCCCATCGACAGTGGAAGCGCTCGGTGACAGCATCGGTCCTCTAGCGCCACGATCCCGTCCGTCGCGCGGTACATCACCACGGGTTCGTTCAGAATCGTGCGGGCGAGCGGAGTTTCGCTAATTTCGGTTTCCCACGCGGCCACATACCAAGCGTTTCGTACGAACATTAAATTTATCTCCCCGGGTAAATTTTCCCACATCGCACGGGTTTTGCACAATGGGCAGTCCAACTATCATTAGCGCAATTAAAAACGCAGGGAGGGCAAATGACCCGTATTGACGCCTACAACCACGTAATCCCGGATGCCTATTTCGAGAAGCTGGCGGAGGTCGCGCCGGACCCGAACGTCATCAAGTTCTTCGGAGCATTGACCGCTCTGCATGACATAGACGCGCACAAGCGAATGCTTGACGGGTTCGATGATTATCGCCAGATCATCTCGCTCGCCAATCCGCCGGTAGAAATGCTCGGATCGGCGGAACAGACCCCCGCCCTTGCCCGCCTGGCCAACGACGGGCTTGCCGCACGTGTAAAACAAAATCCGGACCGGATTGCAGGGTTTATCGCGTCGCTGCCGATGAACAATCCGGACGCAGCCGTGGCCGAGGCAGACCGCGCCGTGACCGAATTGGACGCCCGCGGCGTCCAGGTATTTACCAACGTCCTCGGCAAACCGTTGTCGGCACCAGAGTTTTATCCCGTTTTTGAGACGATGGCGAAGCACGACCTGCCGGTCTGGATACACCCGATGCGAGGCCCCAACTTCCCGGATTATGCGCAGGAGGAAGCTTCCGAGTTCGAAATCTGGTTCACATTTGGTTGGCCGTACGAAACAAGCGCCTGCATGACCCGGCTTATCTATTGCGGGCTTTTCGACAAGCTGCCGGACATCAAGATCATCACGCATCATTTCGGCGGCATGATCCCGTTCTTCGCAGAAAAAATCGGTATCGGCTTTCAGCAGATATTCCGCGGCGATAATGAACACAATCCGCTTGCGGAACAGGCCGGGCTGAAAAAGCAGCCCAAGGATTACTTCAAGATGTTCTATGCAGATACGGCTACCAACGGTTCTCAGGCGGCAGCAGCCTGCGGCCTGGAATTCTTTGGCGCGGACCATTCCCTTTTCGCCACCGACGCCCCGTTTGACCCCGAAGGCGGCACGATGCTAATCCGCGAGACGATCAACGCCGTCGACAGCCTCGATATCGATGCAGCTACGCGCGACAAGATTTATGGCGGCAACCTGGAACGTCTGCTGAAGCTATCCTGAAACCGCCATGACCTTACCCGTTGATCCGAACATTCTGGAGATTCCGTTTCGCACCCTGGGCGCGGCGTTCACGGAGTTCGCCGACCGGCATCCTGACAAGATTGCGGTTCATTCCATTGATCAAACCGCGTCGCTGACATTTGGAGACCTGCGGCGCCTGACCGATCGAGCCGCCGCCCGCATGATCAGCGACGGCGTCACACGCGGCGACCGCGTGGCCATCCTGGCGGGCGAATGCATTGAGAAGCTGGTACTGATGTTCGCCGCATGGCGTTGCGGGGCATCCGCGTGCCCATTCCACTCGGAGATCGCGCCGGATCATCTCTCATCCATCCTGAAAACGATCGACCCAGCTCTCGTCGTCTGGCGTCGCAACGATCTGAACGGCAACGCCCTAACAATCGATCTGAACTGCCCTACCCACGAGTTTTCGCTTATAGATGAAACGGAAGGCTACTTCGCAGACCTTCCCGAAGACACCGGTATACTTCCCTCTCCCGGTACCGAATACGGCCCCGCCGACGAGGGCTGTATTTTCGCTACATCCGGTACCACCGACCGGCCCAAATGCGTCGTCTGGGACCACCTGGGCCTTTGGCTGTGCGGCCTGTCCACGATCGATTTCACCGGCATGAACGCCGATGACCGGCTGCTCGAATACCGGACGTTCAGCTGGCTCTCGCCCCAGATCGTCACATTCATGCCCTTTGTGTCGCTGGGCCTTACCATTGTCATGGCTGAGGGATTTTCGCGGTCCCGGTTCATGGACTGGATCAGGGATTATCGGATCACCGTCGCTGCGGGCGTCCCAACGGTGATCAATATGCTGTTGGACGAACCGGTGGATTTCGATCCGGATGACATTTCCAGCCTGCGTGTTATGACGGCAAGTTCCGCGCCGCTTGCGCCCGAGCGCTGGAACCGCTTCGAAGCTCATTACGGCATCCGGTTGTTACAGTTCTACGGTGCGTCCGAAGGCGGATGGCTTTGCGGCAATCGGCACGACAAATTCCGTATCGGGACCGCCGGTCCGCCGGCTCGGCATATGGACCTCGCCATAGTCGACGCATCCGGCAATGAATGCCCGGCCGGAACAGAGGGCGAGATCACAATCCGCGGGCCGCAGACCGCAACCGCGTCGATCACTGCCGATGGAGAGTGGGAAGATCGCACCTCGTTCCGTCTGACGGAGCAAACGCGTGTCGGCGACCTCGGCATCCTGGACAAGGACGGATTCGTCACCGTCACCGGGCGGATCAAGGACGTTATCCTTCGCGGCGGAGCATCGATCGCACCGCTGGAAATCGACGCCGCATTGATGAGCCACCCCGACGTGCACGAAGCAGCCGTTATAGGCGTGCCGGACCGGATCTGGGGAGAGGAAATCGCCGCTTTCGTGGTGGGGGCGGACAGCGTTGACTTATCGCAGGACGATGTGCTGGCCCACGCCGCTACTATCCTTCCCAAGTTTAAGCGCCCAAAAACCGTCGATTTCATCGATGCGCTGCCGAAAAATAACCGCGGAAAGGTCCGCAGGGACGATCTGAAGAAGATCTGGGTGCTGGGGAGAGGAAGAAGCTAGTCGGCCGGCCTGCGGTCGGGAACCGAAACTAGCGCGATCCCGCCAATAATGAGCACCAGGCCGGATGTAAGATCGATCGTCAGCGCCTCGTCCAGAAACACGACGCTGAGGATCAGCGCGAAAACCGGCGCGCCAAGTAATCCCACCGTCGATAGCACCGTCGGCAAGTATCTTACGCAGGTGGTGACCGACATCATGGCCAAGGCCGTGCCAAATGTACCGCCATAGGCATACATGCCCCATTCCGTCGCATCCCAGCCACCGATATTGGGGAGCGGTTCGAATATTAGCGCCAGCATACCGATGAACGATGCGGAGATCATGAGCTGGAACGGCGCAAGCTGGATCGGTGTCAATACAGGGCGGTAAGCTCGGATATGAATTATGGTCACAGACCATAGGAGCGCACAGACCATGAGCAACGCATTGCCGAGCACGACGTCACCGTCCGACCAGTCGAAAGCGCCCGGGCTGAACAGGATAACCAGACCGATCATGGCAATAATCATACCGATCAGTTTCCGCCCTGATGGCTTCTCACCGAATAGCAGGTATGCCGCCGGCATCACCCAGAGCGGGGTCGTATAGCCGAGCAACGCTGCCCTCCCCGCCTCCACATAGACAAGGGCGATATGCATCAGCGTGGTGTAGAACGCCAGCATCAGGATGCCGATTGACAGTATCAGCGGAAGGTCGTGGCGGCTTGGGAGCCTGAGTCGACGGGTGAAATATAGAACGGTAAGCAGGATCAGGACGCCGGCCCACATCCGCAGCGACGCAAACCAGAACGGAGGAATGGTCTCGATTGCCTTTCGGGTAACCGGCCACAGGCCTCCATAGCCGACAATAGCCCCGACCAGTGCAAGATATCCGATTGTGCGGTGCGTCAGCATGCCAGGATCAGCCGAACGCAGCCCCACCGTTGATATTGGTATTTTCACCGGTAATAAAACCGGCCTCGTCAGACAGCAGCCATATCGCCGCGGCAGCCTGTTCTTCGGGCTGGGAAACACGGCCCAGCGCCGCCCGCGCCGCGGCTCCCTCCATCGCTTCGTCGGAATATTCGGATGTCATCGCGGTCTTTACCACGCCGGGGCTGATTGCATTCACTCGGATGCCATACTTGCCCCAAGATTTTGCTAGGGTTCGCACCAGCACCAACACACCCCCCTTCGAAGTGGTATAGGCCGGGCCGCCCCTGCCGTTTTCTCCGGTGCCGCCCATTAGCACGCCCCCGGACGCGGTTAACACCATGGCGCCCTTCACACCCTGATCTATCATGACTTTCGCGGCGGCTTTCGCCATCAGGAACGAACCCGTCACGTTCGTCGACAGGATGCGATTGAATTCATCCTCGTCGGCACTTTCCCAGTTCAGCTTGGAATGTGCGGCGGCAAAATGCGCCAACCCGTCTATGGTGTAAAACGCATCTACCGCGGTCTTGGCCGCGCGATCCGCCGTTGCGGTCCTCGCGACATCTCCGGCGGTAAATTTCAGCGCATCGGTTTCATCGCCCAGCTCCGCGCTTAAGCGTTCCCGATCGAGATCGACCGCGACGACGCGGTTTCCGTCCGCGAGCAGCTGCCGGGCGCAGGCACTGCCGATACCGCTCGCCGCGCCGGTAACGATGACGGATTTATCTTTAATCATGGATCGCTTCGCCCCATTCTTATAACGATTGCTAGCACGTTTTAGAGAACCTGTCCCACCGACATGCAAACCGACGGATAGTGGGCGTCATACAAATTATCTGAGAGAATTTCGTATCATCTTTGGATAACGGCGGCTCAGGCTACGAGGTTCCGCCAAATTTTATGTTCACTTCTAGTGTAAAGACAAGGTTAGGCCGCAACCGGCGGTCCGGGATATCCAAGTCGCCGCGGATCGCACAACGGTTGGCCGATAGCGCATTCGAACAGAAGGATATCAGGCCGGAAAAGCTGAACGTGAGTGCCTAGCTGCTTCGTCCGGCGTGAACCATAAGAAATATTTGCACGACCGCCTGGAACCCATTGAAATTCAGAAAATATTCGATATCGCGAAGCTGCGAGACCCCGATAGAAATTAGAGATTCGACCCGCGCGATAGCGTCACCGCGGCAATCCCGCAGACGATCAGCACCAAACCCATCAATAAAGGCCATGTCAGCGTTTCACCGAGAAACGCCACGCTGATGATCATCGCAAAAACCGGTACTCCCAATAGCCCGATCGTGGAGGTTGTCGCAGGAAGGTTCATAATTGCGGTCGTCACGCCCCAGTTGCCGATCCCACTGCCGACAATCCCCGCATAAAGCAGGATGGCCCAGCCCGCTCCAGTGACCTCGAATGCAGGCGGCCCCTCGAAGATCAGCCCTGAGACCGCCGCCACCATAAATGAGGTTACAAGGTACCAGGGAACCAGCGCCAGAGTGTCGGTTACCTGACGGTGTACACGCAAATGCAGGATCACGCAGGACCAGAGCAGGACACACACGACCAGCAAACCGTTGCCGATCAGAACATCGCGGTCCGACCAGTCGAGTTCTGCCGGACTGAAAAGCAGCAGGAAACCAAACATCGCGCTCGCCAGCCCGAAGATTTTCAGACGAGTCAGACGTTCTCCAAGAAACAGTACGGCGATCGGGGTCACGAAGATTGCGGTGGTATAGCCAAGGGTCGTTGCCCTTCCCGCATGCACAAATTCCAAGGCATTCTGAAAAATCGACGAATAAAGCCCCAGCATAATGCCGCCGACGGATAGGATGATCGGTATATCCGCACGGTCTGGAAATCTCAGCCTGCCCTGTAGTGCGAGAACCAGCGCAACGAACGTCGCGCCGATGGCGAACCGGCTCGCAGTAAACCACAATGGCGGCAGATATTCGATCGAGAGTTTCGCGGACGTCCACAGCGTCCCGAAACAGAACACCGTAGTAATAAGGGCGGTAAAGCCGAGCTTTCGGTTTTCGCCCATGGACCGGTTTAAGCGATCGGGCGGCGCGCCATAATCACGCGCGCCGCCCTCGTCTTAGTTCACGTAACGGGTCAGGAACAGCGACAGTTCCGGAATGTACGTTATGATAACCAACGCAACGAGGTTCACGATGATGAACGGCACCAGACCCGGATAGATGCTCGACAGCGGGGCTTTGAACAGCGCCTGCGTCACGAAGATGTTCAGGCCGAAGGGCGGAGTGAACATGCCAATGGCGAGGTTCACCGTCATGATGATGCCAAAGTGGATCAGGTCGACCCCCATGGCCATGGCAATCGGCGCCAGCAACGGCGTCAGCACCAGAATGGCCGAACCGGGATCGAGCAGACACCCGACGAACAGGAGGAAGATGTTGATCACCAACAACACCATCCATGGCTGCATGTTCATTTCCTGAATGGCTGCGACCGCACTCTGAGGGATACCGCTGATCGTTAGCAACTGCGAGAAAACGCCCGCGGCGGCGACGATAATCAGAACCTGCGCTGTCAGGTACATCGAGTTGACGGAGACATCCCAGATACCTTTCCAGGAGATATCGCCGTAGATGAACCGGGTCACGATAATCGCGTAAACACAGGCGACACCGGCGGATTCCGTCGGCGAGAAAATACCTGCATAAATACCGCCCAGGATGATGAACGGCGTACCAAGCGCCCAGACGCCTTCCTTGCTCGCGGTCAGGAACTGTCCCCAGGAAAACCCGGCGGCTTCCCTTATGCCGCTTCTGAGTGCAAAAGCGTAGATATACGCTGCCATCAACGCAGCCATGATCAGGCCGGGAATGACGCCCGCGACGAACAACAATGCTACCGATTGTTCGGCGGACGCGCCGTAAAGAATCATGCTGATGGACGGCGGAATAACGATTGCGATCGCGCCCGACGATGCCAGTAGGCCGGACGAGAATTTCTCATTATAACCTGCATTGCGTAGCGGGCCGTACAAAAGACGACCAACCGCCGCGACCGTGGCGGGGCTAGATCCGGAGATTGCGCCAAATACCGTACAGGTTCCAACGGTGGTCAGCGCCAGGCTGCCCCGTACACCGCCGATGATCGACAAGACCCAGGCGACGATCCGCTTGGAGATACCACCGTGGCCCATTATTTCACCGGCAAAGATGAAGAAAGGCACCGCCATTAGCGCAAACTTGTCGACGCTACCGAACATGTTGATGTGCATCGCCATCGGCGGCACAGGTGCAAAAATCATCAGGATAATCGCGGCGGTCGCCAGCAGGATGATAAAAATCGGAAAGCCCAGCACTAGCAGGACAACCGGCACAATCCCCATAACCCATTCCATGGATACGCTCCTTGTTCTCTCGTTTCTTACGCTTTAGGGACTAATTATTCTTCGGCGCGGTAACGTCTTCATCAGCTTCCGCATATTCCTGGACGATTTCATCGACTTCGCTCGCAAGCGTTCCAAGCACATGCGATTTAAACCGCACGGCAATCGCAACGAAAATCATGACAAACCCGAACAGCAGTGCGAAATGAGGGATTACCATCGGCACCTCCGCAACCACGCTGCGCTGGTCATTGGACCACATAAGTTCGACGACAGTCCAGTTGTTCGGAACCACATAGACGCAGACAAGAAGCACCGCTAACGCGGCGATGCAATTGATGATCTCCTTGAATGGCGATGGCAGCATGATGGAAAAGAAGTCCATCTTCAGGTGCTGACCTTCAAACGACACAAGGATTGCACCGATGAACACGGTCCAGACCATAATGTAGATCATAATTTCCTCGGCCCAGATGATGGGCTCCAGGAAGAAGTATCTGCCAATAACGTTTGCGACATTAATGGCGATCCCGACCAGGATGGCGGTGCCAATAATAAAACGCGGAATAGTGACGATACCAAACATCAATGGCTTCGGTAGCGCATTATCAGAAGAATTGGACATCTATGCTCCTAAGACGTCGGCGCCGTTGGCGACCGGGTTACCCTGTGTTGCGCCCTCTGCTTGGGCTTATGTTGGGGAGAAACATCCTACCATGTCGAGGCACCCCTCCCATCTCGGTAGTGTTTAAATTACACTCAGTGAGGAGTCTAATCAATTCGGT
>TARA_B100000674_G_scaffold87969_1_pt1 | contig 66166 bp, 64 predicted proteins | sample TARA_B100000674 | Tara Oceans TARA_B100000674 (sample SAMEA2622759) | marine metagenome | biome: marine biome (ENVO:00000447); feature: surface water layer (ENVO:00002042); material: "saline water (ENVO:00002010), including plankton (ENVO:xxxxxxxx)" | depth 5 m | reverse complement strand
TTTTTTTATTTATGAAGAAAGAAACCAAATATGAAGACGTAGGTTACGCCTTCATATTAAAAATTCTCAGGGGGATAATTATCTTTTTCTCTAAAATTGTAGGATATTTTAAAAAGTGGGAAGAGAAAATTCGATTTCAAAAATTTAAGTTGGCTTTTGGTGAAAGAGACGATGATATTTATATTTCCACTTATCCCAAGTCCGGGACTACTCTGACTCAGGTAATATTATACTGTTTGACAACAGATTCTAATATGAAATTTAATCATATTTATGACGTTTCTCCTTGGATAAGAAACGCATCCTTTCTTAGAAAACAACCTGTTGATTTGCCCAGTCCAAGAATAATTAAAACACATGATGAGTATAAAGATTTTAACAAAAATTTAAAAGGTAAAATAATCTATGTGTATCGAGATGGCATGGATGTAGCCGTATCTCAGTTTAATCAGCAAAAAAATTACAACGCACCAAATTTAGAATTTGATTCTTTCCTTAGGAATTTTTTGAAATCAAAAAAATGGTTTAAGCATGTTGAGTTATGGATGAAGAATAAAAAACATCTTCCTATCCTCTACATAAGGTATGAAGACTTGTTGCGTGACAAAAGAAAAGAAATAAATAAAATAATTGAATTTTGTGGCATTAAATGCTCAGAAGCGGCGATTAAGAAAGCAATTAAGTATAGTGACTTTAAATACATGAAAGCCAATGAAACTAAATTTGGAGACCAGCCTACGGAAAAAAATAAAATTTTTAATCAATTCATAAGAAAAGGAAAAAGTGGTGAAGGGAAGCAAAAATTTTCCGATTCACAGGTAAAAGAATTTACACAATTGTACAATGAAAATTTAAAAGAAACATTTGATAAAATTTTTTAATAGTGAGAAACTTTTTGAAGATTATAATTTTAATTTTTCTAATTTCAATATCCGTCTTACTTACTTTTGTATTAATCAATCAAAAGGATATTCAATCAAAGCTGGAGAATACCAACCGATTGTTGTTCAATCAAAAAATGGAGTTAAAAATTTCAGATTTATTAAAGAAAGACTCCTTAGATATTGTTTTAGGGGAGTACAATGCAGACAACTCGATAATTATTTATTTAAGATATGGGTGTAGTGCTTGTGATGAATATTACAAGGAAACATTGTCTAAATTTAATACACAGATTCTTAGTGATTTCAAATTGAGTCTTACATTTAGGTTTTTAGCTCACGACAGTAAACCTGAAATACTGAAATTTTCGGAAACAGTATATCAAGCTCAAAGAGAAGGTTTTTTTGGTGATTTCATGAATGAAGTTTTTCTAAATAAAAGGCCTTTCAGGAAATCTTTTGAAGAGTTAAAATCAAAATATCATTCAGATTTAAAATACCTTGATGTTAAAGAATATGTTCTGAAAAAATCAAGAGATGCCCGTAATCTTAGTGTTTTATCCACACCAACAAGCTTTGTCAACGGAAAAAGAGTTACGGGGTCGATCAGTAAAGAACGGTTGATACAATTATTAAAAAAATAAAAGTTACTTTTTAATAATCTCAGTTGTGTAAATTTTTCCGTTGTGGTCAATCTTAATGTAATAGAAACCAGAAGGCAGATTTTCAAAAGAAATGTTTTCGGTAAGCCTTACATTGCCCTTATTTAGTATTCTTCCTTGTGCGTCAAATAGTAACCATCTTGATTCATCTGACAAACTATTTTGTTCTTCTTTGTGCACAATTAGTTCTTTGATTACCGGATTAGGGAACAAATTAACCCCAATGGCATTGAGGTCATCAATTCCTGTACAAAGGTCAAAATTTGCAGTTACTTCAACTCTCGAGCTTGGACAGTCGTTTATGTCCTCTTTTACCTTCCAGTTGTAAAAGTAGTAGTAATATTTTGTTTCAACTCCAGTTGCAGTACTTTCATAGATTGAAGCAATATTTCCAACATCGTAGGGATAATTTGATACGTTGTTATTTCTGAAAAGAGCCACACTGTTAGAGTTTATTTTTTCACAGGAAAGAGTATAACCTGTACCAATATTAATGGACCAATTCAATGAAACAACACTTTTCCCATCGGGTATATTTACGTTTTCATCATAAATGATATCATCATTTAAATTCTTTAAAACAAAGTTTCTTTCACCTGCTCCTTGAGCATAAACTTCAAAAGACATTAAAATCATATCTTTTGAAACATTAAATTTTATTCCATACCCTCCCGCATGAATTCCACCAGAACTTTCGCTCGTGTCAGCGACCGCTCCATACACAATTGTGTTTTCTGTTGAAGATTGTTCTACATAAAATGTTGTGTCGGAGGATAATGTAGAAATAAGACTGTCTCCAATATGTATAGGAGTTTCGTCTTCCTGATTAGCAAACCACCTCACTTCATGTTCAGGATTATTTACAGTGAAAACTACTGTTTCTCCTTGGGAACAAAATATTTGATTCTCTACTGAAGGTGACTCTGCTGTTTCTCTTGTAACAACTTCTATCTCTTCCGATTCTAAAGTATCTTCTGATGTTGTAATACGAACGGAATAGTTCCCTGATTCAAGTGCTGTATATAAATTTGAATTTGCCCCATCAATATCTAAACCATCTTTAATCCACTGATAGTTATAGTCTGAGTTGTTTATAGCTTCTAAAACAACATTTTCATTAGAACAAAAAGAGAGTGCGGATTGAGCTGAAACAGCAGCATTAATTTGGTTGGCTGTTTCGTAGGTGGGAGCACTCCAAGCACCTCTTCCATAGGTTCCTGCATATATTCTGTTATTTACTGAACTTATAATTAATTCATTTACTCTAACATTGGGTAGGTTGTCCTGAAAGTCTGTCCACTCATCCATAGAGCTTTTTATATAATAAACTCCACTGTACATACCAACATAGATTGCATTTGAGTCGTTATCTGCTATGGCAACACAATTTGCAGAAATATTTGGTAGATTATGTTTCATTCCTGTCCAAGAGGCTCCACCATTGGTTGATAAGTATACTTTGCTTGATCCATTTGATGCAATCACTACTTTTTCGGGATTGGAGGGATGAATATCTATATCGTTAATTCTACCCAATGAAGTAGTTAAACTGGTCCAAGAAATACCTCCATCAATTGATTTGGATAAATTGGACCCTTTTGATGCAAACATTATGTCGGGGTTCGATTCCGCCACTTTAAGTACATTACATTTCCCACTTCCGGTTGGAGTTCCTAAATCATATCCTGTCCCAGATGCAAAGGAGTATTTTTTTACAGCTGTATATCCTACATAGAATACATCTGCCTCCTCCGGGTCCTCGCAAACAGGGGTAACCCAATTTCCATCTTCATCCTCTACATATGATCGAGAGATTCCACCATTGGTCGTTTTGTACAAACCACCATTCTGAGAAGTCCCAACTTGATTGTTGGAGTTAAACCTACTGACATACCCATCCATACCATCAGCTCCCAACCATTCTTGCCAACTGTAGTTTGAACCATAGGTCGAAACTGTTCCATTATCCTGTGCTCCACCCAGTATTTTTGTTGGATCTGTTTCTGATATGTCAATCAGATAAAACTGACGTGTATTCAAACCAATACTTAAGTCAGTAAATGAACTTTCAGAGTTTTTTCCTACACTTATTCCTCCATCTGTTCCAGTGTATAAAGTGCTGTCAGCCCACTCCAAAGAATGTATGTCTGCATGAATGTATTTTACACCAGCGCTACTATAAGTCCAGGGGACATATAATGAAAAACTGTTTCCCCCATCTATTGAACGATAAAGTTCAAATCCTCCCGTATAGATGAGGTTCGGATTTTCGTTGGAAACAGCGATATCAAAGCCATACCAACCATATCCTCCAAAATAATCTGTTTCACTGGTGTGAATAGAGGTAAAGGAGTTTCCTGAATTAGTAGATTTATATAAGGTTTCAAATTCGTTTCCGCTTGTTGTTGTAAGCCAAACGCTATTGGGTTGAGCATCAGATACAGCAAACCGAGAGTATGTTCCTGATGGACCTTCTATTTCACTAAAAGTCACTCCATTGTCGATCGATTTAAAAAAATTACTCCCCGATGCATAAACAATATTCGAGTTACTGGGGTGATATTCTAAATCCAGAGTATTTTCATTACTTACAGAAGAAAACGAGTTCCCTCCGTTTGAAGATCTAAAAATCCCATATGATCCACATGCCATTACAATATTGCTGTCTATTGGGTCAGGTTTAACACGAACTGTTTTAGTATACGTGATTTTTTCCCAGTTTACTCCCCCATCAAGAGATCTATATATTCCTTTATCGGTTCCTATGAAGTAGGTTTGATTGTTATGAGGAGATATGGATACAGCAAGTATATCTAACGTTGAAAGGTGGTCGGTAAGAGGAATCCATGAATCGCCACCATTTATGGTTACCCAAACCCCTCCTGTTGGAGCTCCTGCCAGAATATGATTTGGGTTTGAAGGGTCAACCGAAATACATTCTACTCTACCTAAACCCGGATTCCAACTTGAAGTTGGGTTTCTAACGGAAGGGCCTAGTTCTGTCCAAAGATTATTTTTCTTAGTTGTAAAGGAATGCCCTTTTAAAATTGCATTCTTTTTAAACTTAAGTACTTCAATATCGGATTGATTTCTCCATTGAATGGAGTTATTTTGGTCGGCATCTTTTAATGCAAAATACTCCCACCTTTTATACTGTTTGTATCCTGAACCTTTGCCTTTGTATTTGTTTTCGAAATATTTTTCAGCTTCTTTTTGAATTTCAGTTACTGTATAACCTCCATTGTTTATCATTTCCCAATGTTTTTGGGCATAGACAACAGGGTAGGTGGAAATTAGAACAACTATGGTAATAATTACTTTCATGATTTCAGTTTAAGGGTAGTTTTCTCATATTATTTAATATATGAGGCTATACAATTTACTAAAAAAAAATGTTTTTGAAGAGTTTTAATCGTTTTAGTTCGTTGATTTCGTATGATTTACAATTGTCAAAATTGCAATAAGGCTTTTTGTTGGTGGTTTCTTTTAGAATTGTATTTTTCCTCAAAAGCTTTTTTATATTTTTGATTATATACATGAGTAAACGATTCGGTAAACAAGATAAAGTAAAAGGTAAAAAAGCAGTTTCGAGGATATTTGAAAATCCTAAAAGTTCAATTACGTTGTTTCCTTTTAAAGCATTTTATTCAATTTCGAAATCTAATAAATCAAATGTAAGATTCGCAGTTTCTGTACCCAAAAAGAAATTTAAAAGAGCTGTTGATCGAAATAAAATAAAAAGATTACTGAGGGAGGCGTTGAGGCTTCATAAGTCAATTTTAGATGAGTGTCTGACCAAACAAAATATTTCATTAGACGTTATGGTATTATACAATTCTGAAAAAATGCCAAGTTATAATTCTGTAGAAATTAAAATAAAAGAAATCCTAAAGCGTTTGTGTTTAGGTATTCAATCTTATGAAGAAAAATAAATACTACATCATTTTTGCAATATTAACTCTTTTTCTAATAAGTTCTTTTGGTGATGAAGAGAATACCTCTGATCGGTTCGAGATTGGCAAAAACTTAGATATTTTCACTGAGTTATACAAAGAAGTGAATCGAACTTATGTCGATGGAACTCAGCCGGGTGATTTAATGAAAACAGGTATTGATGCAATGCTTGAGAGTTTAGATCCATACACTGTTTATTACCCTGAATCTGATATAGAAAGTTACAAACTAATGACAACTGGTCAATACGGTGGTATTGGTGCGAGAATTAGAAAAATAGATGATTTTGTGGTTGTTGGAGAACCCTATGAAGGGTTTCCTGCACATAAAGCAGGTTTGAAGGCTGGTGACGTTATTTTAAAGGTAGATGGTAATTCTGTTAAAGGAAAATCAACGAGTGATTTAAGTAAAATTTTAAAAGGAAATCCAGGAACAGGGTTGACCATGTTGATAAAACGTCCTGGTTCTGATGAAGAATTTGAGGTAAGTTTTAAAAGAGAGAAAGTTCAAATTAAGAGTGTTCCATATTATGGTATGCTCAACGATGAGGTTGGATATATTAAAATGACAAGCTTCACTAGAAATGTTTCCAAGGAGATAAAAGATGCATTTTTTGATTTGAAAAAAAATCAAGATTTTCAATCATTAATATTTGATTTACGAGGCAACCCTGGTGGGTTACTTCATGAAGCGATTAAAACGGTTGAATTGTTTGTAGCAAAGGGACAAAAAATTCTTGAATCAAGAGCTAAGATTAGTGAGTGGACAGATACTTACAAAACGATAAATCCTCCCATTGATAAAAATATTAAAATCGTTTTTTTGGTTGATGGAGGCTCTGCATCAGCAAGTGAAATTGTTAGTGGGGTAATGCAGGATTTTGACCGGGCTGTTGTTTTAGGTAGAAGAACTTATGGTAAAGGACTGGTTCAAGTGACTCGTAAATTAAAATATAATACGAGTATAAAAGTAACGAAAGCTAAATACTATCTTCCGAGCGGAAGATGTATTCAGGCTATTGATTATTCCAAGAGAAACAGCAACGGAAAAGCAATGAAAACACCTGATTCTTTACTTGCGAAATTTACCACAAAAAGAGGTAGAGAGGTATTGGATGCGTCGGGAATTACACCAGATATTATTGTCGAAAAGAAAAGATTGGACAAGGTTGTTCTTGCTCTATTATCGAACAATCTTATATTTAATTATGCTACTCAGTACGTTTTAAGTCATGATACTATTTCTTCAGCAAGTCAATTTAAATTAACCGATGCTGATTACGATAAATTTATTGATTATTTGAATCAAAAAGAGTATGATTTCGAAACAAGCACAGATAAGAGTATTGAACTGTTAAAATCAAAAGCAGAAAAAGAAAGTTTGATTGATGAAATAACTTCTGAAATAGAAATTATGAAGAAAAAATTGATGGAGAAAAAGAAAGAGCAAATTCATCAACAAAAAAAACAAATCAAAAAATTATTGGAAGTCGAAATAGCGACTCGATATTATCTTCAAAAAGGAAAGGTTCAAAACAATCTGAGTGATGATCCAGACGTAGAAGAAGCATTGAGAATTTTGGAGGATAATAATCGTTATCAAACAATTTTATCAGAACAATAAATAGAAGTGCTTAATCATAAGAAAATTGCATTTTATATTTTTTATTTAGGTCTATATGGCCTTTCAATAAGTATACCTGTTTCTAAATTTGGGACATCAGTAGGTTTGATTTTAATATCTTTTTCGTGGTTTTTGGAGTGGAATTGGCGCGAGAAAATAAAATTATTGAAAAAAAATAAGTTGCTTTTAACTTTATCCTGTAGTCTCTTTTTAATTTTTGTTTTAGGTCTTTTTCATTCGGAAAATACAGCATATGCTCTAAAGGATTTAAAAATAAAAGCTCCAATTTTGATTTTACCGATTATTTTTGGTTTATCTGAAATAAAACTTGAGCGAAAAAAAATAATAACAGCAATCACATTGTTTGGAGCATCTGGCATAACAGCTTCAATTATAGGGTTTGTTCTTTATCATCTCAGGTTGCAAGAGGGAGAGGTTGTCAATTTAAGAGCAATGTCGCCTTTCATAAGTATGATAAGACTCTCTTTGATACTATGTTTTACTTTTGGCTTTTTATTGTGGGCTATCAATAATTTATTTACAAAATGGAAATGGTTGCTTCTCATACCAAGTGTCTGGATCGTTTATTATCTTGTAAGTGCCGAAAGTTTAACAGGTATTTTATTATTGCCTATCGTTTTTACGTACTTTCTGTTTTTCCTTTTTAAGAGAAATTTAAAGTTGGCAATGGCTCTGATTACAGTTCTTATTGGTCTTTTTATATGGGTAGGGTTTGAATTAAATGACATTAGAGTTATGATTTTTAAGAATCACAATTCAGAATTAATGCATCAAACGTTAAATGGTAGATATTATAGCCATAATTTAAAAGCGACTTTTCGAGAAAACGGATATCTTGTTTTTGATAATTTTTCTAAAGAAGAATTGGAAAAAGAATGGAATAAAAGAAGTGAAAAAAAATATAAGGAGTCATTTAATGAGTATAAGTATAGTTCGATTTTAATGAGATACCTTTCTTCAAAAGGTTTAACTAAGGACTCTGTTGGAGTTTCAAAATTATCCGATTTGGAAATAGAAGCCATTGAAAAGGGAGTCACAAATGTATATTATGTCAATAGAAATCCGATATTTAAGAGACTGCATGTTGGTGTTATGGAAATTAAAGACGCCATAGAAAACAATAGATACGAAGGCAGGTCTATTGCATCAAGATTTATGTACGCAACAACGGGAATTCAAATTTTCAAGGAAAATTTTTGGATTGGAGTGGGAACTGGAGATGTTAAAGATGAATTTTTAAAAAAATATTCTGAAAGTAGTCTTTTTAAAAAGGGGTGCGATAAAAAATCTCATAATCAATACATTACAATAGCTTTGAGTCTTGGAGTGTTCGGTTTTTTGACATTTACAGGAGCATTGATATTATTGCTCAAAAAGTATTCAGGTACCATAAAATATCTTTTCATCTTGAGTCAAATTATTTTGCTTTTAAGTATGATCTGGGAGGATACCATTGAAACACAAGCTGGGGCTACAATTTTTTCACTTCTACTGAACGTTTTTCTTTTTGAAGATAAAGCCCAACCGAATCAAAGTTAGCATGATTCAGTTGTGCTGAAAAATAAATATTGTTTTTTTAACTTGTAAGGAGCTTAAATCCTCTTCCGTGCATATTAACAATTTCTAATTTTGGATCTGCTTTTAGATACTTTCGAAGTTTCGTAATATAAACATCCATTGATCGTGCATTAAAGTAACTATCGTCTTTCCATATTTTATTTAAGGCAACTGAACGCTCCAAAACATCGTTTTTATTTTCGCAAAGAAGTTTAAGTAAATCTGCTTCTTTGCTGGTTAGTTTTTGTTCATTATCGACATTGTCTTTTAGTATTCTTCTGTCGTAATCAAAGTTTAAAATTCCTAATTTGAAGTTTTTTATATCTGCATTAACTGAAGAGTTTCCTTGAGTTCTTCTCAAAATTGCTTTAATTCGCATGAGTAACTCTTCCATCGAAAAAGGTTTTGTTAAATAGTCATCGGCACCGCTTTGAAAACCTTCAATTTTATCTTCTTTTAGAGATTTAGCTGTGAGAAAAATAATTGGTATTTGTTTGTCCGTATTTCTTATTTCTTTGGCTAAGGTAAACCCATCCTTTATAGGCATCATAACGTCAAGAGCACATAAATCATATGAGCCTTTCAAGAAGGCCTTAAGTCCTTTGTCCCCATCTGTCTCAAGTTGACAATTAAATCCCTTTGCGATTATGTACTCCTGTAATAAAGATCCTAAGTTTGGATCATCTTCAACTAATAAAATATTTGTTTTATTGCTCATCTTCATTAAGTTTAAATGGTAAGTGAATACTAAAGGTTGAACCTTTTCCTATTTGACTTGATACTTTAATTGTTCCCTGATGTTTATCGACTATCGCTTTCACATAACTTAAGCCCAGTCCGAAACCTTTAACATCGTGGACATTTCCGGTAGGAACTCGGAATAATTTATCGAATATTTTTGTGATGTTTTCCTTCGAAATACCTATTCCACAATCCTGAACTGCAATTACGATTCCGTTATTCAAATTTTTCGTTTTTATTTGGATTTTTGGTCCATTGGGAGAGTATTTTATAGCGTTGTCGATTAGATTGCTGATTACATTGGTTAAGTGTACTTTGTCGGCAGTAATATTGGGCATTTCCGCGTTTAATTGAGATGTAATAGAACCATTGGCAGCTTCTATTCTTACGCGTGCTTGACCGATAACATTTTGAATTGTTTGATGAACATCCAATTCATAGAGTTTAAGTTTAAAATCACCCTTATCTAAAACAGCACTTTGCAAAACATTTTCTACAAGAGTACCTAACCTTTTATTTTCGGAGTTAATTACATTGACATAATGTGTTGTTTTTTCAGTTGTTTTAGGGATGTCCTCATCGTTCAAAACTTCACATGCTAGTGAGATCGTAGAAATTGGTGTTTTTAGTTCGTGGGTCATATTATTGATAAAGTCATTTTTGATAACAGCTAGTTTTTTTTGTCGAACAACAGTGGCAAAAGTTATCCAGAAGGTAATCAAAATAGCGAGAATGAAAATAGATGAAAGAGTAATAGCCGGTCCTACCGAGCCTATAAGATAGCCTCTCTCTTTTGGGAAATAAAGACTTAAAAAATCATTGTTGTTGTAAAAAAATGAAGGTCCTTGAAAAAGCTGAACTGTGTAAGGTGATTTTAAGAAATTATCTGTGTCAATTCCTTTTTCTTTAACTACTAATCGGTTGTTAGAAAACAAACCAATGTGAAATTTAGTTTTTATCCCGTGATTTCTAAGCTCTTTTTTAAGAATTTCAGCGAGTGAATGAGGATTGATGTTTTCTATAAGTTTTCCGTAGCTTCCAAACGGAGAAAAACCAATATTGTAGTTTTGTGGAGATGTTTTTATTCTATTGAATGTATTGAAGGGATCTGTTTTGCTCGTGTTGAAGGACTTTTGTATTACGTTTCCTTTTTCGTCTTTGAGTATTTGTGTTGTTTTTTTTAAAATTTTCCCATCCGCAGTTTCGTAAACATTTTCTTCTTCTAGCTCAAAAGAGAATCTTTGGGATTTATAATTACTGTCTACCAAAGTATGCGTTTTGATAGAAAAAATCATACCATTACTCTTTTTTGCATTTTGGCGAAATGACATTTGCTCTGCTTGTTCAAGTTTTTGAGCAGAGATGTTCATAGCTCGAAGAACGTCTTTTTGAAATTGCTGTTCCTCGAGTTCTATTGCGCTACTCAGCCAGTATCCTTGAACAACAATGATACCAACCAGTGCAACAGTCATTATTGAAACGAGCAGTTTGAGGTACTTTTCCTTCACAGTGTAAAGTTAAAGTTAAAAATCAGTCAAGTAAAAGTGCTTAACTTTTTTTAACTCAAAAAATACCATCATTTTTCAGTTCTCCAAATTGTGTAGGGTGTTGGGGAGATATAAAGATTAAATTTTACTAAAACCGGTATACTTTTGAAGTACTTCTGGAATACAGATGTCTCCATTTATATCTTGATTGTTTTCAATCAAAGCAGCCATTATTCTAGGTAATGCCAAGGCAGAGCCATTTAATGTATGTGCCAGCTGAGGCTTTTCTTTATCTTTTTTGAATCTCAGTTTTAAACGGTTACTTTGATAGGTCTCAAAATTAGACACAGAACTAACCTCAAGCCATCTTTCCTGAGCGGTTGAGTAAACTTCGAAGTCAAAAGTTAAAGCAGAAGTAAGTCCTAAATCTCCTCCACATAATCGTAAAATTCTAAAAGGTAATTTTAGCTTTCTGACTAACTCTTTAACGTGCTCTACCATATCATTAAGTACTTGGTAGCTTTCATCAGGATGCACTACCTGAACAATTTCGACCTTATCGAACTGGTGCAATCGATTCAATCCCCTTACCTCTTTACCGTAGGATCCTGCTTCTCTTCTGAAACAAGGTGTGTATCCACAGTTTTTTTTCGGCAGTTCATTTTCATTTAAAATCAAATCTCTATAGATGTTTGTTATAGGAACCTCTGCTGTCGGTATCAAATATAAATTGTCTCCAGTAACATGGTACATTTGACCTTCTTTATCGGGTAGTTGTCCGGTTCCGATTCCAGATGCTTCATTAATTAAGAGTGGTGGAATAACTTCAGCATATCCTGATTTTTCAGCTTCATCTAAAAAAAAGTTAATTAACGCACGTTGCAATCGAGCACCTTTTCCTTTATAAACAGGAAAACCTGCTCCCGTTATTTTAACCCCTGTTTCAAAATCAACAATATTCTTTTTCTTTACGATTTCCCAATGCGGTTTAGCTCCCTCGTGAAGAATTGGTATAATACCCTCACTGTAAACTTCTTCGTTGTCTTCTTCTGTGCTTCCTGATGGAACAGTAGTATGAGGTACATTTGGGATCTGGTAGAGTAAGTTTCTAAATTTTTCCTCTATGTTATTCAACTCTTCCTCAAGATTCTTCTGCTCAGTTTTCGCCTTTTGAACTTCTAATTTTGCAGCATTTGCCTCTTCAATTCTTCCTTCTTTAAATAACCCACCAATTTCCTTGGACTTTTTATTTCCTTCAGCTCTTAAGTCTTCAACTTTAACAATTGAAGTTTTTCTTTCAAGATCGAGATCAATAATTTGCTGAACAAGAGTTTCCGCATCAAGGTTTCTTTTTTTTAAACCTTCAATAACTTGTTCTTTGTTTTCAAGGATATGTTTTACTTGAAGCATAGTGGTTGATTTTTTGATAAAAATAAATTAATAATGAGGTTTTATTATCTTAAATTGAGAATAAATTTGAAAAAAAAAGGCTACTCACTTGAGTAGCCTTTTTACCTTTTCAAGTGTTTCTTAAGCCTGAGCTTCAACCGAAACAAAAGATTTGTTGTTTTTCTTTTTCTTAAAAACTACTTTTCCATCAGATAAAGCGTACAATGTATGGTCTTTACCAATACCAACATTTTCACCTGGATGGTGTTTAGTTCCTCTTTGGCGAACGATTATGTTACCTGCGATAACTTGCTCTCCTCCAAATTTTTTAACTCCTAAGCGTTTCGACTGTGAGTCTCTTCCGTTGTCCGTAGATCCAACTCCTTTCTTATGTGCCATTTCTTAAAAATTTTATTAGTTAGCAGAAATTGATTCAATAGTAATTTGAGTGAACGCTTGTCGGTGTCCATTCAGTTTTTGGTATCCTTTTCTTCTTTTCTTTTTAAAGACCAATACCTTATCTCCTTTAACGTGTGAAACTACCTTTGCAGTAACTTTCGCACCTTTTACAGCTGGGGCGCCAACATTTACTTTACCCTCGTTATCTACTAAAAGAACTTTTTCGAAATCTACTTTCGCACCTTCTTCAGCATCCAAACGATGTACAAATATCTGTTGATCTTTCTCTACTTTGAACTGTTGCCCTGCTATTTCTACAATTGCGTACATAATACAGCTTTTTTGTTAATTACAAATTTTGGGTTTGCAAAGGTAGTTCAATTATTTTAAAATAACAATCTGTTGAGTGTTTTAGAATTTGTGTTCCAATTGAAATAGTTTTAATGATAATCCAAATAAACAATTGTTATAACAAATATTTGGTTTTTAATTGATATTATCGTTAATTTTAGAAGGAAATAAAATGGGATTCCCGAATCCGTTTTGATTCAAAAAATTTAAAGATGAAAAAAGCTTTGTGTTTTATTTTGATTATCACTCTTTTTGCTTGTGATCAAACAGTTAAGAAGTCTTCGTTAGAGATTAAAATAGAAGGAATGTCGTGTAGCCACTCATGTGCACCATCCATTCAAAAAAAATTAATTGAAACAAAAGGAGTAATTGATGCTAAGGTAATTTTTGAGCAAAAATCCGCTTCGGTTATATTTGATTCCAACGTAACATCTAAGAAAGAAATCGTCCAAAAAATTGAAACCATATACGGTGGAACGTACAAAACGACAGAAGTTATTGAACGAAAAGTTAATAATTCGGACGAAAAAAATAAGAAGTCTGAAGAATCCAGTTCAGTTGAATTTAATTTGTCAAAAACGAACGTTTCTCATTCTTCGGGATTTCAAATTCCAAACCTTTTCAATCTTTTAAACTCTATTCTTAACTAATTAACTATAATAGATAGGTTTGTAGTTTTAATCACATTATTTTTGTGTTACGTAAGAATGATTTTCAATGGCCATTAATTTAGGGTATAACCGTTTAACCAAGATTACAATATTCCTTTCCATATTTGTGGTGTTTGCCGGGAGTATGGTAAAAGTAACTGGTTCGGGAATGGGCTGTCCTGATTGGCCCAAATGTTTCGGCTATTATATTCCTCCGTTTGACGAAAGTCAGTTGATTTGGAAACCTAATTTTCAGTATTATTCAGGAGAGATGATTTTCTGGAAGGGTGATTTGTTGAAAGCAAATGATGATTTTTCCTCTGAAATGCTTTTTAATCTAAACAATTGGTCGATTTACGATAAGCACGATTACCACGTTTACAATCCGATTCATACCATTATAGAATACGTCAATCGTCTTGTTTCGGTTTTACTGGGGTTGTCCGTTATTTTAATGATTTTATTTTCTTTCAAATCAATAAAAAACAGGAAGAGCAATATATTGTTTTCCTTTTTAGCGTTACTACTCATCGGTTTTAACGCTTGGTTGGGTAAATTGGTGGTTGAAGGCGTTCTCGATCCAGGCGACATCAGTTCACATATGTTAGCTGCTTTTGCTCTTATAATGGCGCTTTCTTTTACTCATTCACAGAATAGTCATTCACAATCATTCATGTATTCCAGAAATTATAAATTACTCCAAATTGGATGTTTTATATATTTACTCTACCAACTTTTTATTGGTGTTTTATTGCGACAAACTTTCGATACCTACTCCGATATATCAAGAGAGTTATGGGTTGAAAATGCTGGGATTAATTTTCTTCTGCATCGCTCATCATCTCTGCTTTACGCCGGTGCAGTAATATTCATTTATATGATACTGAAAAATGTTTCTAAAAAATCTTTTGAATGGAGAAATTTCAGGTGGATTATTGTTTTAACAATTGCTGAAATTATATCAGGTGCTGTTATGGGGTATTTGGAAGTGCCTAAGTTTGCACAGCCTTTTCATGTTATTGTTAGTTCTATATTATTGTTGGTGCAAGCTAATTTATTTTTTAAAATTATATTAAAGTCAAAACAAAATGGTAGAGAATTGGAAAGAATCTAAAGGTTTTTTATCCAGAGAATTCGAATTTAATAACTTTCAAGAAGCATTTGCATTCATGACTAGAGTTGCATTTTTAGCAGAAGAATTGAATCATCATCCGAATTGGAAAAATGTATACAATAAAGTATCTATTCATTTGACGACTCATGATGCCGGAGAAGTAACTCATAAGGATTATGAATTGGCAAACGCTATTAATAAACTAGTTTGATTATTTTTTTTTAATTATATAAATAACAGAACTGCATTTCTCCGGATGAATTTTTCCTTTTAATGCAAATATAATTCCCTTGTACAGGCCAAGAAGTTTTTTTCCGGTTTTATATTGTTCGCTTAGCATAGAGACGTACACTGCATCAAGAGGCATTGAAATGGTTTTTTGTACTCTAAATCCATGGCAGTCCATTAATTTTTTTATGGTTGATGGATTGAAGTGCCATAAGTGAATTGGAATGTCCCAAGCAGCCCAATATTCTTTGTAGTATTCCTGATCGAACGATTTGTGGTTGGGAACAGCTACAACAAATATGCCATTAGATTTTAATATCGAGTGGATTTTTTTTAAATAGCCATTTAAATCGTGAACATGTTCCAAGACATGCCACATTGTAATTGCGTTAAATTTTTCAGGAGGAAGATTATAAAATTCAAATGTATCTCTCACTTTAAGATTGAATTTATCTTTGGCAAAACCCCTGGTTTGATCATCTTGCTCAATCCCCTCTCCAGACCAACCTTTTTCAATCATTGTGTTTAGAAAATAACCTGTTCCTGTTCCAATATCCAATATGTTTCCTTTCTTTAAACCCGTTTCTGAAATAATCAGATTTCTTTTTTTCTTCAACATATAACTTCTTGCAAAATGATAAAGTTTAAAGAAGAAGCTTTTCTGAGTATCGGAGTGAGAAATATAGTTTTCACTTTTATAGTATGGTCCAATTGACTGTTCGTCAGGAACATCTTGTGTGAAATTAAAACCGCAATCAGAACATTCGAAAACTGTAAAAGCTTCACCTGTGTGCGAATGGTCCTTTAAAACGATAGTATCCTTAATGTTCGTTGATTGGCAAACCAAACAACTATTACGATGGAGTGTGCCCATTATCTATATTCAGTGATAAAATCTGTAATTAATTGAAAAACTTCATTGTATTTTGAGAGGGTCAGGTTTTCACCTGTATCATGAACATCATGGTATGCTTTTGATCCACCCATCGTATATAAAAATATTGCTTTTACTCCTTTCTCGTCAAAAGGATGATGATCACTGTTTGCCGCTTTCCCTCTCCGCTTAATTTTTTTTACGTAATTTTTTTTATTGTTTATTTTTTGGAAAGTCTCATAAACGTTATGGTTTTTAACAGCATTTACCATTGTTATTCCATCATCTCCAGTTCCCATAATATCTGTATTAATTTGAAGAATAATTTTTTTTAGCGGAAAATATGGGTTTTTTACATAGAATTTGCTTCCCAAGAGACCAACTTCTTCGGCGCCAAAAGCTATAAATAAAATTGAGAATTTTGGTTTGTTTTCAGGTAGAGAGTAATGTCTTGCTAAATCAATTATCATAGACGTTCCACTGGCATTATCGTTTGCTCCAGGGAAAATTGCATTTGTTCCCAGCATTCCTATATGGTCATAGTGAGCTGAGAAAACTATAAAGGAATCAGGGGTTTCAGTTCCTCTTATGTAGCCTAGGACGTTTTGAGTTATTTCGTCTTTTTTCAAGGTTGCATTAATATCTAACTCGATTGTTTTATCGGTATGTGAAATCAAGTTTTGTTTAATGTAAATAATTGGATGACTATTTTGGTATTGACTTATGCCCCAGGTAAATTTTTTGTTTTGAACTACAACAATTCCTTTTGCATTAAATTGATTGGACATCATTCCATTCACAAAGGCCAATTGAATAGAGTCAGTTATCTCTGTTTTGTCTATGACCAGGAATGAGTTTTTAAAATCTCTTGAATTGAATTTTGTCATTTTTTTTCTGTTTCCAATTGATTTAGGGTCGAACCAAATCAAGTCAAACTTTCCTGAGACTGCAGGGCAGCTTGGGTTAACAATAAAATCAATTCCAGCATTTATTAATCTCCCATCGATGGTGACCTTTGCATTTCCACCAAATGTATTAACATGAATTTTAAATTTTTGTTTGTAATCGGAGTCAAAACCGTTAAGACCAAATTCTTTGAATTTTTCAGAAATATAATCAGCAGCTTTATTGTGCCCGTTTTTAACATATCCTCTCCCTGCGTAATTTTCTGATGTTAATATTTTTACTATCTCTTTTGCGAAAATTTTATTCTGGCTTTGGAGATTGAAGTAAAAGAGTATGCTTAAAATTAATAGACGATAATTCATAGTAGGCTAAATTACAAAAAATATGCCCCTATTGGTTGACTGGTTTTGGATTGAATCTACTGTGGTTATATTTGCAATGTGGAAAGTCTAATTCAAAAAATTGTTTCAAAATTGGAACAGTCATCCTCGACGATCGCTATTGAGGGGAACGGAATTTCCGTCACTAATGCAGAATTGCTTCAGAAATCGAGAGATTACGCATATGGGATTTCACAAAAAGGAGTAGAGGACTCATGGATTGGCATTTCTACCAATTTGGGCTGGGAGGTTTACTCCGCAATACTTGCCTGTTGGATTACAGGTAATGGATATGTACCTATTCATTCAGACTTTCCCAAGTCAAGGGTGCGACAAATTGTAAGTCAAACGAATCTAGAATACTGTATTGGAAATTCCTTTGTGAAAGAAATTTCTCCTTCTAAGGGCTTTAAGGAGAATATAAAAAAAGGCCAAAAAGCATATCTTATGTTTACCAGTGGAACGACAGGAGTTCCAAAAGGAGTTCCGATTTCTCAGGGAAATTTAGAAGCTTTTGCAAACCATTATCTTCATCATAAAAACATCAAATTTACAGCTCAAGACAAGTTTTTACAAAGCTATGAGCTTACATTTGATGTGAGTGTATTTTGTTTTTTAATGCCCTTTTTGGTGGGTGGAACCTTAGTTATACCACAAAAAACAAAGGTGAAAAACCTGGGATTATTTAAAGCAATTCAAGAATACGATGTTACGGTGACCAGTTTCGTACCTTCGGTAATTCGGCTAACCAAAGAGTTGCTTCCTAGAGTTGAATTCCCAAAATTGAGGTATTCTTTCTTTAGTGGTGAGCCATTAATTGGGGATTGGGCAAAAGTATGGATGCAGTCAGTTCCAAATGCAGAAGTTTACAATTGTTATGGACCAACTGAAACGGTTATTGTTTGTACAGAAGAACTATTGAATGACTTAGATGATACGTATTTTAATACTGATTATCCCTTGCCTTTGGGAAAAAAATTTAAGGGCATTAATTTAAAAATCATTGATAGAGAAATCGTGTTTTCGGGAACTCAAACTTTTGGGGGATATTTAAATCAGGAGTCTGTTTCACTGTATTACTCAGGTGATTTGGCCCATTACGATAAGAATGGAAAACTTATTTTTGAGGGCCGAAAAGACAATCAAATTCAATGGAACGGATATCGAATTGAGCTTGATGAAATAGATAGAGTACTTTCTAATCAATCTCCTGGTTGGATAAAAACAGTGTTTTTTAAAAAAGAAGTAAAACTTATTGTTTTTACGAATCAAGATAAGGAACAAATCCAGACATTGATTAAAAATTCATTTCCCGATTACTATAAACCGTCATTAGTTTTTCAAATCAAAGATTTACCCTTGAATATTAATGGTAAGCTGGACTTGGCTAAGCTTAAAACGAAGGTTTTTTTTGATGAATCAAGCACTCAATGAGAATATATTTAATGTTTATATGAGTCTTATAAGTCACATTAAAACAAGTATTATCTTTGCATAATGCTTATCGACGAGCAAACCATAAAGGATTTAGAGTTTGATGTTATAAGAAGTCGCCTGGCTGAACAATGTAAGTCTGAGAAAGCGAAAATTAATGCATCAAGAATAAAACCTTTTTCTTCCTTAGAAAATGTTCGTAAAGAGTTTGATGTTCTACACGAAATTCAAACGATTTATAAGGATGAAGAAATAAGTTTTCCTCATTCATCATCCGGAGATATTGACCATGCGCTAAAAGTTCTAAGAGTAGAAAATGGGGTATTGACTTTAGAAGAACTTATTCGTGTTTTTAAGTTGTGTCTAGGAACAGATACATTGGTTAAATTTGCTAAGAAAAACAAGGGAAAGTACCCTAAAATTTGGGAGTCTTGTGAGCACATTAACAGGGTGCAGGATATCATTAAATTAGTGAGGTCTGTATTAAATAAACATCTTGAAATTGATGACAAAGCTTCGTCCGAATTGGATGCAATTAGAAAACAATTGAAGTCGGTTAAAATTGAAATCGATAAGAATTTTAACAGAGTTCTTAGGCAATATAAAAAAGAAGACATTCTTGATGCAACTGAGGAAACTTTTTTGGATAATCGAAGATTATTAGTTGTTGTATCTGCTCACAAAAGAAAAGTTCAAGGAAAAGTTCATGGTGTAAGTGGAAAAGGAAATTTTAGTTATGTTGAACCTGGTGTTAACCTAAATCTTAATAAACAGTTTGATAAATTAATCATAGAGGAAGCAAATGAAATATTTAAAATACTAAGGGAGATTACTCTTTTGTTAAGGTTGGAAAAGAGTAATCTGAAAGCTTTCGAACGACTCTTAATTCGTTTTGACCTTTTTAATGCGAAAATACAATTTTCGGATAGTTACAAAGGATCGATTCCGAAAATGAATAATGAATTAAACATGTATTGGGAGGAAGCGTTTCATCCAATTTTGTTGTTAAAAAACAGAGAGATTGATGAGAGCACCGTTGCTCAAAATTTTCATTTACATAAGAATCAGCGCTTTTTGGTAATTTCGGGCCCAAACGCTGGTGGAAAGTCAATTACACTAAAAACAGTAGGGTTACTTCAGTTAATGTTTCAAAGTGGATTGCCCGTTCCTGTTAAAGCAATAAGTGAGTTTTGTTGGTTTGACACTGTTTTGTCTGATATTGGAGATAATCAGTCGATTGAAAATCAATTGAGCACATATAGTTATCGCTTATCTCGAATGAAGTTGTTTCTGGATGAAATTAATGAACGTTCCTTAGTGCTTATGGATGAGTTTGGAAGTGGTTCGGATCCCGAGCTGGGTGGAGCTCTGGCTGAGGTCTTTTATGAGGAGCTTTACGAACGAAATTGTTTTGCGGTAATTAATACCCATTATACGAATATTAAAATTTTAACATCTAAAAAGAAAGAGGCTGTTAATGCTTTTATGTTGTTTGATACAAAAAAATTAAAACCACTATACAGGTTGTCTATTGGTCAGCCTGGATCGTCTTTTACTTTTGAAGTTGCTCGATTAAATGGGATTAGTGATGATTTAATTAAGCGTGCTCAAAATAAGGTTTCCGATTTAAAAATTAATTTGGATAATTTATCATTGTCTTTACAAAAGGAAAAATCAAAATTTAATAAAGCGAATAAACTTCAAAATAAAGCTACTCAGGAGTCTAGAAAACTCATTAAACAGTATGATAATAAATTGAAAGATTTGTATGAGAAATCGAATCAACAGCATAGGCATTTTGAGCAACAAAGTAAGTTTTTAAAGGTTGGAAAAAGAATATTTGATTTAATTAAGAGACATAGACTAGACGAAACGAACAAGGAATTAAATGAGGCTGTAAAAAAATTTGTTGCAATCGAAAAGAAAAGGGCTTTACAGGTAAAACAGGCTCCTGTTCTAGATGGCAAATTGAAGGCGCCCAAGATTCAGAAACCGGTTGTAAAAGAAATTCTTCCGAAAGATTTTGAAGAGGAGGAGAAAGTAAAATCCGTCCAGCCTATGAATGTAAAGGTTGGATTGAGAGTTAGAATACCAGGGTACACTAAAACTGGAGTTATACAATCAATTAGAGGAAGTCATGTAGAGGTATTGGTAGGTAACTTTATTGTAACTATTAAAATTGCTGATCTTTCTGAAGTGGAAGGTTAAAATAATTTAACACCAAAAAAAACAGTAAATGGCAACGATTAGTGAATTAAATTTTAAATTTCTAAGAGAGATAAAAAACAATAATAACCGTAACTGGTTTGCTCAAAATAAATCTGTATATCAACAGCATCAAGATTTATTAGTGTCTTTTGCTGAGAAAATGATGGTTCGTTTGAATGAACATGATAAAATAGAATATAGAAGTGGGAAAAAGACTGTTATTCGTGTATATAGGGATATTCGATTTTCAAAGGATAAGTCACCATATAAAACATACTCTGGTATGGGGTTTAGGCGATCAACTCAATTGTTACGCGGGAGTTACTATATTCATTTAGAACCAAGTAAAAGTTTTGTTGGTGGTGGATTTTGGGAGCCTAGTAAGGAGGATTTGTTAAAAATTAGAAAAGGTATTGAGTCGGATGAATCTGAGTTTCGAAAAATAGTTTCTTCTCAAGAATTTGTTTCTGTTTTTGGAAAATTAAAAGGCAAACAATTGAAAACTTGTCCAAAAGGATTCAGTAAGGATTCAACTGCAATTGACTTATTGCGATTTAAACAATATATATTGACAAAAGAGTTTTCGGATGATGATGTAATTTCGTATGATTTTTTCGACAGGGCTCACGAGGTGTTCAAGTCCATGCGCCCTTTTTTGGATTTCATGAGTTATTTGTTAACAACAGATGAAAACGGTGTCCCACTTTACGAATAAACTATGAGAATTGATAAATACTTATGGTGTGTTCGTTTGCAGAAAACGAGATCGAAAGCTACTAAATTTATTGAGGCGGGTAATGTCAAGATTAATGGCGAGGAAATAAAAAAGGCAAGTAAAGAAATAAAGATAGATCAAAATATTTCAATTCGTTTTCAGCCCATATGGAGAACATGGGAGGTCTTGGATATTCCCAAGTCAAGGGTTGGAGCCAAGCTTGTTCCTGGTTTAATTCGAGAAATAACTCTTGAAGAAGATTTGGCAGTACTGGAGGAGGTTCAAAGACAAAATCGCGAAAATAGATTGAAAGGTATGGTTGGCCGACCAACAAAAAAGAACCGAAGAGATTTGAATGATTTTTGGGGGGATTAAGTGGTAATTAAAATAGTAACATCTTGGTCTTGAATGGCAATTACATCTCCAATTATTAATTTACATCTTTTTCTTGTTTCAATTTTTGAATTTCGTAAAATATGACCATCACTAATCATTTGATTTGCAGCTCCGCCTGATTCTGCAATACTCAGAAGTTTCAATAGTTTATTCAGTTCTATGTGTGGTTTTCCTTTTAGGCTAAATTCCATGATGTAAAGATGTGAAAAATATTCAAAATACCTTTCTTGTTCAAGAAATATCTTTTAAATGTATTTAAATAGTTGTTATTCAATACTTTATTGATTTTTGAGTGTTTTTAGATTATGTGTTAGTTAATCCTTTTTGCTTGAGATACTCTTAATTAAGTGTCATCTTTGTTTATGCGATTTTGCAACGACGCTATTTAAGGTCGGTTTAAATTTAAAAAGTTGGTTAAGTTTTTTTAACCCATGATGATATAAAAGAAGCATTCTTTAATGCATAGGGTAAAGATTGATGGCTATCAATCTAGTTAAGGGGTGAGCGGGGTTAGGCTCCCGCTCACAATTTTAGCTTCTTTCGAAAAATAAGGGTAAAGATTGATTTAAATCAGTCTAGTTAAGGGGTGAGTGGGGTTAGGCTCCCACTCACATTTTTTCATACCTGTATTATATTAAATCCAAAATTTAAAAAGCAACATTTCACTCCAGTAATTTTTTAATTGCATCGTATATCATTTTTGAGCTGATTTTTTTTATGCATCCCTCAGAGGATTGCTTACAGTATTTACCATGTTTTGAACAAGGTTTTTTCGAAATAGGAGAAATCACAGTTAAAGATTCTTTTTTTGTTAAGTAAGGAGAAAAGCCAAGCGATGGTTTTGTGCAACCCCAAAAAGAGAGTATTGGGGAGTTAAATGCCGAAGCAATATGCATCATGCCTGTATCATTTGTTAGAACAAGCTTACTTTCTTTAATTAAATAAGCCGATTCTTCAAATGAAGTATTTCCACAAAAATCAAAGGTGTTTTCTGAACAGGTTTCTTTTAAAATTTGTTGACTCAATTTTTTGTCTTCTGATCCTCCCAACAAAATGACTGGTAAATGGATATGAGATATCACTTCAGAAATTTGAGTGGAGGATAATTTTTTGTTTTCATGAGTTCCGCCAATACACCAAACGATGTAATCTTGATTAGTATCAAAATTAACTTCAGGTGAACCGCTTATGAAATAATCAATTCCTTTTTTGTCATTTTGAACATTTAGATTTTTTAAAGATTCAAAATATCGATCTACAACATGATTTTTTAGTAAGTCAACACCAAAATTGATTAGAAGAAACCTTTTGAAATTTTTTTTGAGGTAAACATTGGATTTTACGTTCAGTTGTGATCGGATTTTTAAGGATCTTAGGTTGTTTTGAAGATCAATAATTCGGTCGTATTTATTCGATTTTAAAACATCAAGAAGTTCGGTATTATTTTTATTTAGAGCATATATTTTGTTTATGTAAGGATTTGAGGTTAAGAGGCTTTTGTAATTTTCCTTCGTAAGGAAATCAATCTCGGTATTAAGTTGTTGTTTTAAGCATCTAATTATTGGAGTAGTTAAAATGATATCTCCAATTGAGCTATATCTGATTATTAATATTTTAAGTTTTTCTTTCACTCTTTGAATGCAAAATTAGATAAATAATCTTTTGGCTTTAAGTCCTCTTCACCGGACTTTTTCCGGGACAAAGTTATTATATTTACATCCATAAATTTTACGGATGGCACAGAATTTAAGTGAGCAGGAACTTCAAAGAAGAGAAAAGTTAGACCGATTAAGAGCTTTAGGCGTTGAGCCTTATCCAGCAGCAGAGTTTAAAGTTGATTGTTCAGCTGAAGATATATTAAAGAATTACGAAAGCAATAAAACACTTTATAAAGCAGTAAGTTTTGCGGGTAGAATTATGAGAAGAAGGATGCAAGGAAAGGCTGCATTCGTTGAAATGCAGGATGTTTCTGCGAGAATTCAAGTATATTTTAACCGCGATGAGATTTGTCCAGGTGACGATAAAACCATGTATAATGAAGTGTTTAAGAAACTTATTGATACAGGTGATATTATTGGAGTTAAAGGTTATGTCTTTACAACTCAGGTAGGAGAAATCACGATTCACGCCAATGAATTTGTATTATTAACAAAATCGGTTAAACCTCTTCCTCAACCAAAAGTTGATGCGGAGGGTAAAGAATATGATTCATTTACTGATCCAGAACAGAGATATCGTCAGCGTTATGTTGATTTAAATGTGAACCCTGAGATAAGAGAAACTTTTGTTCAAAGAACTCAGTTGGTGAATACCATGAGGAGCTATTTATCCGAGAAGGGATATTTAGAAGTTGAAACACCTATTTTACAACCCATTTATGGAGGAGCCGCCGCACGGCCATTTAAAACTCATCACAATACATTGGATATGACATTGTATTTGAGAATTGCTAATGAGTTGTATTTAAAGAAATTGATTGTTGGAGGATTCGATGGTGTTTTTGAATTTGCCAAGGATTTTCGTAACGAGGGAATGAGTAGGTTCCATAATCCAGAATTTACTCAAATGGAACTTTATGTTGCTTATAAGGATTACAACTGGATGATGGATATGGTTGAAGAGATGGTTGAAAAAATAGCACTAGTTCTTCATGGAGATACAAAAGTTCAAGTAGGTGAAAATGAAATCAACTTTGCTCGCCCTTGGAAGCGTTATACTATGTTTGAGGCTATTGAAGAATATACAGGAATTGATATTTCTGAAATGAATGAGTCTCAATTGAGATCCACAGCGGAAAAATTAAATGTACCCGTTGATGCAACGATGGGTAAAGGAAAATTGATTGATGAAATTTTTGGAGAAAAGTGTGAGGGGTTATTAATACAGCCAACTTTCATTACCGACTATCCGGTTGAAATGTCTCCACTGGCAAAAAAACATAGAGAAAAAGAGGGACTCGTGGAGCGATTCGAATGCATATGTAATGGAAAAGAAATTTGTAACGCATATTCTGAATTGAATGATCCGATTGATCAAAGAAAACGATTTGAAGAGCAATTGGAGCTTGGAAAGCGAGGGGACGATGAAGCTATGGTTCTGGATGAGGATTTTTTGAGGTCTATTGAGTATGGTATGCCTCCTACAGCTGGTCTTGGTATAGGGATTGACCGCTTAGCAATGATTATGACTAATTCCAGTTCAATTCAAGATGTTTTATTTTTTCCTCAAATGAAACCTGAAAAAAGAGGTCCTGAACTTGGAGAGAATGAAAAGTTAATTTATGAAATTGTAAAAAAGGAATGTAAAATCGAATTGGGCCTTTTAAAGGCTCAAGTTGATTTGAGTAATAAAAAATGGGACAAGGCTATAAAAGGGTTGGCCAATCAAGGGTTAACCAAAGTAAATAAAACTGATCAGGGCTTGTTTATAGAGTTGGTCGGTTAGTACTTAATATATATCCATGCCAAAAAGTAAATTTAATTTATGTTGTCGGATTCAAAAATAGCAATATTGGGCGGTGGAAGTTGGGCGACAGCTTTGGCTAAAATCATTCTTAACAATACAAAAAATATAAATTGGTGGGTCCGAAGACAAGAAACAGCAGAACACCTTTTAAATTTTGGTCATAATCCGAATTACATATCTTCTATTGAATTTGATCAATCCAAATTGAATGTTTCCACTAACTTAAAAGAGACGATTAATAATTCTGATGTTCTTTTTTTGGTAATTCCATCCGCTTTTCTTCATACTGAGTTTGTAAACGCAAAAATTACAGCTGAGGACTTAAAAGACAAAATAATTGTTTCCGCAATCAAAGGTATTATTCCAGAGTTTACGTTAATTCCGGCAGCGTATTTAAATGATCAGTTTAGAGTGGAGTACAACAATATGGCGATTGTCGCAGGTCCATGTCATGCCGAAGAAGTTGCTCATGAGCGGCTATCTTATTTAACTATCGCAACTCCAACTCGGGGAAGAGCGCATGCAATTGGTGATTTACTGAAATGTCGTTATATAAATGTCAACCGAAATGATGATTTAGTAGGGACTGAGTACAGTGCAATTATGAAAAATGTTTATTCTATTGCAGCTGGCATTTGTTTTGGCATCGGATACGGAGATAATTTTATGGCTGTTCTCATATCCAATGCAATTCGTGAAACAGAACAGTTTGTTGATTGTGTATATCCTAAGCATAGAGATGTGAAAACATCAGCCTACTTGGGAGACTTACTCGTAACGGCCTATTCGCAATATTCTCGAAATAGAACTTTTGGTAATATGATAGGGAAAGGATATTCAGTAAAATTTGCTAAGTTGGAAATGAAGATGGTTGCTGAGGGGTATTATGCTTCTAAATGCGTTAACGATATTCAAAATAAGTTTGAATTGAATCTTCCAATAGCTGATGCGGTATATCAATGTCTGTATGAAGGTAAGAATCCAAAAAAAACATTCAAAGCCATACAGAGTCTCTTGAAATAGAAAATATTACCGTTTTATCTTAGGATTTTTTTTGGTTTTCCCGCTTTGAACTCTTTATGGTAATAAGGCTCAAAATATGCTGTATCTTCAAAATCCTGATTTTGAAATTTTTTAAAAGCAAGAGGAATAAGGTTTTTGGCGGATGTTTTTTGTTCTGGAAGATAAGTCCATTTAGGATTAACATACTCCTGTGCTTTTTCGGCTCCATCACCAAAATAATAAACAGATTTTGTACTAATATCATCAAATGGTTCTTCATCCAAAATTCTCGAGTGAACAGACTTAATTATATTGCCAGATTGATGAATCGAACAAAATACTTCAATTCTTCGAGCGTCAATCATAGGTATTAATGTTGCTGTTTCCTCAACTTTATGGGCGACAGAGTTAGCCATTGCTGATAAAGTGTCAATAGCAATTAGTGGAATGTTTAGTCCGTAACATAGTCCTTTAGCAGCAGAAACACCAATTCTGAGTCCTGTGTAGGAACCCGGACCTTTGGAAACGCAAACTGCACTTAAGTCTGATGGTTTAATAGCTGAATTTAAAAGGCACTTTTCAATAAATAAGTGCAGTTTTTCGCTGTGCGATAAATCATCAGAGTCCAACTCAATAAGTTCAATTAAATTGTCTTCTTTACTTAGAGCTACTGAGCAAACTTTTGTTGTTGAATCTATGTGTAAGATATAATCCAATTATATTAGGTTAATTAAATGATAATTCTTTTTCCCGTTTTGAACTAAGATATAGTAATCCTGAATAACGTCTTCTGAAGACACTGTTTTAGTATCTTGGACTTTAGTTTTGTTTACAGCCACAGCATTATTTTTGATGGCTCTTCTTGCCTCACCCTTAGATGAAAAAATAGGGGCATGTTCTGAGAGTAAATCGATAATACCGACTTGATTTGCTATGGTTTCTTTGGGTACTTGATGTTTAGGAACTTCATTTCCTATCGATTCTAAAGCTCCTTTTGATAATTTTCGAACATTTTCTTCTGTTGTTTTTCCGAAAAGAATTTCAGAAGCAGCTTTTGCATTGCTTAAAGCTTCTTTCGAGTGAACTGTAATTGTAATGTCTTCAGCAAGAGTGTTTTGTAGTATTCTGGTGTGAGGAGATTCGGCATGTTTTTCAGCAATTTCAGCAATTTCCTTCTCTCCTTTCATTGTGAAAATTTTAATTGATTTTAGAGCATCTTCATCCGATTGGTTTAGCCAAAATTGATAAAATTTATAGGGTGAAGTTCTCTTTGAATCCAACCATATATTTCCTCCTTCTGATTTTCCAAATTTTGAACCATCAGATTTTGTAATTAATGGACATGTTAGTGCAAACGCTTCTCCTCCTCCTAATCTTCGTATAAATTCTGTTCCTGTAGTAATATTTCCCCATTGATCAGAACCACCCATTTGAAGTTTACAATTCTTTTCTTTGTTCAAATGATAGAAGTCATATCCTTGAATCAACTGGTATGAAAATTCGGTAAAAGAGATTCCTGTTTCAAGTCTTTTTTTTACGGAATCTTTACTCATCATGTAGTTTACAGTAAGGTGTTTTCCTGCATCCCTCAAGAAATCTAATAAAGAAAAATCTTTAAACCAATCGTGGTTATTCACAATTTCAGCTGAGTTTTCTCCACAATCAAATTCTAAGAAAGATTCTAATTGTGATTTAACACCTTTTAAATTTTTTTGGAGTATTTCTTCAGTTAAAAATTTTCTTTCTTCTGATTTTCCTGATGGATCACCTACCATGCCAGTTGCCCCTCCAACAAGAGCTAAAGGTTTATGCCCTGCGTTTTGTAAGTGTTTTAGCATCATAATTGAAACCAAATTACCAATATGAAGAGAATCCGCAGTCGGATCAAATCCAACGTATCCAGTAGTCATCTCTTTCTCCAACTGTTCTTCTGTTCCAGGAGTGATATCATGAATCATTCCTCTCCATTGCAATTCACCTACAAGACTCATATTAAAAATTTTAAGCAAATTTAATATATTTCACTCACTAAAAGTTTATTATGTCTAATTTTACACTATGATTTTAGTCACAGGTGGAACGGGTTTAGTGGGAACGCATTTGTTGATGAATTTACTCGAAGAAAAAACTCCTATTCGTGCAATTTATCGTTCAGATCAATCGTTAGAAAAAGCTCGGAAAATATTTTCATTTTATAACATCGATTGGCACCTCGTACTTCAAAAAGTTGAATGGGTTAAATCCGATATCCTAAACCCTGAAAAATTAACTGATGTTTTTCATGATGTTGATTACGTTTATCACTGCGCGGCAATGGTTTCTTTCAATAAAAAAGATAAACACAAGCTCTTTAAATTCAATATTGAGGGAACGGCAAATATTGTTAACTTGAGTCTTGAGTATGGCGTTAAAAAATTGTGCCACGTTAGTTCTACGGCAACAATAGGAAAGGCAGCTAATGGAGGTGTCAGAAATGAAGAGTGTATGTGGGAAAACAATAAATCATTGTCCAATTATTCGGTTTCAAAATATTTTTCTGAAATGGAGGTTTGGAGAGGGAGTGAGGAAGGTCTAAATGTTGTTATTGTTAACCCTTCAATTATAATTGGTCCTGGAGATTGGAATCAGTCCAGCTCAAATTTATTCCTTAAGGTTTGGAAAGGGTTGAGATATTATTCAAAAGGAGTTAATGCATTTGTTGATGTTCGAGATGTTTCAAAAGTCATGGTTCAATTAATGAAAAGTTCTATTAAATCAGAGAGGTTCTTAATTATTGGTGAAAATTTAACTTTTCAGGAGCTGTTTAATGAAATAGCGAATTCCATGGGTAAAAAGCTTCCTTCAATTGAGGTGAAATCATGGATGGCTAATTTAATTTGGAGAATTGAGGCGATAAGGTCATTTTTATTTGGGTCGGATCCATTGGTTACAAGGGAGGCTTCTAAAAGCGCTTTAAATGTAGTGAAGTATTCAAATCAAAAAATAAGGGAATTCCTAGATTTTGAAATTACTCCAATTCATGAATCAATTGAACATACCAGTAGTATTTTTTTACGGGATTATTCCTCTTGATTTTTTTCAAGTCTTTTTATCAATTCAGCTTCTACTTTTTGATATAGTTTTATATTTTTCTCTGGCCTTAGTGAATAGTAAATAATTGTGGAATCAAACTTTACTCGTTCAATTTGATGCTTTTTTAGAATGCTTTTGTAGTGTTTGTGTCGAACCAAGTTGTTTCGATTATTACTTATTACTCCTTGTTTGGCGGCTGCATCAATAATGTGAAAGTCGCATAGCATTAAAATGAGTTGCTCTTCAGGTATTATGTATTCATTTGTTTCTGTTGTTGAACAACAAAAACAAAGTAAAGTAATCAAACCGAAAATTGTATTTTTTTTCATAATCATAAACAAGTCAAATATAACCATTGAGCTCTTTGTGTCGAAGAAAATAGAGTTTAATTTGATAACTAAAATTTTAATACTAAATTTATACAGTCCGAAACATAAAAACGTATGATACGTATAAGTCTTAGGTTTTTATGTTTCAGAAATTAAAATTGGTACGGGCTTTGCACTGATTGTTATGTACCAAGTAAAAAATAAAAAAATGGAAAGAATTACATTAATTACATTATTGTTTATCGCTGGATTTACATTTAATTCGAACGCGCAGTGTGTGAAAGGAAATTGTTACAACGGTAGTGGAACGTGGCAGTTTGCTAATGGTGATAAGTACGAAGGACAATGGGTGGACTCTAAAATGCATGGAAAAGGAAAATATGAGTTTAAAAATGGCGATCGATACAACGGTGATTTTCACAACAACAAAAGAGACGGTTCCGGAACTTATGTTTGGAAAGACAAAGGAATCTACATAGGTCAGTGGAAAGATGATAAAAGAGAAGGTCAGGGTACTTTTAAGTGGACAAACAGCGCAACCTATACTGGTTTTTGGAGGGACGACCAAATTATCAATATGGATGTTAACACGGTGACCGACACTCAAGAACGTCCTACCTTTGGTAATTAGTAGCAGTTTTTGTTAAAGAATAAGAAAAGAAATTTAAACCTCAACTAAAGTTGGGGTTTTTTTTTGTTGTTAAATTAAGAAAGGCAAATCATTTGATTTGCCTTTCTTAATTATTATAAAATTATTGTAGATTAATTATCTCTCTGATTTTGCTGTTTTATTCAAGACGCTAAGCCAATATGCAAATAAAATTACCATTACGATTAAGAAAAAGTAATTTGCTGCCCAACCTAAAAACGGAAGAACTTCAAAAGTCCCGTAAAATAATTTATGTAGAAACTCTACTATACCGTTGATATTCATATCAGTAATTTTTACAAATATAAAGTGAATAATATTATTATGCGAATTTAAAACTGATATTTATACATCTGAAAAGAATATTTCTAATTTTGGCAAATGTTAGTTTCTCAAATAAGAAGTACAAATCCGTTATCCTCTATTTTATTTATTTTTCTTTTTTGGATTCTTAATACAGTTTTTGAGCTTCGAGAATTGTTTCTCCAATTTCCAAATTGGAATCATTTTCCTTTATTTGAATTTTTCTGTGCTCAATTATCGATTCTAGGTATTTCCATATTATTGAATAAAGTACTTCAAAAAAATAAGCTGGTTGGAGTAGGAGATGCTTTTTCAGGTGTTTTGTTTCAGGTGTTTGTTCTAGGGCTACATAGTTTACATCTTTATTATAAAGAATTGATCGCTTTATTTTTAATATCCATGGCCATCAGTAGGCTAATTAACTTGTATAATGCTCATAAGAATTATATTAAGGAGTTTGAGATTGGGATTTTATTTGGTTTGTCCGCTGCAATTGCTCCCGGTTTATTACCTGTTTCAATTATGATGTTTGTTGGTACTGCTTTAGTGGTCCCTTTTTCATGGAGAGATTTTGTAGTCTCTTTGTTCGGTTTTATATGGGTGTTTTTCGCGAAATTCTCTTTGTTTTACATTTTCGAATTTTCAGGAAATGAGGTTTTACCGAATTTGCTTTTTTCGATTTCAAACGTTGATTTTGATTTTAATATTAGTTCTCTTTCTATTCTTTTTATTTGTATTGTTCAACTGATTATTTTCATGCGAATTTTTTTGATATTAGAGAAAAGAAACATTAAAGAGAGAGTTTTTTACAGGCTTTGGATATGGACTTTGGTTTTTCTATTTCTATCTCTTATGTTCTCCAGTATCAATTTGAATAAAGCTATTTTAATTGTCTATTTAGGATTGCCTTGCGCTATTTTTGGTTCAGAATTTTTTCCAAGTAAAAGAAAATTAAAAGGGTATTGGAAAAAAGAAATTCTTCTTTATACCATGGTTGCAATTCAAATCGTAATCAGAATGAATTGAATAAATATTATATCTCGTTTGCATTTACATCTGAAACTACAAAATATCTAGGGTCATCAATGTTGTTTTCAATAACGTTTGAAAAAGAGGGATTGGCTTTTAATAAAATGTTTTTACAATCCTGACTCAAATGTGTTAGTTTTATCGATTTTTCTGCGGTTTTATATTTTTTAACAATGGCTTCCAAAGCCTCAATTCCAGAATGATCAGATACTTTTGACTCCATAAAGTCAATTTCAACTTTTTCAGGGTCATTGTGAACATCAAACTTTTCATTGAACGCTGTTATTGAGCCAAAAAACAAAGGTCCCCATATTTCATATACTTTTGTGCCATCTTTTTTTACAGATTTTCTGGCTCTAATTCTCTTCGCATTTTCCCAAGCGAACATTAAGGCTGAAACAATTATTCCGCTTACTACAGCAACGGCCAGATCCTGCCAAACAGTAACTGCTGTAACCAAAATAATTACAAATGCATCTGTTTTTGGAACAACAAAAATTGTCTTAAAACTTTTCCAGGCAAACGTTCCAATTACGACCATAAACATTACACCTACTAAAGCTGCAATCGGTATGATTTCAATTAGGTCAGATAACCATAAAATGAAAGAGAGCAGTCCAAGTGAGGCTACTATACCAGATAATCTTCCTCTACCACCGGATGACACATTAATCATGGCTTGCCCTATCATTGCGCATCCTCCCATTCCTCCAAAAAAACCATTGATAATATTCGCAAGACCTTGACCAAAACTTTCTTTATTTCCTGATCCTTTTGTCTCTGTGATTTCATCCACCAATTGAAGAGTCATAAGTGATTCAATTAAACCTATGGCGGCAAGAATTGTTGCCCATTTAAGAATGAAAAAAATACTTTCAGGGTTCATAATGTGATTGAAGTACCCATAAAAAGGTATTTCAAAAACTGGTAAATTTGCTGCCATTGTAGCTTTATCATCTCCTTTTGATTGAAGGAAACTTAAAACATTGTCCGTTTCAATACCTCCGAAATAAACAAGAGCTGTAACAGTTGCAATAGCAACTAAACCTGCTGGGATTTTTTTTGTAAGCTTTGGAAGTCCCCACATTATAATCATTGTCAATGCTACAAGCCCGAGCATTGTCATCATTTTTTGTCCTTCAAACCATGAGTCATCTGGATTTTTGAACATTGTGAATTGCGCAGTACAAATAACAATTGCTAAACCATTTACAAATCCAATCATAACAGGATGAGGAATTAGTCTGACCAATTTTCCCAATTTTAATGCACCGAAAAGTATTTGCATAAGCCCCATCGTAATTAATATCAAAAAAAGGTAGTGAAGATGTGGGTTTTCGAGTCCGTCGGGTCCCATTTCTTTTGCAATAGGTAGGAAGTCAAACATTACAACAGCTAATGCTCCAGTGGCTCCTGAAATCATTCCAGGACGTCCTCCAAAAACAGCAGTAATTAATCCCATCATAAATGCTCCATAAAGGCCAATTACAGGTGGTATATCAGCAATAAAAGCAAAAGCAACAGCTTCTGGAACAAGAGCAAGTGCTACAGTTACGCCCGAGAGCGCATCATCTTTAATCGAACCGTTGGAAATAAACCATTTAAGTAACATATAACTAGAATTTAAGCGCGCAAAGTTACGGTTTTAGAATTCGGTATCAAATGCAAGTGAGTATTTATCCTGCCCAGTTATCTCTATCAAGGCTACGGAATTGAATGGCTTCGGCTATATGGTTGGGATGAATATTTTTTTGATTATCCAGGTCGGCTATGGTTCGTGCAACTTTTAGTATTCTATTGTAAGCTCTTGCCGACAAGTCAAGCTTATTCATAGCATTTTTTAACAAAATTTTACATTCTGAATTTAATTTACAGCACGATTCCAGTTGATTAGAGTTCATTTCTGCATTACAATTCACCTTTGTTTTATTATACCGTTTAGTTTGTATTTTTCTTGCACTTACAACTCTTTCTCTTATTGAATTACTTTTTTCGGAAGGTTTAGAGTTGGCCAGTTGCTCAAATGAAACTGGAGCTACTTCAACATGTAAATCTATACGGTCCAACAGTGGTCCCGAAACTTTGTTTAAGTATTTTTGAACACTTCCTCCAGGACATATGCATTCCTTTTCTGGATGATTGTAATATCCACAAGGACAAGGATTCATGCTTGCTACAAGTGTTAGGCTGGCTGGGTAATTAACCGAAAATTTAGCTCGTGAAATCGAAACATTTCGGTCTTCTAAGGGCTGTCTTAATACTTCAAGAACAGTTCTTTTAAATTCTGGTAATTCATCAAGGAAAAGTACTCCATTATGAGCCATTGAAACTTCACCCGGTTGAGGATTTGTTCCACCGCCTATTAGGGCAACATCCGAAATCGTATGATGGGGGTTTCTAAATGGTCTTTGAGCTACAAGCCCATGTTCTGTTCCTAATTTTCCTGCTACAGAGTGTATTTTGGTCGTTTCAAGAGCTTCATAAAGTGTCATGGGAGGTAAAATGGATGAAAATCTTTTAGCCAACATAGTTTTTCCAGCGCCTGGTGGACCAATTAAAATTAAATTATGCCCACCTGCTGCCGCAATCTCCATGGCTCTCTTAATGTTTTCTTGTCCTTTCACATCTGAAAAGTCAAATTCAGGATTGTTAAGGTTTTCGATGAATAAATCTCTTGTGTTTATGCATATTGGTTCAGTTTTTTTAGATCCATTGCAAAAGTCAATCACTTCTGTAATATTATTAAATCCGTATACTTCGATGTCACTAACAATAGCCGCTTCATTTGCATTTTCTGTGGGTAAAATTATTCCTTTAAAACCTGATTTTTTGGCCAAGATTGAAATGGGAAGAGCTCCTTTTATAGGTTGGATTTTTCCATCAAGAGACAATTCTCCCATGATTAAGAAATCTTCGATTTTATCTTTTTTAATTTGATCGGTCGCACCAAGTATTCCAAGTGCTATTGGTAAGTCATACACAGCTCCTTCTTTTTTTAAGTCTGCAGGAGCCATATTTACTACTGTTTTTTTTTGAGGGCTGTGAAAATTTATGTTTTTTAATGCCGTATCTATTCTGATTTTTGCTTCTTGGACAGCTTTATCGGGGAGACCTACTAAATAAAAATCTTTTCCTTTTGAAACGGAAACTTCAATTGTTATTAATCTTGCGTCAACTCCTTGAAGGGCACCACCATATGTTTTTACCAACATAACTTATTCGTTTAAAGTAAATCTATTGTTTATGGTGATTTTTTATTGTTTACCTATTGAGATTGTTCAAACCAAATATGAGAATTTGGAAAATTGGTTAATATTGGCAATAATTTGTTAATTTTGAAAGCTTAATAGGAATGCTCTTTTTGGCAAGTCTTTTGTAAATGAGTAGCTAAACTAAAAATTAAGTACAATGAAAAAAATAGTGTTTGGATTGATATTGTCTGTTCTTTCAACAAGTATTAGTGCAGGAGATGGAGACGGAGATAATTGTTATGAGGCATACAATAAAAAATTTGCTGAGAGAGGAGCAAATGAAGTAAAAGATGGTTGGTATGAAAATGTCGTTATTACTTTTCGTCAAGGTAATCAAGCCGATTGTGTTTTGGGAAAGGTTCAAGTTGAAGCAGGAGCTGTTACTCAAATGTATTTAAAAAACGTAGATGGAACATACCAAATTTTCACGAAAAAATGGAAGCATGAAGATAATAAGTCGATTGTTTCCAATGGAATTTCAAAGTCAAGATTAACAATTGATGGTGAGGTTGTAAATGTTATTTTCACTACTTCTATTAAACCTCCAAAAAAGAAAATTGCTGTAGCTCCAAGTCCTGATGATTTGTAAAAAAAATGGGAAAGGCTTAGTTTTAACTAAGCCTTTTTTTTAATCAATAAAACGTTTTCCGATTTCTGAGTATTCTTCTATTCTTCTATCTCGAAAGAAAGGCCAAATTTGTCTTACCTTTTCGGATTGATTCAGAAAAATTTCAGTTGTTGTTGTTTGTTCATTTTCATCTGCTTGATAAATGACTTCTCCTTGCGGTCCACAAATAAAACTATTTCCCCAAAAATGAATTTTACTTTCAGAATTTTCGGAAGTTTCAGTGCCTACTCGATTCACACAAATTAATGGGATTCCATTGGCAATAGCATGTGATTTTTGAATTGTTTTCCATGATTCAAGTTGTGTTCTTCGTTCTTTGAGGTTATCTTTTTCATCGTAACCTATAGCCGTTGGATAAATTAAAATTTCAGCTCCTCTAAGTGCCATTAAGCGTGCGGCTTCAGGGAACCATTGGTCCCAGCAAATTAAAATACCCAAAGTACCTACAGATGTTTTTATGGGGTTAAATCCCAAATCTCCCGGTGTGAAATAAAATTTTTCATGATACCCCGGGTCATCAGGGATATGCATTTTTCGATACATTCCAGCAATGGAACCGTCTTTTTCAAAAACTACTGCTGTGTTATGATATAGGCCGCCTGTTCTTTTTTCAAATAAAGACGATACTAAAACAACATCGTGTTTCTTGGCTAGATTAGAATAAAATTCTGTTATTGGTCCTGGTAGTTTTTGAGCAAATTCGAAATTTTTGACGTTTTCTGTTTGACAAAAGTATAGGGAGTCATGAAGCTCCTGTAGAACAATTAGTTCAGTATTCTTATCTGCTAATTGTTTGATTTGTTTTTCTATTTTTGATTGGTTCTCTTTTTGGTTTTGAGTACAACTCATCTGTACAATACCAACCTTTAACGTATTTTCCATTACAACAAAGATACGTTTAAAACATTTTTAGCAACTTGCATAGTGATGCAATGAAGAGATCCATTTTGCTTAATGATTTCTTTGCAATTAATTCCGATTACGTCTCTTTTTGGAAATGCTTTTTTTAAGGTTGAAATGGCGTTTAAATCATTTTTATCGTTATAAGTTGGAACCAGTACTTTTCGATTTGTAATTAAAAAATTAACATAAGTGGCTGGCAATTGTTTGTTTTTATTGAAAATAGGTTTAGGGAGTTTGACAGGGATTAAACTATAGTTGTTTTTTTCTGCAATTTTTTTTAATTCTTTTTCGAGTAATTTCAGTTCCTCTGAATCATCTATGGAGTAAACGATGGTTTTTTCATTACAAAATCGAGCCAATGTATCTACATGAGAATCAGTATCGTCGCCATTTATATAACCGTTTTCTAGCCATATTATGTTTTGAACTCCAAGTGAATTGGATAGTGTGTTTTCAATTTGAAATTTGTTTAGATTAGAGTTTCTGTTTTTGTTAAGTAAGCACTTTTTAGTGGTTAAAATAGTGCCAAGACCATCGGAGTCTATCGAACCACCTTCAAGAACAAAATGATTATAGTTGAAATTAACGCGTTTAAAAAGACCTTTTTCAAATAATTGTAAATTGATTGAATTGTCTTTTTGATAAGGATGTTTTTTCCCCCAACCGTTAAACTTAAAATCAGTTAGACATATTGTTTCATTGTTTTTTACTGATAAACCAATGTAATCTCTTGTCCATGTATCGTTGTAATTTGCGAGGATTATTTTAATATTTTTTTGGACTTTTAAAGCGAATTTATTCATCATCTTCTTGCCCCTTGATAGGATGATTACTTTTTGATGATCAGCAATTTCTTCAACAATTTTAATGTAGGTTTGTTCAACTTTTAATAAGTTGTTTTTCCAATCGGTATCTTTGTGCGGCCAAGCAATTATTATGGCCTCTTGATGTTCCCATTCTGCAAGTAAAACCTTATTCATAGATTAAAATTAGGATTAAAAAAAGTTAAATACATCTTGAATTATTTTTTTAAATCTATTTTTAAATTAATGAAGAACATAAGAAAACGACTTTATCGAGATAATTCGTATCGATTGTTAGGTGGCGTTTGTTCTGGTCTAAGTTTTTACTTTTCAGTCGATAGAGGTTATGTTAGGTTGATTTTTTTTTTAAGCTCCATTTTCTTTTTAGTTACCATTCCACTTTACGTTATTTGTTGGGCAGTAATACCAAAAGCAAGAACAAATATTGAGAGAAGTGAAATGAAAGGGGAAGATTCAGTTACTCAAGATTGCGTTGAAAAAAAAGAAACTAAAACAAAACAAAATAAGAACAATAGGTCGAATAGTTTTCCGATATCAAGTTCTCTGAAAAAGATTGTCTTGACCATGATTTTGTTTTTTTGTAGTTTGATTCTTTTTGTAATTTTTGGACTATCGCTTTCATTTCCATTTATGATTGAGCTCTTTCGAGATTTCAGCTTTATGCCTGATTTCAAACAATTTTTGATTGGTATTTTGGTCGGAGAAAAAGCCTTTACCATAAATTCTATTTCTACTATTCTTTTAATGACTTTACCTTTTGTTGCAGGGGGTATGTTTTCACTTTGTAGGTTACAAAAATTTGCTGTTAAAAGAAGTTTTTACAATTATGTAGGACTTGCATGGGTGACTTCTTTGGCGATTACTTGTCTAGTTTGAATAATGTACTTTAGAAAAATCTATATATTGAATTTGGTTCAGTGACAAACCTTTTATGTTACTGTTTATTAATCTATTACTTTCTTCATACCACAAAACTGCTATTGGACATTCTTCCATCAAAAGGCGTTCTGCGGCTGCATAGCTTTTATTTGCATTTTCTTCATCAATAGATTTTCTTGCCCGATCTAAGGTTCGATCAAAATCTTTATTTGAGAATCGAGTTGTGTTGGGAAAAGAAGGGATTTCTAAGGATTGAGGAACGGTTTTTCCATAGAAAATATTCAGAAAATCTTCAGGACTTGAAAAGTTAGCTTTCGATTTTGAAATATACATATCGCCCTTAGCATACCTTGCCTTTTCAATTTTATATCGCTCTGGTACGATATTTATTTCTACGATGATACCCAATTCTCTCTCAAGTTGAAACCTTATTTCATCCGCGATTCCAATTGATTTGTAGTCATCTTCACTTACATCCAATTGAAGTGGGCGTATTGAATCAAATCCAGATTTCAGAATAAGCTTTTTGGCAGTATCTGAATTGTAGGAATATCCATTAACTCCATTTTTTCGGTAGTTCGGAATGTAGGGGTGTGTAATTCCTGAATCGCCAATTTTTCCTCTTGTTTCTCCAAATACTTTTTGAGTAATCTCTTGCTTGTTTAACGCAAAGCTGATAGCCTTTCTTATTTTTTTGTTTTTAAGAACATCACTATTTAAATTAAACTCTATGTAGTTGGTGCACAAAAAAGGTGCGCTTTGCATCATAACTTCATTGTCAAATTTTCCCTTGTAGTCTCTGAAAACTCTTCTTACGGCCTTAAAGGGTAAATTTAAAACCATACTTGATTTTTTTTCTACTACATTTTTTATTTGATGTTTAATTCCAATTTCAAAATCAATACAAATACTATCTAGGTATGGAAGACGTATTCCATTTATGTCTTTTTCATGATAATGTTTGTTTTTAATTAAAACCTGTTGATCGTGATAAGAATCGAATTTTAAAGGAATAAAAGGTCCTGTACCTACATAGTTTTCGTGACCATATTTTTCGACAGCCTCTTTAGCTACGATTGAAAAGTTAATTCCAGCTAGTCTTTTCAGGAAAAGACCATTTGGTCTGTGCAATTCTATTTCTATTTTATTTTTTCCAATCGCTCTTATTCCGGATATTTCACTCGAAGAACCATTAAAATAATCTTCAACTCCTTTTACAACCCCTTTCAATGTGTTATAATAACCTCCATTAACCATTTGTTTGGTACAAATATTCTTAAATGTATAAATTACGTCATCAACGCATACTTTTCTTCCTATTCCTTTTTCAAAGCATTTATTGTCGTGAAAAAAAACATCATCTTTTAGAGTAAAGGTGTAAACAAAAGTATTTGGATTAAATTCAAAGGATTCAACAAGGCATGGCTCAACCTCTAGGTTTTCAGAATTTAGTTTTACTAAGCCCTCAAAAATTTGGTTTGCTACAAGGGAGGTACTTGCATCACCAATTAAAGAGGGATGTAAGTTATGGATTCGGTTTTGTGAACAGAAACTAAAGCTTCCTCCTGTTTTGTTTGAACGCGAATTTTCTGAACAAGACAAAATGAAGAAAATAAATAAAAAAGGAAAAAGTTTAACAGTGGCTTCCTTTAACTTTCGTTTCAAAACACTTAATTTTTTTAAATACCCAACACAAAATAAAGTTTTAATGGTGTAAAAAACAAAAAAGGATTTTTTTTTGGCATTTTTTTTGACTGTTAAAGATGCTTTTAATGTATTGATATTTTTGATATTTTTAGCTTTTGTTTTATTATTGTAGTTTTTTGCGAGATATAAAGAACTCAAGCAAGAACATTTAGGTATGAAAAAGACTATAGGATTACTTTCAATTATATTGACAATTTCACTAAGGATTTCTGCCAATCAGGAAATGATTATTGAAGGAACTTATCAAGGTGAAAACTTATATGTGCAAAATCCATTTGCAAGCTCAGGAGTTGGTTTTTGTGTTACAAACGTTATGGTAAATGGTCAACAATCAATTGATGAAATTAACTCTAGTGCATTTGAAATTGATTTTTCAAGCTATCAGTTGGTTAAGGGGGCTCCGGTTAAAGTTAAAATTGAGTACAAAGATGATTGTTCACCAAGAGTTTTGAATCCTGATGTATTAAAGCCCTCAAGTACCTTTGTAATTTCCAGTATGAACATAACACCCGATGGTTTGTTTACTTTTTCAACAACTAACGAATCCGGTCAGCTGCCATTTGTGATAGAGCAGAAAAGATGGAATGTTTGGATGAAAGTAGCTACGATTAATGGTAAGGGCCTAGAAGGGAAAAATGATTATTCAATTCAGCTTAAGCCTCATTCAGGAAAAAACATTTATAGAATTAAGCAAGTCGATCATACAAGAAAGCCTAGGTACTCTCCTGAAAAAAAGCTCATTAAATCCTCTGTTAAAGAAGTTTTTATCGCCAATGAAAATCCATTGAAAATTGAAGGAGTTGTTCAGTTTACCGATGAATCAGGAAATGAGGTTTCTACACTTTATGAAGTATGGAATACGACAGGTGTTATTATCCGAAAAGGGTTTGGATCTAAAGTAAACTTGTCTGATGTTGAAAAAGGTGAGTATTTCGTGAGATACGACAACAAAACGGATCAAATAAAAAAGATATAATGAACTTTTAATTTTAATGAAAAGGCGTTTTCAAAGACGCCTTTTTTTGTTTGTCAACTATAATTCGAGCATTAGATAATAAAACGGAACTAGAAAATTATAGGTTATGTTTACAGGGATAATTGAAGATTTGGGAGAGTTGATAAAAAAAGAAAAAGAAGGCGATAATGTTCATTTTACTTTTTCCTGCTCATTTACTAATGAGTTGCGAATTGATCAAAGTATAGCTCATAATGGTATTTGTCTAACAGTTGTAGATATCGATGGTGAAAAGTATACTGTTACAGCTATTGACGAAACTCTAAAGAAAACAAATATAAGGAAGCTTAAAATAGGCGATAAAATAAATCTTGAGCGCTGTATGAAACTTGGTGCTCGTTTGGATGGTCATATTGTTCAAGGCCATGTTGATCAGACGGGGTATATTGATGAAATTAAAAATGAAGAAGGAAGCTGGAAGTTTTATATAAAGTACGATTCTTCACAATCTAACATTACAGTTGAAAAAGGTAGTGTGACGGTTAATGGAACAAGCCTTACTGTAGTTGATTCGGGGCATGATTTTTTCTCAGTTTGTATAATCCCATACACATATCATCATACGAATTTTCAGTATTTAATAAAAGGTTCAGAAGTCAATTTGGAATTTGATATTATAGGTAAATATTTAACTAAATTATATCGAATGTATTGAAGGTGTTTTTAAAAAGATGAATATCATGTGTTTTGATGTTTGAAAAAAATATTCTTAATCGTTATAAATTACACTTATTGTAGTAAATTTGTTACCAATTATATAGTTATGAATAATCCTAAAGCCAAAGAGCTACTTAAAAAAGTTGTCGTTGATGTAGAGGCAGAAGCATCTATTGAATCAATAGGAGAACAGTTGTTAGAAATTAGAAATATAGCATTAGAGCTAAACGATCCTTTAGTTGTTAAAACACTAAGAATAATAAAAGAAAAGATTGAGGAAGATGAGTCCTTGGATTTCGATATCGAACTAGAAGTTCCAGAAGAGGACTTGGAAGAGTATGAGGAGCCTGATAATCATTTATCTCACCTATTGAACTTATTAATTGATTCTGATAATAAATACAACAGAGAAGAGATTAAATGGTACAGAACAGCAATATGGGAAGAAATTTATTAGTGCTAATAAAAATAATAAACAAAAAAGCCTCATCTATTGAGGCTTTTTTGTTTATTTACGCTTGTTTTTTTGATTGAACTTAAATTCTAAAGATTCTAAATAGTCACAATAAATTATTTACAATTATTAAATAAAAAAATATAAAAGGCGAGCCAATTGGTAGGTCTTTTTTGTATGTTTATATTTGAATCAAGTTAAATTAAAATTTTAAAATATGGCATTTGAATTACCACAGTTACCATACGCCACAGACGCGTTGGAACCGAACATCGACACTAAAACAATGGAGATTCATCATGGAAAGCACCATGCTGGATATACAAACAATTTAAATAATGCAATTGCCGGTACTGAGCTAGAAGGTGAGTCCATTGAAAACATTTTATCCAATATAGGATCTCATAGTACTGCTGTTAGAAATAATGGTGGTGGATTTTACAATCATTCATTATTTTGGGAGGTAATGACACCTAATGGAGGAGGTAATCCATCTGGAGGACTTGCTGAAGCAATTAATGAAGCTTTTGGTTCCTTTGAAGGGTTCAAGGATGAATTTTCTAAAGCTGCTGCTACTAGATTTGGTTCAGGTTGGGCTTGGTTGATTGTGGTTGACGGAAAACTTCAGGTTACTTCAACACCTAATCAGGATAACCCTCTAATGGATGTTGCAGAAGTTAAAGGCGTTCCGATTTTAGGATTGGATGTTTGGGAGCATGCATACTACTTGAATTATCAAAACAGAAGACCTGATTACATTAATGCTTTTTTCAACGTTGTTAATTGGAGTAAGGTTGAAGAGCTTTATAATGCGGCATAAAAGCTGATTTCTTATGATTTTTTTGATAGGCAAAACTTCCTCAGTTTTGCCTTTTTTTTAATACTTTGTGTAAGAAATGAGTAAGTTTGGTGGTGAGTCTGAACTTACCCCAAGCAACTTGACTTGGTCAGGATTATTTCCTGGGAAGGGGTGGGATATTTCAAAATCCATTAGATTAAATTCATTGCTTTCCAGAGCTTTATTCACCTCAGCATTAGATATTTGAAAAGAATATGAATTGTCTTCTGAATTTAAAAATCCACTTTTATATGTTCTGATGCCTAAACTACTCGTGTAAGTAAAAACCAATTGTTCAGGAAGAGTGAAGCTGGAATTATCAACGGCGTATATTATGAGATCGAAATCAGTAACTAAGTAATTTGAAGAATCGTTGTTGAACCAGTTTTGTACTGTAGGGAATTTAATTTTACCGTTTGATCCCGATAATCCTTGAACATAAAAAGCTTGTTGACCAAGCGTTGAATCATTAAAAACATCTTTTACCTCAGAATCATTAAAATCATGATGAAACTTGGCAAATATATTTCTTTCATTTTCTACAGAATAGACTATATTATTGTCGTATATATCATCCATACCATTAGTTGTGGAAAAAGAAAGGTGAATTGAAATTCCCTTTGGGTTTAATTGATAAATTGCACCTTCATTTATAGAAGGAGGTGTTGAGGGGACAATGTATATACCACCAAAAAAGCTTTTGAATGCATCGTTTGATAAATAGTCCTCGTTATCACTAGTCATCAGGTGATGGGCTGCTGAATAATCTAAGTTAAATTGATAAACACCTGAATCTTCAACGTTAATAAAAATTGAACCTATTTTTTCTCCCACAGTTAGAGAGTCAAAATTGTAGTAAACGGAATCTTCATTTACATGTTCATCAATCTTATAAATCTCGAATTCCTGTGAAATATTTTTCCCATAAACATTTGATATCTCCAACTCAATATAAAATGAGTCTATTTGATAGTTTGAACTGGGAAAAGTTCTGTTTAAACTATCGGGAATTAGGCTGGAAAATATACTGCTTTCTGACAAGCCTGCTTCACTGGTGTTGATACTTCCTAACATACTTGAGCTTTTCCCGGAGGTGATTACTGAATCTAACTTTTTTGAGTAAGTAACAATGTGAAAAGTGTCGTTGATTTCTGCTGCAATTTGATTGGGATTTTGTGAAATGTCGGCACCTATATTGGATTCATCTTTTTTACATGAAAAAAGGGCTATGAATAAACACAGCCCAATTGAAAATAATTTTAATGGTCTCATAAGTTGCATATGTTCATATTAATTATCCGATAACACAGAATCGTAAAAATTATTGTATTCTTCAACGTAAGATTCTTCAGTTTGAAATTCAAGTAATGGTTTGTCCATTTTTTTGATTTCTTCTTCAAGCGTGGAATCAATACCATCACTTCCAATAATTATTCCATCGGACCACTTAGCTGCGTATTTATATACTTCTGTTGCAGTAGGGTTTGATAATTCTGCAACATCCTCTAAATCAACTCCATCTAATATAGCTTTGTTACCAAAGTTTTTGTTCAATTCATCTTCAAAACCGGTATTGTAAATGGAAAAAATGACTTTAGATTTAGAGAATATGGGATCTTCATTAAATACCTTTTTAATATACAATGGTACGAAAGCATTCATCCATCCATGACAATGAATGATGTCAGGAGCCCAACCTAGTTTTTTAACGGTTTCCAACACACCTCTACAGTAAAAGATAGCTCTTTCATCGTTGTCTTCAAAAACGTTTCCAGCTTTATCCTTAAGGCCAAATTTTCTTTGAAAATATTCCTCATTATCAATAAAATAAACTTGCATTCGAGCAGCTTGAATAGAGGCAACTTTTATAATTAGAGGGTGATCATTGTCATCGATAATTAAATTCATTCCGCTGAGACGTATTACTTCATGCAGTTGATTTCTTCTTTCATTGATGCATCCAAAACGAGGCATAAATGTCCGTATTTCTTTACCTTTTTGCTGGATTCCTTGTGGGAGATTTCTTCCTATTTTAGCAATCTCGGACTCTTCGATGTATGGCAACATCTCTTGATTTATAAATAATACTCTCTTCTTCATTCGACTTTTTTTGTTTCCCTTAAAATAAAACAAGCAGGTTGTAGCGGTACTAGAAGGTGCAAAACTAGTTAAAATATACTTTATTTTCAATAATTGGTCGCAATTAATTAGGGTTTTATAGAAAGTAAAATTTTATTCTTTCTTAAGTTTGTCATAGATACCATGAATGTATTAAGAACTTTGGAAGATTTGAATCTGTTTGTTTCAAAAATAAAACAAACGGGAAAAACAATTGGATTTGTTCCAACAATGGGATTTTTACATTCAGGGCACATTTCTCTAATTCATCTTTCGAGAAAGAAAACGGAAGTCACCATAGCAAGCATTTACGTCAATCCTTCACAGTTTAATGATTCAAATGATTTTGAAAAATATCCCAAGAATGAAAAAAATGACTTAGCCTTATTAGAACAAAATTCATGCGATGCAGTTTTTATTCCAACTCGTTTAGAAATAGAATCTTTGAAAAAAGTATCTGTTGATTTAGGTGATTTGGATAATGTTATGGAAGGAAGGTTTCGTCCAGGCCATTTTAAAGGGGTTGTTGAAGTCGTTTATCGTTTGTTTTCTGTAGTTAAACCAGATAAAGCCTTCTTTGGTGAGAAAGATTTTCAACAATTATTGGTAATTCAAAAAATGGTTTCTGATACCAAGCTGCCTATTGATATTTTGGGAGCACCAGTAGTCAGAGAGTCAAATGGATTGGCAATGAGTAGTCGAAACTCCAGATTGAGTTTTGAGGCAAGAGAAAAAGCAGGTTTTATTTTTGAAATCTTGAACAGTTTTGGTCAAGTAAAGAGAAGCGTTTTAGAGAATCGATTACAAGGTTATGGATTTGAGCTGGAATATTTGGAGACTCATTGTTTTGGCAATCAAAATCGATTGTTCATTGCTGGGGTATATGACGGAGTTCGATTAATTGATAACATTAAAATCAAATAGAATCGTAGCCTTCATCTTTTAACAAATTTGATGCTTCTGAAGCTGAAACGGCAAGTTGATCGCACATTTCATTGTATTTATTTCCCGAATGCCCTTTTACCCAATGAAATTTAACGGTATGGTTTCTATATACTGTTAAAAATCTTGTCCATAAGTCAATATTCTTTTTGCCTGAAAATTTTTTTTTCTCCCAACCAAATACCCAGCCTTTTTCAATAGAATCGACTACGTATTTCGAGTCCGAATATACTTCAACTTGGCACTTTTGATTCAGCGCCTCCAATCCAGCAATTACAGCCAAAAGCTCCATTCGGTTATTTGTAGTTAATGAGTATCCTTGAGAAATCTTTTTAATGTGTTTTCCTGAAATTAATACAGTTCCATAGCCTCCTTTGCCTGGATTACCTTTTGCTGCTCCATCTGTGTAAATAATTACCTTTTTCATTTCTGTAAATATTTGTGAATGGTTTTTGCGAAATTTTCATGCTCAATCTTCAAAACGATATCGGCTATTTCCTCAGGAGATTTACAAGATTCAATTTCAACAGATTTTTGAAATATAATTTGACCTTTATCGTACTCTTCATCAATAGTATGAATAGTAATTCCGGAAGTTCTTTCTTTCGCATCAAATACTGCTTTGTGAACATTCATTCCGTACATTCCTCTACCTCCATATTTTGGGAGTAAGGCGGGGTGAATATTGATTATTTTTTGAGGGAAAGCCTGTAAAAGGTGTTGAGGGATTAACCAGAGAAACCCTGCAAGCACAACTAAATCAACTCCTCTGGAAATTAACAGGTTGGAAATTTTTGAATCTTTGTAAAAGTCATTTTTTGAAATATTGATTACTTCACAGTCCCAGTTTTTTGCCTTACTAATTACTCCTGCATTGAGGTTATTAACAACAATACAGTCAATTTTTGCAAAAGGGTGTTCCTGGAGATATTCATGAATTTTTTGTGCGTTAGATCCACCACCAGAAGCAAAAATAGCAAGTTTTTTCATCGATTTTTTTTGTTTAAAAAATTCATGTAAAGTTAAAGTTTATTATCTGTTTAGCTTATTTATACAATAAGTTATTCTCAAATTGTTAATAACACGAGTTGTATATTATTTGAATAATTATCAAGAAATGTTTTTCTTTGCGACTGTAACTTTAAAAAATTTAAAAAATGTCTGATATCGAATCAAGAGTAAAAGCAATTATCGTTGATAAGTTAGGAGTTGATGAAAGTGAAGTAGCTCCAGAAGCTAGCTTTACAAACGATTTAGGAGCTGACTCGTTAGACACTGTTGAGCTAATAATGGAATTTGAAAAAGAATTCAATATTGCTATCCCTGATGATCAAGCTGAAAAAATCGGTACTGTAAAGGAGGCGATTGGCTATATTGAAGAAAATGCAAAGTAATTAATCATTTTAACTTATTTATGGAGTTAAAGAGAGTTGTTGTAACAGGTCTTGGTGCACTTACTCCTATAGGGAATACGCTTCCTGAATATTGGGAGGCCCTAAAGAAGGGAGTAAGTGGAGCTGCAAGAATTACTTACTTCGATCCTAAGCATCATAAAACACAATTTGCTTGCGAACTCAAAAAATTTGATGTGAATGAGTTTATTCACCGAAAAGAGGCAAGGAGAATGGATAAGTTTAGTCAGTACGCAATGGTTGTTACTGATGAGGCTATTGTTGATGCAGGGTTAACAGAAGGTAGTTTTAATCCTGATAGAGTAGGAGTCGTATGGGGTTCCGGAATAGGAGGTCTTGAAACTTTTCAAGATGAAGCACAAGTTTTGCTGAAAGCAAGAGAAAATGATCAGGGTCCTAAGTTTAATCCGTTTTTTATTCCTAAAATGATTGCGGATATTGCCCCTGGTAACATCTCAATAAAGTATGGTTTCAGAGGTCCAAATTACACCACTGTCTCTGCGTGTGCATCTTCTAGTCATGCTCTTATCGATGCATTCACGTATCTTCGTTTAGGAAAAGCTGATGTTATTGTAACAGGAGGTTCAGAAGCGGCTGTTAATGAAACTGGAATTGGAGGGTTTAATGCCTGTCATGCTCTTTCAACGAACAATGATAATCCAGAAACGGCTTCTCGACCTTTTGATTCTACTCGTGACGGGTTTGTACTCGGCGAGGGAGCGGGAGCAATTGTTCTTGAAGAATATGAGCATGCCAAAGCTCGAGGTGCTAAAATCTATGCTGAAATTGTTGGTGGAGGTATGTCCGCGGATGCTCATCACATGACTGCCCCTCATCCTGAAGGTTTAGGAGCAAGAAATGTAATGAAATATGCTTTGGAAGATGCTGGTTTGTCAATTGATTCAGTCGATTACATAAATGTTCATGGTACATCAACACCTCTTGGCGATGTTGCTGAGTTGACTGCAATTCAGAAGGTTTTTGGTGAGAAAGCATACGATTTAAATATCAGCTCAACGAAGTCAATGACAGGTCATTTACTTGGAGCAGCTGGAGCTATTGAAACAATAGCAACTATAAAAGCTGTTCAGGAAGATTTTGTTCCTCCAACAATTAATCATTCAACTCCGGATGAAAATATTGATGCTAAGCTGAATCTTACTCTAAATAAGGGTGAATCAAGAGAAATTAATGTGGCCATGACAAATACATTTGGATTTGGGGGTCATAATGCCTCAATTGTTGTTAAGAAATACAAAGATCAGGTTTGAACTTAAAATCATTTTTTAGGGTTGTATTCTTAAAAAGAAATGAGCTTACAATAAAAATTAAAAACATCGTTGGTTTCTATCCCAACGATGTTTTTTTGTTTGAAAAGGCATTAATTCATAAGTCTGCAGTTTATGACCATTCCTCTGATTATTCTGAGAGTAATGAGCGACTTGAGTTTTTAGGTGATGCAATTTTAGGTGCTGTTGTAGCGGATTATTTGTTTAAAGAATACCCTAAAAAGGATGAGGGGTTTTTAACAAAAATGAGGTCTAAAATAGTGAGTAGACATTCATTAAACGAGCTTGCTAAAAAGATCGGTTTGGATAAAGTTGTAATTGCAAAACTCGATAAGAAAAGTAAAACAGATTCAATTTATGGTAACGCTTTTGAGGCTCTAATCGGAGCTATTTATTTGGATAAAGGATCTAAATCTTGTGAGAAATTTATCCTCGAGAGAATAATATATCCTCATATTTCCTTGGATAAATTAGAAAATGAAGAAACCAATTTTAAATCTTTGATAATAGAGTGGGCTCAAAAAGAAAAAAGAGAGCTTGTTTTCGAAATCATAAGTGAACTTGGAGAGGGAAGAAATAAAATTTTTGAAGCTTGTGTGAAATTGGATGGAGAAGAAATTTCCAGAGGTAGGGAAAAATCAAAGAAAAAAGCAGAGCAAATAGCTGCTAATCAATTTTGTAAAAAATTTAAATTGTTAGATGAGTAAGCTTATTTTAGATGTTGATTTTGATTTTGACTTTTCGTTATTTGGTATTTCGAGTCATGTAGCAAATTATAGACTTGCGTGGGGAATGAATAAATTATTTGAAATCGATTTGGAACGCGTTGATGATGTTGATTTATCATTTGGTTCCAATAAGAGAGGGAATTTTAGTTTGTACCGATTCGAAGATGAAGAGAGTTATATAACTTTTCATCTTTTATCAAATCGATGCGATGCAGGTTATCTTATACCAGAACTTAAACAAATAGATTACTTTATTCAGTACTGGGGACCAATGTCTCACAGTGAGTTATCCTCATTTAAGGAAGAGCTAAGAAAAATCCCTTCAGTGTTAGCTTCCGTACAAATTGACCCCATGGATTTGAAAAGCAGAAATAATTTGCTTTTTTAGTTTATGTATATCTTTTTTGAAAGGTGGTTTTTTAGTTGTAAATCACAGGTAATACCTAGAATTGTTTAAGTGTTATGTAAAACGAAATTGTTATATTTACGCTCGTTTTATTTAGAAAACTAAACCAAAATTACATGGAATTAAAGAGAACAAAAATTGTAGCGACTTTAGGTCCTGCTTCATCATCTGTTGAAGTAATAAAAGAGATGTATGATAAGGGTTTAAACGTATGTCGTATAAATTTTTCTCATGGTGATCACAGTATTCATGAAGAAAACATAAAGCGAGTACAGCATGTTAATGATGAGATTAATTCCAACATAGCAATCTTGGCAGATTTACAGGGACCCAAATTACGTGTTGGTGTCATGGAAAATGAGGGTTGTGAAATTAATAATGGAGATAAAATTACTTTTACAAATAAAGAATGTGTAGGTACTGCTAAAAAGGTGTATATGACCTATCAAAATTTTGCTCAAGATGTAAAACCAGGTGAATTAATACTTATCGACGATGGAAAACTTGCTGTAAAAGTTGAGTCTTCAAATGGTATAGACGAGGTAGTAGCTGTTGTTGAGCATGGAGGTGTTTTAAAAAGTAAAAAGGGAGTTAACCTTCCGAATACCAAAATTTCTCTACCTTCCTTAACAGATAAAGATCGAGAAGATCTTGATTACATATTAACGCAAGATATAGAATGGGTCGCTCTATCCTTTGTTCGATCTGCTCAGGACATAATTGAACTTAGAGATTTAATTAAAAAGGCGAATAAAAATTTAAAAATCATTGCAAAGATTGAAAAACCAGAGGCGATTGATGATATTGATAATATTGTTAATGAAGCAGACGCAATTATGGTTGCTCGTGGAGATTTAGGAATTGAGGTGCCTTATCAAGATGTTCCATTGCTGCAAAAAATGATGGTAAAAAAATGTTTGAAAGCTTCAAAACCTATTATTGTTGCTACACAAATGATGGAAAGTATGATTGATGGAATTACTCCTTCAAGAGCTGAGGTAAATGATGTTGCTAACGCAGTTATGGATGGTGCAGACGCTGTAATGCTCTCTGGTGAGACTTCCGTGGGGAAACATCCCGGTTTGGTCGTTGAAACAATGAGTAATATTGTCAAAAAAGTAGAAGAATATGACGATATTTACAATCACGACTATCTTCCGATTTATCGAGAGGAAAGGTTTATATCCGATAACATCTGTGTGAGTGCGGTAAACCTGGCTGAGAGAGTGAATGCCAAAGCCATTATTACAATGACCGTATCGGGATATACTGCTCGTAAAATATCTTCCCAGCGTCCGAGAGCATTCACATACGTTTATACAAGTAATAAAGCTATTTTGAATATGTTAAATCTCGTATGGGGAGTTCAGGCTTTTTATTACGATAATACAACATCTACGGATAAGAACATCGATGATATACAAAATTCTTTGATGGATAAAGGCGTTATAAAAGAAGGAGATTTCTTTGTAAACATAGCTTCAATGCCTATTAAAGAAAAAGGAAAAACGAATACCTTAAAGTTGAGCCAAGCTTAGTACTGTAATTAACAATATATTTTTAAATAATTAAACCTCGTATTAACTTTTGTTTCTATGTCTATAAATGTTGATTTTCTTAGAGACGTTTGTGAAATTCCCGGTGCCCCAGGTTTTGAGAATAGAATTAGGCAATTTGTTTTTAATGAGATTAAAGACTTGGTTGACGATGTTACGACAGACAACATGGGGAATCTGATCGCTGTAAAGAAGGGGGGGAGTTCAAAAAAGCTAATGGCGGCTGCTCATATGGATGAGATTGGTTTTGTTGTAACTCATATTACCGATGAAGGCTTTCTTAAGTTTCATACATTAGGAGGTTTTGATCCTAAAACATTAACTGCTCAAAGAGTTATTGTTCATGGTAAAAAGGATGTTGTTGGAGTAATGGGAACCAAACCCATTCACGTTATGACAGCTGAGGAAAAAAATAGCGCTCCTAAACTTTCCGATTACTTCATAGATTTAGGTATGAAAAAAAAGGAGGTCGAAAAAATAATATCTATAGGCGATTCTATAACAAGAGAGCGAGGTTTGATTGAAATGGGTGACTGTGTCAATTGTAAATCACTTGATAATCGAGTTGCTGTTTTTATATTAATTGAAACTCTTAAAGTCCTTAAGAATAAGGAAATTCCTCATGATTTTTATGCGGTGTTTACTGTACAGGAAGAAGTAGGTATAAGAGGAGCTCAAGTTGCAGCGCTTGCTATAAATCCTGATTATGGGATATGCATTGATACAACGATTGCTTTTGATACTCCTGGAGCCTCAGATCACGAAAAAATAACATCCCTAGGAGAGGGGACTGGAATTAAAATTATGGATTCGAGAACAATTTGTGATCAGCGCATGGTAAAATTTATGAAAAGAACAGCAGAAAGCAATTCTATTAAATGGCAACCAGAAATACTTACAGGGGGAGGTACAGATACCATGGGACTTCAACAATTTACTGCTGGTGGAAGTATTGCTGGGGCAATATCTGTTCCAACTCGGCATATACATCAAGTAATAGAAACTTGCGATAAATCAGACATTAAAAATTCAATTGATTTATTGGTGAGTTGTATTCAAGAAATAGGAGAATACGATTGGTCGTATTAATCATCAATAACCACGTTCATCAATCCAAGCCTTTACCATTCTGCTGAAACTAATTTTAAAATTTATGTTTCGTTTTAATTCATAAATTTCGTCAGAGATTGTTGAATGAATCTTTTTGAATTCAAATTCTTCACTAAGCAAATTATTTTCTTCTCCGTAAATCCATACTTCAGAATTTTGGTACCGATATACGATTTTTGGAACACCATAAATTATATATATCATTCCTCTGTCTGTACTCCATCCAGGTTGATTACTTGAAAACAACTTGTTAGCGTTAGAAACTTCTGAATAATAGTTTCTTATTAAGTTTCTTGCGCGCTCTTGATTACCTGCAAGGGATATCCATTCTTTTTCAAAGGATCTTTTTGGGTTGTTATCGCTCAGTAAATTAATATAATTGGTCTTTTCTAACAAATAGCCTAGCGCCCCATTTGCATTTTTAATTGAGCTTATTTTTGGAAATGAAGAGTTTAAGGAAAATACAGAGAAACCTTCATTTTTTGAGGTATCTGTTATAAAATGATAGTACCCATTTTTTAGAGGTGGAAATGTGTAATCACCGGAATCATAGATAAACCAGGTTGAATCAGGAATACTTTCTAACTTTAGCGAGTGAGTAACCTCGTATGGCATTGCTGCACATGTTGTTTTGTAAGGGAAAATCATTACTTGAATTGGGTTTTCATAATTTTCGGGAGGACTAATGCTAAAAGAATCTTTTTGATAAACCGTAAAATTAACGACATCTTTATTTAGAGCCCTGATTTTAAAATATGATCTATCGCTTCTATATTTTTTTCGAAGTGTTTTAACTTTTGATGTTTTATGTGAGCGATTTTCATCGACTAAGTATATTTTTACAACGTAATTATTTCCAATTGGTGCAAAAAAATTTATTGTATGTAATTTTTTTTGTGTGTTTTTTTTCTGTGTAAGCGAAAAATAAATTTTTGATGTATCTAAAGCTTCTTTGTCGCTATAATCTTCAAATACTTTATAACCAATTGAGTATCGAGCAATATAATTTCCTGAATTCGTTTTACTAAAAAGCAAGTCATTGGCATCAATTTGCACAAGAGCAGACGAAATAGAATCATTTATACTTTGAAAAGATACATTCAATTCATAGTTTAATCCACTTGCTTGATACTCATTTGATAAATCAAACTCATTTAGTCTTAATGCGCTGCTGCAAGAAGTTAATAACCAACAAATGAATAGGAAAACGCTATTCTTCCAGATATCTTTCATCAATTTTTTTTGTTGTTTTTGCTCCCAGTTCCTTTATTTTTTCAATCCTACTGACAATATTTCCTTTACCTTCATATAGTTTTTTTTGAGCTTCGGAAAAGTCTTTAGATGTTCTATCTAAACTTTTTTCAATTTTACTTAAATCGGTTACAAATCCGACAAATTTATCGTATAGCTTTCCACTTTCCTCTGCTATTTTAAGAACATTTTTATTTTGTTTTTCCTGTTTCCATAAAGATGAAATTGTTTTAAGAGTAGCTAAAAGCGTACTAGGACTGACTAAAACAATATTTTTGTTCCAAGCGTAATTAAATACCTCAATATCTTCTTTAACAGCTAGTCCAAATGATGCTTCAATTGGTACAAAAAGTAATATGAAATCGGGTGTTGTTATACCTTTTGCCGTTTGGTACTTTTTTTCACTTAATTGTTTGATGTGATTTTTTACGGATAATAGATGTGATTTTAAGTGTCGTTCTTTCTCTCCGTCATGACTCGAGTTGACATATTTTTCATATGCAATTAGTGAAACCTTCGAGTCAATAATAATATGTTTGTCATCGGGAAGATATACAATGGCATCCGGTTGAATTCGTTCTTCATCAGAATTAGTTAAACTTACTTGAATATTATATTCGACTCCTTTTTCTAAACCTGAACTTTCTAAAACTCTTTCCAGTATAAGCTCACCCCAGTTTCCTTGAAACTTATTATCTCCTTTTAGGGCATTCGTTAAATTTGTTGCCTCTTGAGAAATCTGTTGGTTCAATGCAGTGAGTTGCTGAAGTTGCGCTTTAAGAGAGGCATCTCTCGCAATGTTATCTTTGAGTTGATTTTGTACCGTTTTTTCAAAGGATTCCAGTTGATTTTTGAATGGTTTTAATAAACTATTATTGTGCTCTGAAAAATCTTTTGACTTTTCTTTTAAGATTTCCGTTGCAATGTTTTTAAATTCTACCTTTAATTGTCTTTGAAGTGCTTTTGTTTCATCCTTGAACTCGATTAATCGTTCATCTAAATTCCTCACCTCTATTGATTTTTTTGCAAGATTTATTTCTGCTTTTTTCAACGCATCTAAAGATTCATTTCTTTTTTGTGATTCATTTGAAATGATATTTTTCTGTTCATCAATTTTTTCCTTAAGTTGAGTATTCAGAAGTTCTTTTTCCGTTATTTGATTTTCAAAAGCACCCAATACCTTGTAGGAGGAATATTTACCGATAAAAAAACCGACTCCAACTCCAATAATAATACCTAAAAACAAAAACCACGATTCCATTTTTTAAAGATACAAAAATGAATTTCCCTTTAAACGTTAAGAATCACAACCTTAAGACCTTTTTCTACCAACTTAAAAAGTTCTAAAACTTCATGATTCGTCATTCTGATACATCCATGAGAAGACGGTTTTCCAATTAAGCCTTCTTCAGGTGTTCCATGAATGTATATCCGTCTTGTATACGAATCAACATTTCCTCCAAGATTTATCCCAGGTTCTAAGCCTCTTAACCATAATAATCTGGTAGTCACAAAGTCACCTTCAGCAGAAACTGGATAATGCTCAAGGTCTGCTTTTTCTCCTGTATAAACGCCCCCTTTAATTATTCCTCGAAGTGGAACTCCCTTTCCTATTTTATTTTCAATTTTATGAAGACCAAGTGGCGTTTTTTTGCTGTTGGCTGCAGATCCTATACCATATTTACTTGTGCTGATAGGATATGATGTTATCATTTTATCATGTCGAATTAAATATATTCTTTGTTGTTTAATTGCTACAAATAAAAGCTCCTTGATACTATGCTCGGGATAAAAATCATCACAATATTCTTTGACAAAAAATAAAACGTCATTTTCAGTAGGAGACTGCTTACTGAAACTAAGAGAAAGTAAAATTAAAACTGTAAAAAAGATTTTTCTGCAATGCACAAAATCTTTTACTAGTGAAAGTTGAATCTTGTTTCAACATTTTTGACTAAAAAAGATTAATAAAACCGAAATGTATTTTTGCACTTGAAAAATTAAACCGAGTGTCTTCAAATCTTCCCAAGGCATAACTTATGGAAAATATCCCCGGTTTAGCCTGGAAATTTATTCCCGCACCAAAAGCACTAGTTTGATTTGTTTTTTTTTCAGTTATTGTTGATTTTTCAATAAAAGATTGATCGAAAAATAAGTTTAAAAATGAATTTTCTTCAAAAAGAATCTTGAGTTCTGTGGTGAAAATAGAATAATTTGTTGCAAATATAGATTGTTGGTCAAAGCCTCTCAAAAGTCGAAATCCTCCAAGTCGAAATAAGTCATTATCTAATAGGTAATCATTAAATTTAAATCCTGAATTATTGGCTAATTTTAAACTAATTAATCTCCATATGGGCAGATATCCTTCGATTTGAATTTCACCCTGATAAACCATTGATTTTTCTGGCACAAAAAGGGAAGATTCAATTTCATTCGTTTCTGATATGGGTATAACTATTTTATTATTTTCTTTATTACCTATTATTTTCTTAAGTCCAGATTTGGTCTCTAACATTAAATAAAACCCTTTTCTAGGATTGTATTTATAATCCAACCAGTTTATTAATAGGTTTAATCCATATGTGTTTTGATTTCCGTTTATGGATGTTAAATTAGACTTTGATAAATTTTCCGTGGACAATTGATTTGTCGTTTCATTTTCCCAAAATCCTGTGAAAGATTGTTTTGCAGAAAAATCATATTTAATACCTACCCTGTTCTTGTAGTTAATGAACGAAGTGTCCTGCTTTAAAAGATTTAAAGAATGATAAATACCAACAAAACTTTGAAGGATAAATGGAATTTCTTCTTCCGTGTTTAGTTGCTGAGATTCTGTTTGCATTCTTTTCCAATTCATCTTAATTTTTTCTCCATACCCAAATGAGTTTCCTAAATGCAGCTTGAGGTCACCAGTAATCACTAACTGAGATTCATCTCCGGTTAAAACACTACTTGTATTAGGTAGTATTCCAATTATTCCATTGATGAAATTTGCTGATTTTTTTTTCAAATTAAGTTGCATCGAGGCTTTGTTTCCAAAAAACGCTACTTTTGGTTGTTCGATTATGGTTACGAAAGGCAATTCTTTTAGCTTGTTATATGCTTCCTTCAATACTCGCTCATCGTATGGTTTTCCTACTTTTATTCCAAGATAATTTTCTAAGTAATAATTGTTTAAGTTTATTTGTCCGAAAATAGATAAAGTGTCCCATGTAATTTTTGGCCCAGGTTTTACATCTAAATAACCTGATATCTTTTCTTGTTCTAATGAAATACTGTCCAAGTTGACACTCACAAACGGATAGCCGTTTCTTTGAAAAAAATCAACTACATCGTCAATCCTAAGTATAATATTTTCGGGAGTAACTAGTTTGTTCTCCCAGTTGCTTAATACTGATTTCGGAATATCTATTCCTTTATGAATTAAATTTATAGTTTTCCAGGAGTATGGTTTTCCAAAAGTTATATGTGGTATGAAAAATATTGAATCAAAAGTAGTTAAGCTATCAAGAGAAAATTCTAGTAATCCTTTGGAATAAGATTCTTTTTGAATATTCAGCAAATCATTATTAAAATCACTCCACGAATCGTATACTGAATCGGGTTCATGCTTAAAATTCACAAAAGATTTCTCTGGCCAATTTATGTGGATTTGACCAAAAATTAAATGTGATGAAAACAATATAAAATAAGTTAATCGATTCATGTATTGTTCGGAGACCAGTTAACAGGAGAAACTCCTGAAGATTCTAAATAATCATTACATTTTGAAAAAGGCTTACTTCCAAAAAAACCATTGTGTGCGGATAATGGAGAAGGATGGGCAGATTTTATAATGAAATGCTTTTCTGTATCTATAAGGGATTCTTTTTCTTGAGCATATTTGCCCCATAAAATGAAAACAATGTTTTCTCTTTCATTTGAAAGTAAATTTATTACGGAATCTGTAAATTTTTCCCAACCTTTATTTTGATGACTTCCAGGTGTTTTAGCACGAACTGTTAATATTGAGTTCATTAAAAGAACACCTTCCTTTGCCCATTTTGACAAATTTCCGGATTTTGGTATTTCCAACTTTAAATCTGAATTTAGTTCCTTGAAAATGTTTCTCAAAGAGGGCGGAAGTTTGAATCCTTCTTCTGTTGAAAAACTTAAGCCGTGTGCTTGATTTACGCCGTGATACGGGTCCTGTCCAATAATGACTGCTTTGACATTTTCAAAGTGAGTTTGATTAAAAGCTTCAAAGATTTTTTCTTCATCGGGATATATCGTTTCTTTATTTATTTCCTGGGTTAAAAAAGCATTTAAAGACTCAAAATAAGGAGATTTAAATTCGTTTTGTAATTTAACCAACCAAGAGGGATGTAGCTTCTTTTTTAAATCCATCATCAATAAATTCAATTAATGATTAAGAACAATAATTCAATAAATATTGAAAATAACTCAATTTTTGAGCAATTTAGTATGTAATAAAAGTAGTAAGATGGATTGGATAAATTTAAATTCTATTGAACAATTAACTGAAATTGATGAAAATTCACATTTAAAAACTCAAATTATTTTTAAGCACAGTACCCGTTGTAGCATCAGTATTTTCGCGAAAAGAATATTACGTGACGAATATACCGATGAAATAAAAAAAAATGCAGATGTTTATTATTTGGATTTGATTGCCTTTAGAGAGGTTAGTAACAAAGTAGCTAACCATTATTCTGTAGTGCATGAATCTCCCCAGATTTTGGTGATAAATAGTGGAAACTGCACCTATCATGCATCACATGCTGATGTCTCTTTTAGAAATATAGTTATATCATAACTGATGACCAAAAAGGTAGATATGTTTTAAAACAAACAAACATTGGAATGAAGAATTTTCTTATAATCACTATTGTAGTTACTTCTTACCTAGAGGCTTTTGGACAAAAAGAAGACCAAAGGGATCACACCGTTGGATACCATCGTATTTTATATTCGGGAATTCAATTGAATACAAACGGCTATGGTTTTGGAGTGACAAAGGGTGTTCATAAAACTGTTAGAATAAAAAAACTTTATGATTTTGGTTTTTCTACATTAAAGCATCCCAGAGAAGTAAGGATGCTTTCTTCAGGTGGTGCTGAGGGGTTTGTTTTTGCAAAAAAAAATAGAGCGTACAATTTTAGGTTTGGATCTGGAAAGCATAAAGTTATTGCCTTTAAACCATTGGGCGAGGGTGTTGAATTGAAAGCTATTTATTCAATTGGTATAACAGCAACTTTTCTAAAACCTATATATTATTTTATGGCATATGGTAACCAGCAAAATGTTGATTTGGAAAAATTTGATGAAGAGCGTCATAATGTTTATAATATAGTAAAATCAGGTCCATATTTTAAGGGCCTCAAAGAGATTGATGTACAGCCGGGAATTTTCGGTAAATTAGCTTTGAATTTTGAATATGCAGCTGAAAGTACTTCTATAAGAAGCGTTGAAGTAGGGGCTATTGTTGATGTATATTATAAAGATGTTGAGATTTTAGCATTTGCAGATAACTATCCTATTGTTGTAAGTTTGTATTTAAGCTTTCAGTATGGGAAGAAATGGTATAGATAAATAGAGAAGGGAATGGCGGAGCAAAAAGAGAAGAAAAGAGTAAGTTTTAAGAAGCCAAAATGGTTACGAGTTAAGCTTCCTATTGGTGAAGAATATAAGAAGGTAAGAAAACTGGTAGATGATAACAACCTTAATACGATTTGTCAAAGTGGAAACTGTCCTAATATGGGAGAATGTTGGGGCGCTGGTACGGCCACCTTCATGATTTTAGGTAACGTTTGTACCAGAAGTTGTGGCTTTTGTGCCGTGAAAACAGGAAAAGGGGAAGAGTTAGATGAGTGGGAACCGGTTAAAGTTGCGAAATCAATAAAAACAATGGAAGTTAAGCACGCGGTTATCACCTCGGTTGATCGAGATGATTTACTGGATGGTGGAGCAGATCATTGGGTTAAAACTGTTCAGGCGGTAAGAAGAATTAGCCCAGGTACAACTATGGAGACTTTGATTGGAGATTTTAGAGGGAAGTGGGATGATTTACAAAAAATAATTGATGTAGCTCCAGAGGTAGTTTCGCACAATATCGAAACTGTAAGGAGATTGTCCAGGCAAGTAAGAAAGCAAGCAAAATACGATAGGAGTTTGGAGGTTTTACTTCGTTTAAAAAAAGGAGGAATGAGAACGAAGTCAGGTTTTATGGTTGGACTTGGTGAAACAGAACAAGAGGTTTTCGAAACCATTGATGACTTAGCCTCTGTAAAGGTTGAAACTGTTACCATTGGACAATATTTGCAACCAACGCCCAAACATCTTGAAATTGTGAATTTTGTAACTCCTGAGAAATTTGAGGAATATAGACAATATGCTTTAAGCAAGGGATTTCGTCATGTTGAAAGTTCACCTTTAGTTAGGTCGTCTTATCATGCAGAAAAACACATTCATTAAAAATAACCGATAACCATTGAAAAAATTTTTCTTCATATTCTTTTTACTTTTCCTGTTAGGAATTAAAATTACCCTACAGGAAAATAGAATACGAAAGACTATTAATCAGGAATACGAGGGACACGCTAACGCAAGAGAGTACTGGAAAAAACGAATTGGAACATTTCGTTCTGAGGAAGATTTTATAAAATCCATTGAAAAAGCAAGAAAACAAATTTCAGGAATACCAAGAAGGAGAACATTAGGATTGGACTGGAAAGAATTGGGTCCAAACAATATAGGAGGAAGAACAAGAGCCGTTTTAATAGATAATCAAAATCCAAACTTAATTTTTGCTGGAGGCGTAGCTGGTGGTCTTTGGTACAGTAGTGATGCAGGATTAACCTGGAATCAAACTGAACCTGGTGATTTAGCAGAAATTTTAACGGTTAATTGTATCGCTCAGGATGAGTTGGGGTATATTTATTATGGTACAGGAGAAGGTGTGTTTTATGGAGATGTTGGTGAACAAGCCCCCGGAACAGTCGGGTTTGGTTACAGAGGGAGAGGGGTTTTTAGATCTACTGAGCCCCACGGTACGACCTTTATGCATTTGGAAAATTCTTGGTTTGGAAAAGAAACAAAAACGGTTGCGGTCAATTCCATTTCTTCAGATGGTATAGGTAATATTTATGCTGGTGCAAAAGGAAAATTGTACCGAAGTGAAAATCGAGGTGAAATATGGAGTGAGGTTAGTACTACTTCCAATAATCAAACTATTTCGGGCAATGTATATGATGTAAAGGCCCTTTCAGATGGAACGGTAATTTTGGCAATGGGTAATGACTACTATATTTCTCCAAATGGTAATTCTTACTCTTTTGAAAAAATATCAAGTCCCTCTGGTGTGTTAACACCAGCAACAGGAAGATCTGTAATTGCAATTGCACCCTCTGACGAAAATATAATATATATATCTCGAGCCAACTCCAATGATATTTTCGATGGTCTTTTTAGGTCAAAAGATAAGGGGCAAAGTTGGGAGAAAATAGTAGAGGGAGGAAGTGTTATTTTTGCGCCTTTTACCGGAGGAGGAGGGCAGGGTAACTACAATCAATGTCTTGCTGTTTTCCCTGATAATCCAAATAAAATTTTACTAGGAGGAATTGATGTGTATGAATGGGAAGAAGGACAAAATTGGAAAAAACTGTCAAGGTGGTATGCAACATGGGGGGAAGATGATTATGTACATGCAGATATACACACTTTTGCTTTTCATCCAACCAATCCCAATCTTTATTATATTGGGACAGACGGTGGTGTTTTTGTAACCAAAGATGGTGGTGAAAAATATCAAAGACTAAATAGAGGTTATAATGTGACTCAATTTTATGGTGTTTCTTTTGGAGGAAATGGAGTTGTTTTGGGTGGGACACAAGACAATTCAAATATATATATTGATTTTAATGGAAATACAGCTCAAAGTGGAGAAATTCATAACAATGGTGACGGTGGATATTCTGCTATATCCCAATTGCTTCCAAATGCCTTTTTTTTAGAAAGTCAGTTTGGACAAATAAAAAGAGACAATTCCAAAATGGATTCCTATTCTGAGTTTTTTTATCACGAAGATGCAGGTGTAAGCACGGGCGAGGTTGATTACGATTTTCGTTGGAGTGAATTCATAACCCCAATTCACCTATGGGAATCGGCTCAAGATACCCTTGTACCCGATACTGTTCAATATATTTCCACTGCTAATTTTGCTGTTGGCGATACTTTAATAATTAATTCAAACATTACAGATCTAACTTTTGATTACAGGCTTGAATCACCTTTAAACACTGGAGATACTATGCAAGTTAAAGTGCCAAAACAATCAATGTTTGTTTATGGAACCCACCAGGCAGTTTATATATCTAGAAATGCCATTGATTTTCTGGCAAATGTAAAATGGATAGAATTGTCAACTGAAGGTTGCTATTTCAGTCCATTTAGTCCTGGATTTGGTCCAACATGTCTCACTGTATCAAATGATGGAAATATTATATACTATGGAACCGATTTAGGTGAGGTTTATAGAATTTCAAATGTTTCAAAAGTCATCAATGATGAAACTATAGATAGTGCAGTTGTGACTAAAATCGCAGATATTGATAAATCAGAAAGTTCCGTAAATTCTTTCATTACAGATATTGCTGTGGATCCGAACGATAATGAACATGTAATAGTAACAGTTGGTTATTATGATCAAACGACCAACATATACGTTTCAAATTCAGCTGCATCTACATCCAATGATTCAAGTTTTATCTCTGCTTCGGGGAATTTACCTCAAATACCTATTTACTCTGCTATGATTGAAGAAGCGACCGGAGTTTATATAATTGGAACAGAGTATGGATTGTTTTCCAGTTCAGATAAGGGGGGGACCTGGTACCAAGAGTTTCAGGGCCCACCACAATGTCCAGTCACAATGATTCGACAACAAACTTTTAAAGGCTCTCAAAATCGCGGTCAAATTTACGTGGCTACTCATGGAAGAGGCCTTTTTACAACATCTGATTATACGACTTCAACCAATCAATTATTAATCTCAAAGGAAAGAAAGGATCTGGTGGTATATCCAAACCCTTCAAATGACGTGTTAAATTTTCAATTTGAAAATATAGGAGAAGAGTTATTACATATTCAGGTACTTAATTCTCAAGGTCAATTGATATTGAGTAAAAATCAAAGAAATGCAGTTTTGGATGTGTCCTCTCTTTCAGTAGGAAATTATATACTGAGTGTCCAGTTTAAGGGTGATAAATATTTTTCTCCGTTTATAAAAAAATAATTACTTTTCGATCATTTGTATAGCGATATAGCTCATGAGTCCTATAGACGTCCTTAAAGATTCATGTTCAATATCAAAAGTATTAGTGTGTAGGCCTGAATTAATTCCTTTCTTTGAATTTGCTATTCCCAATCTGTAAAAACATGAAGGGATTTTTTGAGAATAAAAAGCGAAGTCTTCGGATGTCATTCTTAAATCCAGAGGAAAAACATTTTCTTCACCTAGAAATTCATGAGCAGCATCCCAGGCTTTTTGAGTGGTTTCATCATCGTTTGTTAAAAAAGGATAACCATCGTGTATATCAAAATCGCAACTTCCACCCATACCATCCGCAATTGATTCTGCCATTTTTTTCATTTTGACTTTAGCTTCTTTCCTCCATAATTCATCAAAGGTTCTAAAAGTTCCCTTTATTTTCACTTCATTTGGAATTATATTTGTCGCACCTAAACCTTCAATGTGACCAAATGTCAAGACCGAAGGAATTGTAGGGCTAGCGTTTCTGGAGACTATTTGTTGTAAAGCAACAATGATATGAGAGGCAAGTAAAATAGAATCAATACATTTATCAGGAAGTGCTCCGTGTCCACCCTTACCTTTCACAGTCACGTAAATTTCATCCGCAGATGCCATATACATCCCTTTTTTAAAACCAACTTGCCCTGCCTCTAGTTGAGGGTAAACATGTTGACCTATAATCAATTCAGCATCTGGATTTTTTAGAGCTCCTTCTTTAAGCATTAGTGAAGCTCCACCTGGAAGAATTTCTTCTCCAGGTTGAAAAACAATTTTGAATGTTCCGTCGAAAGATTTTCTTAAGTCATTCAGAATTTTACAAACGCCGAGCATTGAACTTGTATGTACATCATGTCCACATGCGTGCATAACTCCATCGTTTTTTGATTTATAGGTCACTTCGTTTTTTTCCAAAATAGGTAGGGCATCAATATCTGCACGAAGAGCAATTACTTTTTTTTCAGGATTTTTTCCTTTTATGTGCGCTACGATTCCTGTTTTTACATACTCGTCTGAGTATTCAATACCATTTTCTTCTAGGAATTTTTTTATGTATTCGCTGGTTTTATACTCTTTGAAAGAGAGTTCCGGATGTGCATGAAGATGTTCTCTATGTTGAACAACTTCTTCATAATATTTGTCGGCTAACAGTTTAATTTTATCCTTCATACCGTATTTTATATCTAAATCAAAGATAAAAGTTTCTTGCTTGAAATAATATGAACATACAATTAAGGTCGCAAAAACATTTTTCAAATTTAAAACTAAATTGAAATTTCTTATCTTCATGGAACTAAAGAACGCCATGAAACCTTATGTAAAAAGTAAGATTTTAAACGGTTTGGGAGAGATAGAGTTTTATCATCCCAAGAGCAATTCGTTGCCTGCTTTACTATTGAATAATTTATCTGAAGAAATAATAAAGTTGGGTGAAGAGCCCTCAGTTAAATGTATTGTTTTAAAAAGCAGTGGAAAAAAAACCTTTTGTGCAGGAGCTTCTTTCGATGAATTATTGTTGATAAACAATGAAAATCAAGGGAAAGATTTCTTTATGGGATTTGCAAAGGTAATTGCCGCCATTAAAAATGCTCCAAAAATAGTTGTTTCTGTTGTACAAGGTAAGGTTGTGGGAGGAGGATTGGGATTAGTTTGCGCATCGGATTATGTTTTGGCTCATAAGTCTGCGGATCTTAAATTGAGTGAGCTCTCAATTGGAATAGGACCTTTTGTTATAGCACCTGTTCTCCAAAGAAAATTAGGGTTGGCTAATTTTATTAATTTATCATTGAACCCAAAACAATGGAAATCTGCAACATGGGGTTTAGATAAAGGAATATATTCAGAAATATTTTCTTCACACGAAGTCTTAAATATAAGGTTGACGGAATTGGTAAAAGATTATGTAAACTATTCTCCGGAAGCAGTTCAAGAAATCAAGTTTATGTTTTGGGATGGATTTCACGAATTAGAGAAAGATATGGAAAAAAGAGCTGCTCAGTCTGGTCGTCTCGTTTTATCTGATTATACAGTTGAAGTATTAAAAAAAATAAAGTTCAAAGAATGAATGTTCTCATAACGGGTTGTTCAAGAGGAATTGGTAAATGTATGCTTGAACTTCTTTGTAGTTCCACACAAGTAAATATTATTTATGCCTTGACAAGTAATTCGGAGATTCGATTCAAATCCAAAAAGGTTAAAAAAATTCATATTAATTTTCTGGAACCCAATTGGGAAGAGAAGTTAAAAGGGTCAATTCAACGCACGGAACTCAATATAATAATTAATAATGCGGGATACCTTTATAATGGCAGTATTGAGAGTACACCTAAATTGGAAATTGAAAAGATGTATCGCATTAATTACTATGCTCCTTTGAGAATTATACAATCGTTACTTCCCAATATTAAACTGGGTAAGGCCCATATTGTTAATATTGGTTCAATGGGAGGATTTTCGGGTAGTGTTAAATATCCCGGGCTTTCAGTTTACAGTTCAACAAAATCAGCCTTGGCAAATCTATCGGAATGTTGGGCTGAGGAATTGAAAGATTTTGGCGTGCGGTCAAATTGTGTGGCTTTAGGTGCTGTAAATACTGAAATGCTTAATATAGCCTTTCCAGAATATGAAGCGTCTATTTCTCCTGAAAGCATGGCTGAAAAAATTATTGATTTCGCATTAAATTTTGGAAATATAATGAATGGAAAAATTGTTCCTTTTTCATCATCGACTCCATGATTGTTATTATTGGTAAAACTTTTTTTAATGTTAAGTCATTAAAAACTAGGTTCTTGTAAAATAATTATATTTTTTATTTCAATTTATTTGTTTGTTAAGGATTACTTGATGTATCTTTGCCCTCCCGTTTTTGGGAATACGTTCTAAATATCTTTAAATCAAAAATGAGATAAATTAAATTTTATTTCATTGGCGAATTAAAAATATTGTATATCTTTGGCGCCCCGTTTGAAGTAATAGACTGGAAAGTTTCTGTGAAGCATACAAGCGAAGACGCTTACAAAAGCGAGAAAAAAAAGAGATATCGTCATGTATTAAATATGTGACAAGAAGATA
>TARA_B100000674_G_scaffold481049_1_pt1 | contig 66547 bp, 54 predicted proteins | sample TARA_B100000674 | Tara Oceans TARA_B100000674 (sample SAMEA2622759) | marine metagenome | biome: marine biome (ENVO:00000447); feature: surface water layer (ENVO:00002042); material: "saline water (ENVO:00002010), including plankton (ENVO:xxxxxxxx)" | depth 5 m | reverse complement strand
CGCGGTGGTGGCCCTGGCCAACACCGAGGGCGGCGACCTGTTCCTGGGCGTTGAAGACGATGGCACCCCGACAGGGCTGCATGCCAACCACCGCAACCTCGCCGGCCTGCCCGCACTGATCGCCAACAAGACCATTCCCTCGCTGGCCGTGCGCGTTGAGGCCCTTGAGCTGGAAGGGCAACCCATCGCCAGGATCCAGGTGCCCAAGTCCCGGCAGCTGGTGTCCACCTCGGATGGCCTGCTGCAACGTCGGCGCCTGAGGATGGACGGCACTCCGGAGGCCGTGCCCTTCTACCCCCATGAGTTTGTTCAGCGCCAGTCCAGTCTGGGGGTAACGGACCCCTCGGCCTTGCCGGTGGAAAACCTGGCGGTTGACGACCTGGACCCGATTCAGCGCATCCGGATCCGCAACGCCATCAAGAAGTACGGCGGCGACCAGAGCCTGATGCCCCTGGCGGACGATGAGCTGGACGGCGCCCTGGGGCTGACTGTGAGCGTGGGAGGCATGCGCCGCCCCACGGTTGCAGGTCTATTGCTGCTGGGGAGCGACATGCAGCTCCGGCAACACCTGCCCTCCCACGAGGTAGCCTTCCAGGTGCTGCGCGGTACCGATGTCCTGGTCAATGAGTTCTACCGCAAACCGCTGCTGGAGACCTTCGAAGAGGTCGAAGTGCTGTTCCGCGCCCGGGTGGAGGAAGAGGAGATTCAGGTCGGGCTGTTTCGCGTGCCCATCCCCAACTTCGACCGCCGGGCCTTCCGGGAAGCTTTCGTAAACGCCCTGGTTCACCGCGACTACAGTGCTTTGGGCGCCGTCCACGTCAAACTGGACGACGACGGCCTGAGCATCAGCAATCCCGGTGGTTTTGTGGAGGGCGTTAATCTGGACAACCTGCTGGTGGCCGACCCCCGCTCCCGTAACCCCCTGCTGGCTGACATTATCAAACGCATCGGCCTGGCCGAACGCACTGGCCGGGGCATCGACCGGATCTTCGAGGGTATGCTCCGCTACGGGCGCACCGCCCCCGACTACTCCATGTCGTCCGCTCACACCGTCTCCGTGCGCATGAGCGCAGCGGACGCGGACGCCGAATTCCTGCGCATGATCGTCGAGCGCGAGGAACAGACCGGCGCCGCCATGCCCATCGACAGCCTGATTATCCTGTCCCGGCTGCGCAATGAGCGGCGTTTAAGAACAGCGGACCTGGCCAAGTCGGTGCAGAAGCCGGAAACCGTGGTCCGGGGCACCTTGGAGAAACTGGTGGAGGCCGGCATGGTGGAAGCCCACGGAACCGGCAAGGGCCGCACCTACACCTTGAGCGCCAAGGTATACCGGGGAGCGGGGCAAAAAGCCGCCTATGTGCGCCAGGCGGGCTTCGATGCCATCCAGCAGGAGCAGATGGTGCTGAACTTCATCGATACCCACGGCAGCATCAAACGAGCGGATGCCGCTGATCTGTGCCATATCAGCCCTTTCCAAGCCACTCGGCTGCTCAACCGCTTGAAAGACAAGGGTGTGATACGCCCGGTAGGCCAGGGGAAGGGGACTCGATATGAGCGAAGCTGATAAAATACGTGCGGCGCACGAAAAATACGAGCGGATACGAGCGCCGCGCGTATTTCCGCATGCAAGTGAGGGCAGTGGCCGACCGGGTGCTGGATCAGGGGATAGTGAACAATCGGGAAGTAATGATGATAGACCGGCTTGAACTCAAAAACTTTACGTCATTCGGTGATCTGGACATCGATTTCTCACCCAAGATCAACGTGATCATTGGTGAAAACGGTACCGGCAAAACACAGTTGCTGAAAGCGCTGTATTTCGCCAACAAATCGCTTGCGCTTCAAGATGCGACGTCCGAAGAAATGCTACGGCTTTATCGGCCCTTGAGCAACTCTCTGAAAGGGCTAGTTGGTGATGATGGAAAATCAAAGGCCGAGCTTTCTTGTCAGCTCGCAAACGGCCAAGTCTTACATGTCAATTTTTCAGCGAACTCAAAGCACTTGGCAAAAGAGAGATTTGTCAGCACGCCAGTAGTAGGAGAGCCAAATTTCATTCCTGTAAAAGAGGTGCTCTCATTAATGAAGGGCATCTTGGCAAGTAAAGGGAATAGCGAAACTCTACAGGCTCTATTTGACCAGAGCTACCTCGATATTGCTAAAAAGCTGGCAAAAAAGCCCCCCTTCAAATCAGAAGACAAAATCGACCAAGACCCGAGATTTGGTTCGATCTACCTTAAACTCATTGAGCTACTTGGTGGACGATTTAACGTTTCGGAACTTTCCGGAAAGGTGGCCATTGCGTTTCAAACTGGACATTATGAAAGAGTCAAGGATAAAGAAAGTAAAAACTATAACCAGTTGACATTCCGTGCTAGCCGCCGTGATTCAGCAGACATGACGGCGGAAGGTCTGCGTAAACTAGGGACCTTACAGCTTTTGCTTGAAAATCATGAGCTTGATCCTGGTCGAAGCGGGGTGCTGCTATGGGACGAACCAGAATCCAATCTTAATCCGAAGCTCATGAAGTTGGTCGTGGAAGTATTATTTGAGTTGGCGCGAAACGGACAGCAAGTGGTAGTGGCAACCCATGATTACGTTCTACTCAAGTGGTTTGACTTGCTCCTAGACAAAGGCAAGGAGGACCATGTCCGATTTCACAGTTTATTTCGCGACTCTGATAGTAAACAAATAAAAGTATCGTCAGTTGATGACTATCTAGACATTGCTCCAAACCCCATAGATGAAGCTTTCGGCTTTCTCATCAACCAAGAAATTGAAAATGATATGGGGGACCTTGGTAAATGAAGGTTGTAGCTGCTGACGGCTTTGAGTTCCAGTTCACTGATGCACTGGATGCGTTTGTGTTCGATGAAAAAGATCGTTCAAAACCTACATTTCATGGCGCTCCCATGAAAGGGGTCGACATAGTCGCCGAGTTTGAAGAGGCCTATGTCTATGTGGAGTTGAAAGACTATGACGATCCGTCCGTTTATGATGTCCGCAATGCGGCAAACGATGAGCAGAAGAAAGCAAGGCAAGATAGTTTTAAATGGCTAAAAAACTACCTCAAATATAAATTCCGAGATTCTTATCTCTATAGACACGCCGAACAGAAAGTGGATAAACCCGTCCATTATGTCTGTCTTCTCACTTTTGAGAATGCCTTAAATGGCCATATGCAAAAGTCATTGAAGCAGGAGCTACCTGTGGGGAAAGCTTCCTCGCGCTGGGTTCAGTCACTGGCCACCAGCTGTCATGTCGTCAACCTGCAGAAGTGGAACGAAAACTTTCCCAAATGGCCTGTTACACGCTTGGCGGATGCTGAAGGAGCATAATCAGATGGAAACATCGAAACTTAAAAAATTCGCCCAATTCGCTCGCCGCAGCCTCCTCGAACAGGTTACAGCCAAGCTCAAACTAGTACTCGCCGATGAGAGTCCCGCCCGGAGAGAAAGGCCACAAGCGATTAAAAAGCTGGAAGAGGCGGTAACCGACCAAGGCAAAGAGCAGATTATCGAACGGGTGGCCTATATCTGGTTCAACCGCTTTTGCGCCCTGCGTTTTATGGACGTGAATCGTTACAACCGCATTGGCATTGTTTCCCCTGCCGAGGGGCAGTTCCAGCCCGAAATCTTGGCTGATGCCAAAATGGGCCATATCGATGAAGAAATGGTGTCGGAGTCAACCCGCCAGAAGATCTTCGCACTGCTGGATGGCAAAACACCCAGTCAGGACCCCCAGGGGGAGGCCTATCGCCTGCTGATTGTAGCCGCCTGTAACTATTGGTACAGCGCGATGCCGTTCCTGTTTGAGCGCATTGACGATTACACCGAGCTTTTGATGCCGGATGACTTGCTGTCAGGCAATTCGATATTGGCCTATACCCGCGAGGCCATGACGCCGGATGTCTGTGAAGATGTTGAGGTGATCGGCTGGCTGTATCAGTTCTATATCTCCGAGAAGAAAGACCAGGTATTTGCTGATCTTAAGAAGAACAGGAAAATCACTCCCGATAACCTCCCAGCAGCGACCCAGCTGTTCACACCGCACTGGATTGTCCGCTATTTGGTGGAAAACTCGCTGGGACGGCTCTGGATGCTAAACCGACCGGACTCTGGCTTGATTGAGCAGATGGATTATTACATCGAGCCAGAGGAAGCCGAAGCCGATTTTATTCGAATTAACAGTCCAGAAGAGATAAAGATCTGTGATCCAGCCTGCGGTTCAGGGCATATGCTGACTTATGCCTTTGACCTGCTTTACACCATATACGAGGAGGAAGGCTACGAGCCTGCTGAGATCTCGGAGAAGATTATCACAAATAACCTTTATGGAATCGAGATCGATGAGCGTGCTGGGGAGCTGGCAGCCTTTGCTCTGACCATGAAGGCGCGTGCCAAGCATCGGCGGTTCTTTCGGAAGCCGGTTCAGCCCAATATTGTCGTCTTGGAGAACGTAACCTTCACCGAGGCTGAAATGCAAGATGTAGCTGCCTTGGTAGGCAAGAACCTGTTCACAGATGAGTTTCGCGAAACGCTGAACCAGTTCGACCAGGCCAAGAACTTTGGCTCACTGATTGTGCCGAAACTTCGACATCCAGCGGATACGCTGCGAGTAGTGAAGGCGCAGAGTGACAACTCCGACCTGCTTATGAGGGAGGTTCAGGCACGCGTGGAAGCTGTGCTGCGCATGGCCGATGCTCTGTCGTCCAAGTACCACGTGGTGGTGGCCAACCCACCGTATGCAGCGGCAAGCGGGTTGAACCCAGGTCTGAAAACTTGGGGGGCTGCACGCTTTCCTTCGGCGAAAGCTGACCTCTTCGCTATGTTTATGGTTCGCGGAATGGATCTATGCGTCGAAACCGGCATGTTAGCAATGATCAATATGCAATCGTGGATGTTCCTATCCGCTTTTGAAAAGCTTCGCTCCCGCCTATTGAAGAAATCTACAATCCTCACTCTCGCTCACATTGGCGAACGTGGATTCGATTCCATCGGAGGTGCTGTAGTTTCAACCACGGCCTTTGTAATCCGTTTAGGTGCAGATAACTCCTTCAATGGCGACTTCATCCGACTTGTGGATGGAAGAAACGAAAAAGAGAAAAGTGAAGCGTTAAAGTCTGCTTTATCCAGGGAGCATTACCGCATCCCTTCGACATCTTTTCGCTCAATTCCCGGAAGCCCAATCTCGTATTGGGCTTCTCCATCAACGCTTCTGACATTTTCGCAATACCCGCCTTTATCCGCTCAAGTGGATACGCGGATTGGACTGATTACCGGCGATAACAATCGCTATATCCGGAATTGGGCTGAGGTGTCTTTCATGAGAGTGGGCATCGGATTCGACAGAGCGTCAGCTGCTGAGAGTGGCAAGAAATGGTTTCCACAGTCTAAGGGCGGTGAATATCGAAAATGGTATGGGAACCATGAGACCCTCCTCGACTGGTCCAGGGATGGACACGAATTGCAAACACGTCTGCATTCCTCAGGGGATCGAACTCTCGCTCACAACTTCAACTTGGATAAAGTCTTCTTGGGTGCTGCCACTTGGACCAAAATTTCCACTGGCCCAATATCCGCCCGCATTCAACCCAAAGGATTCCTCTTCAACGATGCTTCGGCAAACGCGTTTCCTACGGGCAATATATCCGAATTATCAGTTGTAGGATTGTTATGCTCTAAAGTCACCGAATGCTTGTTGCCGCTAATAAATCCGACTCTCAACTATTTGCCAGGAACCATCGGCGCATTGCCCGTAGCGCTGTCACTCGACAAGGAATCAAGTGCGGAAAAGCGTGCAGCGAAACTAATTGACATTGCCAAATCTGACTGGGATGCCTATGAAACCTCTTGGGATTTCTCCGGCCTTCCACTGCTCTTGCGTGATTACCGCGCGGAGACGCTCGAAGCTACTTATACCGGCCTCCGCACCCATTGGCAGGATATGACGAATGAGATGCAGCGACTGGAACAAGAGAACAACCGCATCTTCATCGAAGCCTATGGTCTGCAGGACGAGTTGTCCCCCGAGGTACCGCTTGAGGAAATCACACTCACTTGCAACCCCGCCTACCGCTATGGGGTAAAAGGCTCTGAGGAAGATCGGGAAACCCGCCTGCGTGCTGACACCACGGCGGAACTCATCTCCTATGCTGTGGGTTGTATGTTCGGTCGCTATGCACTGGAAGAGCCGGGGCTGATCCTGGCCAATCAGGGAGAGACCATAGAGGACTATCTGAAGCGGGTTCCGGAGCCGAGCTTCCCGGCGGACGATGACAATGTCATCCCTATGCTTGATGGCGACTGGTTCACCGACGACATCACCGAACGCTTCCGTGAATTCCTGCGCATCGCCTTTGGCGAAGAGCACTATGGGGAAAACCTCCGCTTTGTCGAGCAGGCACTGGGCAAGGATATTCGCAAGTACTTCCTGAAGGACTTCTACAACGACCACGTGCGCCGTTACAAGAAGCGACCCATCTACTGGCTGTTCTCCTCACCCAAAGGCTCATTCAATGCGTTGATCTACATGCACCGCTACCAGCCCCACACCGTGGGCACGGTGCTGGAGTATTTGCGGGATTTCAAAGACGAGAAACTGAAAGCCCGGAAAAACCATCTGGAGGCCGTCAGTATCAGCGCCGGGGCCTCCCAGGGTGATAAGACCAAGGCCCTGAAAGAGATCGAGAAGATCAACAAAATCCTAGCCGAGCTGGATGACTACGAGCGGGATGTACTTTACCCCTTGGCCACCGAACAGGTGGAAATTGATCTCGATGACGGGGTGAAGGCCAATTATCCGAAATTTGGCGAGGCCTTGAAGAAAATTCCAGGCTTGTCCTGAAGCAGTAAGGAGCTGTCGGCATGGCAGGTGAGTACGAAAAGGCCATTACTATCAAAGACGCGATTGATGCCATTAATCAGCGAGACTATCTGTTGCCGGCAATACAGCGGAAGTTCGTCTGGAGCAGCCATCAGATCTGCGTGCTGTTCGACTCCATCATGCGGGGTTACCCCATCAACACATTCATGATGTGGGAAATCAAAGATGATGGCATCAAGAACGACTACAAGTTCTACGAGTTCCTGAAATCCTACTGCCAACGTTTCAGTGAGGAAAACCCTCACGTCTCAACCAATGCGAGTTATAAGGATTTCAGGGCAGTTATCGATGGCCAGCAGCGTCTTACATCCCTATACATTGGGCTTTGCGGTACATATGCGTACAAGAAGCCAAGAGTTTGGTGGCCTAGCACTCGCGACGATAAGGTGTTGCCGCCCCGCAAACTGTATCTGGACCTGAAAGCACCACTGGAATCGGAAGACGATGAATCACTGATGTATTACAACTTCCGATTCCTCACAGATCGGCAATATAAAGACTCATTGGCTGCAGAGACCCCGGCCCACCACTGGCTTTGCATGCATGAAATACTCAGGTATCCACACCACGAAAGTAGCGATGATGTGCTTTTGGAGGTGGTAATGCCAGAGCTCGAGCGACGAGGACTCAGAACAAATACGTTTGCCCGAAAGACACTGCTGAAAGTTTATGACGTGATCCGTTCCCAGCGGATCATTCACTACTTCAATGAGAACAGTCAGCAAATCGACCATGTTTTAGATGTATTTATCCGAACCAACAGCGGAGGCACCAAGCTGGACTTTTCTGACCTTCTGATGTCGATTGCCGTTGCCCACTGGGATGGAGATTTTCGGAAAGAGCTTGACGACTTGACCCAGCACATCCATCAGAACACGGAGATGGGTTTCTACATAGAGCGTGACTGGTTGTTGAAAACCTGCTTGATGCTCACGGAAGCCGATGTCCGTTTCAAAGTGAGAAATTTCAAGGGCGAGCAGGTTGCTCGAATCCAGCAAGAGTGGCCCGAGATCAAAGAATGTATTACCGAAACATTCCGCCTCGTGCGGCGGTTCGGTATTACGCCGCAGTCCCTGACCTCCAGAAACGCTGTTATTCCGATCTGTTACTACTTGTATAAAAAATGCTCTTCAGGAGAGCCGCTCTTCAGGAAAATTAATAATCTAGCGAAATGCCATGAGCAACGTGCGGTAATCAGCCAGTGGTTTTACATGGCGCTGTTGAAAGGGGTCTTCGGCGGTCAGGCTGACTCCATTTTAAGCAGCATGAGGGATGTTCTAGTAAAACACCTCACCGACGATACCTTCCCGTTGCCCGCCATCATTGAGCGTTACAAAGCGACGAACAAGGATCTGCGTTTCGATGAAGAAACCCTCGATAAACTGCTGGAAACGCAGCACGGAGAGGGGCGCTGCCGCGCGTTACTGCATTTGCTGTTCCCAGAAATGAACGTTTCAGAGGTTTTTCACATTGATCACCTTCACCCGAGGGCATCCTTTGACAAGAAATTGTTAAATAAAGCTAGCTTCCTGCAGGATGACGAGCAGTTGATGGCGTTTTATCGTAATCCAGTCCACTGGAATGCGATCCCCAATCTTCACCTATTGAATCATTCGCAAAACCTTGCGAAGAAAGACCGCCCTTTGAAGGAATGGCTTTCTGACCAGAATGTGCACCTGACCCCTAGTGATCTGCTCATCGAGAATGTGGATCTGGAATTTACTTCATTCAAGGCGTTCTATCTGGCAAGGCGAGAAGCCCTAAAACAGCGCTTGATATCCCGAGTTTACATGTCCGCGCCGTTGGCGGCGGAGAGTGTGGCTGACAGTGAAGACGAAGAGCTGGAAGAGGTGGTCTCATGAGCAGCCAGATTCAAACGGCTCTGACGCGACTGTTTGATAAGCACCGGATCATTTTCTGGTACGACACCAAGCAAGAGCTGCGCGGTGATTTCGAGACGGTTTCCATCCCGCACGTGGAGAAGCTGGAAATCGCCAACAACGAGTACAGTCTGAAATATCGTGTTCTGCGGGAGTCACCCGACCAGAAGTTCCTTCTGTACAAAGAAGGACCGCAACCGGAGGATCTGGATAACTGGTTGCTGGATGTGCAGTTGGCCCACGGCGAGTTCCGGACTGACCAGGTGGCTATCTGGCTGTCCGAACTGGAGCTGGGCCTGGAGTTCGCCGAGGTGGCCCAGGCCCACGCGGAATTTTTCCAGGCGATCAAGCGCAAAGACGCTTTGAAGAAGTTGCTGAAATCGGACGACACTGCCGGCCAGCTGCGCCTGAAGATGCTGGCTGTTTGTGCCGGTAGCGAGCCGCGTATGGACTCGGTGGTGGAAACCCTGCTGCAGCAACTCGCGGAAGACCGAGATGATGGCATCCGGTTGATTGAGCGCTGTGGTCTGGATAGTTTCCTGTGGGAACAACTGACCCGTTTCTACGGCTACGAGGCCAGTGAGCCGAGCCTGCGAGACTTCGTGATTGAGCTGTTCAAGTCTTGCTACGCCATGACTGTTGTTGGAGAGCGTACGGATGGCGAGGTCAAACTGACCGGCGACGCCCTGGTGTTCCTCAAACGCTGGAAAGACAGCCGGCAGTTCGAGCAGGGGTTTGAAACCCTGTCTGCCGAGTGTGCCGAGGTGCTCGGCATTGAGCAGGACCTGGGCAAGCGGGACTTCCGGGACCTGGTTGAGCTGGACTACTTCCGGCTAATCGACCAGAAGATTATCAGTGACCTGGTGCGGGCGGTGGTTAGCCGCACAGTTACCAGCGGCGATGTGGCGCTGTGGGTGCGGCAGCGGCGCCAGGGCCATTGGTACGGGGAGTTCCGCCACCTGTATGAAGCCATTGAGTTTGCGGCCCGTTTTGTCCAGATGCTGGGTGAGGCTCGTCTCACCATGGACAGCCTCTCCGACGGCGTTCAGCGATACAGCCGCTCCTGGTATCAGCTGGATCAGCTCTACCGCAAGTTTACCTACCATGTGCGCATGTCCGGCCAGGCATCGTTGATGGGCGAGCTCAGTGAGCAGGTGGAGAACCTGTATTCCAACAACTACCTGCTCAAGCTGGGCGACGGCTTCCAGGTCCACGTGGACGCCGCGCCGCGCTGGGAGGCCTATCCGGTCGTTCAGCAAAAGGCCTTTTTCGAGCACTGGGTTCGCCCGTACCTGCGCAAGGACAAGCGGATCTGCGTGATCATTTCCGACGCCATGCGCTATGAGATTGGTGACGAGCTGCTGGGCCTTATCCGGCAGGAAGATCGCTACAGCGCGGAGCTCGAGCCGGCTCTCTCGACCCTGCCCAGCTATACCCAGCTCGGTATGGCGGCGCTGCTGCCCAACAAGTCCTTGGCGATCGCCGACAACGATACCGGCACGGTACTGGTGGATGGCCAAAGCTCACAGGGCACGGTCAACCGTACCAAAATCCTGCAGGCCGCCTTGGATGGTCGGGGCCAGGCCGTCAAGGCGGAGGATTTTATGCAGCTCAACCGGGAAGACAGCCGTGAGCTGCTCAAGGGTAATGATGTGCTGTACATCTACCACAACCGCATCGATCACACCGGCGACAAGATGCATTCAGAGGGGCAGGCCTTTGAAGCCGCAGAACAAACCCTGGATGACCTGATTCGTCTGATCAAGAAGCTCACGGCGGCCAACGCCAATAACCTGCTGATCACCGCTGACCATGGCTTTATTTACCAGAACCGTGAGCTGGATGAGAGTGACTTCCTGGGCGACGCTGTTTCTGGCGATGATATTCGCTACCGGGACCGTCGGTTCGTGCTGGGTAAGGGGCTGTCCGGCTCTCCGGCCTTCCATCACTTCTCGTCTAAGCAGCTTGGGCTGGATGGCGACATGGAAGTGCAGATTCCCAAGTCCATCAACCGGCTGCGCCTAAAGGGCTCTGGCAGCCGCTTTGTGCATGGCGGCGCATCCCTTCAGGAGGTTGTGATTCCGGTCCTGAAGGTTAACAAGAAGCGCCAGAGTGATGTCAGCGCCGTTGAGGTGGACATCCTGCGTGGGGCCAGCTCGGTGATCACTTCCGGCCAACTGGCCGTCACCTTGTATCAGTCCGGACCGGTTACCGAGAAAGTACAGCCTCGCCACCTGCGGGCCGGAATTTACACCCAGTCAGGGGAGTTGATTTCGGACAATCACGAGTTGTCGTTCGACCTGACCTCGGAGAACCCCCGCGAGCGGGAGCTTCAGGTGCGCTTTGTGCTCAGCCGCAAGGCGGATGAGGCCAACGGCCAGGAGGTCTTCTTGAAGCTGGAAGAACAGCACGCCGGCACCTCCCACTACAAGGAATACAAGTCGCTCAGGTATTTGATGCGGCGGTCCTTTACCAGCGATTTTGATTTCTGAGGGTTATAGCTAATGAGCACGCTTGACCAAAAGATCAACGAACACTTCCCAGGGCTGGTGGTGCGCAAAGACCTGGTGAAAACGGTCAAGGGCAACGCCATCGTTCCCTCATACGTGCTGGAGTATCTGCTCGGCCAATACTGCGCCACTAACGACGAGGCTACGATTCAGACAGGTATCGAGACGGTCAAGGAGATTCTGGCCAAGCACTATGTCCACCGGAACGAGGCCGGACTGGTGCGCTCGAATATCAAGGAAAAGGGGCGCTACAAGGTCATCGACAAGATCAGCGTGGCCCTGAATGAGAAGACGGATGCCTACGAGGCGCAGTTTTCCAACCTGGGAATCAAGAAGGTATTGGTGGATTCTGGGACCGTGAAGGCCCACCCCAAACTGCTGGTAAGCGGCGTCTGGTGCATTGCGGACATCGAATACGTATTTTCTGAAGACCAGAACGTCAGCCCCTGGATTCTGTCCACCCTCAAGCCGATTCAGCTATCTCACTTCGACTACGACGCCTACGTTGCCGCGCGGCAGCAGTTCAGCACCGATGAGTGGATTGACCTGCTGATCCAGAGTATCGGCTTTAACCCGGAGATGTTCGGTCGGCGCAGCAAGCTAACCCAGCTGCTCCGCTTGATTCCGTTTTGCGAGCGGAACTACAACCTAATCGAACTTGGCCCCAAGGGGACGGGTAAATCCCACGTTTACTCCGAATTCTCGCCCCACGGGATTCTGGTGTCCGGTGGTGAAGTCACCGTACCCAAGCTGTTTGTGAATAACTCCAGCGGCAAGATCGGCCTGGTGGGCTACTGGGATTGCGTGGCCTTCGACGAGTTCGCCGGCAAGCAGAAAAGAGTCGACAAGGCCCTCGTCGACATCATGAAGAACTACATGGCCAACAAGTCCTTCTCCCGGGGCGTGGAGACCTTGGGCGCGGAAGCTTCCATGGTGTTCGTGGGGAATACCCGGCATACCGTACCTTATATGCTGAAACATTCGGATCTGTTCGATGAGTTGCCGGACAAGTTCTACGATTCTGCCTTTCTGGACCGAATCCATTTCTACATCCCGGGATGGGAGGTCGATATCATCCGGGGCGAGATGTTCTCCGACGGCTATGGCTTCGTGGTGGACTACCTTGCAGAAATCCTGCGCTCGATGCGGAACTACGATTATTCCGATCAATACCGGGAGCACTTTACCCTTTCTTCGGATATCTCGACCCGTGACCGAGACGGTATCAATAAGACCTTTTCCGGCTTGATGAAGATCCTGTTTCCCCAGGGCGGAGCGACCAGGGATGAGGTTGAAGAAGTGCTGCGTTTTGCCATCGAGGGGCGCAAGCGGGTCAAGGACCAGTTACAGCGGATTGATACTACTTACGGCGAAGTCCGATTTTCCTATCAGGACCAGGAAGGCCAGGAAATACTGGTCACGACACTTGAGGAAGAAGAGTACCCGGGTTACTACCATCAGACAGTGTCTACTCCTGATGACGGGGGATTGGAGCCCGAGCCAGCAGCAGACGTTAAAGGTGGCGAGCCCAAAGAGCCCCGCGCCCCTGAGCCTGCGCTGGAGGAAAAACACCTGACCTTCCAGGAGAACCAAAAAGGCATCTCATTCGACGGCTTGTTTGGCGCATACCTGAAAGGCGCCAGCAAGATCACCGTCACAGACCCCTACATCCGGCTTTTCTACCAGGTCCGAAATTTCATGGAGTTTCTCGAAGCCATCGTGAAGAACAAGGCCGAGGAAGATGAAGTGGCGGTTCACCTCGTCACCGTCCGGGACGAGTTCAAGGGTGACCTACAAGACGAGAGTTTTGAAAAGATCCAGGAATCCGCTCGCACCGTGGGCATCGACTTCACCTGGGAGTTTGATGAAAGCGGCACCATTCACGCCCGTCATATCGTCACGGACCACGGCTGGAAGATATCACTGGATCGGGGGCTGGACATCTTTCAGCACTACGAGATGAATGAGGCCTTCGCGTTTGCCAACCGGTTGCAGCAGTTTCGGTCTAGCAAGGCCTTTGAGGTGACGTTTATTAAACAAAAGCCGAATGGAACTGAGGGGGAATAACATGAGCAGCGTAACGGCATCACTGACCAAATGGTTTTCAGGGCGCCCCCAGTGGCTCCAGATTGCGGCTACTCGGCTACTCCAGCAGTCTGAGCTTACTGACAAAGACGTCTCTGACCTCGCAACCCTGTGCCAGCAGGAGGCTAACGGGACATTGCCCAAAACGACCTGTTCCTTTCCCGCTACCGCGTTCTCCCAGGGCACAGCAGGCACCTTGCGTTTGTGTTCAATCAGTGATGTCGAAGGAGTAAACGCCCTTGCCCCGAAAAAACCACTTGAGTTTGGTAAGGGCAATATCACGATTGTTTATGGCAACAACGGGTCAGGCAAATCCGGTTACGTCAGGCTTCTCAAGCATGTATGCGGTGCCCGCGAGACGGGTACCCTTCACCGCAATGTCTATAAGCCCGGAGCTGCCGCACAGAAAGCCTGCATTTCGTTTGAGCAGGACGGCGTACTGAAGACTCATACCTGGTCAGGACAAGGTGTCTGCGATGACCTCAAGAGCGTTGATATTTTCGACACCTCGTTTGGCAAGTTCTTTGTCAGCAGCGAAGACGAGGTGAGCTATGAGCCGCCGGTATTATCGTTTTTCAGCTCGCTCATCCTCGCATGCGAAAAGGTCGCATCGGCCTTGGACACTGGGGCCAACCGGCACCAGTCCAAAAAGCCGAATATCCCCGCTGACAAGAAGGTAACTCCTGAAGGCATCTGGTACGAGGCCATCAGCGCCAAGACCACCATCCAAGACATCGACAAACATTGCGCATTTGGTGGCGCTGACGAGACCGAGATGCAAACGCTGCAACAGCGCCTTGCTGAACAGGCACCAGCGGAAAAAGCGAAGCAGCTAAGAAAACAGAAACAGCATATCGACACTCTGGTTCAGGATGCCCAAAAGTATCTGGAGCAACTATCGGACGAGAATTACCGACGGATCATTGCTGCCAAGAAGAAGTCGATCCTCAAGAAAACAGCGGCAGATACGGCGGCGGAAAAGGTATTCTCCGGCAGCGAGTTGGAAGGCATTGGCTCTAATGTCTGGAAAGAGCTATGGGAAGCGGCCCGGAACTACTCCGTATCGGCTGCCTACAAAGAAGCTGAGTACCCTAATGTATCTGATGGTTCCCGTTGCGTCCTGTGCCATCAGACTTTGACCCAGGAGGCCAAGGACCGATTGATCTCCTTCGAAAACTTCGTGAAAGGCGAAATGCAGAAAGCCGCAACGGATGCGGCCAAGGAATATGAAACCGCCAGTCAAACTATCGAGGCGCTACCGACATCGGAGACGCTTAAGACGCGTATCGATGCGGCTGGCATTCCACAGGATGAAGTCGCCAACCAGGTTACGGATTTCTTTGCTCAATTGCAGACCAGGAAAGACCAGCTGGCTGAAATCGATTCCGAAGAAGCCATTCCCGATCCTTTGCTCTCACCGAACTGGATCGAAGAAGCCAGCGCCCAGTCGCAAAGCCTCGGTGAACTCGCGGCAAAATATGACGAAGACGCCAAAAACGACAATCGAGAGGAGATCAAGAAAAAGCTAAACAGCCTGCAGGCCAGAAAGTGGTTGTCTGAGCACCGCGCCGCCATTGATGAAGAAGTCACACGATTGAAGCTACTGAACCAGATTCAGGAAGCCAAGAAGTCGACCAACACCAAAGCCCTGTCCCAAAAGAAAGGGGAGCTGGCAGAAGCCTTGATCACGGATGCGTTCGTGCAAAGGTTCAACGCGGAGCTCAAGGCCCTGGGCGCGTCTCAGGTTAAAGTTGAGCTCGTGAAATCAAAAGTCTCCAAGGGCCGCGTCCTTCATAAGCTCCAGCTTCGAGGGGCCCCTCAGAATGGGCTCGCCGATGTCCTGAGCGAGGGAGAAAATCGGATCGTTTCCATTGCGGCATTTTTGGCCGACGTCACCGGCAAGAGCAACCAAGCCCCGTTTATCTTCGACGATCCAATATCCTCGCTTGACCAAAGCTATGAGGAGGCCGTGGTTCAAAGGCTGATCGAGTTGTCTCAGGATAAACAGGTCATTGTCTTTACTCACCGCCTGTCCCTGCTGGGAACGGTCAGGCATTTTGCCGAGAAAAAGACCATTAAGCCCGATGTGGTGAGCATTCGCACTGCGGACTGGGGTACCGGAGAGCCAGCCCCCATTCCACTTTCACAGGGTGACATCAAATCCGCCCTGAACACACTCATGAATCAGCGGTATCAGGATGCAAAGAAGGCAAGTGAGAACGGCGAATTTGAACATGCCGAAATCTTGCTGAAGTCGATATGCAGCGACTTCAGGACGTTGGTGGAGCGCTCTATTGAAAATGATCTGCTGTGTGGGGTGGTTCAAAGATTCCAACGACCGGTCCATACGTTAAAGCTCAAGGATCTGGCCAAATTGAAGGACGCGGATTGCAATCTCCTTGATTCGCTCATGACCAAGTACTCCGGGTTTGAACACTCGCAGCCGACAGAATCACCTGTGGAGCTGCCGAAGCCAGATGATCTTTTGGCCGACATGACTTCATTGAAAAGCTGGCGTGAAGAATACGCGAAGCGCCTCGCCTCTGCGGTGGCGGGGTAGCAGTATGAAAATCCTCCACACATCCGACTGGCATATCGGCCGAACTCTTTACGGCAGAAAACGTTACGAGGAGTTCGATTCCTTTCTGACCTGGCTGGCGGAGACGATTCAGCAGAATGAAATCGATGCTCTTCTGGTGGCAGGTGATGTCTTTGACACCAGCGCTCCGAGCAATCGTGCCCAGGAGCTCTATTATCGGTTCCTGTGCCGGGTGGCTGCCTCATCCTGCCGGCATGTTGTCGTCATCGCGGGCAACCACGATTCGCCTTCCTTCCTCAATGCCCCCAGGGAGCTGCTCAAAGCGCTGAATGTCCACGTGGTCGGCAGTAGCTCTGAGTCCCTGGAAGACGAAGTGCTGGTGCTCCGCAGTGAGCTGAACGCTCCGGAGCTGATTGTTTGCGCCGTGCCCTACCTCCGGGACAAGGATATCCGGGTGGCGGAGGCGGGTGAGAGTGTCGAGGACAAGGAGCGGAAACTACTTGCGGGGATCCGGTCTCATTACGCCGAAGTCGCCGCCTTCGCTGAGCAGAAACGTGAGGAACTCGGAGTGGATATTCCCATTGTGGCCATGGGGCACCTGTTTACTGCCGGCGGACAAACCATCGATGGTGATGGTGTACGCGAACTCTACGTTGGCTCCCTGGCTCATGTGACGGCCGGGATTTTTCCAGCGAGCTTTGACTATCTGGCGCTTGGACACCTCCACGTCCCTCAGAAGGTGAATGGCCTAGAGACCATCAGGTACAGTGGCTCCCCTCTGCCCATGGGGTTCGGGGAGGCAAAACAGCAAAAGAGCGTTTGCCTGGTTGTTTTTAATCATGAAGAGGGCCAGGGCAAGCCGCCATCCGTGCAACTGATCGACGTGCCAGTGTTTCAAAAGCTGGAGCGCGTTAAGGGAGACTGGGAGAGCATCTCAAGCCGTATGCTCGAGCTGTCGGCAACAGACTTTCAAGGCTGGGTCGAAGTCATCTACGAAGGTGAGGAGGTCATTGGCGACCTGCGCGAACGTCTGGAGACCGCCGTCTCTGGCACTGGAGTGGAGATCCTCCGGATCAAAAACAACCGCATCATCGACCACGTGCTGGGACAAATCCATGAAGAGGAGACACTCGACGACCTGGATGTGAACGACGTGTTCGAGCGCTGCCTAGCCGTTCATGAAGTGCCTGAAGACCAGCGGCCTGAACTGCTACGGGCCTACCAGGAAACTGTTTCGTCTCTCTATGAAGACGACGTGAAAGCGGAATAGAGGGGCTGTCGATGAGAATACTGCAGGTACGCTTCAAAAACCTGAACTCCCTGGTAGGCGAGTGGGAAATCGACCTGATGCACCCAGCCTTCGCGTCTGACGGCATCTTCGCCATTACCGGCCCGACCGGCGCGGGTAAGACTACGATCCTCGATGCTATCTGTCTTGCCCTCTATGGGCGGACGCCTCGCCTGAACAAGGTTACCAAGAGCGGAAACGAAATCATGTCCCGGCAGACCGGCGAATGTTTTGCCGAGGTGACCTTCGAAACCCAGAGTGGGCGTTACCGCTGTCATTGGAGCCAACATCGGGCACGCAAGAAGCCGGATGGCGAGCTCCAGGCTCCGAAACATGAAATTGCCAATGCTGATTCCGGCGAGATCTTCGAATCCAAGATGAGAGGTGTAGCCGACCAGATCGAGTCGGCTACCGGTATGGACTTTGATCGTTTTACCCGTTCCATGTTGCTTGCCCAGGGCGGCTTCGCCGCGTTCCTTCAGGCGGCACCGGATGATCGGGCTCCGATCCTGGAGCAGATCACGGGCACAGAGATCTACAGCCAGATATCCGTTCGCGTCCATGAGCGACAGCGAGAAGAGCGAGAAAAGCTGAGCCTACTGCAGGCTGAAACAGCAGGCATCGCGATTCTCGAGCCGGAGCAGGAACAAGAGATTGCGCAGACACTCGAGACAAGGCAGAAGGAGGAAACAGACCTCGCCGCCAAGTCCGCCGAGGCCGGAAAGGCCATTGCCTGGCTCTCCATCATCGATGGATTAAAGAAGGAAATCGTCAATCTTGCCGATGAGGATAGCAAGCTGCATGTTGATATTAGGGCGTTCAAGCCCGATCGTGAAAGGCTCAACCGGGCTTTGAGTGCCTCCTCGCTTGATGGCGTATATGCAACGCTTATGGCCACCCGCAAACAGCAGGCAGATGACAGAGAGGCATTGAAAACTGAGGAGGAGGCGCTCCCTGGATTGGAATCCTCCGCCAAGGAGCAAGCCGAGACGATGAGCGCGGCTGAGCAACAAACCGCTCGGGCCAAAGAAGAGCTGAAAGCGGCCGCACCGATATTGCAAAAGGTTCGCTCCCTCGATCAGAAGCTTGCCGATCAGGAAAAGGCAGTTACGGCGGGTGATGAGGCCTGCAAGAAGGATTCGGCAAAGATTGACGCAGATACACAAACCCGGCTCAAGGAACAGGAGAAGCGTATTAAGGCCCAACAGGCATTGGAGCTTGTTGAAGGGTATCTCAAGGAGCATGCCCGGGATGAATGGCTGATCGGCGGCCTGGCTGGTGTTGAAGAGCAGTTGAGAGGCCTGCTCTTTAGGCAAAGCGAAGCCCTTCAAAAAGAGAGCGATCAAGAAACGGCCGAGAACGCTTTGAAACAGGCGACAACGTCACTCGACGACCGTCAGAAGCAATCCGGCATTCGGAAGCAGGAGCTGGAGGACGCATCAAAGCAGCTTCAGCAAGGCAAAGATGTTTTGAGCCAGCTACTGGGGGGCCGCTTGCTGCGCGAATATCGCACGGAGAAGGAAACTCTGCTGCGTGAAATGGCCTTCCTGACGAAAATAGCGGAGCTTGAAGATCACCGGGCGAAACTGGAAGACGGCAAGCCCTGCCCACTTTGTGGGGCCACCGAGCATCCCTTCGCGGAAGGGAATGTGCCTGCCTCTGATGAAACCGAACAGAAGATTGAAGCGCTGACCAAACTGATCAACAAAGCCGAGGATCAGGAAGCCGCCATCAAGAAGCTCGAAGTAGCTGAAAGCTTGGCCCGTAAAAACCTGACGGAGGCTGAAAAGCTGGAGTCAGCGGCGGCTAATGACAAAAAGGCAGCCGAAAGAACACTTGCCGAGGTAAAGGGCAGCTTGGAAAAGCTCCGTGCAGACTTTGCCGAACGCAGGCACGCCGTTTCCTCCAGGCTCCTGCCGCTTGGTGTTGAGAACATCCCTGAAACGGACATTTCATCGCTGCTCGAGACCCTCAAAGCACGGCTGAAGGAATGGCAGGCCCAAGTCAAGAAGAAGGCAGACATCGAGAAACAGGTTGCCGACCTCGACAGTGAGATCAAGAGACTGGATGCGGTTATCGAAACCCAAAGCACTTCCCTTGCCGAAAAACGGGAGCGCCTGGAAACACTGAAAACGGAATTTGCCGCAGGAAATGATGAGCGCAAAGCACTTTACGACGACAGGAATCCCGACGAAGAAGAGCGCGGTTTGAATAAGGCGGTATTTGACGCCGAAGTTGCCGAGAGGCAGGCCAGAGATCAGCATAATCAACTACAGCAAAGGTGGCATACCGCAAAGGCCCATGTCGAATCCCTGAGAAAGCGGATCGACCAGCGAGAGCCGGAACTGGGAAGGATGGAAACTGATTTCTCCGAAGCACTTACGCCAGTTGGTTTTTTAGATGAAGAACAGTTTCTGGGAGCCAGATTGACCTCTGAGCGGAGAGGTGAGCTGGCGGTTAAGGCCAATGAACTGGATGAGCGTCAAACAGATCTGAAAGCCAGGCAAAAGGATCGGGAGACGCGCTTGGCCACAGAGATGGCCCGAAAAGTGACCGACAAATCTCTGGAAGAGCTCGAACCCCAATTCAAGGAGTACGAGGAGTCTCTGAGGGAGTTGCGGGACATCATTGCCGGTCTTAAGCACAAGCTGAGCGAAAATACGGCCGCCAAAGAGAGGATAAAAGAGAAACAAGCGGCTATTGAGGCCCAGGGCAAAGAGTGTCGCAGGTGGGAAAACCTGCACGAATTGATCGGATCCGCAGACGGTAAAAAGTATAGAAACTTTGCCCAGGGGTTGACCTTCGAAATGATGATTGGCCACGCCAACAGACAACTGCAAAAAATGACCGACCGCTACTTGCTGGTCCGTCATGATGCTCAGCCCCTGGAGCTCAACGTGGTTGACAACTACCAGGCTGGGGAGATTCGGCCCACGAAGAATCTTTCCGGTGGTGAAAGCTTTATCGTCAGTCTCTCCCTGGCTCTGGGTCTGTCCCATATGGCCAGCAAGAATGTCCGTGTGGACTCGCTGTTCCTGGATGAAGGCTTTGGCACGCTGGACGATGAAGCCCTTGATACTGCCTTGGAAACTCTCTCGGGTCTGCAGCAGGACGGCAAGCTGATCGGCGTTATTTCACACGTGCCTGCCTTGAAGGAGCGTATCAGCACGCAGATCCAGGTTACACCTCAAACTGGCGGGAGAAGCCAGATATCGGGGCCGGGATGCGGCGGGTTGAGCGCTACAGAGCGGGCCGTAGAGGCAGGTTAACTTGAAAATGAATCGACAGGCGATGCTTTCACCACGAGAACATCATTTCTACGTAGCGATTGCCAAGTTCCTTTTCCACCATCCGGAGCATGGCATTGTGTCAGTGCGGGACCCGATCAAGATCAAGGACGCGAATCGGTACGGGCTCAGCCCCCTCATACTCTATGGCATTACTGTTAGCGGGTTGCCCATTCGCTGGATGACGTTCACTCCAGTCGATCAACCCAGAGCTTTCCAGGATGTTCTCCTGGATGCATGGCGTAACGCGGAAGGCTTGCGTGGTTGCCCCGACACCCTTCGGGTCAACCGCCACATCGCGACGGCCAGCCCTAGGCTGGTAGAGGACATGGCAAAAATCGGAGTCCAGGTTGAGGTCGCCGACGCCAAGGAGAAATCCCTCCCAGCGTCTCTGCGTTCAGCCCAGGACTCCAGCCGGTGGCTGCTGAGGAAGCACAACGGAAAAGACCGGTCTCCTGCCGGATCCATCCAGGCTCTTTGCCGGTACGCTCAGGATGAGCACGACTTTCGTGTCAGGGGTGTCACAGAGGTGTGAATAACCGTGAGGTTGAAGACAGAATCCAGCAGTGGCTGGCGTTACCGGTGCAATTGCCGGTGCCTACAGCGACCGGTGGGCTCGACTGGAAATGTCATCCTGGGAGACCTCGCTACCGCCCTGTAAGCCCCGATATTTGGCTCTGGATGGGTTTGATGGCAGTACCTGGCTGCTTTCAGGTGAGGCGGCACCGGAGGATATCGTCGAGGATGATGATTTCTGGGCCGACAGTGACTATGACAACGCGGCCGAGATTGCCAAGAACCTCGTGGCGTGCTGGCCCAATCCACCTGCAGAGATTGCCAGGCGTGCCGGGATCACCCTGCGGGAACTTCAATGGTTCACCTTGGGAAAGTCGTCCCTTGACCCGCATGCGCGTTTTGACCTGGAAGCATTGCTCGGCATCGAGTACGACGAACGAATGGGCAGATATGTAGAGGCTGGGCCTTATGTCCTGATAGCCCACAAACCACTGGCCCTTAAGGAAGTCTATGAAGGCATATCCGGCGGCGGAGATGCACGCCCCTGTGAGATAGTCCCACGCCAAGGTGCCGCAGACCCCAGCTGGCGATACGTGTTGATCAACACCTATGGAGAGCCCCCAAGCCTCGTGATGGCGCCCCGTGGAGCCAAAATCACGGAGCGCCTTCCGGAGTTGCTTATGAATTATGACGGAGTTAGGGCTGTCGCTCCGAAGTTCTACCAGGATGTCGTTTCTACCTGTGCCCGTGCCTGCCGAGAACCTGCCGCTAACATTCGCGAGATGAAAAACTTTGTGAAACGCTATAAAGAGCACTGGGTAGATTGCTCCTGGCAGCCGGAATGAACCTGTCCGGTTGAGTCAAAGCGCGAAGACTGCGGATAATGGAAACGGCAGCGAACAACAGTTTGCCCAATATTTATTCGTGGCTACGGTTAGGTCGGGAAGCGCTTTTTGGAAACTTTCGCTCCACAAACGCTTCCAGTCGCTCGGCGTTGCGGTAGGCGATAACGCAGATAAAAAGCACAACCGCGACAAAGCTCAGGAATGCAATCAATGTGGCAGATAGGTTCAGCATATTCAGGTCTCCAATGGTTGATGGCCCTTTGAGGTCACTTTGTTGGTTTCAGGCCGCAGCATCGGCCTGTCTTTGTTCTTTGGCGACAGACGCAATCAAGTGCCGGGAGCAGCTCAGAATCTCCTGGATTTCGCTGTAGCTGTGGCCGCTCTTGAGAAGGCTGGCGATGTGTTGCCTGCGCTTCAGGTCTCGCTGCCGCCCTTGATACTTACCCTCCGTTTTGGCTTTGTTGATGCCTTGGAACTGGCGGCGCCGGCGATCTTCGTAGTCTTTTCGGGCCACCGCAGCCAGCATGTCGAGCATCATGGCGTTGACTGCCTGAAGAATAGAGTCCGTGAAGCCGGTGTTGTCTTTCTTCTCCAGGGCGAGCCAACTGGTCGGCAATTCCGGGGAAACAATGGCCAGTCGTTTGGCGGCCAGCTTTTGCTTGAGAGAGTCCCAGTCACTCTGTTTGAGGCGGGCTAGCCGGTCGATCTGTTCGACCAGCACAATGTCACCGTCGCCCGAATCCGCAATCAGCTTCATTAGCTCGGGGCGGTGCAAGGTGGCTCCGGATACGTTCTCCACATAGAAAGCCGCAATGCGCTGACCGTGGTTGGCTGCGAACTGTACCAGTGAGTCCCGGGCTCGCTCCGCATTCTGTTCCTGCGTGGATGCCCGAAGGTAGGCTCGAATAAACATTGTCGGTTCCTCAGTCTGTTATAAGTGGTTCTCTTTGGCCGGTCTGGTTTAGGTGGTTCTGTTGGCCGTTACCGGGTTCGAACCTCTGGTTTCTCTGATCTGTACCCATAAGGAACCACCTCAAGAGTCGAGAAACTCCCCGAATGGATCGTCCGCTCGATAAATCTGGTTGATTCTGTCGTCATCGAAGAAACCCTCTGTACCGCCATCGCTCCCATTGCCGGAAGTTGCCTTGTTGCTCGCGCCGGTTGCCTCCTCATCACTGCCTCGACTGAACGACGCCATCTTTTGTTCGAATTCAGGAAACGTCATTTCCCCATCGGGTCCCTTGGTGAAAACCGTCTTGTAAGCATCGACTGCGGCCATTGCGAAGCGAATGAGCAGTAGGACCACCCAGAGCACGAACAATAGATACCATGCGTAAAGCGCTGCATCGGTACCCCTTAAGGCGAGCTCCACAACGCCGATTCCGGCGAGCCCCACTGCTACTATTTTTGTCACCCTCACCATGGTTTCAGTCCCCGATAGCTATTTACTTTGAAGCTACCAGAACCTGAGAAAATGCAAGTTTTGCCCAGCATTAGGCCGCTCTGACCCGCTCGGACAGCCATGGCAGTTTCACTTTGTTGTAGACATCGTTCGTCATCGCCCTCAAATCTTCCACGTCCAGATGTGGAACCGCCAACGCAGTGCCTTGATATCGAACTCGCGGATAGTTGGATGGCTGGAATACACCATGAGGGAGGTCGTCCTCATCGCCCAGCCACTGTCTGAGCCGGAGATCGATACACCAGTCCTGTTCGAGCTCGATCCAGCAATGGGGTGACGTGGTCATGCGGCTCAGCCGGTCCTCCGCGTATCCGATCCGGCATTGATGGAAGATGCCTCGCTCGCTCAGGGCATTGCTGATCACAAAAGTCATGTAGACGCTATCGACTCTCAGGTCCTCCAGCGGCAGCAGTGCCAACTCAAGTTCATCGTGCCAGTCACTCATGGACGGGCTCCCTGAACATCAGCTGTTGGCCCTGTTCATACAACACCGGATAGGGGAGTGGCTCGCCGTCCTGGATCACGGTGTTCGGTGGAAAGTACATCACTATCCAAGGAGGCATGCCGGCGCTGACAGCGCCATAGAATTCATCTACAGGAAAGGTGAGTTCATGGCCGGACTGCCGAAATACCAGTCGGGAATATTTCTCGGGATGGTTGGCAGCGATGTTGTAACTGGCTGCTTCACCGCCGATGACATAGCTTGGTGTCTTCCAGTGATTCGGTTGTTGGATGTTGTAGGCGATGATGCAGTTGCTATCGGCACAGCCATATCGCTCGGCTGTTACCGACCACAGCATGAGCGGGTGCCCGTCAATTTCTGGCGTCTTCACGTCTGTGAGTTTCGTTGCCGTAATTGCCATCGATTTAGCGGCCTGGGTGATGGCCTCATCAACGACGGCAACATAGTGGTCATAGGCGTCATCCTCGTTCGCCGCCAGTGATTTCGGCATCCAGCCCATCAGGCTGGGTCGTGCCGAGGGGTTGTCCGGCGTCATCATGATATCGGTGGCGTTAAATAGCAGTGTCTGGGTGCCCGTAAGATGACGGAGTGGCGCATCTAATGAGGTGGCTAGACTGGCCAGGTCGAGGGCGCTTACCAACAAACCCTTTCGATACGAGCGCGTCCCGTCTGGTGAATCTCGCAGGCCCTGATCGTAGACGCCGCCGGCACGGGCCAGATTCAGTGCGCGGGATGATTCGTCGTCATAGTGTCGAGGCGTGGCAGCGCAACCCGCGAGCGCGGCTGTAGTTACAGCAAAACAAATGGTCTTCAACTTGGTCATTTTGAACTCCTGCGTTTTCTAAAATACTCGCACGAAGTTTCAAATACGCAAGAGGAAAATCAAAAAATATTTAATAAAATCAATGGTTTGTACTTTCAGTACAAACTTCGATGTATCAGCAGTGGTGCATCGGGAGTGCCGATCTTGCTAGACTTGCCAGCAGGTTTTTTCGGTTGAGACAAGGTATTGGTAAATCGGAAAAGGATCAGAAATTCCCACTTTCCCACTTATCCCAGTTTATAATCGTGGGTAGTAACCGATTGGGCCAATCAGAGATAAAGTTTCTATCCATGGGTAGTAAAATGGGTAGTACTTGGCGAAGATCGATGCAAAAAATAATTTAAACATCTGTTTTTAAAGGATTTTAATTTACTATTCTTTGAGCAGATTCAGAACATTGAGTAATTTTCTATGCTGAATTTAAACGACGACCCTCTCACTCAGGAAGAGCTGGATTGGTTGGATGCCGTCCTGGAAAAGTACGGCACCGACGCCGCCATCATCAACGTTTCCGAATTGGATGGCTTTCTGACCGCACTGGTGTCCGGTCCCAATATGGTAATGCCCAGTCAGTGGTTGCCGGCCATCTGGGAAACGGAATCCGGCCCGGATTCCGTGCCTTGGGAAAACGAAGCCGAAGCCAGCCGCTTTATGGCTCTGGTGATGCAGCATATGAACAACAACACCGCTGTGCTGATGGAGTCTCCCGAACAGTACGAAGCCATGTTCATGCAGGCGGAAGAAAACGGTGAGATTCACACCATTGTCGATGACTGGTGCCTGGGCTACATGCGCGGCGTTGCCCTGGGCGGCGGCTGGGAACAGCTGCCGGAGGAATACGAGCAGCACCTGATGGCCATTGCCATTCACGCCGACCTGGAGATACAGGAAGAGCTGGACAAACAGACACCGGAAATTCTGCAGTTAATGGTGGAGCGCATTGAACCCGCAGCCGTGGCCCTGCACGGTTACTGGTTAAGCCAGCGCATGACGGAAACGGCGGGGATGCCGGCAGGCGTGCCGACCCAGCCCACCCTGTTCCGCGACGAGCCCAAGGTGGGGCGCAATGACCCCTGCCCCTGTGGCAGCGGTAAGAAGTTCAAAAAGTGTTGTTTGCACTAGCCACCGGCACACTCTAATACCCCCTGCGTCACAACGCCCTGATTTAACTTAGGCGCCGCCGTACAGATTGGCCTTTTGCTGCCCAGCCACTATGCTTAAGCAGGTGCCCCTGCGTCTTATGCCCGGGCCCCAACGGGTTATCCAGGGTGAATGCGGACAACTGTGCATGATTCAGAAAATTGTTGTGGTGGATGACAGCCAGGTACAGTGTCAGCATGCGGCTGACGTCTGTGGTGCGGTGTTTGGCAACACCCATATCGTGATGGCGAGCAACGGCCGCCAGGCCCTGGATCAGCTACAAACCATGGCGGCTGACCTGATTCTGATTGATCTTGAAATGCCGGTCATGGATGGCATTGAACTGATCGGGGAATTATCCAGCCGCCAATTGGATTGCGCTGTGCTGATCATGAGTTCCAAAGATGCGAAATTGATCTCCAGCGTGGGGGTGATGGCGCAAGCCGGTGGCCTGCATGTGCTGGGCTGTTACCAGAAACCGATCACCCAGGCCATTCTGCTGGAAGCCTACAGCAAGTTTAACGGGCGGGCCAACCCTCCCCCTTCCCCGGAAGACAATCAGCAACACATTGATGGTAACGATCTTCAGCTCGCCATGGAGCAGGCGCAGTTTGCGTTGCACTACCAGCCCAAACTCACCTGCAAAGGCATCATTCTCAAAGGCGCTGAAGCACTGGCGCGCTGGAACCATCCCGAGCTTGGATTTATCTCACCATTGCATTTCATTGCTGCCGCGGAACAACACCAGCAGATCACACCGCTCACCTTACATCTGCTGCATCAGGCACTGCGGCAGAAAGTCTACTGGAACCGCTACGGCCTGCGCTTCTCACTGGCGTTCAACCTGTCGCCGCTGGTGCTGCTGGAAGACAATCTCATCAGCTGGATTGAAGACGCACTGACGCAATACAGTTTAAAACCGGAAGAAATCATATTCGAGGTCACTGAAAACGTGATGCTGGGGGATGTGGCCAAATCATTGCAGACGCTCAACCGGCTACGACTGAAAGGCTTTGGAATCGCACTGGACGACTATGGCACCGGCTTTGCCAACGCCGAGCAGCTCATGCGGGTGCCGGCCACCGAGTTGAAAATCGATCGCACACTGGTGCATGAAATTTCCAGCAAGCCACAATTGGAAACCATTCTCGCCAGCACTGTTGCCCTGGCGGAGGATCTCGACCTTTCCATCGTGGCAGAAGGCGTGGAGACACTGGCGGATTTTATTGTGCTGAGCAAATACCCAGTGAACCAGGTGCAGGGTTATTACTTCAGCCGTCCTCTGGCAGCGGAGACCTTCAGCAACTGGATCACCACCGACCTCACCTTATTGCGCGGCCAGATCAAACAATCACTGGGTGAATAGGGGTTATCTTGCCGCCGGCGGCAGTACCCGACGAAACGTCAGGTTGATCCTGCCGCCGGTCACATCCGGCTGCGGCGGCACACGATGCTGCCACCGACTCTGAAAACCCACCGCCATCAACAGCAAATCCCCGGCATCCAGTAAAAACGTTTCCTCTTGTTCCCCTTGCCCCTCTTGCCCACCTTGCAGCGGACGCACCTGAAAGCAGCGCGGCTGCCCCAGGCTCAGGGACGCAATCACCGGTGCCGGCCCCATTTCCACCTCGTCATCACTGTGCCAGCCCACATAGTCCATGCCGTCACGATAATAGTTTACCAGCACCGCATTAAAGTCATGACCGGTGAACATTTCCACTCTGCGGCGAATGGACAACAACAGGGACGACCAGCCCCGGGTCTCCAGCAGATTATTACTGTAGCTGTACACTATCCCCGGGTCGGCATGCCAGGTTTGCAGGCGGGGCAGTTCAAAGCGCCGGCCTGACATAACGTAATGATTATCAGGCCAGGACTGTTGTTGCTGCAGACATTGATATATCCAGTCACTTTCATCCCGGGAGTAAAACCCCGCTGCCAGTGTCAACTGACTCGCTGCAGACACGGGTTTCAGATTGCACATTGCTGAGGGCTGTTGCGATGGCAACAATAGACTGGCCATGACATTGATCCTGAACGTTGAAAAATGGGTTGCAAAATGGGTTGCAACTGAAATGGAGCAAACCTTGCGCCAGAATGTTTTACCGCCTGCACTCCCGCTGCAGTGGCGCTGCAGCCAGCAATGCGCCGCCACCATGACGGTGAGCAATCCCACAATGCCCCGTCTGTTCCTGTCACAAACCCGACAAACGACGGGCAAGGCGCGTGTAATGCCCCGCTTTTCAGTCACCAACGGCACTGGCATCCGAATTGCTAATTGCTCCTGGTATAAACACACCGGAGGAGATCACCATGGCATCGGCCCATTTCAAACTGAGCAAAAATGACGAGCAATTGTTTGTCTTTGAATTCTTTGACAAGGAAGGCACATTGCTACTGATGAGCGGTGAGTACGAGTCCAAGGACGACGCTACCCAATCCATCAAGGACGTGCAGGTGGGATCCCTGATGAGCCCGCAGATTGGCGCCGGCAAAACAGCGGAAGGTAATAATTTTTTTGTGATCAAGAATTCCGCCGGCCAGGTATTGGCAAAAAGTGTGTTGTTTGATTCCGAAATGGTGTTCAACAATGCCCTGCATCGCGTAAAAGACAGCGCTTGCATTGCTACCACCATCGACCTCACCTGATCCCCCCCACAGGAGGCCCATCATGCCGGCAACGCCGCTCACCAGCAAACTGGAATTCACCCTGTGTAAAGAGGCGGCCAGTATCGCCACCACCGCAACCGAACTGGCAGCCGTTCGTCGCTTACTGCGCCGTTACCTTACCCAAGCGGATACCCTCGCCATGCTTGACAAGGTAATCCAGCCGCTGGTGGAAAGCTATCAGACACTGGTGTATGTACTGGAGCCCCTGCTGAACATCAAAACAGAATCCGATTTTCAATCCGGTTTTGATAGCGCCTTTGACCAATACCGGTTACGTCTGCAGGAGAAAAACGGATTACCCCGCAAGCAAGCGGAATGCGCCTATGAAGCCTATTTGCTTCTGGCGCAAACCCGGGATGCCAACACCCGCTTCCCCATACTGCGCCGCACGTTTGACCGGTTGCTCAACTACATCGACAAATACGTCGACAATGACAGCTGGTTACTGATGAACATCGACAACGTCTACAAAATGCTGAATCTGTTACTGGGTGAAATCACCGAGCTGAACCGCTGTGATCCTGAGGAGGCCTGGCTCAGCTACGATCTGGCAATGGAAAGTCTGCTGCCGTTTATGCAGATCATCAACAATCGGGCCCATTGCATGGCGGGCTACGATACACCTGAGCAGGCATTGCAACCCACAGCGCTGGGGGCAGCCTGACCGGATAACAGCACTCTGCCCACAACCAGTGTGATGCATTTCAGTGCTCTGGGCTTGCACCCGCTCCAATAGCAGGCGCTTACTTGCAACCAGCAGGTGACAAATCAGTCACTTGGCGCGTCCAGATGCGCGGAATAGAAATTGCAGCTTTTGCTGGAACGGATCACCGGGAGCAGGCCGCACATGAGCGAATGGACACTATCAGAGTTGTCGGGTTGGCCAATGGCCACCATCATCTCACTGGGCTCCCTGCTGGCCGCTCTACTGATCAAACGACTGGTGCTCAAGCACCTGCAAAACGTTACCAGCCAATCCCGTTATTACTACGACAGCCTGCTGATCAGCGCGCTCAGTTTTCCGCTTTCACTGCTCATTGTTATTCTGCATATGTTGCTGCTGGAATATCTGTTGCTGGCTTTGAAAGTGGAAGTCTTTTCACTTCAGGCGTTTTCCGAACCAGCCTACAAAATTCTGCTCATCATCGCCGTGGTCGTTTTTGCTGATCGCTTCCTGTTTGGTTTACTGCATCGCCAGACCACCCGGTCCGAGGCATTGGCGAACAGCAAAGGCATCCTGGTGGGCATCACCCGCGGAATTGTCTTCGGTATCGGTGCCCTGGTGCTGCTGGGCACACTGGGCATCTCTGTCACCCCCATCATAGCGTCATTGGGGATCACCTCACTGGCCGTGGCCCTGGCCCTGCAACCCACGCTGGAGAACTTTTTCTCCGGGGTACAACTGGTAATCGACAAGCCCATCAGAGTGGGCGACTACATTGAGCTGGATTCCGGCGAACAGGGATTTGTGGAGAAAATCGGCTGGCGTTCCACCTGGATCAGAATGCTGCCCAACAACACCGTCATCATGCCCAACAGCGTGCTCTCACAATCGAAGATCATTAACTATTTTTACCCCGAGAAAGAGCTGTCGGTCCCTGTGGAAGTGAGTGTGCATTATAACTCTGACCTGGAAGAGGTGGAGCGTATCACCGTAGAAGTGGCCCGGGAGATACTCAAATCCCACAAATGGGGAGTGGATGACTACGACACCTTTGTGGTGTTTCACACCTTCGACAGCTCCAGCATTAATTTTACGGTAATGTTACGGGCGCAGGAGTATTTCAATCGTTTCTTTATCAAATCGGAATTCATGAAAGCCTTGCATCGACGCTATCGCGAGGAGGGTATCGTCATTCCTTATCCCATTCGTGCCATCAATACCCAGCAGGAACCCAACGCTGTATCAGGTTCTGCATTGTCGAGCGAACCCATAGGCAGTGTGGCAAACAACACAAATGAAGCCCATGCTCAAACCACCGCATCGGCCTCCTAGCTTGCTGATTGCAATGGTTTTTTTGAAACAGGCTGACGATTTTGGAAACGGGCGCGTAAATTGCTGCAGTGCCCTGGCCAATCCAGCTCACAACCCGGGGACCACCACCATGACATTCCATATCAGCATCGCAACCGCCAGCAGCGAATTGAGCGATACCCCCATCAATCTTGCCATCACCAAGATGGCGGCCGCCGCACTCAACGCCAGACGCACACACCCTTTGCCGCAGGGCCCCACATTGGACATCAATTTTATGCTTCCGGGAAAACTCGACAAACCGGACTTTTCCGGCATGCGGATGGGTGGGTATACACCAGAGCAAAACACCCTCTATTTTGAAAAAGCCGTACCGGAACAAATGATCTATTCGCAGCGCGCCGATGAATTTGTATCCCTGGTATTGCAGGATGTGGTTGCCAACGCCCATGCTTTTTTCAGCAGCTCCCAGCAGCAGTTCAACCTTCTGGACTGGGAGCTTCTGGTGCAACACATTACCGGCAGCGCACCTCCGGTCATTACGGTTTAAGGCCGTCATAACGTTTCCGTCTAACGCCATTATCTGAAACGTCAAACGGTTATCAGCAACCTTGTATTTACTGATGCAGATCATCGCCTGCAACAGGTTGGGGGGCGCTTTCCCCTGCCTATGCCATACTTTTATTCCCCGGTAATGATCACTATTCCCGTCATTGTGGAGCAGGCAGTGCAGCAAATCAGATGTATCGACGAGATGGCAGAACAGATCAAACAGGAATCCAACAACCGCACAGATAAGAAATCGCTCACCAAGCAGGATATTTTCAGGGACGGTTATTATCCCTACCGCAAAAAGATGACACGGCAGGAATACGAATCCCTCAAACAAGAGCTGCAGGTGGAACTGCTCAAATTTCAGAACTGGGTGAAGACCACCAAACAGAAGGTGGTCATCCTGTTCGAAGGGCGTGATGCCGCCGGCAAGGGTGGCACCATCAAACGAATCATGGAGCACATGAACCCGCGCGGCGCCAGGGTGGTTGCCCTCGAGAAGCCCTCCGAAACCGAGGCGGGACAATGGTATTTTCAACGCTATATTCAACACTTCCCCAGCGCCGGTGAAATCGTCCTGTTTGATCGTTCCTGGTATAACCGGGCTGGTGTGGAGCGGGTAATGGGCTTCTGCAATGAGCAGGAGTATCTTGAATTCATGCGCCAGACGCCGGAGCTGGAACGAATGCTGGCCCGCAGCGGCATCCTGCTCTACAAATTCTGGTTTTCGGTCAGCCGCGAGGAACAATTCCGCCGTTTTCAGGAGCGGCGCAAAGACCCGCTAAAGCAATGGAAACTAAGCCCCATTGATCTGGCATCACTGGATAAGTGGAGCGACTACACCAGTGCCAAGGAGGCCATGTTTTTTTACACCGACACCGCCGATGCCCCCTGGACGGTGATCAAATCCGACGATAAAAAAAGAGCCCGCATCAACGCCATGCGCTATCTGTTGAGCAAAGCCGATTACCCGGACAAGAATCCGGAGGTTGCGGTTGCACCAGACCCGCTCATCGTCGGCAGCGCTCAGGACATTCATGAAAAAGATGAGCAGGTTTTAACACGGGAAGACCCAGCCTGACAGGAGAACTCGGCATATGGCGCAAAAACAAACCCAACATGCGCGGGATGTTGTCAACGCTTTCAAGGAAAAGCTCAGCAGGAGCGGCATCGACCACGTTGGTCAAAAACATTTCGACGAACTTCAGCTACTGATTGAGTCGGCCATTGATGCTGCTGTGTTTCTGGAATTGGACCGGGTGGCCGACCAAATGGAGAATCTGGCAGAAACCATTCGCAACACTGCCGAGCAGTTTGACGATTAAAGCGTAAAGAAGCCCCCGCACCCTTACAGGCACGGGGGCTTTTTTGCTTGGTGGCTCAGAACTCTTCCCATTCATCGTCCGAACTTAAGCTGGGGGCGGCAGGAGTTCGTGCCGATGCATTGGCACCTGGCCGCCGCGCGGCTTTGTTGGGGCTACGCCCCGCCGGGGCAACCGGTGCCGAGCGATGGGATGCCCCCACCGCCGCAGCGGCATGATCCAGCTTGAAGAAACCCACCAACTCCATCAATGCACGGGCTTGCTCCGCCATCGCTTCACCGGCGGCACTGGCTTGTTCCACCAGCGCTGCGTTTTGTTGGGTCATCTCGTCCATTTCACCGATAGCCTGGTTGATCTGAACAATGCTGGAGCTTTGTTCGCTGGCCGCTGCATTAATGTCACCAATCATATTGGTCACTTCTCTCACTGCGCCCACAATTTCCGCCAGGGTGGTACCGGATTGATTGACCAGTTCAGTACCCGCCTCCACTTTGGTAACAGAATCACGGATTAGTTCTTTTATTTCCTTGGCGGCACCGGCGGAACGTTGTGCCAGATTACGCACCTCACCCGCCACCACAGCAAACCCTCGCCCTTGCTCACCGGCACGGGCCGCTTCCACCGCGGCATTCAGGGCCAACAGATTAGTCTGGAACGCGATTTCATCTATGACACCGATAATATCGGAAATACGCTTACTTGAACTGTTGATCTCACCCATGGCCACCACGGCATTTTTCACCACGTCACCGCCGGCCTCGGCTTTGCTGACAGCATTTTGAGATAATTGGTTGGCATGCTGAGCGTTGTCGCTGGTTTGCTGCACAGCGCCGGTCATTTCTTCCATGCTGGAGGCGGTCTCTTCCAGTGACGAGGCCTGCTCTTCGGTACGCTGGCTGAGATCGGCATTACCCTGCGCAATCTCGTTGGCACCGGTGGTGACCGAAGAAGACGACTCAATGATATTGGCGATGACCTCTTCCAGTTTATCCACCGTAGCGTTCGCATCGTCTTTCAAACGCTTGAACAAACCCTGGTAATCACCGGTTATTTTCTGCGTCAGATCCCCCGCTGCCAGGGCCGATAACACCCGGGCCACATCATGCATACCGTCGTCGGTGACTTTCATCAACTGGTTCAGTCCACCGGCCAGGTTGGCAAAGAAGCCCTGCTTGCCTTCCATGGGCAGGCTGCGGCTGAAATCACCCTGCGCAGCGGCCTTGACGATTTCATTCACTTCATTTTCCACGATCACTTCCTGGGTACGATCCAACCACTCCACCACCGTGCCCAGGCGCTCGCCATCATCATCCAGCACCGGATTGGCAACCAGCCGGAACGTGCGCCCTCCCACCTTGATCTGGGCTTCGTAGGTGTCTTTCAAATCACGGATGAGCCGTTGCTGGTGGGCCGGGTTTTTATGGAACACGTCCATATTCGCGCCCATCAGCTTGTTGGCCTGAAAGCCCGGCAGATCCTTGCGCAAATCACTTTCTGCGTTCGACATCATGTCGGTCAATGCTTCATTCATGTACACGATATTGTTATCCGGATCGGCGATCATGGTATTGGTGGAACCATTATCCAGCGCAATTCGAACCCGCTTGTTCTCGCCTGCGGCTTTTCTTTCCTCGCGCTCTTTGGCCAGGCGGTCTGTAATATCTTCCCATTCGACAATGGTGCCGGTACGTTCACCTTCGTCATTAAATAAAGGGGTAGCTATCAGAACGAAGGTAAGATCCGCCACCTTGATTCTGGTGCGGTAGACTTCTTTCAGCTTACTGACCATGCCGCGCTGATGGGAAGGGTCTTTATGGAAGATATCCATATTGGCGCCCATCAACTGACTGAGCTTAAAGTTGGGTACATGCTTGGACAGGGTGTCTTGTCTTTTTTCCAGCATTTTTTTCACCGCGCTGTTCATAAACACGATGTTGTAGTCCGCATCCGCCACCATGACGGAGGTATCGCAGACCGTCAGCGCGTCAGCCAGCCGTTTGCTTTCAACGGCCTTGCGCCGCGACTCTTCTGCGAATCTGTCCAACTCGGCCGCGGCCGCTGCTTCGCGCTCCCGGGTGCCTTTCAACGCCGACTGCAAAGAGCTGACTCCTTGCATCAAGGTGGCAATTTCATCACTGCCTTTCACGTCGATCCGTTCATCCAGGTTGCCCCTTTGTATTTCCGCCAGAGCCCGATTGGCAGCGGACATTCCGGCCAACAAATTACGCACGGTTATAAAGGTGATCAACAACGCCAGGGCAGCGGCCAACACCAACATGATGGCGCTTGAGCGCTGTTCTGCCTTCATGGCATTCAATCTGGATTGCAGAATACGCTGCAGATGGGGCACGGTGTTTTCCTGCAGCGCGTAACCGGCATTCACCAACTCGGTGCCCTTGGCGAACATGGCCCGGCTGTCCAGAGCGGCACGTCCACTGTTAATGATGCCCACTACCAACCTGGAAAATTCAGCATTGGCATTGCGCATGGCACGGATGTCCGCATTGAGTGCACCATCGATGCTGGCACTGGCCTTGTCGGCAGAACGCAGGGCATCCTCCACTTTAGCCACCGCGATGGGGTGCAAGCCGATCAGCGATTCAATAGCGCCTTGAGAAACCGGATCACTGGCAACAGCACCGGCTGTGGCACCGCGCAGGCGGGCAGAATACTCTATGGCGCGCGGCAAAGTGAACGACATAGATTGCATCAGGTAGAAACTGTCCAACTGCGGATCCAAGGTTAAATTGGACTGATCCGAATAGAACTCTATATAAGTCAGGATACTTTCAATCAAGGCCGAGTGAGCGTCAAATCCTGCCCTTGGCTCCATGCTGGTGTGCGCCTGCTTTAGCGTGTCCCAGGATCGGTTGATGTCGTCGAGCCGGTTACCCAATGCCAGCTCCGCTGCATACTGTTGTTGTAACTGCATCAACCGCTGCATGGCTTGTTCGAACTTCACTGCAGCCGCATCCATGGGGGCTCGGGCCGCTTCAACACCCTGCGCCACCTGAAACGCATTACCCCGGTGCAACTGCGCTGCCTTGATCAAATCAAAGGAGGGTTTATAAAATTCCGTGCCGTAGAGTTCCTTTTGGGAGAAGCGCTCTTGTTTGCCCCATTCCGTAAACACGATGTTGGCGAAGATTGCTACCACCACCGCAAACAGGGCGATCACCAGCCCCATCTTCGCCTTCACACTCAGATACGTCATCCAATTCATATCAGCTTTACTCCCTGCTCCTTTGCTAGCGCGTGTTCGGGTTTGCAAAAATACTCGATAACCTTTTAGTTATAGCATTGGATCTCAGCTTCGCTATTAGCGTCTTCTGTTTGTCCGGCACCATCCATCAGACCGCGCCATGGCACGGCCACTGCAAGGGTGAGCCCAGGATCACCTGCAGCCAACCGAACACTGATACCACGGAGCAATCAACACCATGCCTGGCAGCGCTGAAAAAAAGCCTTTGTTGTTATTGGGTTACGATCCCATCGATGAGGATCACCGGGATTTCATGGCCATTATTGAAGATATTATGGGTGTGGATAATGTAGGGTTTGCCACAATGTTTGAGGCACTGCTGAGCCATACCGAGGCCCATTTCGAGCGTGAAAATAAATTAATGGAAGCCAGTGGCTACCCTGCTATGGGCGAACACCGGGGTGAACACGCCCGGGTCATGGGAGAATTTAAGCAATTTCACCAACGGGTAAAGCGGGGCTTGATCCCCTTTGGCCGGGCCTTTGTTGCAGAGCGGCTCCTGCCCTGGTTTGAGTTGCACATCACCACCATGGATGCGGCGCTGGCAGCCCACTTGCGGGCCAGCCATCACTGACGCCCGCACGGAAGCCGTTATCCGGCTCCGCAGCGGGCGCTCAGCTACTCCACGATCGGCAGCAAACCGCTAGAAATCAAACCGCGCCCCACACTTCACGCTTGGCTGTGGTGGTGGAGGCCAACGCCTCATCCAGGGTGGCATCGGGGCAGCGCTTGGGCTGGTAAGAGGCCAGCTCAGCGGCCAGGGTGGCGACTTTATCCGCCGGTGATTGCCCTTTGAAGTCGCCTTTCTCCAGGGCCAGCTCTTCCATGGCTTCGTTCCAGGGAACGCCCTGCACCAATGGGATCAACACCAGACTGGCCCCATTCGATTCCACCTTCATCGTGTCCTTCAGATTCACAATAAACAGCATGGCTTTCATACCGGGTGCGAAATCGGCGCCGTACTTCTCCAACAACACCGGTATATCCGCCACATCATCCAGGCCGCCCACCAGCATCCTGAGCTTGTCATCCGCCAACAGCACCGCCCCACGCATGATCAACTCCGGAGGCATGGCGTGCCCCTTGTCATCGTCCGGCCCAGCCACCAGCACCAGGTCACCGCGGTAGCCCCAGGTTCCCGCGCTGCTGGTTTCCTCCAGAAAATTCACCGAGATGAACAACCCATTCTCTTTGTACTGCTGCAATAACATGATCGACTCCTGGCCATTTGTGATAATAGCCACAGGGCAATTCCCGTGCCTTGGGCAGCGGCAGGCAAATCGTCGTAAAAACAACATGTTAACCTGGCGATAAGTTGGCGCATTTACCCCACTTGTCGCGTTCACGACAAACCGCTTGCGCCATTGACCCCCCGGTCCTGATGCCTGTATGTTGCTGTAGCCTTTCCTACCAAAACCCATAACCAGCATCAGGGAGACAACCCATGTATATCGCCATGAACCGGTTTCGCATCGCGCCCGGCCGGGAACAAGACTTCATCAACATCTGGAAGAACCGCGACACCCACCTGGATGAGGTACCCGGCTTCAGGCAGTTCAACCTGCTGCAGGGCGCCACGGATGAACAATGCACGCTGTTCACCTCGCATTCGGTGTGGGATTCAGAAGAAGCATTCGTCAACTGGACCAAGTCGGAGGCGTTCCGCAAGGCCCACGCCCAGGCCGGGGACAGCAAGGGCATTTACCTGGGCCCACCCCAGTTCGAAGGATTCAAGGCGGTGCTTTAAGCGCCGCCCCACCCTGCCGCCCTGCGCCTAAACCGGTTATAATTCCGCACCAGCACCACCTGGTGGCTCACATCGAAAATTTCGCCACTTGCCACTAAACTGATTATTTAGAATTCACCTGCTCAGATAATAAAGGTACCCCATGCAAGGCACCCTGTTTGTTGTATCGGCTCCGTCCGGTGCCGGTAAAACCAGTCTGGTTCACGCTCTGGTGGAATCCACACCGAATCTGCACGTATCCGTGTCCCACACCACCCGCCCCCAGCGCCCGGGTGAAGAAAACGGGGTGAATTATCATTTTGTGGACAAGGCCAGATTCAGCGCCATGCTCAACGACAATGCCTTTCTGGAGCACGCCGAGGTGTTCGGCAATCTGTACGGCACCAGCATGCAATCCGTCACCGACCAGCTCAATGCCGGCCATGACGTGATTCTGGAAATCGACTGGCAAGGTGCCGAACAAATCCGCCGCCAGGCACCCCAGGCCGTCAGCATCTTCATTCTGCCGCCCTCCCGGGAGGTCCTGCGTGAACGGCTGGTGGGGCGGGGCCAGGATTCCGAGGCGGTGATCCAGGGCCGCATGGCCCAGGCCACCGAGCAGATTTCCCACCATGTGGAGTTCGATTACCTGATCATCAACGATGTGTTCGAGGTGGCGCTTGCCGAACTGCGCTCCGTCATCACCAGCCAGCGCCTGCGCCACGACAAACAGGCAGAAAGGCACCTGGATTTGATCAGCAGTCTCTTGTCTTGATCCCACAAACTTGTACAATGGCCGGCTAGGCCGAAAAAACACTGAGGTAAAACATGGCACGCGTCACCGTTGAAGACTGTCTGACTCGAGTAGACAACCGATTCTCACTGGTACTGGTTGCGAGCAAGCGCGCTCGACAGATTGCCACGGGCGGAAAAGACCCCTACGTTGAGTGGGAAAACGACAAGCCCACCGTGGTTGCCCTGCGGGAAATCGCCGAAGGTTACGTGGATCAATCGATTCTGGCCCGCAAACCGGAGCCGAAACAGTTCCGCGAAGCCTCGTTCCACAGTGCCTTCAACAATCCCGGCATGGAAGAATAAGTCACTTTCATTCTGCTGTTCTCATTACCGCTCAATCCCATTACACTAAATCCTCTGAGGAGGGATTGAGCAGTTGCAAACCGTTGAAACACTTATAGAAAAACTTGACTACCTGCCTCCCGAGCAGCGGGAGGACATTCGGCGCGCTTATTATTTCGCCGAGCAGGCCCACGAGGGCCAATACCGGCGCAGCGGCGATCCCTACATCGTTCACCCCCTGGCGGTGGGCAAAATCCTGGCGGACATGCACATGGACGCCCAGAGCGTGGAAGCAGCCCTGCTCCACGACGTCATTGAAGACACCCACGTATCCAAAGACGACGTTACCAGCGCGTTCGGCGCCATCGTGGCGGACCTGGTGGACGGTGTGTCCAAGATCGGGGCCATCAAATTTGAATCCAAAGCCGAGGCCCAGGCGGAAAACTTCCGCAAAATGGTCCTGGCCATGACCAAGGATATCCGAGTCATCCTGGTAAAACTGGCGGATCGCCTGCATAACATGCGCACACTGGGGGTGCTGCACCCCACCAAACGCCGCCGCATTGCCCTGGAAACCCTGGAAATCTACGCCCCCATCGCCAACCGGTTGGGTATGAACAATATTCGGGTGGAACTGGAAGACCTGTCCTTTACCCACATGTACCCCATGCGGGCCGCCCGCATCAAAAAGGCCACTAAAACCTCCCGTGGCCACCGCAAGGACATGATCTCCCGTATTCAGGAATCCATCGACAACCGACTGGAACGGGATGGCCTGGAAGGCCGGGTCATCGGGCGTGAGAAGCACCTGTACAGCATCTACAGCAAGATGAAGACCCAGCGCAAACCTTTCAACGAGATCATGGACGTATACGGTTTCCGCATTATCGTGGGTTCCGTCGACATGTGTTACCGGGTACTGGGTGCCATCCACAACCTCTACAAACCCATTCCCGGACGCTTCAAAGATTACATCGCCATCCCCAAGGCCAACGGTTACCAATCCCTGCACACCACCCTCATCGGCATGAACGGTGTGCCCATTGAAATCCAGATCCGCACCGAAGAAATGGACGCCATGGCCAACAACGGCATCGCCGCCCACTGGCTCTATAAATCCGACCCGGATCCCGCCGGCGGGGCCCAGAACCGGGCCAAGGAGTGGTTGAAAGGTCTATTGGAAATGCAGCAACGTGCCGGTAACTCCCAGGATTTCCTGGAAACGGTGAAAATTGACCTGTTCCCCGATGAAGTCTACGTGTTCACCCCCAAAGGCGACATTCTGGAGCTGCCCACCGGCGCCACCCCTGTTGATTTCGCCTATGCGGTGCACACCGATGTGGGCAACAGCTGCGTGGCCGCGCGCCTGGATCACCGGCTGGTACCGTTATCCACCCCCATCCAGAGCGGGCAAACCATCAAGATCATCACCGCTCCGGGGGCCTGCCCCAATCCGGCCTGGCTCAGTTTTGTCACCACCGCTAAAGCGCGCGCCAATATTCGGCATTTCCTCAAGAACCAGCGGCGCTCGGAATCCGTGTCACTGGGCCACCGCCTGCTGGACAAGGCCCTGTCCGGGTTCGACCTGGCGCTGGATACCATTCCCCAGGAGCGCATTACCACCGCCCTCACAGAAGCCGGCTTCCGCACATTGGATGATCTGCTGGAAGACATCGGCCTGGGTAACCAAATGGCGCAGATAGCCGCCCGCCGCATGTTGCCCCACGATGAGGAAAACACCGATCCGGACAGCAAAAAACCCAAGCCGCTGGTGATTCGGGGCACCGAGGGCATGGTGATTGCCCTGGCCAAATGCTGCCGCCCGATCCCCGGGGATTCGGTGATGGGCCACTTAAGCTCCGGCCGCGGTATGGTGATCCACCGGGACAATTGCAAAAACATTGTGACCGAACTGAAAGAAAATCCGGAAAAATGCCTGTCGGTGGAATGGGCCAAGGATTTTGTCGGCGAGTACAACGTGGATCTGCGGGTGCAGATGGAAAACGAACGGGGAGCCCTGGCCAGCCTGGCATCCCTGATTTCCCAGGCCGATGCCAACATTGAAACCATCAACATAAAAGAAAAGGATGCTCACTTGTCTGTGGTCAGTCTGCGCATCTCCATCCGCGACCGGAAACATCTGGCAAAAACCATCCGCCGCATGCGAACTCTGAAAGCGGTACATCGCATTGTTCGTGTGCGCAATTAAAAACACTGGAGACCTCACATGAGCAAACGGAAAATCATTTCCACCGATCAAGCGCCCCAGGCCATCGGCACCTATTCGCAGGCGGTTAAGTGCGGCAGCACCGTCTACCTGTCCGGGCAGATTCCACTGGACCCGGCCACCATGGAGCTGGTTGACGGCGATATGGAAGCCAGTATTGTGCGGGTCTTTGAGAACCTGAAAGCGGTGTGCCAAGCCGCCGGCGGCTCCATGCAGGATATCGCCAAGCTGAACATTTTCCTGATCGACCTGAGCCACTTTGCATTGGTGAACGAGGTAATGGCGCGCTATTTCCAGCAGCCTTATCCGGCCCGGGCCGCAGTGGCGGTAGCCGCGTTGCCGAAAGGGGCGCAGGTTGAAATGGATGGGGTGATGGAGCTGTAACAGTGAACACCATGTCTTCCAAAAAACCCCTGGTGCTTGTTGACGGATCGTCCTATCTCTATCGCGCCTTTCACGCCCTGCCTCCTCTGATCACCTCCAAGGGCCAGCCCACCGGCGCAATCAAGGGTGTGCTCAACATGCTGATCCGGCTGCGCAAGGATTACAATCCGGATTACATGGCGGTTATTTTCGATGCCAAGGGTAAAACCTTTCGTGATGACATGTATCCGGAATACAAAGCCAATCGCCCCCCCATGCCGGATGACCTGCGTTGCCAGATTGAGCCATTGCACAGTGCCATTCGCTTAATGGGATTGCCATTGCTGATTGTGGACGGCGTAGAGGCAGACGATGTGATCGGCACGCTGTGTCACATTGCCAGCCACCAGGGCATCGATACCATCGTGTCCACCGGCGACAAGGACATGGCACAACTGGTAACCGATCACGTCACCCTGATCAACACCATGACCGATTCGAAAATGGATCGTGAGGGGGTTATTGAAAAGTTTGGCATTCCGCCGGAACGCATCATCGATTATCTAACCCTGGTGGGCGACAGCGTGGACAACATTCCCGGTGTACCCAAGTGCGGGCCGAAAACAGCGGTGAAGTGGTTAACCGAATACGGGTCGCTGGATGAATTGATGAACAACGCCGATAAGGTGAAGGGAAAAATCGGCGAAAACCTGCGAGCCAGCCTGGAACAGATTCCACTGTCGAAAGACCTGGCCACCATCAAACTGGACGTCGAACTGGAACAACAGCCCACCGACCTGAAAATTCAGGAACCCGATAACGCCAGCCTGCTGGAGCTGTACAAGGATCTGGAATTCAAGGCCTGGATTGCAGAACTGGCGGATGATGTTGACCCCGGGCAAAGCAATAACGCAGAGATCACCGAGACCCACTACGATTGCATTACAAGCGAAGACGCATTCAACACCTGGCTGCAGCAACTGCAACACTGTGACGCTTTCGCCTTCGACACCGAGACCACCAGCCTGAACTACATGCAGGCGGAACTGGTGGGTGTATCCTTCAGCATCGAGCCCGGCAAAGCCGCTTATGTGCCGGTGGCGCACGATTATCCCGGTGCACCGGATCAACTGAGCAGGGATTGGGTGCTGCAACAACTAAAACCATTACTGGAAGCGGACACGCCGAAAAAGATCGGCCAGAACCTGAAATACGATAAAAGTGTGCTGGCCCGCTACGACATCGAACTGCAAGGTATCGGCTTTGATACCATGCTGGAATCCTATGTTCTGAATTCCACCGCATCACGCCACGACATGGACAGCCTGGCATTGAAATATCTGGGCCATAAAAACATTGCCTTTGAAGACATCGCCGGCAAAGGCAGCAAGCAACTGACGTTTAATCAAATCGATCTGCAACAGGCCAGCGATTATGCCGCCGAAGACGCTGATATAACCCTGCGCCTGCACCATGCGCTGTGGCCGCAACTGGAACCGGAAACCGAATTGTGCCGAGTTTTTCACGACATCGAAATGCCGTTGCTTCCGGTGCTGTCCAAAATCGAACGCACCGGAGCACTGGTGGACGCCGATATGCTGCGCCTGCACAGCCAGCAATTGGCCAAACGCATGGTGGAACTGGAAAAGGAAGCCCACGACATTGCCGGTGAACCTTTTAACCTGGGCTCTCCCAAACAGCTGGGCGAGATTCTGTTTGAAAAGCTGGGCCTGCCGGTGATCCAGAAAACACCGAAAGGGGCCCCTTCCACCGCAGAGCCGGTGTTGCAGGAACTGGCACTGGATTACCCACTGCCCAAAGTGCTGATGGAATACCGGGGTTTGAGTAAACTGAAATCCACCTACACGGATAAACTGCCGGAGCTGATCGATTCCAATAGCGGGCGTATTCATACCTCCTACCATCAGGCGGTGGCGGCCACCGGACGCCTGTCTTCGTCCGATCCCAACCTGCAGAACATTCCCATCCGCAACCAGGAAGGCCGCAAAATCCGCCAGGCATTCATCGCCGCAAAAGGCTGCAAACTGCTGGCGGCGGATTATTCGCAGATTGAGTTGCGCATCATGGCCCACTTGTCCGGTGACGAAAACCTGCTGCAGGCGTTCAACCAGGGGCTGGACATTCACAAAGCCACGGCGGCGGAAGTCATGGGTGTCGCCATCGATGAGGTCACCGGCGACATGCGGCGTAAAGCCAAGGCGGTGAATTTCGGGCTGATTTACGGCATGTCAGCATTCGGTTTGGCAAAACAACTGGGCATCGGCCGTAAGGAAGCCCAGGAATACATCGACACGTATTTCCAACGCTATCCCGGTGTTCACAACTACATGGAAAACATTCGAGAACAGGCCGCAAGCCAGGGCTATGTGGAAACCTTGTTCGGCCGTCGCCTGTACTTGCCGGAAATCAATTCCCGTAATGTGCCACGTCGCCAGGCGGCCGAGCGCACGGCCATTAATGCGCCCATGCAAGGCACCGCCGCCGATATCATTAAACGCGCCATGATCGCAGTAGACGGGTGGCTGGTTAAAAAACAACTGGAATCAAAGATCATCATGCAGGTGCATGATGAATTAGTGTTCGAAGTTCCGGAACAAGAGTTGGACTGCATCACAAAAGAAGTAACGTCCTTGATGGAGGGCGCTGCTGATTTGAAAGTTCCCTTGCTAGTAGAGGCCGGGGTGGGTGATAATTGGGATCAAGCTCATTAGCTTAGGTGGGTTCCCCCAATGCCCGCTTGAAATTCACTAATGAGCCCAAATAATAACCATAACAGCGTGGATAAACGCCTTAGTCCTGTCGGACACTGAAAAAAAGAAATTTTTTTTTCGATTTCAGTGAACTTATTCCGACCTTCATCGTCTCAATACATGAAGCTAAGGCAGCAATCCCCAGCCGAGTAAAATCGGCTACAGCAAACCGGCTTTCCCCCAAGAGCCGGACCCTAGGCCGGTAGCTTGCCCCAAGGCTACCGGCTCTTTTTTTCTTAATCCTGCTGAAATCCAAACCAGGCCGACAACACGGCTCTTGCCTGATCCACACCGCTTTTATTCAACGATGAAAATAACTGTACGCTGATTTTGTCACCGTATTCCTTAACGGCTTTTTTCACGGCAAACAACGCGTTATTGGCGGGCCCACGTTTCAGCTTGTCGCTTTTGCTGAGCAGAATATGCACCGGCATGTCATAGTGCCGCGCCCAATCCAGCATCATCACATCGAACTCCTTCAGGGGATGGCGCACGTCCATCACCAGAATCAATCCTGCCAGGCATTCGCGCTTTTCCAGGTACTCCCCCATATTGGCCTGCCATTCTTTCTTCAGGCGCTCGGGCACTTTGGCGTAACCGTAACCGGGCAGGTCCACCAGCTTCCATTGCTCATTCATACTGAAAAAATTGATCAACTGAGTCCGTCCCGGTGTCTTACTGGTACGGGCCAGGCCGGAATGATCCACCAGGGTATTCAGTGCACTGGACTTTCCGGAGTTGGAACGGCCGGCAAACGCCACCTCGATTCCGGCCTCCGGCGGACATTGCGCCAGGGTGGCGGCACTGGTCTCAAACTGGGTCTGGCGGAGCAGAGTGGTGAACGGATCCTGTGCTTGGCTCATGGAGAAATACCGGGCTGAATTGAATGATGGATATAGGTGGCGGCATTCTCTCCAATATTCCCCAGTGCTGTAAAGGACATTACCCCTTCGCCACAGTTTGTTATATAATCCACCGGATTTTTTGCATATGTAACACGAGAGAGGGGTTCCGTCGCGGCGGAAACCGAGCCAAATCAAGGGTATATAAGGGGTTCGTCCATGAAAAAACTGATGCTTGCTTCTGCGATGATCGCGTTAGGCCTGTCTGTGAATGTTCAGGCGGAAGCGCCAGCCAAATACAATATGTACTGCATGGCCTGCCATGGCACCGGTGCTGCGGGCGCCCCCAAAGTTGGTGACACTGCAGCCTGGGAAGCTCGAATTGAAGCCGCCGGTGGTATTGATGGCCTGGTGGAAAGCTCCAAAAAAGGCAAAAACGCCATGCCCCCAATGGGCCTGTGCAGCGATTGCAGTGATGCAGAGCTGAAAGAAATCATCGAATACATGTCGAAGTAAGATCGGCGCAACACACTGATTTTCAAGCATTAATTAGGGTTAGACTATGAAATTGGTAGCAAACGTGCTGTTCGCAGCAGCGTTGGTTGCGGGGACAGCTAACGTGGCACAGGCTGCGGGCGACGCCGAAGCCGGCAAAAACAAATCCGCAGTCTGCGGCGCCTGCCATGGTGCCGACGGCAACAGTGCCATCCCCAACTTCCCCAAATTGGCGGGCCAGGTTGAGTCCTACACCATCAAGCAGTTGAAAGACATGAAGAGTGGCGACCGCCAGGTACCTGAGATGGCAGGCATTGTCCCCGGGTTGTCCGAGCAGGACATGGCCGATCTGGCTGCATATTACGCCACACAAGTCTCTACCAAGGGTGCTGCCGATCCCAAGCTGGTCGAACGTGGTCAACACCTGTTCCGCGCGGGCGATGCTGATAAAGGCGTGACCGCCTGCGCCGGCTGTCATGGCGCCAGTGGCAAAGGCATGGCGGAAGCGGGCTTCCCTGCTCTCGCAGGGCAGCATGGGGCCTATCTTGAAGCCCAACTGAAAGCGTTCCGCGCCGCGGGCCGGGAAGATCACGAGGGCAAACGCCGCACCAACGATGGCGAAGGCAAAATGATGCGCGCGACCGCTGCCCGCCTCAGCGATGACGACATCCAGGCACTGGCCAGCTACATCAACGGCATGTACTGAGCGCCTGTACCGAATAAAAAACCCCGGCTAGCCGGGGTTTTTTATTGCACCCTGTGAAGGACTTAACGCTATGATTGGGTTCAGTTTCCATTCAGGTGGAACCCGCTAGCCTATCCATAGTCAGACTATCCATACCATAGTCAGATTATCCACAGACTGACTATCCAGACTCAGTCCGATTCAGGTATAGCCGGCAACCTTAGCCAACAATCCAGGATATCAGCAAGATGAAAAACGATACCAACAACCCCATCAAATCAACCCTTGTTGCCCTCATCGCACTGTGTGCGGCCCTCTGCAGTACCCTGCTGCAGGCGGAGACCTTCCGCGAAGGGGTGGATTATGAGCTGTTGCAGCAGCCCGGTAAGGTCGAGGTACCCGGCAAAATCGAGGTACGGGAATTTTTCTCCTTCAGCTGTCCCCACTGCTTTCGACTGGAAAGCTTCACCACGGAGTGGAAAGCCAAACAGGCCGACGACGTCAATTTTATTATGACCCCGGCCGCCATGCGCAAAGACTGGGAGCCCCTGGCCCATGCCTATTTTGTCGCCGATGCCCTGGGCAAACTGGAGACAATCAAACCTGATTTGTTCGAGGCAATCCACGTCAAGAATAAGAACCTGTACACCCAGGCGGATCTGGCGGGCTTTTTCAAGGGCTATGGTGTCAGCGAAGACGACTTCAACAAGCTGTATAACTCCTTCAGCGTGCGGGTCAAGGTACGCCAGGCCACCGCGCTGGCGAAAACCTATCGGCTGCGGGGGGTACCGGCAATCGTCGTGAACGCCAAGTATCTGGTTAAAACCCAGTCCGGCAAAACCTTCGCCGACCTGCTGGATGTGGTCGACTTTCTGGTGGATAAAGAACGTGCCGCCTCCAAAGTGGCATTGTCGGAACAATAACGCGGCGTTTGTGAAATCCATTCATAGAACAGCCATCATTTAGCGCCTACAATAAAAAGTCCAGGCACGTTGAGTGAGACCCCGTTGAGTTTCGACATCAATACCCACGACCAGTCCAGCTTCTATTCAGCAGACCAGCCCAGTGTGCTGCGTCTGCTGAGTTACAACATCCAGGCCGCCATCGGGACCAGTGCCCCCCATCATTACCTGACCCGCAGCTGGCGTCACGTGCTGCCCGACTGGCGGGGCCTGCAGCGCCTGGACCGTATCGGCCATGTGCTTACCCATTATGACCTGGTGTGTCTGCAAGAGGTGGATGGTGGCAGTTTGCGCAGCGGGTTCGTGAATCAGGTGGCCTATCTGGCGGATCTGGGGCGCTTCGATTACTGGTATCAACAATTGAACCGCAATTTCGGCCGCCTGGGCCAGTTCAGTAACGGCGTGCTGTCCCGCTTCGTGCCCTATGAAATCGAGGACCACAAGCTGCCCGGCCTGAAAGGGCGCGGCGCCATCGTTGCCAAGTACGGCAACGAGAAGGACACCCTGGTACTGGTGGGATTGCATCTTGCCCTCAGTGAACGGGCCCGTTTCCGTCAGCTGGATTACGTGCGGGATTTGATCCAGCACTATGAGCATGTGGTGGTCATGGGGGACATGAACTGCCGCAGCGACCAGATCATCGACACTCCATTACGGGACACCCATCTCAAGCAGGTAAGCGGGGATCACCATACCTATCCGAGCTGGAACCCCACCCGCAACATCGATCACATCCTGGTCTCCCCCAGCCTCAAGATCAATCATGTGAAAGTATTGGATTACGACTACTCTGATCACCGCCCCATCGCCATGGAAGTGTCCCTGCCCGAGCCCCTGGCCGAGGCCCTGGCGCAACAATCCATCCTGCGAGCCACATCTCGCCACTGACGGAACCCGGCCTAAATTTTCTAATTTCTTTACTGGGCTATTCCCACAACTTTCCTATACTTTTAGGGAATTCAAGGAACAGTCTCCCCCCCGATGTCAGACAGCAATACCCTGAACTGGAAAGACAAGTACCTGACTGCACTCGAAGAATTCGAGAATAGCCAGAAAAAAGACCAGCAACGGCTGGACCTGTTGCGCCGTGGCCTGGTGCGCGTCAGTTTAGCCGCCGACGGCCTGGACCCCTCCCTGGACGAACAGCTGGACGAGATCCGCACGGCTCTGCGTGGTGGCCGGGACATCCAAACCCTGGAGCCCGTCATTGCCCGGCTGGAACGCACCATCATGGCACTGGACGACCGCCGTAAAGAGGAGCAACACCAACTGCAGGAGATGATCGACGTCCAGTTGGAGCAGTACCTGGAAATGAGTCTGCCCCGTGCAGACAAGTCCACCATCAAGAAATTACGCAAATCCCTGCCCCAACTGCTCTCCGGCAACGGCAAACAGTCCGACATCATCAAAGGCCTGAATCAGACCCACGGCCAGGTCACCCGCCACCTGCTGGAGCGCATTGAAGAACTGGGCCAGAACAACAAGAGCGGTTTGTTGTCGCGCTTATTCGGCACCGTCCCGGAACCGAGCGACATAAAAACCGAGCCCCAGGACAACCTGCCGGTAGAAGAGTATGGCATTGAACTGACTGACCCGGAGCTGGTGGTTGAGCATACAGCCGGCAGGATGGGCTTTGCTCAGGTGGAATCCCATACCGATCCCCAGTTACCCGACCGTTTAAGCCGCATTCTGTGTAATCTGCTGGAACAGCTGGAAGTACCGGCGGACTATACCACCCGCAAAGAACAATTGGTGGATCGCATCAAATCCCAGTTCAAACTGGATTCCCTGCCTGAGTTTCTGGATGAGACCACCCAACTGGTGGCCTCCACCCGGATGGTGGCCCAGAAGGAGTTCGAGGGCTTCCTGGTGGCGCTGCACCAACGCCTGAACGACATCCAGGATTTTCTGGTTACAGCACGCCAGGGCGAAGAACGCTCGCTGCAGAATCAGGAGAAGCTCGATCAGGATGTACGCAGGGAATTGGCGGATATACGTGAGAATGTGGAACGCAGTCAAGATATCAGCAAACTGAAACTGGGAATCGAGAGCATCGTTAACCGGATCGTCGCCGCAGTGGACATGTTCAAAACCGAAGAGTCCAAGCGCCGCGAAGAAGTCTATCAGCACATCGAAACCCTGGGCCAGCGTATGGCCTCCATGGAAGATGAAGCCCTGGAGCTGAAGAGCAGCCTGGAGGCGCAACGCATGGAAGCACTCCGGGACGCACTGACCGAACTGCCCAATCGCGCCGCCTACGACGATTGCATCGAAGCCGAATTCTCCCGCTGGCGCCGTCATGGACATCCACTCTCTATTGCCATTATCGATATTGACCACTTCAAGGCGGTAAACGACAATTTAGGCCACCTGCGGGGGGATAAAGTACTGAAACTGGTGGCCCGGGAAATATCCCGCCGCGTGCGCAACGAGGACTTTGTTTCCCGTTACGGCGGTGAGGAGTTTGTGGTGATCATGCCTGAAACGGATGCGCAATCTGCCTACGCCGCCATGGAGAAAGTACGCGCCGCTATCGAAAACTGTCCTTTCAACTTCAACCAAAAACGCATCCCCATCACCGCCTCCATCGGCATAGCCACCTTTGTGGAGGGGGACGAAATCGAAACCTGCTTCGAACGGGCCGATAAAGCGCTCTATAAAGCCAAGGGTGAGGGCCGTAACCAGGTGGCAAGAGGCTAATCAGGCCAGGGCTTACAAAAGCGATACAGACCAACATCCCATTTGGCCACTACCCCCATCCATTTGGCCAACAATGCCTAGTTCGACCGTTTTCTACATGATCTAATTTTTCTTATTCGGCCACCTCTGGTTACTGAGCCGCTCTGTTCACGAATCAAAAAAACAATAACAGGATTCACCGTGTCATGATGCGTCAACGTCATACAGCTTCCCTCACTCTGCTCGACAAGGTCAACGTCTGCCTACAGGCTTTCGGCGACCATGTTATGCACCTGGTATTTGATGTTCAGGGCCAGATCAACCTGGAGCGGCTGCAACGGGCGGCACGCCTGAGTCTGGTGCAACACCCCATCATGGCCATGCAATTGCAGGAAAGCGGGCTCCAACCCCGTTGGCAGGCGCACCCCGAGCACGTTCTGGACGCCTTCCGTTACTGTGACCTGATTGAAGAATCCGAATGCCAACCGGCGCTGGACCGTTTTCTGGTGCAAGAGCGGGATTACCGGATCGAACCCATGCTGAAAATCCGCGTGATCCGTCACACGGTGGACACGGTTTGCATCAAAGTCAGCTGCGTGCCCATTGATGGCCGGGGCTTTCTGATCTTTGTTGAGGATCTGTTGGCCATATATGAGCATTTGCAACTGAATCCCAACTACCAACCACCGGCCGGCAACCTGGATCTGCGCAGCACTAAAGCACTGCTGCCCTATTTCAAGGTAATCGATGTGTTTCGCCTGCTGATCAGTGGCTTGCGCAACCAGATCACCGACAGCCGTACCGCCAACAACTGGCAATTTCCCAGCCAGCCAGGCCAGCACATTGAAAAACGCTATTACTGTCATCAATGCCGCCCCAGCACCCTGCAGGCCCTGAACCGCTACCGAAAATTACACGACCTGAGTTTTAATGATGTATTGCTCGGCGCGTACTACAAGGCTCTGTATGAGATCATTCAACCTTCAGGCAAAGGGCCTTACTGTGTGCTCAACACCTATGATCTGCGGCGCTATGAACAAGCCGGTGCCCCCAATCGGGTGGCGAACTATTCCAGCTTCATCAACACCAACGTGCGCCTGCAAGCGGACACCAGTCTGGCAGCAGCAGCCCGTGCTGTTAGCCATGCCATTAACACTCGAAAAGCACGCTATCCAGGCATCACTGAAGGGCCGTTCATTTGGCCCCTGTTGACCTTCCTGCCCTTTCCAATCGGCAGTTTCATCGTCAAAGGCTTGCTCAAACACCGGGGCGAAAAAATCCCGGTATTCACCAATGTCGGGGTGATTCATACCGACAAAATGAGAATCAACGGGCAGCCTATTTCCAATGTACAGCCCTTTGCCCCACTGGAGCACCCACCCAAGCTCACCGTGACCCTGGCCACCTCAGGCGAGGTCATCAGCCTGAGCGTGGGCTACAGTGAAAACCATTTTCCCACCACCTTGATTCAGCACCTGTTCCAACGCATGGAGCAACTCATCAGGGAAACCTGTATTCAACCCAATACTGTGGCTGCCTGAAATCATGCTGAATCATCTTGTGGAGAAACGCTGGTATTATTTTACCGCGACTTTGCTACTGCTGCTGGCACTCTCCAGCCAGTTGTTGCACATGGTGTTCAACGGCAACGTCAACGTTATGTTTGACGAAGACGATCCACACTTTCAGCGTCTGCAACAGTTGGACCGGCAGTACGCGGAATCCAACTATCTGATTGTACTGTTCCAACCGCCCCAGCACAGTGTCTACAACAATCAGGCTTTGCAGATCACCCGCGAGCTGACGGATGCCCTGTGGCAACTGCCGCACACGATCCGGGTTGACTCCCTCACCAATCATCCCAGGCTGAATGTCGGCGGCGATACTCTCTCGGTGGACAATCTGGTGAGCGAGGCTGCCACCTTAACGCCGCAACAGTTAGACGCCATAAGACAGTATGCCCGCGATGATCAGCAGATCCAGGGGCGACTGGTCTCCCCCCAGGAGAATGCAACGGCGCTGTTCGCCAGTATTGCCCTGCCCCAGGATCATCTCGCAGCGGTGCTGGATCTCAGCCGCCAGGCACTGTTGCTGAAACAGGATTTCGAGGCACGTTACCCCGGCAGCGAATTGCATTTGAATGGCGACATCGCAATTGAGAACGCCATGCTGCAGGTAACCATGGACGACATCCTACGGGTCAATCCCATGGTATTCGGGACTATTTTCGTGCTGCTGGGTATCTTTCTGCGATCCGTCATGGCCATAGCCGCGGCCGGAGCCGTGGTGATCGCCTCCACGGGAATATCCGCCGGCATTCACGTCCTGTTAGGCTTCGAAATGAATCCAATCACCATGATGGCACCGGCCATCATCATGGTGTTGGCGGTGGCGGACAGCATTCATGTGCTCACCGTGTACCGGATTTTGTGCAGCGAAGGCCAGGCCCCGATACAGGCCATGCAGGCAAGCCTGCGTAAAAACCTGAGCCCCGTATTCTGGACCAGCGTCACCACCGCGGTGGGCTTCATGGGAATGAACTTTGGTGATTCGCCTCCATTTCGAACCATGGGTAATATGGCTGCCATCGGCGTGTTGTTCGCATTCCTGGCCACGTTTACGGTGTTGCCGACGGTGGCCCTGTTGTTTCCCACCCGCTTTCGCAACACCTCCTTTACCATGGCCCGCTTTATGCGCCGCATGTCACAGTGGGTCATCGGTACCAGCCGTTCCCTTCTGGTGATCGTTTTCGCTGTGACAGTGCTGTTGCTGATGAGCATTCCAAACCTGAAACTCAATGATGATATTTCAGAATACTTCGATCCATCATTGCCGATCTACGATTCCATTCAGTTTGCCCGGCACAACACCAACGGGGTGCAGTACATCCTCTACTCCATGGACAGCGGGGAACAGGACGGCGTCTATCAACCACAGTTCCTGCAAAAAGTGGATCACTTTGCTGAATGGTTACGCCACCAGCCTGACGTCACCGGTGTCTCCAGCTATGTGGACATTGTGAAAAAAATAAACCGGGCCATGAACGAAAATGATCCGGCCTATTTCTCGCTGCCCGACAGTGCCAGCCTGATTGCTCAGTACCACTTGCTGTATGAAATGTCCCTGCCCCAAGGCATGGATCTGACCCGGGATTTATCGCAAGACCATTCCGCGCTCAAACTGACGGTCAATGTGCGCGACAGCGACAACCAAACATTGATTGACCTGGAACAGCGCATCGATCAATGGCTCAACGAAAACTATCCGGAACTCGCCAACCAGGGTTCCAGTCAGCTTCTGATGTTTGCCCATATGGGCACGAACATTATACGCAGCATGGTGGATGGCTCCCTGTTCACCTTGATATTCGTTTCCCTGTTCATGATTATGGGGTTGCGCTCAATCAAATTCGGTCTGCTCAGCATCATCCCCAACCTGTTTCCTCCCATTGTCATTTACGGCATCTGGGCCATCACCGTGGGCCATGTCAATCATGCGGCCGCTATGACTTTCAGTATTTGTCTGGGTTTAGTGGTGGATGACACCATCCATTTTATCAGTAAGTATCTTCATGCCCGACGCACTGGCCTGTCGCCTGCCGAATCTGTGGAATCCAGCTTTATACACTCCGGCACCGCCATCGTTATTACCTCGATCACCCTGACCTGTGGCGTGTTATTGCTGTCCTTATCCAATTTTACGGTCAACGACACCATGAGCGTGATGTTGGCCGGCATTATTATGACCGCGCTGTTGTTTGACCTTATTTTTCTCCCCAGCCTGCTGCTATGGGCAGATCGCTTTGATCTTTCACCCTCGCCATCCGCAGTGCCGGATTCTTCCACCAATACTTGATCGTGATTTGGAGCAACCTGCCATGACTATGACACGTTTCGAAAGTTTGGGGGTGTACCTTCCTGAACGGGAGGTCACTACCCGCGAGCTGCTCGAGAAAATGGACACCGAGCCCATGTTTGACCTGGAAAAACTCACCGGAGTCAAAAATCGACGTTGGCGTGATGACAGCGAAGACTGTCATAGTCTGGCACTGAATGCCATCGAGCGTTGCCTGCAACACTCCAGCTACAGTGCTGAAGACATTGACGTCATCATCTGCACCTCCATTACCCGCTTCAGGGATGGATTGAATTTTGTGCTGGAACCTTGCCTCAGCAGCTACCTGAAGAAGCGGATTGGTATGCGCGCGGATGCGCTGAATTTTGATATCACCAACGCCTGCGCCGGCATGTTCAGCGGCGTCCATATTCTTGATCAGCTGATCAAGAGTGGTGCTGTCAAAAATGGCCTGATAGTCAGCGGCGAATGCATCACCCCCATCAGTGAGACCGCACTGAAAGAAATCAGTAACCCGGTAGATGAACAGTTCGCCTCTCTGACCGTGGGGGATTCCGGCGCCGCTGTTATCATGGATCAGTCAACCAGTGAGGATGAAGGCATCGAATTATTGGAACTGCAGACCATGGCGCAATTCTCAGACTTCTGCTTTGGTATGCCCAGCGATAAAAACGCCGGGGTTGCCATGTACACCAAAGCCATGGAAATTCACGCCACGGTAATTCAGCGTCTGCCAGCGACGCTGGGCCATTTTGCTGACAAGCATCAAATCGGCGGCAGTGACTTCGATCATGTGATACCGCATCAAACATCTGAACGTGCAATCCGGTCTGCCCTGGCTCTATGCGGCGAAACCTTTGGCGATATACCAAACACCTGTGTTGCATTGGATCGGTTTGGCAACACGTCATCCACTTCGCACTTTGTGGTACTCAATGACTTTATGGAGCGGGGTGAAATCAAACCGGGGCAAAAAGTGTTGATGTTGGTAATGGCCTCCGGCATTGTGCTGGGCGTGGCGGCGGTAAAAGTAGGCAATCTGGGAGGAGTAAACTGAAATGGGCACAATTATAAAAAACACAGCAATCATTACCGACAACGGTTATAGCGCCATTGCCAACGCCACGCGGGCAGGAATTGAATGCCTGGAAGGCGCCGGGGTCGACCCCGGTAAAGTTGGGCTGCTGATCAATGCCGGTATCTTCCGCGACGACAATATTATGGAACCCAGTATTGCCAGCCTGATTCAGAAGGAATTGAAGATGGGACTGGATTTTGACCCTGAGCAACCCAACCAGTCCACCTTTTCATTTGACGTAGTTAACGGCGCCTGCGGTTTTCTCAATGCGGTCAATGTGGCCGACTCGTTTCTCAAAAACGGCAACGTTCAGTATGCACTGATACTGTGTGGTGATGCCCACCCATCCAAAACCAATCATCCGGAGTTTCCTTACAAAGCTGTCGGGGCGGCTGCTTTATTGAAATTCTCTGCCGATGCAAACAAAGGCTTTCAGCGATTCTCTTATCGCAGTAACGGGCACGATCAGGTTTCCAGCATCAGCGCCTACGGCGATATGGTCGCCTTTGGCGACCAAGGTCGAAAACGAGCGACGTTAGTTTTTCAAAACCAGTATCTGAACCAGTTTCGCCAACTGAATATTGAATTGATCAACACATTTTTGGCTGAACACAACCATCCCAATATCGATTTTCTGGTGGGCAGCGATCCGGAGCCCGGTTTCTGCACCTCGGTGTGCCAGGAAAGCAGCCTGAGCAATCAAACCACCCGTGCACTTGAACTGTTCAACCAATTTGACGGCGATGTTCACACAGCGGCGCCCATTGCCGGTTTCCACCATTTGCGTAAGGAAATCGACAGCGGCACACCACAGTCCTTACTGTTCAGCTCAGTGGGCTCCGGCGATGCCAGTGCCTGTGCACTTTACTACACCTAACATGCCACTGGAGTGAATCATGAAAGCACTGGTGACCGGTGGCGGCGGATTTCTGGGGCGCTACATCGCAGAGCAGTTATTACAGCGGGGCTATGAAGTAACGGTGCTGGCGCGGGGACAATACCCCGGGCTGCAGGGGCTGGGAATGACGCTGTTGCGTGGCGACGTGACCTGCGCCGATGATGTGGATACAGCGGTGCAAGGGAAAGACGTGGTATTTCATGTGGCGGCCATGGTGGGTTACTGGGGACGCTACCAGGATTTTTTCAACACCAATGTTAATGGTACCCGCAACATCATTCGCAGTTGTCAGCGGCACGGGGTAAAGAAGCTGGTGTACACCAGTTCCCCCAGCGTCACCATGAATAATATCGACATCCACAACGGCAACGAAGACCTGACCTACCCGGAGCACTATCATTCACATTACTCCGCCACCAAGGCCATCGCCGAACAGGCGGTATTGGCAGCACATGATCCCGAGGGCCTGCATACCACAGCCATTCGCCCCCATCTGGTGGTTGGGCCAAGGGACAACCATTTGCTGCCCCGCTTGCTGGAAAAAGCCAACAGCGGAAAACTGAAGCAGATTGGCCCCGGGCGCAACAAAGTCAGCGTCACCTATGTAGAGAACGCTGCCCACGCGCATATTCTGGCAGCGGAATCAGCCAACACCGGCGGCAAAGCGTATTTCATCAATGAACCGGAGCCGGTCGTGCTCTGGCCCTGGTTAAGGCAAATACTCAGTCGGTTGGATGCCAAACCACCCAGGATGAAAGTCCCCTTTGGTGTGGCGTTCATGGCCGGGTGGGTGTTGGAAAAGCTTTACTCCTGGTGCAATATCAAGCAGGAGCCTCTGGTGACCCGGTTTATTGCGTCAGAACTGTATCGCAATCATTATTTTTCCATCGCCCGGGCACAGCAGGATTTCGATTATCAGCCTCTGTTCAGCTTTGAGCAGGCGGAAGAAAAAACCCTGGCATACATCAAGTCAACACAGTCACCGGCCTGAAGCAGGTGTCCACTCAAACCGGTGGAATGGGGAAGCCGATCAGTTCAGGAGTTTTCGCAAACGTTCCAGCAGCACTTCCTCGTCCAGCGGTTTGGTAATCAAGTCGGTGACCCCGGAAGCCAAAATCTCTTCGTCCTCCCCTTTGATGGCGTGGGCAGTCAGGGCGATGATCGGCAGGCTCTGAAAGCGTTCCTGGGCACGCAGGCGGCGGGTAGCCTCTTTCCCATCAATCCCCGGTAACGATATGTCCATCAGAATAACATCGAACTCTTCGTTTTCTACCCGGGCCAAACACTCTTCAGCGCAGTTAACCCCCGTTACTGAATATTCTTCGTCTTCCAGTATCCAGGTCACCAGCTTCATGTTGTCGGGGTTGTCTTCCACCACCAGAATCTTGTTGCCCATAGCACTGCCTTCATCACCACTTGCATTCTTACAGTGTAGTCGTTTTTGGGCTGGGCATAAAAGAAACAAACCCAGCGCTATCTTATTGATATTTATAAAAACAGACTAGAAAAGACGGGAAACTACAGCCGTCGGCACCCGCAGTGCATCGGGCACTTAGACTTCGCCATACTGGGCGGCATTGCCCAGCCAGCGATGAATGAGCCGCTCTCCCCGCTGCGGATCCTTCTCCAGCAACACGTGCGCCAGCTGTTTACTGTCCTCCAGCAGCCCTTCATCCCTGAGCAAATCGGCAATACGAAAACTCATTTCACCGGTTTGCCGCGTGCCCAGCACTTCACCGGGCCCGCGCAGATGCAGATCCTTTTCCGCAATTACAAAGCCATCATTGGTTTGACGCATGATGTCCAGACGTTCACGGCCCAGCTTTGACAGCGGCTTTTGGTACATCAACAGGCAGAAACTTTCCGTGCACCCCCGCCCCACCCGGCCCCGCAGCTGATGCAGTTGGGCCAGCCCCAGCCGTTCCGGATTCTCGATGATCATGACGCTGGCATTGGGTACGTTAACCCCCACTTCAATAACGGTGGTGGCCACCAGAACCTGCAACTGACCCTGCTTGAACCGATCCATGATGTCGGCCTTTTCGGCGGGCTTGAGCCGGCCATGCACCAGCCCGATGGCCACATCCGGCAGGAACAACTTGAGCTGCTCTGCGGTTTCTTCTGCTGCCTGGCACTGTAACACTTCCGATTCTTCAATCAGGGTACAGACCCAGTAGACCTGTCGCCCCTCACGACAGGCATGGCGCACCCGATCCACCACCTCCGGCCGACGGCTGCTTTCCACCACCACCGTTTTTACCGGCGTGCGCCCCGGTGGCAGCTCGTCAATAATGGAGGTATCCAGATCGGCGTAGGCACTCATGGCCAGTGTGCGGGGAATGGGTGTGGCGGTCATGATGAGCTGATGGGGTACCACACCGCTGCTGAGTCCTTTCTGCTTCAGCGCCAGCCGTTGATGCACACCGAAACGATGTTGTTCATCAATAATGACCAGGGCAAGATTGCGGTACCGGACCTCTTCCTGGAACAAGGCGTGGGTACCCACTACCATGTGGGCGGTGCCGCTTTCTATCAGCGCCAACTGCTCGTTACGCTTCCGGCCTTTCAACTTGCCCGATAACCAGGCGACACGTAACCCCAACGGCTCGAACCACTCAATAAAGGCATGAAAGTGCTGCTCTGCCAGAATTTCCGTGGGCGCCATCATGGCCACCTGATAACCTGCATCTATGGCCAGCAACGCCGCGCGCGCCGCCACCAGCGTTTTACCGGCCCCCACATCACCCTGCACCAGACGCAACATGGGATGGCCTTGCTGCAGATCCTCACAGATCTCCTGATGCACCCGCTGCTGTGCCCCGGTGGGTTCGAACGGCAAGCCCTGCAGCATGCGCTGCTCAAGATCAGACGCCGTCGCCAGTGCCACCGCGGTCTGGGCTTTTACCCGCTGCCGCAACTTGAGCAGGCTCAGATGATGGGCGGTCAGTTCCTCCAGCGATAAACGCTGCTGCGCGCGGTGGGAACCATCCAACAACGCCTGCACCGGTGCATCCGCCGGGGGCCGGTGCACGTAAGCCAACGCCTCGGTCAGTGAAGGCCACCGGGAAGCATGCATGACCTCCGCCGGCAACAGCTCCGCCACTTTTTGCGACTTGCCCAACAGCTTCAACACCTGATCACTGAGCTTGCGCAACGTAGGTTGCTGAATGCCTTCGGTGGCCGGATACACCGCCGTCAGTGCAGCCTCCACCGGCGCCTCGGCAGACTCCATAATGCGATACTCCGGGTGGGCCATTTCCTTGCCCAACCCGGTCAGACGCACTTCACCATAACAACGCACAATGGCACCGGGCTGAAAATGGTTTTTCTGACTGGTGGAAAAATGGAAGAAACGCAGATGGATCTGGCCGGTGCCGTCTTCAATTCGGCAAATCAGGCTGCGGCGTTTGCGAATCACCACATCCGCCATCAACACACGCCCCTGAATCAGCACCTCACTGCCATCACGGGTGGCACCAATGGGCACCAGGCGCGTGCGATCCTGATACCGAAACGGTAAATGGAACAGTACGTCCTGCAGGGTAACAATGCCCAGGCGCGCCAACTTTTCAGCCTGTGCCGCGCCCACGCCTTTGAGCTCGGTCACTGGCGTGTTGGCAAAGAAATCGGGTGTGCCGGCACTTGGCATCATCAGACCGACGCAGCACCCTGCAACGCACAACTGGTGATGGCCTGCACCAGTGCGGCAATGGCTTTGGGCCGCGAAAAGCGTTTGCGCCACACCAGGGACACCCGGCGGTAAGGGGTTTTTCCGGCAAAAGGCCGTTCAACGAGGGTATCCGAATCGTAGATATGCTTATCGGATGAAGAGCTGGGCAGAATCGTGATCCCCAGGCCCGAGGCCACCATGTGCCGCAGTGTTTCCAGTGACGTGCCCTGGGGCAGGCTGGTTTCATCACTGTGTTTTAGAATACCGGGGCAGGCGTTCAACACCTGATCGCGAAAACAATGCCCTTCCCCCAGCATCAGAATGTTTTCCTTCTCCAACTGTTTGCGGGTCACCTTTTCCTGCTTGGCCAGCGGATGCTCCGCCGGGATCAGCACTTCGAAGGGCTCGTCGTACAAATCCTGGATTTCCACATCCGGCTCTTCAAACGGCAGGGAAATAATGATGGCGTCCAGCTCACCATTGCGCAGTTTTTGCCGCAGCACACCAGTGTAATTTTCTTCCAGTATCAGGGGCATTTCCGGCGCAATGGGCTTGATGTTACGGATCAGATGCGGAAACAGGTACGGCCCCACCGTAAAGATCGCCCCCACCCGCAGAGGCAGATTGATCTGACCTTTGCCTTCCAGCGCAATCTGCTTCACCAGTTCGGCCTCTTCCAGCACCTTGCGCGCCTGGGACACAATACGCTCACCGGCCATGGTCACCCGCACATCGGAACGGTTACGCTCAAAGATTGTTACATCCAGTTCATCTTCCAGTTTTTTGATGGCCACGCTCAAGGTGGGCTGGCTCACAAAACAACGCTCTGCAGCGCGGCGAAAATGCCGCTCCTGCGCCAGGGTTACGATGTATTTCAATTCAGTCAGGGTCATGGGGCTGCCATTCGTGTTACAGGATTACTGCTGGTCACCCAGTTCTTTACACGATAGCATAAGGCCATTGCAAGCAGAATAATCCAAAACTTTAACTATCATCAAAAGCGAATCGAAAAAGGCGAATCGAAATATGGCCAGAATCCTGTTGGCCGGTTGCGGTGCCATCGGCACCCAACTGGGTGAAGCCCTGCAAGCCGCTGGACACGAAGTGTTCGGTTTACGGCGCAGCGCGGTTGCCATGCCGTTTCCCACCCTGCACGCTGATTTGACTCAACCCCTGCCGGCTGAGCTGTTACCAGCGCAATTGGATTACGTCGTTCACACCGGCACCCCCGCCCAGCGCAGTGACAGCGGCTATGAAGCCGGTTACCCCCGGGCGCTCAGACATCTGCTGGCAGCACTGGCCCCAGCCACTTCAACAGCATCATTAAAACGGTTTTTCTTCGTCTCCAGCACCGCCGTCTATCACCAGGATGACGGCAGTTGGGTGGATGAAACCAGCCCCACCCGGCCCACCCGCTTCAATGGCATACGGGTACTGGAGGCGGAGAACGTATTGCGGCAATCCGGCGTTGCCGGCACCTGCGTTCGATTCGGCGGCATCTACGGCGCCGGTCGCAATGGATTGATGCGGCGGGTTCAGGCCGGCGCCGAGGTGCAGGTAGCCCCGGCCAAGTACACCAACCGCATCCACCAGGATGATTGCACCGGGGTTCTGCACTATCTGATCAATGAGCAGGAACAGGGGAGGCCACTGCAACCGGTGTACCTGGCCGTGGACGATGATCCGGCCGACGAAAGCACCCTCTGCTCCTGGCTGGCGGACCGTTTGGGCGCCCCGGCCCCTGTGACAACATCGCCCGGTGGCCATACGGGTCAGAACAAGCGCTGCAGCAATCGTTTGCTGCGGACACAGGGCTACCGGTTTATTTATCCCACCTTTCGAGAAGGGTACGCAGCCCAGTGCAAAGTGGATTAACGGTGCCATTCCGTGGTAATCCGCAATGACTTTGCATACACTGGGCGCCACCAGCACAGGCTAAACATTAAGGCACACAGGGAATCCACTATGAACGCAAGAAATACCGTGATGATGTTGCTGATGATCGGCAGTCTGCTGATGCTGTCCGGTTGCGGGATCAACAACATTCCCACCCTGGATGAACAGGTCAAAGCCAACTGGGCACAGGTGGAAAACCAGTATCAGCGCCGTGCGGACCTGGTTCCCAACCTGGTTTCCACCGTCAAAGGCTATGCCGCCCATGAGAAAGAAACCCTGCAGGCAGTGGTGGAAGCCCGCGCCAAGGTCGGCTCCATGCAGGTGGACAGCTCGATTCTGAACAATCCGCAGCAGCTTAAACAGTTCGAAGCCGCCCAGAGCCAGTTAAGCAGCGCGCTGAGCCGCCTGATGGTGGTGGTGGAACGCTACCCGAACCTGAAGGCCAACCAGAATTTTCTGGCCTTGCAATCCCAACTGGAAGGCACCGAAAACCGCATTGCGGTGGCACGGCGGGATTTTATTCAGTCCGTGAGCGCCTACAACACCGAGATACGTACTTTTCCCGGCCGTATCTGGCATAGCCTGCTCTACAGCGATATGCCCATCCGTGAAACCTACGAGGCCACCACCAGTGGCGCGGAAGAAGCCCCCAAGGTGGAATTCTGATGCTGCGCAACACCGCCCTGCTTGCCCTGTGGTTAATCTTCAGTTGCACCCTGCAGGCAGCAGAACCCCGCTTTCCCAAGCTGACCGGCAATGTGGTGGACAACGCCAACCTGCTGAGCAGTGCCGTACAGCAGCGGATCAGCTCGCAACTGACCGCTCATGAAAACGCCACCGGCAATCAGGTGGTGGTGGTCACGCTGCCAAACCTGCAGGGCTACGACATTGCTACCTATGGCTATCAACTGGGTCGCCACTGGGGCATCGGGCAGAAAGACAAAAACAACGGCGCTTTACTGATTGTCGCCAAGCAGGAACGCCGCATGCGCATCGAGGTGGGCTACGGGCTGGAAGGCAAGCTGACCGACGCCATCAGCGCCAACATCATTCAGACGATCATCCGCCCCGCCTTCAAACGGGGCCAGTTTGATCAAGGCATCGAAGCCGGTGCCACAGCCATCATCCAGGCACTGGGTGGCCAGTACAGCATGCGCAAAACCAGCTCGGGTAAATCACAGTTTTCCTGGGTATTCCTGATTTTCATTATTATCGTCGTGTTCTTTAACCTGTTTGGCGGCGGTGGCTTTGGTTTGGGCCGCCGCTACGGTGGCGGACGCTACTACGGCGGCACCTTTGGTGGTGGCGGTTTTGGTGGTGGTGGCGGCGGGTTTTCCGGCGGTGGTGGCGGTTTTGGAGGCGGCGGCGCCTCGGGGGGATGGTGATGACACTGTTGAGTGAACAGGAACTGAAACAAGTTGCCGAGGCCATCGACACGGTGGAAAAAGATACCGATGCCGAACTGGTCACCGTGCTGGCCCGACAAGCCGACGACTATCTGTACATCCCCACCCTGTGGGCCGCCATTATTGCGCTGCTGCTACCGTTGATCCTGAAACTCACACCCTTCTGGCTCAGCGGCGACGAACTGCTGATGCTGCAATGGTTCAATTTCGTTGCCCTGGCGCTGCTGTTCCGTGTACCGGCCGCCACCATGGCACTGGTGCCAAAATCGGTAAAACACTGGCGCGCGGCCAGCCTGGCCCGGCGCCAGTTTCTGGAACACAACCTGCACCACACCAAGGGTGAGACCGGTGTACTGATTTTTATTTCAGAAGCGGAACATTACGTGGAAATCATCGCCGACCGGGGCATCAGCCGACATGTAAGCAACGATCAATGGCAGGCCATCGTCAATGAATTGACCTCCCGTATTCGCAACAAACAAACCTTGAACGGCATTGTGCGGTGCATCGAAGCCTGCGGCGAAAAACTGAAACAGCATGCACCCGCCACTGAAGCAAAGAATGAGCTACCCAATCATTTGATTGTGATCAACTAGAGGCAGTTAATACGGTCTTTCGAGGTAACCTTTCTGCTTTTCGAGGTTTTTTGTACTGAGAGTGGTTTTTACGGTAAAACGTAAGCGCAGTATAATGGCACAAATTCGTGGAGTGCAACGTGTCAGTTACAGTCCATATTATCTGCAAAGAAAGTTTTGATAAATAACCTTATAGATAATTTTGAAGAAGCTCCCTCAATATACAGTAGAGCGCTATATCCCGCGTAATTTAAAGAGGCAAGAAATAACTGGGGTTTAGATGGTGAGTGATAGCAATAATTTATTGTTTAGCCCATTCGCAAATCCTTGGATGAAACCACTGTTTTTCGTGTTCCAACCCTTCTTTTATCGGGATCATAAAATCTGTCTACAACTTGAAACCCAGATTTTTCCATCATTTTCTTTGATGCAATATTTTCTTCATGCCGCTCAATAAACATTTTTTCATAGTTTTCTTTCGCTGCTAGCGTTAGACAAAACTCAACTAATCTGGTACCAAAACCTTGCCCATGCAGCTCTGAACTCACCACGACATCTTTAATAAAACATATTTTTTCTAAAGCGTAATATTTCTTTAGCTTATCAGGACAAGATGTACCATAGATTAAAAAAGCCACACCCAGTATGCTGGTGTCTTCCAGAAACACAATGTCAGCCGAGCCCTCCTTAACCAGTGAAATCTGCTCATCAATAGAACACTCATCAAAGCTGTTCCAATCATTAATTCCATGCTCGTAAAACAAGTGCTTTAAGTTGCCAACATCACCATCTGAAATGGCTCGACTGCTCATCTTCATGATTATGCCCCTGCTCCATGACCTGACACTGCATAACAATTCATTCGATTCACCCACACACACATCCCCACCTTTTCTTTAGACTAATTTTTTCATGAGAAATGCAGCGGACGAAGGACAGACCACAGAGAACTGCTTAGTTGATTTTATTTCTTTAGGTGCATTACTCCGTATTTCGCGATCATATCCCAACCGAGCAAAGTAGCTCTCAGCCGTTGTCGTTAGTAAGTACAGATAGCTGATCCCATTATTCTTCGCGTAGGTCTCAATAAAAAAGACTAAGGAACGGCCGATACCGCGACCATGAGCTTTGGGAAGTACGGCTAAAGATCGCAGCAAACCCGCAGAACCATATTCTTCAATTCCAACGATACCGGTAATACAATTATCTTCCGTTGCCGAAAAAAATGATGTATATGAGAAAGCATCCACTTCGGCTGTGGGAAGATCTGCTTGAGCCAACATTGCTCTTAAGTCATTAATTGAAGTGACCGGGTCTATCTTCATACCGCCGGGTCATACTTACACGAGTAACACGCCTTTAATTTAGGTAGTATGCATTTCACAATACTAAGCCAATCATTTGAACATGACATAAGGATCAACTAACCCCGCTTATCTATGATTGAATGCTCCAGGTTCATGTCAGGTTTAGCCCACCATCAGAAAGTATAATTTCACCCGTCAAATAGCTACTTGAAACAAGCATTGAAGCTGTATGCGCAATCTCAAGGGGCTCGGCTCCACGTTTCATCGGTGATCTTTCAGTCCATAGCTTTTGTGCCTCAACCCAGCTCTCGGCCATGGGGGTATTGACTAAGCCTGGAGCAATAGCATTTACTCGAATCTCCGGCGATAAGGTTAACGCCAATAGTTGTGTCATATGATTTAATGAGGCTTTACTTGCCGCATACGGTATTGAAGCGCCTTTTGGTCGCACACCAGCATGTGAGCTGATGTTGATAATGCTACTCGTATAGTCGGAACATGATGACGCTCTTAACGCTTGTTCAGCTTCTGCGATCAATGTCCAGGGAGCGATAACATTCACCTCGTAAAGCTCCCGCCACACCGCTGGCGATGCTTGCTTTAGAGAACCATGAGGTATCATCGCATTGATTCCAGCGTTATTAACAAGAACATCCATCCGACCATAGAGGGACAAGGCCTGTGATACTAATCCTTTTGCCTGCTCCTGATCAGATAGGTCAGCCTGAATATAGGTTGCTCTCGGTATACTACTGGCTAGCCTTTGACCTTCATCAACAGACTTTTTGGAATGAAACACCACATTAAACCCGTCATCAGACAGCTGCAGCGCGATAGCTTTGCCTATACCTGATGTGGAGCCAGTAACCAATGCAACCCTCTCATTACTTTTCATTGCTCATCCATCTAATTCGCGAATCGAACGCATTTATCATGGGCATGGTGTAATAGAAACGATAAATGGATAAAAAGCAAAACATCCACAAATTTTGGGAGCAATACCACGGCCCGGCCAACGAAATGTCCTGATATCTATCTTTATATTCAGAACAGTTTCTAATAAATATTTCGCTCCATGTAAAGAGTATTTTTATCGGCTTTCACTATGCAGAATCCAACTCTCTCATATAATGCTACTGCTGGATTATCAACAAAGGCACAAAGCCGGAGCAATCTCGATCCATACGTTCTCGCCCTACTGACGGCATAATTGATTGTAATCGAACCGATCCCTCTACCCTGAAAACCAGGCTCAACCTGAAGATCACGAATATAACAGGCAATATCGTCGCTGCTTAACGAAAGTATCCCCACTGTACGATTCTTTACCAGGATTTCATAGTTCTCCAGCTCATTCCAGTTCCTAAAAAAGCGCTCTGAATCCCAAGCAAGTTCATGCCTAGAGTAGTACACAGCCATATTTTTTTGGCTAAGTCTCTGAGCATAGAACATATTCTTGGTTGGAGTAATAATTGGATTCATTCTATCAGGCTTCTGAAACAGCCCCTAATTAGTTTGAATTAAAACCAAGAAAGGATAGGTTGATTTTTTCTTTTCTGGTTTCAACTTTAAAGTATCTAATATAAAAAAGGCATCGGTACTTTTAGATTCCGCTTGATTTTTCTATCTTGCTGGCGAACAGCAATGGTTAGAAACCCATAACACCAAAATAAACCATAAAGAAAACATCTTCCTCGCTCCTCTCTTTTTCTGATTGTTTCACGTGCTTATTTTTCTTTAGGCCTATACAGTTAATGCGCTCTCTCTCCAGATATTTACATGCAATATATAGTTTAGACTTGGTAAAAATCTGAAATTATTCTAATGGACCTGCCCGTCTAGAATGCATTTTACTTTTCCAGCGGAAAGCTGTTTACCAGACAAGTCCTAATAGGCACGCTCTAACGGATACTCATTCAGGCCCTTCCATTTGCTTTGTATGATACTTTCTCTGCGAATTCATATCCCGTTTGGAGCAAACGCAAAAAATCAGTGAGACGAAAGTCGCCTCCCATGTACTTTTTAGCAGTAATATTGCTTGAACTCGCTAGATGGTTCTCGATCCGAATATATGTACACAAAGGTACCAATGGGGTCTATTACCGAAAACCCTCTATCTCCCCAAGGGTGATCTTCGAGCGGCATTGCCACTGTAAGTCCTGATTGACAAAGCCTTGCATATTCTGAATCCACATCATCCACTTTGAAATTAAGCATGACTCCTGCGCCACCATAGGCAGGCATACCTTCCTGCGGCTGGATAAAGCTAATTTCAGGGCCATCTTGGTCGATTTTTAACGTGACGTACCAACCGCAATCGAATACAGCTTTTGAAGCAAAATACTTTAGATAGAATTCTCGGCACTCATCAACTTTAGTTGTGCAAAAGCAGACAGATAATTCATTCGTCTTCATTAAATTCTCCGTACTTGGAAATACAGGGAGTACCAAGTTTATGGATGCTAGCTATTGGTCAAGTAAGCGAAGGACACCTCATACTTCAATATACTGTAATTACTCAAGGTGACCTGATG